>Ga0310810_10007790_pt1 | contig 12265 bp, 5 predicted proteins | sample NCmetagenome_FD_207641 | JGI IMG/M metagenome (GOLD analysis project Ga0310810, IMG submission 207641) | Soil microbial communities from experimental microcosm in Duke University, North Carolina, United States - NC | ecosystem: Engineered > Artificial ecosystem > Soil microcosm > Unclassified ... | reverse complement strand
AAATTGAAGATTTAAGGATTTGAGGATTTGAGGATTTAGAATCTAGCTCGTCCATGACGTTGATCGGCCGCCGGCTTGGGGTTTACCAAATCGAGTCGCTCCTGGGGGCGGGTGGAATGGGCGAAGTGTATCGCGCCCGCGACACCCGACTGGGTCGGGACGTCGCAATCAAGACACTTCCCGAAGCCCTGATTGCCGATCGCGACCGCTTGGCGCGATTCGAACGTGAAGCGCGTCTCCTGGCTTCTCTGAACCATCCCAATATCGCCCATATCTACGGACTCGAAGGCGACCCGCCCGTCATCGTCATGGAGTTCGTCGATGGCGCGACGCTGGCGGACAGGATCTCGTCGACCAGCGGTCTACCAGTTGCTGAAGCGCTGACCATTGCCCGTCAGCTCGTTGACGCACTCGATGCGGCGCACGAACGAGGCATCGTTCACCGCGATCTCAAGCCCGCCAATATCAAAATTGCACCCGACGGCATCGTCAAGGTTCTCGATTTCGGATTAGCGAAGGCCGACAGCGACACGACAGCGTCAGACCTCTCTCATTCACCGACCATCACCGCTGATCACACGAAGGACGGGGTCATTCTCGGCACCGCAGCGTACATGAGTCCCGAGCAGGCTCGCGGCAGGCCGGTCGACAAACGCAGTGATATCTGGGCGTTCGGATGTGTCGTGTTCGAACTCTTGACCGGCCGTCGTGCATTTCCTGGAGAGACCGTGTCCGACATCATCGGCGCGATTCTGCACAGCGAGCCGCAACTGACGGCGTTACCGCCGGACGTGCCGCCGCGGGTTCGCGAACTATTGCGGCGCTGTTTCCAGAAAGACGCGCGGCAGCGACTGCGCGATATTGGCGACGCACGCTATGAACTCGATACGCCGCTGGACCTCTCTGTTCGGCCATCACCGGCCGATGTGGCGCCAGCGCGGGCCCTGCCGTGGGTGTTCGCGGTCCTGAGTCTGCTTGTCGCTGTTGCGGCGGTTGGATGGTCCAGGCGTCCGCCGCCGGCGGGCACGTCGCTGGCACCCCAGTTGTCCCCTGCCATCCGGATCACCAATACCACTGGGGCCGAATTCGGTCCGGCGATTTCGCCGGATGGCAAGTGGGTCGCCTATTACGCGAATGCCAACGCCCGCACCGATCTGATTGTGAAGTTTCTCGACAGCGGATCCACATTGAACCTGACCGGCTCGTTCAATATGGAATTGCCAACACGTGCGGGACAGGGTGGACTCGCAATATCACCGGACGGCGCGCTCATCGCGTTCGCGGCGAGACCGGATCCCACACTGGCGCAGTACGACACGTGGGTCATTCCCGCACCGGCCGGCGGAGCACCCCGAAAGCTGCTCGGGAGCATCGGGTCGGTGCAGTGGTCGCCCGATGGAAAACTGTTTACATATACGATGGCCGGTTCTCAGGCAGGTGATGGCCTCGGTGTGTCATCGAGCGACGGAACGAGTCCGCGAACCGTGGTCCCTCGCGAAGGTGGCCGGCATATTCATTGGCCCGCATGGTCGCGCGACGGCAAATACATCTACTTCATCTACACCTACGACGGTTGGCATACCGAGCCGGCCGAGACATGGCGTGTTCTGGTCTCGGGCGGCAAGCCCGAGCCCGTCGTCCGCACGGTGCGCCGCGCCATCTATCCCGTGCCGCTGCCGTCGGGCGCGCTCCTGTTCTCGGGAAATCCCACCTCGCTCGATCTGGGGTTGTGGTGGCAGCGCAACCCCGGCGACGAACCGATTGCCCTTACCAACGGCTTGGGAGAACACATCGAGTCGCGCATCTCCGCCGATGGGAAACGAATCGTCAGCACGCTGCTCGACGTGCGCCAATCGCTCCTGTCCATTGCCGTGGCTGGCGAGAAGCCGGAACTGGTGCCACTGACAGACGGCCATTCAGGCGATCTGTTTCCGTCAGTTGACCTTCGCACGGGACGCATCGTGTTCAGTTCATCGCGAAGCGGACATCGGAATCTGTGGGTCACGGATGCGGATGGCGGTCATCCTTCGCCGCTGACGTCGGAATCGGCAATCGACGAGAACCCGTCGGTATCTCCGGACGGACAGCAAATCGCCTTCGTCTCCGATCGCGGCAATCAGCGTGCGATCTGGCTCATGAGCTCGCTGGGTGGGGCGCCTCGGTTACTCGCTCACGAAACGGTACTGGATACGTTGACCTGGTCGCACGACTCGCAGCGTCTCTACTTTGCGAAGCCGGGCGGTGATTTTCCGTCGCTGGCGAGCGTCAACGTCAGCGACGGGCGCGTTGAAACGATCGGCCCACCAGGCCGGACGGCGCCAGCCGCCTCGCCGACGGCCGATGTCCTGGCGTACCTGGATGTGTTGATGGAACCGGCGCCGCCGCCGGCGACGGGCACGGTGTCGCGGCTGTACGTCAAGTTCGTCGATAGCCAGGGTGCGCCGCTGTATCCAAACCTGCCGCGTCAGGTGTTTGTGAACCCAATGACGGCCTGGAGTCCTGACGGCATGAGTCTGGCCGTGATCTCAATGCCGGCCAACGGTCCGGCGCAGATCTGGATCGCCCAACCGCAAGCCGCTCAGCCGTTCCGAAAGCTGATCGACCTTCCGAACGACACGCGTCCGCGCGGACTTACCTGGTCGAAGGACGCCAAGAACGTGATCATCGCCAATCAGCAGTACAGCGGCGATATCGTGATGTACGACGTCAGGTGACGCGGTTAGCCCAACGCGGCTCTTAGACGCTCCGCTGTGAAGGGCACCTGGCGCAGCCGCACGCCGGTCGCGTCGAAGATGGCGTTGCCGATGGCTGGCGCGACGATCGTAATCGCGGTTTCGCCGGCACCGGTTGCTTCGACGTCGGTTCGATTGATCAGCACGCTCTCGATGACCGGGACGCCGAAACCGAGCGTCAGACTGTGATACGTGCGCCAGTCGATGGAGGTCACTTGTTGATCGTCCCAGGTGACCTCTTCGCCCAGGGCCCGGCTCAAACCCTGGAGCGCGCCGCCTTCAATCTGATTCTTCATGCCGTCGGGATTCGAAATCGGACCGCAGTCCTGCGCGACCACCAGTCGCGTGACCGTGATGCGACCCGTGGCTTGATCGACGGCGATCTCGGCGACCATCGCGACATAGCCGTTGTCGCCCTCGTACGCGACCGCGGACACTCCGCGACCGCGAGCCACACCGCTCCGCGTATTGCGTGATTGCGGCGAGGGACGCGCTTCCCAGTTCGCGGCTTTGCCGGCCGCTCGAATGACTTCCATCAGGCGCTCGTCGCGCAAATGACGGAGGCGATATTCGATGGGGTCGGCTTTGACGGAAGCGGCGGCTTCGTCGAGGAAGCACTCGTGTGCGAAGGTGTTCTGCAGGCGCGACGGCGACCGCAGCGGACCGGTGAAGAAGGGCGAACGAATGGTGTGCGTGCGCACGCGCTCGCTCTTGACGGTGCCCGCTCCGGCGCAGCTTGTTCCGATGCAGCCGGCCACATACGAAGGCGCGGCGTTGCTGCCGTTGCGCAGCGTGCCGCTTGGCGGCGTCGTCGCCCGTGGCGACACACCGGCCGGCTCGAATCCGACCAGCGAACCCGTGATGACGTTGCCAGGAGCGTCATACCCGGGACGGCCGCCGAGCGACGGCAGCCAGGCGTCGTAGTCCCAGGCGATGATCGCGCCATTGGCGTCCAGTCCGATCCGCTGATCGATGACGTAGGCGAGACCGTAGTTTTCCCACGCCATCTCGTCCTTGCGGGTCAGCTGAATGCGCACCGGTTTCCCCACCGCCTGCGACAGCAGCGCCGCGTCGAACGACACCGTGTCGGCGCCGTTGATCCCATAGCAGCCGGAGCCGCGGGTGAAGACCACGCGGACGTTGTCGAGCGGCAATCCCGTGAGCAGGGCCACGCCGCTTCGCGTCGGATACGCAGATTGCGTCGGCGACCACACCGTGGCGTGATCGCCCCGCACATCCGCCACCGCGCATGACGTGCCCATCGATGCGTGCATCTGGTACGGGTGCAGGTAGGTCGCCTTCAGGACCGTGCGCGCGCCGTTCAGCGTGCGGTCGACGTCGCCTGAATCCACCACCAGCCCATCACGCGACGGCTGTCTGCGCATCCAGTCGTAGAGGTCGCGCTGCGCCGGCAGCTTCGAACCGGCTGCCCACTGCACCTTCAAGGCGCGAGCCGCCTGCAATGCCTGCCATGGCTTCTCGGTCACCACGCCGACGAAATTCTTGCGGACCACGACCTCGACGACGCCGGGAAGGCCGCGGACGGAGGTGTCGTCCACACCACCGACCGTCGCGCCGACCGAAGGCGGACGCACCACCTGACCGTGCAGCATCCCCGGCACACGCACGTTGTGGACGAATTCAAAACGGCCGGTCGCGAGCGCCGCCATATCCACGCGTGGGACCGGCTTGCCAAGCACGGTCCATTGCGCCGCCGGTTTGCGTCTGGCGGTTCGACTGAGCGTGAGCGCGAACTTTCGTCCACCAATGAGCTCGCCGTAGGTGACGCGTTTTGCGGCGTCGCCGCTGATGGAAATGGCCCCGTTGTCGGCGGACAGACGATTGACGGGAACCCCCAAGCGAGTGGACGCCAGGTTCAGCAGCGCTTCGCGCGCCGTTGCCGCAGCGAGCGCCAGGTTCGCCTCGTTGAAGTTGGTCGGCGTGGACTGACTGCCCGAGGTCGTGCCCTGGTCCGGCGTCACGTCGGTGTCGCATTGCACGATGTGGACGCGCTCGACCGGGACCGAGAGTTCTTCGGCGACGAGCTGCGTCTGAGCCGTGAGCATCCCCTGCCCGAGCTCACACTTGCCGGTGTAGCCGGTGACGGTTCCGTCGGCGTTGACGGCAATCCAGGAGTCCAACTGGCGCGGATCGACGTGCGAGACGCGCGTGCCGAACTGGCCCTGGCCGCCTGCGCTGAGCGACGTCGAGGGGAAGACGAACGGTGCGAGCGCTCCCGCGCTGCTGAAACTCACCACCAGCGCGCCCGACGTCCGGAGGAAATCGCGTCGCGAAAGCGGTGGCGTCATGCGCGTTTCTCCTCGGCATAGCGGGTGATGGCACGCAGCATCCGGGTGTGCACGAAACAGCGGCACAGGACAGTCGACAGCGACTCCTGAATCTGGGGTGTGGTCGCCCGTGGATTCTGGTTGAGGAGCGCCACCGTGGTCATGATCACGCCCGAGAGGCAGAAACCGCACTGCGCAGCCTGCTCGTCGATGAACGCCTTCTGCAAGGGATGTGGCCGTTCGACGGTGCCGAGACCTTCGAGGGTCGTCACGTCGGCGCCGTTCAAGGTGCTCATCGGCGTCACGCACGACCGGATGGCGCGTTGACCGACAATCACCGTGCACGATCCGCACTGCCCCAGACCGCATCCGAATTTCGGTCCGCGAAGCGCGAGATCGTCGCTGAGGACGTAGAGAAGCGGAGTCGTTGGATCGACATCGACCGTGTGACGCTCCCCGTTCACCGTCAAAGTGAAAGCACTCATATCAAATCCTCAAATTCTCCAAGTCCTCAAATCCTTAAGTCCTCAAATTCTCACCTTCTGATTTCACTCTGCGCCCGGGTCGCTTGAAAACCGAGCGCCCCTGGGATGAAACCCGCCTCGACCAGAAAGGGCGACAGGGGGTGACGGGTCGACGATCCGCCGTCGATCTCCTCGATGAGCATGCCACGCGGCGTCTCGCCGCCGGCCCGGGCGCGCTCGATGAGCGCGCCGGCGATCGCGCGGCTGGCCTGCGATCGCTGTGGCTCGGACTCCGGCAGCCACGTCAGCAGTTGGCGATCGCCTCGTGCCAGGTAGGCGACCAGCGCGCCGTCCGCGAGAATCACCGTCGCGCCGACGGTGCGTGTCGGACCTCGTCCGGCCGATGTGGTGTTTTCCACTGCACCGCGGGCGTGCCCGGCCGCAGCCGCGTCCTTTGCGGCGAAGGCGGGCCACTTGAGCGTCGAACCGTACGGGTTGGCAGGATCGGTTGCGGCCATCACGACGATCTCTGGCTGCTCAGGAGTGTCCTTCAGCGATCGCAACAAATCGAGCGCGCCAGGCAATGCAAATTGGGTCGCGCCAAGTCCCGCGATGAAATAGCCGCGCCGCAGGCGGCCGGCTTCCTCCATCGCCTTCAGCACCGGATAGCACGAGCCGAAGCCGCCCGGAATCGATTCCGACATGACCGCTTCGCGTGTGAGCACGCCGTATCGAGACAGCATCTGCTGGACGAGCGCGTTTGCCCAGACCGTTCGCGCGCGGTCGGCCTTCGTCCGTGTTTTGGCTCCCACCGCGGCATCCGACGTGCGCACTCGCGTCCATCGCCCCTCCGCCGAAGCTGGAACCAGCCGGCGCGATCGAAAGGGTGCCGCCTCGAGGCGACGGCGGTTGCGCCGCGATGGCGGCGTCGATTGCGTGTACGCGCGCACCACTTGAAACGTGTCGTTGGTGACGAGCCCACTCCAGGCCAGCGACCAGAGTGCACTCACCGTTTCGGCGGGATAGCCGCCGCCGACGGCCTCGTGCAGCGGCCCGAAAAACGACGCGCCTCGCGATCGAAGGACGTCCACGATGGCCTGTTCGCGATCGGAAAGCGGCGGGTGTGTAGGGGACGCCCTTGAGGGCGTCCCTGGTGGGCCGGCTTTAAGGCTGGTTGGGACGGCCTGAAGGCTGTCCGCTACACTGCGAGGCAGCAGCGTTTCCACGTGATCGGCGAGATACAGCGCCACCCGTCCATCGTGCTCGCCGAGCGATTCGACGCCAATCCACACGACCTCGCCGGCCGCCATCACGATGTCGAGATCGGACGGATCGTAAGCGTCGAGTCGCGCTGGAAGGATTTCGGTCTCGAGAATCGACGCCGGCAACGGGGCGCCCTGCAGCTGCTCGATGACATCAAGCAGCGCATCCGATCCATGTCGTCGCCGCGTCAGTCCCTGCCAGGTGGTTACCAGCCTTCCAGCCACGGATTGATCGACCGGTTCGACTTCGCGCCGCAGCTTTGCCAGCGAACGACGGCGAAGCTGGCGCAGCACGCCGGGATCGATCCACTCGCGATGTGAGCCGCCGGGCCGGAATTCGCCTTCGATGAGGCGCCCCTCGGCCACCAGCCGTTTGAGCACCGTTTCGGCGTCAGTCGCATTCATGCCGAATCGTGACGAAAATGCCGTCAGTGGAAACGGCGCATGGGTCCGTGCGAATCGCAGTGTCAGGTCTCCGATCGGATCACGGACGCGATTGAGAAGTTCGTCGGGCAGCGCATCCGGCAGAGCGACCCCAAGGCCGTCCCGATATCTGGCAACATCTTCGATCGCCGCGTATCGCGTGGCCCCGGCGATCGAGAGCGGCACCGCTCGCCGCGCCGCAACCAGCGTCTGCACGCTGTCGGCGAGTTCAGGCGTCGCGGCGCGCTCCCGGATCTCCTCGATCGTGAGGTCGCCGATGGACAACAACAGATCGTGCAAGCCGTCGAGGTGCCGGACGTGGTACTTGGGATCGAGTCGCTGCAGCTGTCGCTCGAGCGATTCCATCGACTCGAGATCGAGAAGCTCACGAAGCTCGGCGTCGCCGACCAGTTCGCGCAGCTGCGCCTGATCGACGACGAGCGCCTGGGCGCGGCGTTCGGCCAGCGGCGCATCGCCGTCATAGATGAAGCTCGCCACATAGCTGAAAAGCAACGAGGCCGCAAACGGCGACGGCTTCTCAGAATCGACGGTGACCACGTGAATCTTCCGGCTGCGGATATCGGTCAGGGTCTGCACCAGCGCCGCAATGTCGAAGAAGTCGCGCAGGCACTCCCGGTAGGTTTCGAGCAGCACCGGAAACGAGCCGTAACGGGCGGCGACCGCCAACAGGTCCGCCGAGCGTTTCCGCTGCTGCCACAGCGGCGCGCGCATGCCGGGCCGCCGTTTCGGCAACAGCAGCGAGCGCGCGGCGTTCTCGCGGAACTTCGCAGCGAACAGCGCCGTGCCGCCCAGCTGTCGGACGACGAGCGCCTGCGCTTCGTCAGGGTCCGGCAGAAGCAGCCGCGGATCCGGCGGTTGATCGACATCCGGAAACCGCACCACGAACCCATCGTCGCCCCACAGCGTTTCGACGTCCACGCCGGTTTGCTCGCGAATCGTCGCGGCGGCGGCCATCGCCCACGGCGCGTGAATGCGTCCCCCGCGCGGCGACAGCACGCAGACCCGCCAGTCGCCCAGCTCGTCGCGCACCCGTTCGACGACGATCGTGGTCGCGTCGGGAACGGCCCGGGTCGCGGTCTGTTGATCTCTGAGGTATTGCAGGAGATTTTCAGCGGCGCGTTGATCGAGATCATGGTCGTGTGTAAGCCGCTCGATGGCCTTCGCGGCCGGCATCTGTAAAAGGTCGTGGACCAATCGTCCGATGGCAAGACCGAGCTCGATGGGCCGTCCAACCTGATCGCCCTTCCAGAACGGCATCTTGCCCGGTTCGCCGGGAGCGGGCGAGACCAGCACGCGATCGTGAGTGATTTCTTCGACCCGCCACGACGACGCGCCGAGGACGAAGGCATCGCCGACATGGGTTTCGAACACCATTTCCTCGTCGAGTTCGCCGACCCGTGCGCTGCCCGGCGGCGCGCCGAGGAGAAACACCCCAAACAGGCCGCGGTCGGGGATGGTGCCGCCATTCGCGATGGCGACGCGTTTGGACCCTTCGCGGGCGACAACCGTTCCGGCGATGCGATCCCAGGTGACGCGGGGCCGCAGTTCGGCAAACTCGTCGGAGGGATAGCGTCCGGAGAGCATGTCGAGCACGCCTTCGAACGGCGCGCGCGCGAGTTCGGCAAACGGCGCCGCCGCCCGAATCGTGGCGAAGAGATCGTCGACCCGCCATTCGTCCATCGAGGTCATTGCCACGATGTGTTGAGCGACGATGTCGAGCGGATTGCGCGGATAGTGGGTCGCCTCGACGGCGCCCTCGTGCATCGCCCGGGCGACCGCCGCGCAGGCGACCAGGTCGCCGCGGAATTTCGGAAACACCACGCCCTCGCTGACCGCGTCGATCTGGTGACCGCTGCGGCCGATCCGCTGCAGGCCGCTCGCCACCGACGGCGGGGCTTCGACCTGCACGACGAGATCGATCGCGCCCATGTCGATGCCGAGTTCGAGCGACGATGTGGCGACGAGGGCGCGCAGCTCGCCGGCTTTGAGGAGATCTTCGATCTCGACGCGTTGTTCGCGGGCGATCGACCCGTGATGCGAGCGCACCAGGGTCTCGCCGGCCAGTTCGTTGAGGGCGCCCGCCAGCCGTTCCGCCAGGCGCCGGCTGTTGACGAAGATCAGGGTCGAACGATGGCCGCGAATCAGTTCCAGCAAACGAGGATGGATGGCCGACCAGATTGACGGGCGCTGATCGCCCACCGACGCCGGCCCGCTGGGGATTTCGTCCGCCGTGGTCAGCCGGGCCATGTCTTCGACTGGCACTTCGATGCGGAGCGAGAGCGCCTTCGTCGCACCGGCGTCAACGATCGTCACCGGCCGGTAATGAACCTCGCCGCGGTCGGCGGCGAACTCGTCAGAGATCTCCTGCGTGGCTGCCGCCGGCGAGGTCGTCTCGCGTAGGGCCCGACGCTTACGCGCGGCGGGACGGGCGCTGCGGCCTCCCGATCCGGCGGGCGCCTCGGCGCCACCCAGAAACCGCGCCACCTCGTCGAGCGGTCGCTGCGTCGCCGACAGACCGATTCGTTGCGGGGGCCGCTCGCATCTCGCCGCCAGCCGCTCGATCGAAAGCGCGAGATGGGCGCCCCGCTTGGTCGGGACCAGCGAATGGATTTCGTCGATGATCAGGGTCTCGACGCCAACCAGCGCGTTGCGCGCGTTCGAGGTCAGCATCAGATACAGCGATTCGGGGGTGGTGATCAGAATGTCGGCCGGTTCGCGCACGAAGCGGGTGCGCTCGGCGGCCGGCGTGTCGCCGGTTCGAATCGCGATGGTGGGCACCCGGTAGGCGTCGCCGCGCGCTTCGGCTGTTTGCGCGATCCCGCGAAGGGGTGCCTGAAGGTTCTTCTCGACGTCGACCGCAAGCGCTTTGAGTGGCGAGATGTAGACGACGCGGCAGCGCCGCTGACGTTCAGGCGGCGGCGTGAACATGGCGCGGTCGAGGCACCACAGGAACGCCGTCAGCGTCTTGCCGCTGCCGGTCGGCGACAGAATCAGGGTCGATTCGCCGCGCGCGATGACCGGCCAGCCGAGCGTTTGCGGTCGGGTGGCCGAGCTGAACGCTCGGACGAACCATTCGCGCACCGGCGCATGAAACAGCGCGAGCGGATCGGAATTCGCGCGGACGCTCACGAAAGGCATCTTATAATGGCTGTTCGAGACCACACGGAAACGGAGTCTTCATGGGTGATGCTGGCGAAGGATTGATCGACGCGGACGCACGTATTCAGGAGCGGATGGAAGAGCTCGAGCGCGAGCGGGCCACGCGACGCACGAAAGACACGGGAGATCCCGAACAGGCGCGCGCGCTCGAATCGTTGCGGCTGGCGCGAACCGAGTTGGGGCGCCAGCTCGAGGCGACCACGCATGAGCGTCGCCGGACGCAGATCACCCAGGCTATCGAAGAGGTCGATCGCCGGATGAAAGAGATGAGTGGAGCCGCCCGCTAGTCCGATCTACCGCTATCACGACGGCACCAAACATCACTTCACCGGTTTCGCCCGCTCGCTTGGCTATCTCGATTGGGCGACGCAGCCGCGGCCATTTCGCACGTTCGTCGGTTCGCACTCCTATCCGCTGTATCCCGGGCCTCAGGCTCACGCCGCCGGCTACACACCCGTAGCCGTCGACTACGACTCGTTGTTCCAGCGGTCGCCAGGCCCGATTCCCCCATCGGCTGCGGCGATCGGTGATTTACTCCGCCATTCGCTCAGCCTGTCGGCGTGGAAGGTCTTCGGATCCTCGCGCTGGTCGCTGCGGGTCAACCCGTCGAGCGGCAATCTTCATCCGACCGAGGCGTACGTAGTCTGCGGTCGGGCAGATGGCCTGGCCGACACCGCGGCCGTGTATCACTACGCACCGGACCGGCATGCGCTCGAGCAGCGCTGCGCGTTCGATGACGATGCGTTGCGGTCGGTCCTGGAAGGCCAGGACGCCGTGCTCGTGGCGCTGACGTCGATTCACTGGCGAGAAGCCTGGAAATACGGCGAGCGGGCGTTCCGATATTGCCAGCACGATCTCGGTCACGCGATCGCGGCCGTCAGCCTGGCGGCGGCAATGCTCGGCTGGCGCGCGCAGCTCCTCCCGGCCTGGTCGCACCGCGACATCGCGGCGCTCATCGGCATCGACCGCGACGAGGACTTTGTCGAGGCCGAGCGGGAAGAGCCGGGTTGTTTGATCCTGCTCACGCCGGGCGTCAGCCCGCCGCGGCTGGTAAACGAACCTGGCGAGCTGCTGCGGGCCGTCCGCTCCGGTCGCTGGACGGGGCGAGCCTCACAACTCAGCGAGGATCACGTGCAGTGGACGTTCATCGACGAGATTGCGGCGGCCACCGAGGATCATGGTCGCGACCTGGAGTCTCTGAACCGGGAATCAGCAGTCTGGTCACATGACCAGTCGCCGACCGCGGCGCCGAGGCCGCATTCCCCGGATGCCCGGTCGTTGATGCTGCAACGGCGCAGTGCGGTGGCGTTCGATTCGCGATCGAGCATGGACGCCGACCGCTTCTTCGGCATGCTCACGCGCGTGATGCCGACATCGGCGCCGTTTTCGACGCTCTGGTGGACGCCGCGCATTCACTTCGTGCTGTTCGTTCATCGCGTCACCGGGCTGGCGCCCGGACTGTATGTGCTCGGTCGCGACGCGGCAGGTTTCGATCGGCTGACGCGCGCGATTCAGGGACACGTTCTCACCGACGTTGCGCACGACACGCTGCCGCTCCTTTGTCTGGGCCGCGGCGACTGCCGCTCAATGGCCCGTCGTCTCAGCTGCGATCAGGACATTGCCTCGGACGGCTGTTTCAGCCTCGGGATGATCGCGGAGTTCGACGCGAGCCTCCTTGACTATGGGCGGTCGTTCTATCGCCATCTGTACTGGGAGTCGGGCGTGGTGGGGCAGGTTCTGTATCTCGAGGCCGAAGCGGCCGGTGTCCGCGCCACCGGCATCGGTTGCTTTTACGACGATCCGGTCCACGAGGTGTTAGGCCTTCAGGGTCATGCGTTTCAAAGCCTTTACCACTTTACGGTCGGCGGTCCGGTGGAGGACACGCGGCTCACCACCGAGCGCGGTTATTCCTGGGG
>Ga0310810_10007787_pt1 | contig 12267 bp, 11 predicted proteins | sample NCmetagenome_FD_207641 | JGI IMG/M metagenome (GOLD analysis project Ga0310810, IMG submission 207641) | Soil microbial communities from experimental microcosm in Duke University, North Carolina, United States - NC | ecosystem: Engineered > Artificial ecosystem > Soil microcosm > Unclassified ... | reverse complement strand
CGCGAGCTGGGGTTCAAGTTTTACTTCGGCGATTCCTGGCGCGGCGCCTCTGCGGCGCCGGCGACGGCGATTCGGACGCACCGAGGAAAAAGTTCCGACCATCGGCGAACGTCTCGGTCGTACCGCTCGCGGTTGGCGTATCGTTCTTCGCGCGGTAACCCTTGACGAAGATTTCGCTGCCGATGGGAAAGTCGGTCTTCCGCGGCGCACGAGCGCGTTCGGAGCGCCGGCTTCGACGGACCAATTGACGACCTTGCCGTCGGGTTCCATGACATCGAGATGCAGCCACCCGTGAGGGTTGAGCCAGTCCAACTGCGTGAGCGTGCCTTTCAACGTTACCGGCTTGTTCTCGTCGAATTCAGCCGCGAACGAATGGTGCGCCGCGATCGGAGCGACCCAGAGCAGGGCGACGCCAGCGAATGCAAGCAGCTTCGTCACGGGCAACCTCCATCGGGGTGCGACACGTTACGACGAGGCCGTCCAACATGGCGTCTGGATTGCGTGCGCGCCCGCGTCTTTGAAAAGCGAGGTGCGACGTGAAGAGACCTGCGATGCGTCACACGGGTGCGATAGCCGTGATGTGTGTCGGAATATTGGGCTTCGTCACGGCGGGTTGTTACGACTTGCCGGACCATGCGCCGATGGTGAACACGGCCGACTTCAGACCGAGCCTGATTCTCGAGCCGACGCCAATCACCTTCACGCCGCCGAGCGGCGTGCCGTGCCCGCTCGGAGGATTCGCGTTCAACACGTCGTTCCACCTCTTCGTCAGCGCTGGCGTCCAGGACATGACGCTGAATAGCGTGACGATACACATGATCGATGGTTCGAACCTCGGCGGTCCGGCAATCACAATTCCGCAACCCGAACTCGCCACGCGCTTTGGTTCCACGGTGATCACCGCCGGCACGACGCGTGACTTCGCTCTGCGCCCGGACTTCGGATGCGTCGCAGCGGTGCCGACCGCGCTGCAAGGGACCGCCGTTCTCATCGATCGTCGAGGGGTGCCGCAGACTATGACGGTGCAGGGTCGAGTGCGTTGACCCTCCAATCTCCGAGATCCAATTTCCAAGTCCTTGGAGATTGAAAGTTGGAGTTGGACGTTTAAGACGGCGCCGTCCGGCGGTCGGTGCGTGGATGCTTTCGTCGATCGGCAACGCCCCGGCGCCGATCGGACCGTGGCGCGTCGTGGGCGATCTCTGGCCGGATGACGCGGACGCCTCCGGTCAATCGTGCTTCGTCGAGGTCTTCGTCGCCGCTTCGGATTACCAGTGCAAGTGCTTCCGAGTGTTCCTCTCTTGCACATGCCATCGAGATCAGTTGACGAGCTAATCCGTCGTCCAATTCGTACACGAGACCAGGAGTGAGCTGGCCCAGGCTTTGGCCGTCGAGGACACCTGCCACCGCTTTGATGATTCGAATCCGCATGCGTGCTGAGAAAGAACACGATATCCGAATCGGTACTCCGAAAAAACCTCAGCAAAAACGCGTGCTCATCAGCTTGCAGGCGCGTCGCAGCCGCCGCACAATCCGAAGCTTCTGCAGTCCCCTCCGAAGGAGCTCACATGGCGAAGGCAAAGAACGCGATTCCGGCGGGCTTGCGCACCGTGACCCCTCAACTCACGCTCGACAACGCCGCTCAGACCATTGAGTGGTACAAGAAAGCGCTCGGCGCGGAAGAAATCTCGCGCGCAACGGGGCCGGACGGAAAGATCATGCACGCCGAAATTCGCGTCGGCGATTCGGTCATCATGCTGAATGACGTAATGGGCCCCACCGGCAAAGGTCCGCGAGCGTATAGCGGTTCACCAGCCTCGCTCTGGCTGTACGTCCCGGATTGCGACGCGCTGTTCAATCGCGCCGTTGCCGCGGGCGCGCGGGTGCTCGACGGTCCGATGGGCAAGATGGCGGATCAGTTCTGGGGCGATCGCGCCGGCACCTTCAAAGACCCCGAAGGGTATATGTGGACGGTTGCGACGAGGAAGGAAGATCTCACACCGCAGGAAATGAAGCAGCGGCAGGATGAGTGGATGAAACAGTTCGCCGCGCAGCCAACCCACGGTTAGACAACGACCGCAGGCGGGTCTGAAGACCCGCCTCTACACCTCCATCGTAGAGGCGGACCTTCAGGTTCCGTTCGTCCGGCTGTTATTCCCCTCACGCGCGAGCGGAAATGTCACCGTGAAGGTCGCACCCTTGCCTTCGCCGGCGCTCGCGGCCTGAATAGTGCCGCCGTGCAGTTCGACGAAGTGCCGCGCGAGCGCAAGACCGAGCCCGAGTCCACCGCGATTGACAGTCGCTTCACCCTGCCAGAACCGCTGAAAGATGTACGGCAGCGACGTGGCTGGAATCCCGATGCCGGTGTCGGTCACCGTCACATTTGCCCGACCGCCGGAATTCTGCAGCGCAATCGAGACGCAGCCGTGCGACGTGAACTTCACCGCATTGCTGAGCAGGTTCCAGAACACCTGCTGAATGCGCTCGCCATCGCAGCTCGCCGTGACTGGCGTCGCGGGCGCCTCGACGCGGAGCTCGATTCCCTTCGCTTCCGCCGTCGGTCGCACGACATCGGTCGCCGCGTGCACCAGCGTCCTGAGATCGCATGTCCCCATCCTCAGGCGCACCTTGCCGGTGACGATGCTGGAGACGTCGAGCACGTCCGCGACGAGCTGCGCCAGCAGGTTCGCGTTGCGCTCGATTGTGTCTATCGCGCGTTCGCGCCGGTCTGCGCCCAGGTGACCATCGCGGAGCATCCGGGTATAACCGAGCACCGCGTTGAGCGGCGTCCGCAGCTCGTGCGAAAGCATCGCCAGGAATTCGTCCTTGACGCGGTTGGCCTCTTCCGCCTCCCGCGCCAGACGGTGCTGTTGGGTGATGTCGCGCGCGATCTTCGATGCGCCAATGATCGCGCCGGTCGTCGTCTTGATGGGCGACACCGACAGCGAAATCTCGAACAGCGACCCGTCCTTCCGCTGACGGACGGTCTCGAAATGCTCGATGCTTCGGCCGGATCGGATCCGGGCGAGCACTTCGTCTTCTTCGTGCCATCGTTCGCGCGGGATGATCCTGCGAATCGACGTCCCGATCATCTCGCTGGCCGAATAGCCGAACATGCGTTCCGCCGCCTTGTTCCACGTCTGCACGACCCCATCGAGATCTTTGCTGGCAATGGCGTCCTCGGCGGAGTCGATGAGAGCGGCCAGATGAAACGCGTTGCGTTCAAGCGCCCGGCGCTCCGTCAGGTCGCGCGCGATGCGCGAGAATCCGTAGACCTCACCCGTCGGCGTGCGCACCGGTGAAATCGTGATCGAGACGGGAACGCGCCGGCCGTCCTTCGCAACACGCTCTGTTTCGAAATGTCTGACGGCGTCGCCGCGACGGATCCGCTCGAGGGCGTCGTCCTCCTCTTCCAGCCGTTCGGGGGGAACGAGGACCGAGATCGGTCGGCCGACGACTTCAGGAGCCGTATAGCCGAACATCCGCTCGGCGGCGTGATTCCAGGTCTCAATCGTGCCGTCGAGCGTTTGCGTGATGATGGCGTCATCAGACGACTCGACGACAGCTGCAAGGACGAGCTGAGTAGGATCGATGGTGTTCACGTCGCTGAAGAACCGGACATTAATAAAGCGTGTCGGTTCCAGCACGTCAACGCAAGCTGTACGGTGTCAGGGCGTCGTGCCGGCGTTGACTGTTGAGGTTTCTTCGATCCCAGTCGGGTCGTAGGTGACCGTCGCCTCGGCGGTTGGAGGCGGAATTTTCTGGGCGATGGCCGGAATCTGACGGAGATAGGTCAGCACCGCCACGCGATCTTCTTCGGTCCAGTTCGCAACCCACGCCCATGGCATATCGCGGTACCACAGCTGGCGGCCGCCATCCGCAGACACGCCGCTGCGCAGCACGCGCAGGACGTCTTCGTCCGTTCGCCTACCGAGCCCGTACTGACGATCGGCAGTAAGGTTGGCGCTCACGAACGTGCCGTGCCCTTTGAACGCCGTCTTCGCACCACCGGCCATATATCTGGCGAAGTCGGGGCCTGCGGCGCTCGGCGGCGCGTGACAATCCACGCAGCCCGTCGCCACGACGATGTACTTTCCGCGCTCGGCGAGTGCTCGTGTTTTCGGATCGGTGATCGCATCGAGCTTGACCGCGTTTGCCGCCGCTATCTCGGGTCCGCTGAACGCTTCGGGCGCCATCAGCGTGAAAGGCGGAATCAAGTACAGAAAGGCGAGGAATCCGACCGCGGCGAGCACGAGCAGTACACCGAGCGTCCACTTGACGACGCGGCGAGTGTTCATACGCCCCCCGCCGAACCGCTATTGCCGGGATGTGCGACGAGCGGCATGTCCTTCTTCAATATCAACAGCTGAAACTTGCCCCACAGGTACGAAACGATGTTCGGCCGCGCCGGGGCGGGAATCCGGTTCGAGATGGGCGGAATCGTACGGAGGTACGCGACGAGGGCGTTGAGATCGGACGGGGTCAGACCCGCGTATGACGGCCACGGCATCGGGAACGGCAGCATGCGCGTCCCGTCGGGGCGAATCCCCTTCGTCAACACGACTTTGATCTGGTCGTCAGTCCATCCGCCGAGGCCGGTCTCCTTGTCGGACGTCAGGTTGGCGCTGACGAAATCGCCAAACGGCGCGGCGGTCCACTTCTGCCCACCGGCGAACAGCATGCCGTCGACAAGCGAGCCGTCCTCGCGAACCGGCGTGTGGCAGAAGCTGCAACCGATGGTCGTGACGATGTAACGTCCGTGCCGCACAGGATCCCGTACGGCTTCGGCGGCCTGCGCCTGGTAGAACGCTTTCACTTCGTCGGCGGTCATGTCCCATACGGGCTTGCGCGCCAGCGACAGCACGTAGGCAGCAAGATTCCGCAATTCCGTCTCGTTTGCCGCATCGACAAATGAGGGCATGGGCGTGCCGTTCATTCCGGTGCGAAACCGCAGATAGACGTCCTGCGGCGTGGCTCCTCCGCGAAACGTCCATGGCTCGGTCAGATTGGTTGCCGGCAGCGGCCGTCCGGCATCGTCCTTCAGGTCGGTCGCAATCGCGCCGGTTCCTTTTCCGTCTGTCCCGTGACAGGCAGCACAGCGCAGCTTCTCGTACACCGCCTTGCCAGCGGCGACCGTCTGCGTTGTCGGCGCGCCGGGCACGGAGGCGGCGACGGCCGGGATACTCTGCGGCCGTTCCGCGGCGAACCGTGGCGAGAACGTTTTGATGTAGTTGGCAACCGCTGCGATGTCCGCTGTTGAGAGGAACTTCTGCCAGCCAGGCATCGACGTGCCCGGGATGCCGTAGGTGATCGTGCGGATCAGATCGTCATCGGTCGGCAAGCTCCCCGTTTCGGTCGTCCGCAGTTTGAACTGCGCGGCCGCGAAGTCACGAGGTCGCGGAAGAAGAACGGGTGCGGCGGCACCGTTGCCACGGCCGTCGGCGCCGTGACATTGGACGCACCGCTGGTCGTAGATGGCTTTGCCCGACGCCGAAGCCGCTGTCGAAGATGTCTGCGCGGAAGCGACGCCCGCGAGCAGAAGGACTGCAAGAACGAGTCGAAATGTCACGGACGAGCTGGATGTTACACCATGACCCCGGCCCGTCCTATCCAGCACATTCCCTATTTCGTTGACGCGCCAAACCGCAACAGGCTCGCGCGCGCGCATTCGCCGACCATCGTCACGTACCGCGTGACGCTGTCGTTGCCGATCACGTACGGGTTCGGATCGCCGGGCTTCCGTCGCGTCAGCGCGGCGAGCTTTGCCTTGGCGCCATCCTGCTCCGGATGGTTCGCGATCAACACATCGGCGCCCGACTTCTTGACCACGTCGCGGAAATGGTCCGATGAACTGGCGTATGTCTCGTACCAGTAGCGCCGCGGCTTGTCGGGCGTCACGGTGAAATTGAAACCGGTGCCGCCCCACTCGGCCGCGACGTGCGGGCGGCCGTTGTCGCGAACGGGGATGATCGTGGAAATCGTGCCCGGCGTGTGGCCCGGCGTCAGGTACATGGTCAGCGTCGTGTCGCCGAGTGTCAGCTTTTGACCATCGGTGACCACCATGTCACGGCGCGGCTTTGGCCACGATTGCGTATTGCGCGCGGTCAGATCCCAGTCCGCCGCGGACATCAGCACGTGTGCCCCGAAGCGGTCCTGCAACAACTTGGCGCCGCCGGCGTGATCGCTGTGCGCATGGCTGACGAGCACGTACTTGATGTTCTTCGGGTCGAGGCCGAGTTTCGTGAGACCGTTGACGATCTCGTCTTCTACTGAGTAGTCGAACAACGCATCGATGACGATGATGCCTGCCGACGTTGTGACGGCCCAGGCCGAGTACTCCGATTGCCCAAGGTAGTACAGGTTATCGAACACCTTCATCGGCTCGGTGTGCCATTTCGCGCGATCCGGGGGCGGAGCCGGCGTCGCGTTCCGCGCCGGTGCAGGGTTCGACGAAGCGCGTTCCTCGGTTGCCATGCACAGACTGTTGAACACGGCGACGTGGTCGGTACCGGCCGCCGCCTTGGCGGCCGCGACGTGCGCATCAACGGTGTTGGCAACGGTCTGTGCCAGCAGGATGCCCGCCGTGCAGGTGAACGCGACGCCGACGGCGATGATCGTCTTCATGTGCTTCCTCCGCAATCGGATTACCGGGCCGCCGTGAGTTCGAAGATTTCGTTGACGTTGCTGTGCAGCGCTTCGGCGCCGTTGCCATTGAACGCGGTGTGGCCGGCCACCGCATGAATGCGATTGCCAAGCGCCGTCAGGACGACGCCGTGGCGCGCTGTCGGCATCGATGGCAGCCGATACCAGTCATTTGCGGCCGGATCGAACACGACGAAGTCACGGAACACCGCATCCATGTGCGCATCACGAAGCTCACCGCCCGCGACGTAGATCCGGTTCTGGAACGTGATCCATCCCTGGCCGCTCGTCTGATACGGCATCTTCGTCATCGAACGCCACTTGTCAGTCGCCGGGTCGTACTCCTCGACGATGTCGGTGGCGCTCGACACCATGTTGGCGACGTTGGCGGCGGTGAGGCGCCCGCCGATCACGTACAACTTGCCGTTCACAGCGCCACCGGCCGGATGATTGCGCGCGGTCGGCATCGGCCGGTGCGTTTCCCATCTTCCTGACGCGACATCGAACGCTTCGTTGGTGGCGACGGAAAGGCCTGCTTCGTCGCTGCCGCCGATCACGTAGATCTTGCCGCCGCCTGCGATCGCGACCGACGCGGTGCGCTTGCTTGGCATCGGCGGCAGCTCTTTCCATGAATCAGCAGCCGGGTCGTACTCCCACGACTTGAGGGCATTCGGCTGGCTCTCCACCGTCGCGCCGCCGAACACGTAGATCTTTCCGCGATACTCCGCGAGCGCCATGTGGTTGGCCGACCATGGCGCGGCCTTCTTCGTCGTCCACTTGTCGGCGGCAATGTCGTACTCGAGCACCCGATCGTTCTTGCCGCCCTGATTGCCGCCCATCAGGTACAGCTTTCCGTTCGCGGTCGCGTTCCAGTACTCCTCTTCCGGCGTGGGAACTACCGCCCCCTTCTGCATCAGCCATCGACCCGGCGATTGACCGGCGAGGGTGGCTACCGCGAGTGCGACGATGGTCGCGCACGCTCCGATGTCGCGTCGATTGATCCGCACCGGTTACTGCGCTCCTTCGCTCGACCCTGCGCCAAGTTTCTTACCCGTCGCCGTCATGACCACGGATCGGGCGTTGGCGAGATTTGGCTTGTTCCGTCCGAGGCTCCCCTCAACGGTGACCTCGTCACCGTTCTTCAGCAGGGTTCTCGTCCAGCCGAGCCGCGTCAGCCCGTTGGGACTGCCCATCTCAATCTCCCAATTGGTCACGGCACCCGTCTGCGCGTCCGGCACATCGATGAACAGAAACGCATGCGGATTGGTCCATTCGATCTTGGTGACCTTGCCCGTCAGCGTCACCGGCTTCGTGATGTCGAACTCCGCCGCGAAGGAGTGATGCGCGGCGGCCGGCGAACCGACCCACGCGATCGCACACGCCGTAACGACGATTGTCAGGAACGCATCGCGCATAGATCCTCCGTCTATTTGATGCCGGCGTACTCTGGAAACTTGTTGTTCTCGGTGCAGATGTCTTCGAGGATCTCCTCGCCCGGCGCGAGTTGCCAGGTCATGTGGCGTTCGACCGGCTTGATGAACGCGCCAGGGTCCTCCAACCGGAGGTCCACCTGGAGATGGCCCAGATCGGGTCGTCGATAACGCTCGATCATGTGGAGCATCTCCGTATGAGGCAATCCCGTCGCGAAGATCAACCAACTCTTATCATTGAAACCGATCGTATCGACGACCAGCGTATCCCCATCCCACTTGCCGACTGAATGTCCCATCCATGTCGGGTCGGCTTGCGCAGTGTGGGCGCGGCCGTCCAGGAAAATCTGGCGGTAGTGCGGCTCGTGCTCGAAGAGCAAGACTAAAAGGCCGTTGGCCTGAACCAACTTGTAGAAAAGAGCTATGGTCGGCGTGGGATCACCGGGTAGGCAAAAACCGTCTGGATGATCGCGAAGAGCGGTGGACAGCCGATTCTTCCAGACGTCGTTCGCCCACGGCAGAAGTGCCGGCGCCTCTGGGCTCGGATCCACGTTGGCGTTCCATACACCGGATAGATCGGGCCGTCCGTCAACGAGTCGTGGCGCCGCGCCTCTTACGTTCAAGTACTTCTTTCGGATGGTGAGATACGCGTTGTCATCGCCAATCACGCCATGATTGCCCTTCACCAGCGCGATATTCAGCGACGTCGTCTGACCGGCTTCCACGGCGACGTTCTTCCGGATGAACGGCGCGGTTGCCAGCCCGATTTCGGGGACCGAGACGTCGTAAATTCCCACGGGCAGGTCCAGCGCGAACTGTCCGGAGTTCGTGCTCGTCGCCGAAAAGATTCGACCGCTTGACTGGTGCTTCGCGTGAACCGGGGCAGCCACAACAGGACCGTCCGGGCTCGTCACCGCGCCGCGGATGCGGCCGGTGCCAGTCTGCGCCGAACCAGTTAGACCGCATGCGACCAGAAGCAGGACAAGGAGGATGGATCTCGTCCGGTTCTGTTTCATGTCTCCGCTCACTTGACCGCGGAATATTCCTGGAACTTGTTGTTCTCCGCGCAGATGGCCTCGAGGATCTCTTCACCCGGCGTGAACAGCCACTGCACGTGACGTTCGACCGGTTTGACGAACGTGTCGGGATCCTCGAGGGTCACGTCGATGTTCAAATGCGCGAGATCGGGCCGCGTGTAGCGCTCGATGATGTGCAGCTTCTCGGTGTGCGGCAGCCAGATCGCCTGCAACAGCCAGCTTTTGTCGTTCAGGCCGACCGTGTCGAGCACGAGCGTGTCCTTTTCCCATCGACCGATCGTGTGGCCCATCCAGGTCGGATCGAGATCCTTCGGGTGTTCGCGGCCGTCGAGAAACGCCTGACGGTAGTGCGGGTCCTGTTCAAACAGGTGCACGAGCAGCGTCGGCGTCTGCACGATCTTGTAAAAGAACGGCAGCGTCATCGTCGGATCCAGCGGCAGACACCTCGACGTCGGCATCCCTTCGAACGCGCGATCACGCCGCCGCTCCCACTCCTGCTGCGCCCATGGCAGCATCTGCACGGGCGTCGGATTGGGGTCCACGTTGGCAAGCCAGACGCCCGAAAAATCGGGGCGGCCATCCCGTGTACGCGGGGCCGGACCTTTCTGGTTCGCGTATTTGTCGTAGATGCGCAGGAACCCCGCGTCATCGCCGACGATGCCGAAGTTGTTCGGCATCAGCTTGATGTTGAAGGTCAGCGTCTTGCCCGCCTCGACCACGACGTTCGGTTCCGCGAACCGAGCGGTGCGGACGCCCATTTGCGGCACGGAGATTTCGTAGGTACCCGCGGGGAGGTTCGTCAGTCTGAACTCGCCGTTCTTGTTGGCAACCACCGACGAAATCTTCCCGGCCATGTCCGTCGCCTGCACGGTGACGCTCGGTGCCGGGTCGTTCTGGTCGGTCGTGACCCTGCCGACGATCGTGCCGCGGCCGGCCTGCGCGACGAGGGCGGCAGCCGAGAGAAGCATCACGAAAACAAGGGAAACCTGCCTCACGGTCGCGATCCTACTCCACCCGGCGCAGGATGAAGCACTTCAAGTAATAGGTTTCCGGCACCCCGACGAGAACTGGATGATCGCGGCCCTGCATGCGTTTTTCGACGACCGTCATCGGAGCGTGGCTGTCGACCGATGCTTCGTGAACGATAGACGCAAACATCTCCTCGTTGATGTTGTACGAACAGCTGCACGTCACCAGGTGTCCGCCGGGATTCAACAGGCGCATCGCCCGCAGGTTGATCTCCTTGTAACCGGCGATCGCATTCGGAATCGATGCCTTGTTCTTCGCAAACGCTGGCGGGTCGAGGACGATGGTGTCGTAGCGCGCACCGGCACGCTCGAGCCGCCGCAGCTCGTCGAAGACGTTGACCTCGCGCGCCTGCAGGTGCGGCACGCCGTTCCGAACGGCGTTGCTGCGGATGCGGGCGACGGCGTCCGCGGAGATGTCGAGCGCCTCGGCTTCCGGACAAGTGCGTGCGAGCCGCAGGGCGAACCCGCCGTGGTAACTGAAGCAATCGAGCAGACGTCCGCGCGCGTAACGGGCGGCCGCCTCGCGGTTCTCGCGCTGGTCGAGGAACAGCCCCGTCTTCTGCCCTTTGCGCAGGTCGACATCGAATTCAACAGGACCTTCGCGCACGACCACCGAATTGGGAACATCGCCGTCAAGCACGTCGATGCTCTGCGGCAGTCCTTCGAGCGCGCGAACACGCGGATCGTTCCGGGCAAGGATGCCCGCCGGCGCCAGCAGCTCGACGAGGATCGCCGTAATCGATGACAGCAGGCGATCCATCCCTTGCGAGAGCGTCTGGACCGCCAGATAGTCGCCGTACCGATCGACGATGAGCGACGGCAAGAGGTCCGCTTCCCCGTGCACGACCCTATACGCGGTCGCGTCGAGATCCAGCGACTCCCGGAACTTGATCGCGCGGTCGAGACGGGCCCGCACCAGCGACTCGTCGGCTCTCGTGTCGCCGACCGTCAGCATCCTGATCGAAATCTGCGATCGATCGCTGAAGAGCGCATCTCCGATCCTGCGATGCCGTGGTCCCATCACTTCGACGATGTCGCCGGAGGTGGCAGATACGTCAACGACATCCGCACGGTAGATCCACGGATGCCCGGCGCGAACTCGCTGTTCGCCGCGTGCGGAGATGGTGACGGTCGATGACATGGGTTTCGGGCTCCCGGCCTCGGGCTTCAGGTATCTGAAGCCTGACGTCTGTCGCCAGAAGCCCATAGTACAATCGCGCCTCATGCCCGCCTCTGTTCTCTCTTCCATGCAACGTTCTCTCGCTGAAGCCGACGCGGACATCGCACGCGCCATCAAGAACGAAGTCCGTCGTCAGGCGGAAGGGCTCGAGTTGATTGCATCGGAGAACTTCGTCAGCACCGCGGTCCTCGAAGCCGCCGGCTCGGTGATGACCAACAAGTACGCGGAAGGGTATCCGGGCAAGCGCTATTACGGCGGATGCGAGTTTGTCGACGTCGCCGAGTCGCTGGCGATCGCGCGCGCCAAACAGCTGTTTGGCGCGGAGCACGTCAACGTGCAGCCGCACTCGGGGGCGCAGGCGAACATGGCCGTGTATTTCACGCTGCTCAAGCCGGGCGACACGGTGCTGGGCATGAATCTGGCCCATGGCGGCCATCTGACGCATGGCCATCCGCTGAACTTTTCGGGAAAGCTCTACACGATCGTTCCCTACGGCGTGCGCAAGGATGACGAACGGATCGACTACGACGAGCTGGATCGGCTCGCGCACGAGCACAAGCCGAAGATGATCATGGTGGGCGCCAGCGCGTATCCGCGTGTGATCGATTTCGCACGCATCGCGAAGGTGGCGAAGGACGTCGGCGCCCCGATGGTTGTGGACATGGCGCACATCGCCGGGCTCGTCGCCGGCGGAGTCCATCCAAGCCCGGTTCCCCACGCCGAGTTCGTCACGTCGACAACGCACAAGACGCTGCGCGGGCCGCGCGCCGGTCTCGTCCTGTGCCGCGAGCACTACGCGAAGGACCTCGATCGAGCGGTCTTTCCTGGCATCCAGGGCGGGCCGTTGATGCACATCATTGCGGCCAAGGCCGTCTGCTTCAAGGAAGCCATGGAGCCGGCGTTTGCCGAGTATCAGCGCCAGATTGTCGCCAACGCCGCCCGTCTCGCCTCGT
>Ga0310810_10007786_pt1 | contig 12268 bp, 11 predicted proteins | sample NCmetagenome_FD_207641 | JGI IMG/M metagenome (GOLD analysis project Ga0310810, IMG submission 207641) | Soil microbial communities from experimental microcosm in Duke University, North Carolina, United States - NC | ecosystem: Engineered > Artificial ecosystem > Soil microcosm > Unclassified ... | reverse complement strand
CTTCGTGTTGCACGAGGGCGCGGAAGTGCGCGTGCTCGACGAGAGCGCGGACATGTCGCTGGTCGGCCTCCCCGACGAGCGCAAAGGCTGGGTGCCCTCGGCCTCCCTGGTCAGCACCGACCCGCGCGCGCCGTTCCCTCCAAGAAGCTAGGCGCGCCACCGCGATCGAAACGAGAGAGCCAGGCTTCGACGCCTGGCCCTCTACCAGGTCGCGCTTATTTCGTGTCGCAGAACGGCTCGGCTTCCGTCTTGATGCACACGTAGCCCTCGGACGCGCGGCAATCCGCATTCGTGGTGCAGCCCGCGTAGCACTCGCTCTCGCTGTTGCAGATGCCGCCGGTGCCGCAGTCCGCGTCGGACTTGCAGGACTTGGTGCAGAGGCCGCCGGGGTCGCTGGTCGAGCAGGTGAGGCCGGACAGGCAGTCGGCGTCCGCGGAACAGGCACCGCCGACGGGCGATGTGCCCGCGGATGTCCCTGCGCTGTCGCTGCCCTTGTCACAGGCGCCGAGCGAAAATGCGAGGAGAGACAGTAGCAACGTTCGAGTCATGGCAGGTCTCCTTTGGATCGGGGCGCGGAGCGCGCCCCAAAGCCGGCATGGATCGCGGCCGATCCGCCGGCGCGCACTCAACACTCCTCTCCCCCCGGGGCATCCCGGATCAGCCGAACTGCGGAGCGGCGCGCATCCGACAGCGAGTGCACGAGGGGACACACAGCGGCGGCGCTGCACGCGTCCGTTGGACGTGCGCATGACTCGCCCGCGTGCCGTCGTCTCGTGGAGCGCCGAGCAAGGATCGCGCATCACGTTCGCGTTCGCCGTGGTGCTCGTCCTGGAGCTACGCGGAGCCCGTCACGACGCGCTTCATGTTTCCTCTCACGAATGATTCCGTTCGCGACTACGGGGAGGTGCCGTAGTACGTGCTCACGGTGACGCTGTGTCCGCCAAGGATCGCGCTGTAGGCGCCGCTCGCATCGTTCCCGTAGCCACCCGCGACCGAACTGTACCCGCCGGTCGCCTGGTTGGCGTAGCCACCCGTGACCGAGGCAAAGCCGTACGAGGCCGTGTTTGACTCGCCACCCGACACGGAAGCGTAGTCGCCGCTCGCCTGGTTGGCGTCGCCACCCGCGACCCAGCTTACGTAACCGGAGGCGGTGTTCCCGTTGCCACCCGATACGGAGGCGGAATCCCCGCTCGCCTCGTTGAGGGAGCCGCCGGACACGGCGGCAGAAGAACCCGAAGCTGCATTGCCGTACCCGCCGCCCACCCAGGAAGACGAGTCCGAGGCATTGTTGAAGACACCGCCCGACACGGAGCAGTAGTTCCCGGATGCAGCGTTGCGGTAGCCGCCCGACACGGAGGCTGCGTAGCCGCTGGCTTGGTTGCCGAACCCCCCGCACACCGTCGAGTAGTCCCCCGACACGGTGTTGTTGAACCCCGCGACGAGCGCTCCCATCGAGGTGTACGAGTTCGCTGCGCCCACGACGAGATTGTGCGACCCGCTGCGATCCAGTGTTCCCACGCCCCAGTACGCGCCGTCCTCCCCGTACCCGATGACGAGATTTCCGAGCCCGTTCAGGGCACCGTCGGTCGCGCCACTCCCGCTCTCGACGTACACGTTCGCGCCTTCGAAGATGACCGAGTCGGTCGCGGCGTCGACCGAGAGGTAGTCGTTCAGGTCCGGGATTTGCTCTGCCTCGAGGGCGTCGACCCGTGCCTGAAGGGCGGTGTTCGCGGACTGCAGCGTCGCGATGTCCGCCACCGCGGCATCCAGCGCGGTGGTCAGGCAGGTGAGCCGAGCGGACGTGCCCACGCTCGTGGAGCAGCTTGCGGCGAACGCCGTGGCAGGAGACGCGAGGAGCACGACGGCCGTGAGAAGAATGGCGCAGGTTCGAAGCACGGTGACCTCCGAAGTGGACGAACGGTCACTACCTCGTCTGCGTGGTGCGCCAAAGACGGTCGCCGCGCGCCGGAGGCGCGTCCGACACGTACGGGTGCTCGGCGGGCGCGAGGTCGCGATGCCGCCCCGCTCCGCCGGCTACGAGCGCTACACGCTCCACGCGGGTGTGCGTCCGCGCATCGGACCGGGCAGGGCTCGAACGGCTCCGCCGTCGGATCCGTCAACACAACGCGCCATCCCCTCGCCCGTCGGCTACCCATCCCCAGGGTGACGGATGCCGAACGAGCGCAGTGACGCGCGCTCGAGGCGCAGGGCGTTGCGATCGTTCGTGGCGACCTGACAGACGCAGCGTCGCTCGACCGTGCAGTCGACGCTGCGGCCGCGGTGGTGACGAGCGCCGCTGGCTACATGGGGCGACGCAAAGGCGACTCGCTCCGCGCGGTCGACGACGTGGGTAACCGCAACCTCGTCGACGCGGCGAAGCGCGCATCGGTGCCGCGGTTCGTGTTCACGAGCATCCTCACCGCGGACAAGGCGAAGGACGTGCCGCACTTCTGGCAAAAGAAGCTCATCGAGGATTACCTCGAGGCCAGCGCCGTGCCGTACGTGTCGCTCCGCCCGGGCGCTTTCCTAGGGGGAGGTTCGGCGCGCTTCTTCGCGAAGAGTCTGCCGCAGGGCAAGCTCATGCCGTTCGCGCCGCCCGACACACGCTACTCGTGGATCCATCCCGACGACGTGGCGCGCTGTCTCGCGCTCGCCGTCGACGAGCCGCGCGCGGTCGGACGGACCATCGATCTCGGAAGCGATCGTCCCGTCGATGCGCACGAGCTCGCGACCCTCGTCGGCCACGCGATGGGGAAGCCCGTGCGCCTCGACAACTTCACAGGCACCATGTTCCGCGGGGTCGCAACAGTCGTCGGGATGTTCTCGGAGCGCATGCACGACATGGTCGCGATGGTCCGGTACTTCGAGACGGGCCAATACGTCGCCGACACGACGGTGCAGGCCGAGCTCTTCGGCCCCGTCCCGACAATGGAGAAGACGGTGCGGAAGATGCTGGTCGAGCTCGGGATCCCTCTCCAGGGGTAGCGACGGCGATCCTTCCGAAGCGCGCTCTCGCGCCGCTCCGGTTCCAGCTGGAAGGCGCAGATCAGCCCTTCGTGGTCGGGCCGCAAGCGGGACGCGGTCACCCCCCGGCGTCTACGCGCGCTTGCGTTTTCGACCCACGCGCACCCTGCGCCGCGCGTGCCAGTCGATGGTTTCCACGTACCGGAACCAATCCGACCAGCCCTTCTTCACCGAGCGCTTCGGGGTGCGGAGGAACTCCAGGAGCGCGGGCGCGTCGTCGATCCAGAGCGGCTGATCCTCGAGGCTCGAGAGCTGCAGGATCACTTCGACGCGGATCGAGTCGATGTCGGACGCGGGCAGATCCGGGAGCAGCATCCCGTCGACGAAGCGCCACGCCCACGCCTGCAGCTCCGAGCCGCCCAGGTCGCCCTTCGCCCACGCGTTGACCTTGGAGATCAGCGTGCGGTGCGTGGGCATCTGGAGTCGCGTGTCGAGGTGCGCGCCGGGCGGCGGGGCGAGTGGATCGAAGCGGATCTCCTCCCCGGGCTCGATCCGACCCGACGGGACGTCGCCGCCGAGCCGCTCGACGAGTCGGGCGCGCGCACGCGCGGCCGCGGTGCGCTCGCCCTCGGTGGTCGCGCCGGCGTGGAGCGCCTCCACGCGCCGGATGCGGCGCAGGAGCGCTTTGCGATCGGCGTTCGGCGTGCGCGTGCCCATTCGTACGCGTACCCCGACACACCAGGCCCGCCGACACGCTCCCGACACCCGGTCGCGGAATGCCACGGAGCGGGGCCGTGTCGGGTATCGGGGGGCCCAGCGTGCTATTGCTGTGCCCGGAGGGAGACGCATGTACTGGGTAGCACTCGCCGCCATGCTCCAGGTCGGCGGCTGGAAGAGCGCCAAGCACCTGACGGACGCGGAATTCGACCATTACTACGCGCTGCGCGTGTTCATGGACGAGTCCCAGACCAAGAAGTACCTCAAGATGAAGACCGAGGAGGAGCGCGACGCGTACCTCAAGGAGCTCGGTCTCTGGGACAAGTTCTACAAGTACGACGATCACATCCGGCAGAAGATCGTCGACGGTCAGGTCCAGATCGGCTGGACGATCGACATGGTCTACATGTCGTGGGGCGCACCGTACGATCGGCGCAAGCTCGCCGGCCGTAAGGCGGAACGCTCCGAGCTCCTCGTGTACCGCTTCGAGCAGCAGCCGGACGGGCGCGTGCTCGTCTGGACCGAGGGAAGCAAGACCGAGTACAAGGCCACGCGGCTCTTCATCCGCGAGGTCACGGTCGACGACGACGTCGTGGTCTCGATCGAGGACAAGGACGCGCACTGGTAGCCGCCTCGGCGGGCGTGGCGAGGTACGACACCGCATGCGCATCAGCCTCCTGAGCCCGTACCCGGACATCACGAACTACGGGCTGCGGACGCTGGCGGCGGTGCTCCAACGCGCGGGTCACACCACGCGGGTGATCTGCATGCCCGACTTCGCCGGCGACGGCGAGAGCACGCACGTCGTGAAGACCGAGCATCGCTACGACGCCACCGCCATCGAGGAGATGCTCGACGTCGTTCGCGGATCCGATCTCGTCGGCATCACGCTCATGACGCACTACTTCGACTCGGCGAAGCAGATCACGCGGGCGATCAAGCGCGAGCTCGGCATCCCCGTGATCTGGGGCGGATTCCATCCATCCGTGCGTCCGGACGAGTGCATGGCGCACGCGGACTTCGTCGCCGTCGGCGACGCAGAGGATCTGGTGCTGCACCTCTGCGATCGCCTGGAGAACGGCGGCGGCTTCGACGACATCAAGTCGCTCGTCTGGAAGCGCGATGCGGAGATCGTGAAGAACCCGGTCGGCTCGCTCGAGCAGGATCTCGATCGGTATCCACCGCCCGACTTCGGTCTGGCGAACCAGTGGGTGCTCTTCGAGGGGAAGGTGCTGCCGGTCACGAAGGACCTGCTGCGCCGCTACCTGCACAACGGCACCATCTCGCGGATGTTCGGCCGCACCGGCTACCAGACGATGACCGGCCGCGGCTGTCCACACGCCTGCACCTACTGCGGGAACTCGTTCTACCGAGACCTCTACAAGAAGCAGCGCTACGTCCGCTACCGTTCGAACGAGCACGTCATGCGCGAGCTCGAGGACGTGAAGCGGCGCTACCCGTTCATCGATCTCGTGTGGTTCTCGGACGACAGCTTCTTCGGTCGCCCGCTCCCCGATCTCCTCGACTTCTGCGAGCAGTACAAGCGCCGCATCGGCGATCCGTTCTACCTCCTCGCGTCGCCAGGAACGATCACGGAGGAGAAGTACGAGGCGTGCGTCGACGCGGGCCTCCTCTGCATCCAGATGGGGATCGAGCACGGCGCCGAGCGCATCCAGAAGATGTTCAAGCGCGGCATGATGGGGAACGACAAGATCCTCAAGAGCGCCGAGATCATCGCCAAGCACGCGGACCGCACGGCGCCGCCCCAGTACGACCTCGTCTACGACCTCGCGTACGAGACCCTCGAGGACAAGCTCGCCACGCTCAAGCTGATCGCCCAGCTCCCGAAGCCGTACCGGCTGCAGGTCTTCTCGATCATCTACTACCCGGGGACCGCGCTCTACACACAAGCGCAGCAGGACGGTCTCATCGACGACGAGAAGGCGGAGATCTACGACCGCATGTACTCGGAGCGGCACGACAGCTACACGAACACGCTCCTGTTCCTCGCGCGCTCGGGACGATTCCCCCATCGGCTGCTCATGGCACTCACCGACGAGCGGATCGTGCGCGTGATGACGTCGGAGGGAATGGAGCCCGCTGGCGAAGCGATGAAGAAGGGCATCCGTCGGTTCCGTTCGCTGCTCCGCAACCCGACGCTCGAGCGCGCGAAGGCGCTCGGTACGCTCGATTCGTTCAAGCGCTTCGACGCGCGGCTCGTCGGCATGACCGGTGTCGACGCCGGCGCCACGGCACCCGTGCAAGGCGTGGCGTTCTGATGTTCCGCCTCGACTCCCCCTCCGGCGCTTCGCGCCACCTCCCCCTCGCAAGCGAGGAGGAGGAAAGGTTCACTCCTCCCCCGCCCCCGGCGGGGGAGGTGCCGCGAAGCGGCGGAGGGGGCGGCTGATCATGCTCCTCGCACTGATTCCTTACTTCCGGATTCCGCACTACGAGCCGTTCGAGGGGCTCGTGCTCGACTCGTGGGCGGTGCTCGTCGCGATCGCGTTCATCGTCGGCATGGAGGTCGCGCGGGCGCGCGGCATCCGGCTCGGGCTCGAAGTGCGCGACATCGTCGACGGGAGTGTCGTCACCGTCGGCATGGGCTTCCTCGTCGGTCACCTCGTGCACGTGCTCGCGTACAACCCGGACACGTACCGAGAAGAAGGGATCCTGTCGCTCCTGAAGTTCTGGGGCGGCTTCTCGAGCACCGGCGGGCTCATCGGCGCCGTGATCGGGTGCGTGCTGTTCTACAAACTGATCCGCAAGCGGCCGTTCTGGATCCACGCCGACACGATCACGTACGGCTTCCCGTTCGGATTCTTCTTCGGCCGCATGGGATGCTTCACCGCGCACGACCACATCGGAAAGCCGAGCCACTTCTTCCTGGCGGTCGACTTCCCGGACATGGGGCCGCGCCACGACCTCGGGCTCGAAGAGGGACTCTGGGTGCTCGGGATCGCCGCGATCTTCTTCGCACTCCGCAACCGCCCGTTCCGCCCGGGGTTCCACGTCGGGCTGTTCGCGCTCCTCTACTCGCCGGTGCGCTTCGGCCTCGACTTCCTCCGCAACACGGATCTCCAGGGCGCGGACATCCGCTACGCGGGTCTCACCTTCGCACAGTGGTCGTGCATCGCCTTCGCCGTTGCGGGGGCCGCGGTGCTCGCATGGATTCGCACGCACCAGCCGCTGATCGATCCGCGCGCACCTCGAGAGCCCGCGACCGCCTAGTCGTCGATCGGGTCCTCGTCCCGCCACTCGGCTTCGCGGCGGTAGATCGTCCGCGCCGTGATCCCGAGCAGATCCGCGGCGAGAACCTTGTCGCCGCCGACCTGCCGCAGGGTCGCCTCGATCATGCGCCGCTCGACCGTCTTCAAGGGGCTGCCGACGGAGAACACGAGCCGGTCGGGTGCGTCGTGGTGGTTGCGGAGCGCGGGCGGGAGGTCGCTCGGATCGAGGACCTCGTCGCGCGAGAGCACGACGGCGCGCTCGATCGCGTTCTCGAGCTCGCGCACGTTGCCGGGCCACGACCAGTTCTGGAGCGCCTCGAGGGCCTCCGGGGAGATCGCGGCCATCGCGCGCCCGTTGCGCTCCGCGTGGAGCGCCATGAAATGCCGGGCGAGCAGCGGGACATCGTCCGGCCGATCGCGCAGCGGAGGGATGTCGAGACGGACGACGTTGAGCCGGTAGTAGAGATCCTCGCGCAGCGCTCCCCGCTCGATCGCCTTCTCGACGTTCTCGTTCGACGCCGCGAGGATGCGCGCGTCCGCCTTGATCGTCTTCGTTCCACCGATGCGCTCGTACTCGCCTTCCTGGAGCACGCGGAGGAGCTTCACCTGGACGTGCGGGGGCACGGCCGTCACTTCGTCGAGGAAGAGCGTGCCGCCGCGCGACAGATCGAACCGGCCCTCCTTGCGCCCGCGCGCGCCGGTGAACGCGCCGGGCTCGTACCCGAAGAGCTCACTCTCGAGGAGCGACTCGGGAAGCGACGCGCAGTTGACCGTGACGAACGGATGGTCACGGCGCGGCGAGCTCTTGTGGAGCCAGCGCGCGAGCAGGCCCTTGCCCGTGCCGCTCTCGCCGCAGATCAACACCGATGCCATCGAGTCGGCAACCTGTCGCGCTTCCTCCATCAGCGCCCGCATCGCGGGCGAGCGTCCGATCACGTCGTCGGGGATCGCGCGCGCGAGTTTCGATTTCAGCTCCCGGTTCTCCACGACGAGCGCCTGCTTCACGAGCGCGTTCTTCACCGAGCGCACGAGATCCGTGCGCCGCAGCGGCTTGGTCACGAAGTCGTAGGCGCCTTCCTTCATCGCCTCGACCGCCGTCTCGACCGTGCCGTACGCCGTCATGAGGATCACCTCGAGGTCGGGGACGAGCTGGCGCGCGGCGCGCATCAACGCGAGCCCGTCCATGCCAGGCATCTTGAGGTCGGTCAGCAGGAGCGCCGGCGGCTCGTCGCGGATCCGATCGAGCGCCAGCCGGCCGTCTTCCGCGTGCCGCACGTCGTAGCCCTCGCGCACGAGGATCCGCTCGATCGTGAGGCGGTTCGCCTCCTCGTCGTCGACCACCATGATCAGGGGTTCCATGGACATGGGACATTCTGTCCCGATTCGGACAATCTGTCGTGGATCGCCCGGTCAAGCCCTGTCGCCGGTCGCCTCCAGCGGATGCCAGGCCACCGGCAGGGTCACCCGAAAGGTGCTTCCGTGGCCAGGAACCGACTCACAGACGAGCGAGCCCCCGATGTCCTCGAGCTCCTGCCGGCTGATCGCGAGGCCGAGACCCGTGCCCTTCGCCTTCGTCGTGTAGAAGGGCTCGAAGATGCGCGCGAGCTGGATCGCGTCCATGCCGGGCCCGTCGTCGGTCACCGAGACGAGGACGAGGTCGGCGCGCGGTTCGACCGTCACATGGATCTTGTGCGCACCGGCCTCGACGGCGTTGCGCACGACGTTCCGGAGGACGCGACGGAGCGCCTCGCCGTCGAGCTCCCCGACGCCCTTCGACGTACCGGAGACGGTGAGCTCGACCGACGCGCGGCGCAGTGCCTCGCGCTCGACCTGCGCGCCCTCGCGCACGATGTCGAGCGGATCCTCGGACGTCGGCTCGGACTGTCGTCGCCGCGCGAGATCCAGGTAGCGGGCGGTCACGCCTTCGAGCCGTCGGATCTCGCTCGTGAGCACCGACAGCATCGCGCTCGACTCGCCGTCCTCGACCTCCTCGGCGAGGAGCTCGGCGTTGAGGCTGATCGCGTTCAACGGGTTCCGAACCTCGTGCGTGATCTGCGCGAGCATCTGTCCGACGAGCGCGAGGCGCTCGGATCGGGCGAGCCGTTCGCGGTCGAGCAAGCGATCCGTGACGTCGTCGCCGACGATGAGCTCGCCGCCGTCGCCGAACGGGACGACCGCGACGTCGAACTGCCGCCCGCTCGCCGCGACCGCCTCGTGGCGGCCGAGCGTCAACTCGCCGAGCCACTGCGGAACGTCGTCCCCCTCCTTGATTCCCCACAACGCGGCTGCCGCAGGATTCAGCGTCGCGACGCGGCCGCGTTCGACGACGAGCAGGCCGGCGCGAATCGAGTCGATCACCTGCCGGAGCCGGTGCGACAACCGGTCGAGCGCTTCAGCGCGCTCGTGGAGTCGCCGGTCTCGCTCGCTCACGGCGTCGGCCATCGCGTTGAACTCGCGCGCGAGGACGGCGACCTCGTCGCTGCCCGAGACGTCGACGCGACCCGCGTAATCGCCCTTCGCGAGCCGCTGCACCTGCTCCGTGAGGAGACCGATGGGGCGGAGCGCGGAGAAGGCTACCCCCGCCAGCAGGCCGGACATGAAGATCGCGACGACCGCGAGCGCGAGGCTCATCAGGAGCGCGCGACTCTGCGCGCGGAGCGTCTGCTCGAACACGGCCTGGATGCGCCCGTCGACGAGCCCGCCGAGCTCGCTGATCTCGTTGCGCAGCTCGCCCCGCCGGCGATCCATCTCGGCGCGAGCGGCCGTCGCCTGCGCGGCGTCGGTCGGCGGCGTCTCGTTCACCGCGAACCACGCTTCGAAGCCCTCGCGGTACCGCTCGGACGCAGCGTCGATCGTGTCGACCTGTTGGTTCATCCGCGCGATCGCCGCGAGCTCTTCGGCGCTCGCCGTGCTCTTCGCCGCTGTGTCGAGGATCGAGCGTGCCTCCGCGAGCCCGTCGCGGATCGTGGTCTCGTAGAGCTTCGCGCTCTCGCGGTACCCCTCGAGGGGCCGCGGACCGGCGGGCGTGACGCGATCGAAGCCCCGGTCGTTGGAGCCGACAACGGCTTGGAGGTTCGCAGCCACGCCGGAAAGCGGCTGGTAGCCCACGCTGACGACGACGAGCGAGTCGCCGATCGCCCGCAGTTGCGCGATGCCGTACAGGAGGACGCCGACGAAGAAGAACAACGACACCGCGAACACCGCGAGCACGCGGTTCCGGATTCCGTGCGGTGCCGAGCCCTCCTCCCGTGCCATCACTTCATCGGGATCCACGCCTGCGAGCGTCCGAACACCTCGGCCATCCGGCCCTCCTCGAGCGTCATCACGATCTCGTCGCCCTTCTCGAGGTCGAGCGTGCCCTTGAGCCACACGGTGAGGTTGTCGGGCGTACGGACCTCGAGCGTGTGCTCGCCGATGCCGAGCGTTTCGAGCTTGAGCGCCTGGTGGAAGCTCACGACAGCGGTGCGTTTGCCGTCGAGCACCACGCCGAACTTCTGTCCGTTCACCGCGCGGAGCTCGAGGGTCGGCGCGCCTTCTTTGACGTTCGCGGCAGGCGTATCGGTGTCGAGCGACTCGGCGCCCACGCGAATGCGCACGGTGCCCTCGTCGGGCACCATGACCTCGATCGGCTGCGCCTTGCCGTCTCGGTAGACCGTGAACACTTTCCGGCCGGCTTCGACGTTGGGGAGCGTCACGTCGGACGCACCGAAGGTCTGAACGACGGGAACCGTGTCGAGTCGGACCTCGACGGGAACCGTCGTCGACACGAGGACGGTGCCGGCCTGAGCAGCGGCGACGAAGAGCCAGATCATGGGAGAGCTCCCGGGGACCCCGCGAGTGTAACGGCTGTTAGACTCCCCGCGCATGACAGACATCCGAGAGCACGCGCTCGACAACGGGCTCCGCATCGCGCTCCAACCCGATCCTTCCATTCCCGTCGTTGGGATCGCCGTGTACTACGACGTCGGCAGCCGCAACGAAGAGCGCGGCCGTTCGGGGTTCGCGCACCTCTTCGAGCACATGATGTTCGAGGGCTCGGCGAACGTGAAGAAGACGGAGCATTTCCGACACATCTCGAGCTGGGGCGGCACGCTCAACGGCACGACGAGTCAGGACCGCACGAACTACTACGAGTCGCTTCCCTCGCATCAGCTGCGGCTCGGCTTGTGGCTCGAAGCGGATCGGATGCGCTCGCTCGCAGTGACGGACGAGAACTTCGAGAACCAGCGCCAGACCGTGATGGAGGAACGGCGCCAACGGATCGACAACAGCCCGTACGGGCACGCGTTCATCCGGGTCGGCGAGGTCTCGTTCAAGAGCTGGGCCTACAGCCACCCGGTCATCGGCTACTGGGAGGACCTCGAAGCCGCGGGCCTCGAGGACGTGCAGGCGTTCCACTCGCGCTGGTATCGGCCGGACAACGCGGTGCTCGCGATCGCCGGTGACTTCGATCCCGACGAAGCGCTCGCGATCGCCGGCGACTACTTCGGCGACATCGCGCGCGGGACGGAGTCGCGGCCGGCGCCGCGCTTCGACTCGGAGGAGCGGTCCGGTCTCGTGCGCGAGTCGCTGTCCGATCCGCTGGCGAAGCTGCCCGCGATCCTCGTCAACCATCCCGCGCCCACGCACGACGATCCTGCGTTCTACGTGTACGAGGCGATCGAGACGCTCCTCTTCCGCGGCCCTTCGAGCCGTGCGTACCGCCGACTCGTGCTCGAGGAGCGCAGCGCCGTCCAGGTGAGTGGCGGCTACGAGAGCTACCGGGGACCGTCGCTGTTCGGGTTGTTCGCCGTCGGGCCCGCCGGGTCGGACACGTCGCGGATCGAAGCGGGCTACCGCGCCGAGCTCGAGCGGCTCGCCGACGAGCTCGTCCCCGACGAGGAGCTCGAGAAGTCGCTCAACCAGCTCAAGGCCGCCAAGGTCTTCGGGCAGGAGAGCGTGCTCAACAAGGCACTCACGCTCGGGCGGTCGATGCTCTACTACGGCGACGCGAGCTGGGAGGAGCGCTACCTCGACCGCGTCGCCGCGGTGACGCCCGCCGACATCCAGGCGGTCGCGAGGAAGGCCTTCTCGGAGTCGGCCCGCGTCGAGCTGCGCGTGCAGCCCGCATGACGTACCCGACCGTCGCACCCGGAGGCACGCAGCCACGGCCCTGGCAGTTCCCGGCGCGCGTGCAGACGACGACGCCCTCGGGGCTCACGGTGATGGCCGTGCGCATGGCGGCGCTCCCGATCGTGCACGCGCGGTGGTCGTTCCGCGCGGGTCGCACGGAGGAGCCGCCGCACAAGAGCGGGCTCGGGCGGCTCTACGGATCGCTCACGCGACACGGCACCGCGCACTACGACTCGAAAGGCCTCGCG
>Ga0310810_10007785_pt1 | contig 12269 bp, 10 predicted proteins | sample NCmetagenome_FD_207641 | JGI IMG/M metagenome (GOLD analysis project Ga0310810, IMG submission 207641) | Soil microbial communities from experimental microcosm in Duke University, North Carolina, United States - NC | ecosystem: Engineered > Artificial ecosystem > Soil microcosm > Unclassified ... | reverse complement strand
TACAAATGTCAAGAAAAATTTACTGCCGTTTGATGCGATAATTAAAAAGCAGAATCGTTATATCGCGATGCGTCCCGCTCGGTAGGGCGTTTTCATCAACTGGCTCGGCGACTGAAAACAGTTCTGCAGCGCGATGGGTATTGCACCGTACAGGCTCGGACGCTGAACACTCGCCGTTCTGATCATTAATTTTCCCGGTTCGAGAATGTATTTACTCTGCAGCCGCTCGCGGATTATCGGCTCGATAATGTGCCATGCCGCCGTAATATTTCCACCGATAACAACCATCTCCGGTAACAGACCATGAGCGAGATTGCTGATGCCTTCGCCAAGGTATTCGGCAGTCATTCTCAGCGATTGAAGCGCTCGTTCGTCGTTCTTGTTGGCCAGCGCGACCAGGTCATTTAGTTCAACATACGGCGGGCCCTGCTTTGCGGTAACGCGATGATACCGCTCGACCGTTGCTCTTTCAGACGCAAAGGTTTCCCAGCAGCCCCGTCGTCCGCACGAGCAAAGCTCGCCGTTCAGATCGATGCTCATATGGCCGAAACCGCCGAGGCCGCGACGCGATCCGACGTGCAGTTCACCGTTGATTATCAAACCTGTGCCGAGGCCTTCGACGACGAGAATAAACAGAAGCGTGCGAACCTTTGCCTCTGTTATCGGGCCGTACCAAAGCTCGGAAAATGCTGCTGCATTCGCGTCGTTCTCGACAAAGATCGGCAGCCCAAGACGTTTGCTAAGAATTGCTCGCAGCGGCACGTTTTTCCATTCGAGGTTCGGCGATATCTCGATCGTTCCTGTTTCGCGGTCGATCAATCCCGGGATGCTCACGCCGACCGCGCCAAAACGGGCCTGCGGATACTGAGTTTTGAGAACGTTTTCTATCTCGTCGGCCAGGCGGTTCAGAAATTCCTCGGGTGAGCCATCCGTCAGTATCGAATTTTGCTGCAAGATACGTCCGTTAAAATCGCTCACTGCAAACACCGTGTCAGACACGCCGATGTCTATCGCGAGCACATAAAAACTCTCCGCGTTTATATAAAGGTTCTTCGGTGGACGGCCGCCGCTTGATTTCCCCTCTGTTCCCTCGTAGACAAGATTGCGTTTAATGAGGCGGTTGACGATCGCCGAAACCGTTCCGGCCCGCAAGCCGGTATATTTCGAAATATCTGCACGCGATATCGGTTGGCGCTCGCGGATCAGGTGAAGAAAAATGGTCTGGTTGATGTCGCGAACGTCGCCGACACCGACCATTTTGAATCCGTTTTGATTGCCGCTCTTCATCCGCGTTAATAATACATCGATAAATAAAAAATCCAATGTCCGAACGAGTTAATAGAAGAATTTAACGCAAAGTCGCAGAGCCGCAAAGGTAAGGCAGATAGAGGTCGTCTGAAAAGCAAGATTTGATCTGCGGGTTTCGATCTTTGTCTGTGTACTCCCCCGTTTTTTCTGTGATAAAGGTTTAAACCACAGAAAACACGGAACGACTTTTTAGACAACTTCAATATTTTTTGATTTAACTTTATGTCTTTGCGTTAAATTCTCCCGTGGCCAACGTTATATATAGCTTGTTTCTATCGGCCTTAGATCGTCCGCATCGCCGTTTGATGCGTCGAAACGTACGGGCACGATCAGCGGCTCGACGTATTGAGCAATTCCGGCACGGGCGGCTTCGAGATCGGCTGCGGCAATCGAGGCGGTGTCCTTATCTAAAAAAGTTGCAAGATCGGCTTCGCGCAATTCGATCAGTCTTTTTACTGACCCCGCGTGTGTCAACAAACGCTGCCGCTGCTTTTCGTTAAGCGAAGGCAGCACCGATGCGGGCTCATAATAATAGGCCATCTCACGGCGGGCACGATGGACAAAATTTGCAAGGTCGTGCGACTCGTCCCGCAAAACCTGCAGAAGTGAAAGAGCATCGTTGTCGGCCGCAAACGGAACTATGTTCCCGTCCTGCGTTATAAAATGCGAAATTTGCGAATGCTGATGATGCGGTTTTACCGCCGCGATCGTAAACACGTTGCGGGCCGCGCGTATCACGCCTTTCATCGCCGCGTTAAGCTGACCCTTCCCGCCGTCGATCAGGATCAGATCGGGCAAATGCATGCTGCCGGTTAACTGCATTTTTACAAATTTTTCGATCGTCGCGGGTTCGCTATCCAGGTTAGAAAGCCAAAACGCATCTTCTTCCTTAACAAATTTTCCTTCGTTCCAGACGACCTTTGCGGCCACCGAATCGTTGCCGGAAATGTGCGCAACATCGAACGCCTCGATACATTTCGGTTCAGCGGCCAGGCCGAAGATCTCCTTCAGTTCCCCGCCTATTTCGAGATGAGATTTCCGACCGCGCGCCATCTCGATATCGAATTCGAGCTTTGTCCTGCGAAACGCACGTTCGGTCATTACTGGCAGATTTTCTTCTTCTAACAATACGATTCTGAGCTGACGGCCAAAACGGTCCGAAAGCTCTCTTGCGATCAATTCACGCTCCGGAAAATCACGATAAACCCTGATCTCTTTTGGTAGATGGAACTTGTAGAATTGCCGAATAACATCGCCTATCGCACGCGACGGATCGATCCGGTCGTCCTCGGGCTTGTCGAACATAAAAACTTTGCGTCCGAGATTTCGCGGGCCGCGGCCCGTAACAAGGTAAACCTCGACGGTATGCCCGGTTTCGCCAAGCATGAACGTATCGACCGTGTCGTCAAGCCAAACCTGGTAACGCGAGTTCGCCCAAAAACCTTCGACGGTCTGCATCATATCGCGCCAGATCGCCGCGTTTTCAAAATCTTCAGCCGCAACGCTCTCACGGATCTTTGCCGCAATTCGCGACCGAAGTTCTTCACGCTCGTTCGCGAGAAACGCGCGTGCAAGCTGAACGTTTTCGTAATATGCGTCCGTATCGCACAAACTGAACACGCACGGAGCAAGACAGCGTTTGCGGTAAAACTGAACACAAGGCACCGGAAAGCTGCCGTCGACGGGAATGTAACAGCTTCGCAAGCGAAACGTTTTGCTGACAAAATCGATCAGGATCCGGACATTCGTTCGGTTCAAAAATGCGCCGAAATATTCCGCTCCATCATTCTCGATCCGTCGCGTCGCAAGAACTCGCGGAAACCATTCATCGGTCAGCTTCAGATGCGGGTAAAGACTTTCGCCCTCGATCGAAAACAGATATTTTTTGCGTCCGTTATCCTTCATTTCCCGCGTTTTGATATGCGTCGAGCATATCATTAATGGTTTCAAGTGAGTCTGCGTCTTTGACCGTTTTGTCTTCGCGCCAACGCAGGATTCGCGGAAACCGAACCGCGACACCCGATTTATGCCGCGTCGAGCGTTGTATCGCCTCGAAAGCAAGCTCGAAGACGAGCGCCGGCGTGACGCTGCGAACCGGACCGAACGTTTCTAAAGTGTTTTCGCGAACAAAGCGGTCGACCTTTCTGATCTCCGCATCGGTCAAACCAGAATATGCCTTGGCAAACGGCACAAGCTCGCCATCCTTCCACACGGCAAAAGTATAATCGGTAAAAAGGTTAGAGCGTTTGCCCGAGCCTTTCTGCGCGTAGATCAGAACGGCGTCAACCGTGAGCGGATCGATCTTCCATTTCCACCAGTCGCCGCGATGCCGCCCGACGCGATACGGCGAGCCGCGATGTTTTAGCATAAAACCTTCGACGCCTAGCGCGCGGCTCTGCTCGCGACGTTCCGCAAGGTGTTCCCAGGACGCTGCCTCGACCGATTCGGTGATACGCAAAATGTTGCGGGCCTCGTCGCTCACCCTGTCGAGGACCTTCTCAAGCATTTCGCGTCGCGAGCGAAAATCGACCGGGCGAATGTCGCGTTCTTCAAATTCGAGCAAGTCGTAAACCTGCAAAATTACCGGCACTTCGTTCAATATTTTTGCCGTGAGATTTTTGCGGCCTATTCGGCGCTGCAATTCGGTAAACGGCAGAACGCGGCCGTCGCGCCACGGCAATATTTCACCGTCGAGGACCGTTCCGTCGGGCAATTCTTCGGCAGCCGCGACGATCTCCGGAAAACGGTCGGTCATCAGGTCTTCGCCGCGCGACCAGATAAAAATTTCGCCCTTTCGCTTGATGACCTGCGCTCGAATGCCGTCCCATTTCCATTCTGCCTGCCAGTCGGAGAGATCACCGAGTTCATGCGTCGGAAAATCGATCTGATGCGAAAGATGAAACGGGAACGGCCGCGCGATCGGCGTTTCATCAGCATCTAGATGCGGATCGATCAGCTCGTCAAAAAATGCGGCGCTCGGCGTCCATTCGCCCATAAGCCGGTGAGCGATAATGTCGGTCGGAATTTCGGAAACGAGAGACAAAGCGCGAACGACAAGAAGCTGTGAAACTCCGACGCGAAACGCACCCGATATAAGCTTGTTGTAAACGAGCCGCTGTGCGTAATTCATTTTCGCCCACGCATCGGTGACGGCTGCTTTTTGTATTTCCTCATCAGCGCCGCGCAAAGGTAAAAGCTGCTCCTCGACAAGCGTGTGGAGCGGGGTTTCGTCGATGGATGCGTTGTTTGGCAAAAGCAACGCGACGGTTTCGGCGCCGTCGCCGACGGTGTCACGCGATTCTTCAAACAGCCATTCCGGAATGCCCGAAAGCTCGATCGCCCATTCGCGCAATTTTTTCGACGGCACGATCTGGCGCGGCTTTCTGCCGGAAAGAAAATAGAGAGCCCACGCCGCATCATGTTTTTCTGCGTGCTCAAAATAGAACCTCATCGCATCGACCTTTTCATTGGTCTTGTTGGTCTGGTCGAGCTCGACGTAAAGTTCCGTAAAAAGCTTCATCATTATTAACTTTGCCCGCAAACGCGAATTAAACGAATAGAAATTCAAATCCGCTTTTATTCGCGTATTTTCGCGTCATTCGCGGGCAAAACTCTCATTCGTTTTCCTCATCCGACATTTCGACATCGTCGCCGACAAACTGTGTTTTCAACGGCACGGCATTCGTGCCGTTTTCGTTTAGCCACCGAACTACTTCCGGCGCAAATCCGTGTGTTACGTAAACCGTTTCGGCTTCGCTTTCTCGGATCGCCGTCATTAATTCCGGCCAGTCGGCGTGGTCGGACAGAACAAATCCACGATCGATGGCGCGCTGCCGCCTCGCACCGCGAACCATCATCCAGCCCGATGCAAAACCGGTTGAATGGCTCCCGAATCTTCTCAGCCAGGTCGAACCTTGCGCCGACGGCGGAGCGACGACCAGCGAACCGATAAAATCCTTCTTATTTTTGACCTCGCCAGCGTAAATTGTTTCCGGCAGATCGACGCCGGCGGTGCGATAGACGCTGTTGAGATGTTCGACTGAGCCGTGCGTGTAGATCGGGCCGACCGTGCTGTCGATGCCGTTAAGGATCCGCTGCGATTTGCCAAGCGCGTATGCAAACAGAACCGACGCTTTTTCGCGTTCCCGGTTTCGGCGCCACCAGCCATTTATCTCTCCGAAAACCTGAGGCGTCGGCGGCCAGCGATAGATCGGCAGCCCGAACGTCGCTTCGGTAATAAAATGGTGACACTTGACAGGTTCAAACGGCGTGCACGTCGCATCCGGCGTCAGTTTGTAATCGCCCGAAATAACCCACACTTCACCTTTGTATTCGGCGCGAACCTGCGCCGAGCCGAGAATGTGTCCCGCCGGATGAAACGAAACCTTCACTCCGTTTAGGTCGAGCTCTTCACCGTATTTTAGTGTCGAAATTTTCGCGTCCGGGTCGAGTCGAACTCGCGCGAGGCCCTCGCCTTCTTTGGTTACGAGATAGCTGCGACTGCCGCGATAAGCGTGGTCTGCGTGGGCATGCGTGACGACCGCACGAGCGACGGGCCGCCACGGATCGACATAAAAATCTCCGCGGGCGCAGTAAAGGCCGCTCTTTGTAAGAGCCATCAGGCCGCCTTTTCTCATTTTATTATTTTACACAATCGCGCGGTCGGGTTCTAAGATTTTTCGCATACTGCGACGATTAACCGAATAGGCTCATTGGTTTACGCAGATATGATATCCTAACGTAATGGCCGAAACGGAAGAAGAAAAAAAGATAAGATCCGAGGTCGAGAAACTCGAGAAAGACGAGGACGTTCGCCGGGAGCTTGAGCACACTGCCGGCGAAAAACCCGACGACAAGCGCCCCAAGGTTCCAGCCAAACACAAACTCGAAATCGGAACGTACACGATTTTGCTTATCGCGCTCGGCGCGTTTTACTACCTCCTTCGGTTCGGATATTTCGATTTCGCGGCCCGGTATGCGGCCACGGTGCAGCGTTTTACGCTCGGCTTGATGGCGATAGCCCTTGTGCTGATCGTTATGCGAATCGCTCGCGTGATGCTGATCCAACCACTCGAAAGCAACGTCGCGCGCTATAACCTCAATCGCGTTATAACGCTGATCACGGCGGTCAGCATTTTCCTGATCGCGCTGTCGGTTTTATTCGCGAGCTGGTACACGGCGTTCGTCTCATTCGGTTTGATCTCGCTCGTTCTTGGTTTCGCTCTGCAAGCGCCTATCACAAGTTTCATCGGCTGGATCTATATTCTGGCGAAAGTGCCTTACCAGGTTGGCGACCGCATAAAGATCGACGATGCCACCGGCGATGTTATCGACGTAAGCTACACGGACACAACACTTTGGGAGTTCGGCGGGGTTCTCTCGACCGATCATCCGAGCGGCCGTATTATCAGATTTCCCAATTCAAAGGTTTTGAATTCGATCATATACAACTATTCGTGGCCGCTTTTTCCTTATGTCTGGAGTGAGATCAAATTTCAGATCGCCTATCAAAGCGATCTCGAATTCGTCGCGAAGGTGATGCGAGAAACCGCCGCCGAAGAGATCGGCGAGGCGATGATGGAACACGTTCGGACCTATCGCGAGCTCTTGGCGCAAACGCCGGTTGATGAACTCGAGGTCAAAGAATATCCGGCAGTCGTTTTCCGAGTAAATGAAAATACGTGGCTCGAAGCGATAATTCGCTATCTGGTCGAGCCGCGACGCTCAGGCCAGGTGAAAACGCGTTTGATCAAGAAAATGCTGAAAAACCTCAACGCCGAACCTGAACGCGTGATGTTTCCGAAGGCGGATGCGCGGTAAGTCGGCACCACCTGCGGTAGCGGGTTTTAAGGCGGCCGATGAACCCTTTGATATAAAGGAGGTTTTGGGCTTTCTGCCACCGCAGGCAGGATCGATGAAGCGTTTCACACACAGCACATCTTTTTAAATGTGGAACGTTCCACATTTAAATTATTGAGTGCGCTTTTTATTTCCTCTCGCCGTGAAATTCCAATAAAACTTCGCTTCCGCGATATAAATAGAGTTTGTTTCCGCGAATCTCAAACCGGTTAGCGTCTTGCAAACCGCTGAGCATTCCGCCTTCGACGTTCATCCGCTGGTCCTCGATGCAGGCCCGCATCGTATGGATAATGTCAAAAATTCTCAGCCTGCTGCCGTTCACCGTATAGCTGCCGCCAAATGCATTGCAGCTTGTGTTACCGCCCGCGCTTTTCTTTGCCGCATCGAATGAGATGAATGCCGTTTCGCGTACCTTCGGGATCTGGCTTCCCTTGATCTCATCGAGAACCCATCTCTTATCCTCAAGACGGCCGTTACGCGGCCCGTCGTTGTCATCCGTACGGTCGGACGATTTGAACTGCGCCACGATCCGTCGTCCGCGGAAAAGCTTCAGCACTCGGCCGTTCGCTTGATAACTTGTAACGCGTTCGAGCGTTCGAAGCAATTCGTTTTCGAGTTGCATCACGCCTCGATCGGTACACGCCATGCGCGTTGAGCCTATACCCGAAAAATCGATCGAGTTGCGGTTCGCGGTCACCGACCCGAATATACGGTTACACCCAGCATTGCCGGTAAGTCTTTTGTTATCAGTGTTTACTTCAATAAAAGCCCTGGTGTTCCGGACTGGTTGTCCGTTCAGGTGGGTCAAGTTCCATTGTTCGCCATTCAGACGATTTACCTGCGCCGCTGCCGACAGGCTAAAAATTCCGATAACGGCGATGATCAGAATAGTGATGTTTGTAAGGAGTTTTTTCATTTGTGTTTCCCTCTGTTCGAAGTTCATAGAAATATTGGCCCAAAAATTTGCCGGCCACTTACAGGAACGAAGACAGAGTGAGATTCTTGCAAATTTCGAGCCCTTCTAAGATTCTGTCATCTTTTTCCTCATCACATTCAACAACGCAGCACAAACAAACGCACCCAACGCGGCAAAGGCGACGCCGTAGAACGCTACGGTATAATCTCCGCCGGCGCGGTCCGCGAGAATTCCGGTTACACGGCCGCCGATTGCCGCGCCGATAATTTCGAGCATGACGATCGTACCGAGAATTTTGCCGTATTCGCGGCGTCCAAAATAATCAGCCGCGAGCCGCTGCAGCAGAACAAAGGTTCCGCCGTAACCAAGCCCGAACGGCAGCAGGAATACGAGGGCAGTCCACGCTGAAAGGTCAAACAGCACAAGCGTTGCCGCAAACATCAGCAGGCAAAACAGGAACAACACTTTGGTCGACGAAAACCGGTCGCTAATGACGCCGGATAAAAACTTGCCCCCGACGCTTGCCGCGAAAAACGCAGACTGCGCCCACGAGGCCATCGTCAGCGAAACGCCGATCTTTGGCGATTGCAGATAAAGAATAAACTGCTGGCTTGTGACAAAGATCGGATAGAACACCAACGCCGCGCACAACCCAAAGACCCAGAAGATCGGGGTTCTGATCGCCTCGGTCAATGTGAATCCGTCTTCGACAACCGCTTCGTCGTTTCTCGCTTCCCTGTCTTTCACAAAAAAGACGATCGCGGGCAGCAACAGCAGCCAGACGAGCAAACTGATCAGAAGCATCGCGGTCCGCCAGCCATAAGCGTTGATAAGCGGTGTTGCGACAAATGGAATTGTCACACCGCCCAAACTCGTTCCGGTAAGCAAGATGCCGAGCGCGGTACCTCGATTTTTATCGAACCAGTTTGAAACCAGAACGACGCTCGGTGTGACGCCGACAAATCCCAGCGAGGCTCCCATCAGAAAACGCGAAAAATAAATGGTTTCGACCGTCGTCGCTTCGGCGTGTAGCACCAGGCCGACACCAAGCGCTATGCTGCCTAGAATCATCAGAAACTTTAAACTGATCCGCGTCAGCAGCCATCCGCCGAGCATCGAAAACACGCCGGACATAAAAAAAGTAATATTGGCGCAGTTTGAAATGAACGTCTGAGCATGCGCGGCCTCGATCGCCCCGCGCGCGATGAGGTCGTCCTGGATGCCTTTGTAAAACACCGGGATACCGCCTATCGACAACCCATTGCTGACGATCAGGCCGAATGTCGCAACGGCCACAATAAGCCACGAGCGGTTAGTGTTGATTTGAGTCATTGGAATTGGCTTTTGGTTTTAGGTCTTAGGTTTTTGGCCTCGGAATAGCGGATCTCAGCCAATTGTCGTGCACATGGAACAAAGACCGAAGACCAAAAACCCAAAACCTATTCTTGCATTATGTAGTATAATCTTTTGCGGAACTCTTCCCTCGGTAATATTTAACAACTAAACAAGTTATTTTAGCATCAATTTCCCGGCTGAGTTTTCGCCAAAGGAGAAGGTATGTATTTCAAATCAAAGCTGTTTCGCGCCATTTCCGTTTCGTCGCTTATCATTTCGCTTTCGGCGTTCACATTTGCTGACACCATCCGTCTGAAGGACGGCGGCATCATCAAAGGGCAGATCGTCAGCTTTGACAACGGCACTTTTATCGTGGCATTTGGCGAAGGCCCGCGTCGCCGTCAAATGACATTCACGGCGGCGGAAATCGAATCGATCCAGTTCGATTCCCGGCAAATAGCCGATAGCTCTGCACAGTATTCGCGACCGGTTTCGAACACTTCGCAGCGTACAGATACAGACACACCGCGAAAAGCTCCGACCGTTCGCGTAACTGACAACCTGCCGAGATCACAGCCTGCGCAGACGGCCAAGATAACCGTTCCCGAACCGCAAAAACCGGCTCCGCAGCCTACGCAGACGACACAAACAACGTCATCCGACGATGACACCGTCAGCACCCCGGCCGAACAACCCGCAGTAACGACAACGACGGCGTCCAAGCCGGCTTCATCGGCGACGAAACCCGTCGCGATCAACGTCAAGGTTCTTGGCGACAACACGAACAACGGCTGGACCAACAGCGGCTGGGTCGTCCGCAAGGGCCAGAAAATTCACATCACGGCCGACGGCGAGATCTCGCTTGGCGGAGGCAACAAAACGTCGGCATCCGGATCCTACACCATAAATGATGATTCGAAACTGATGAAAAGCGTGCCGACCGGAGCGTTGATCGCCGTTATCGGCGACGACAACAACGACTTTATCTACGTTGGCTCAGAGCGTGAATTTACCGCGACTCGCGACGGCGCTCTGTTCCTCGGCGTCAACGAGGGCAACCTTAACGACAACAGCGGTACGTTTGACGTGAAGATAGAGATCAGCCAGTAGCTGGGGGCGGACACTCTTGTCCGCATGCGTCGGCACGACGCAAGAACGCCGTAGGTAACCCTTCAATTTCGAGAGGCGGCGATGTCCCTTTCGCACTTCGTGCGCGGAACGCAGGCGAACAGGAGTGTCTGCGCTCCTTCGTTCTTGCTTAAATCCAACCAAAGGCGGACAATTTGTATCTAAACATTAGTTTCTTTAAGGAAAACTACTATGAGATCTGTCCGTATTCCTCTCGTGTTGCTCGCCGCAACAGCCTTTTTATTGTGTGTTCTTCAATTTACGGCGCTTGCCCAATCAAGGCCGCAGCGGCCTGAGCCGACGACCGGCAATCAGAAAAAGAACCGCCGACCGACCGAAGAAGAGCTGAAAAAGGCCGAGGAAGAAAAGAAGCGCGCCGAAGCCGAAAAGAACGCCATCGAGGAACCCGGGGTTGAAAAGGTACAAACGAATATCGTCAACATCGACGCGGTCGTTTATAACAAAAAAAGCGGGCAGATCATCACCGGACTTAAGAAGGAAAATTTTGCGGTTTTTGAGGACGGCGTAAAACAGCCCATTTCCGAATTTTCAACGCCTGACTCGCCCATCACCGTCACGCTCGTCGTCGAATACAGCAAATGGACCGAGCTTTTCGGTTCCGCCGCCGGAGGTTATTTCGAACCGGGAACCTACGAAGTGATTCGTCCCGTTGCGCAGTTTCTTACGAAATTCATCAAGCCGCCAAACGATTATGCCTCGGTCATAGCATTCGATATCCGTCCGACGCCTATTACGGACTTTACGAACGACCCGAACCGCATTCGCCAGACGATCGACATACTGCTGCGAAACCAGCCGGCGTTCCGGGAAAACAATCTTTTCGATTCGTTGAAGTTTGCCCTTGTCGGCGGCAAAGGGGATTCGGTCGTGCTCGAAGACTCAAAAGAACATACCGCCGAATACGGCGGCATGGTCGATGTCAAAGCCAAGCGCCGGGCGATCATTCTTGTCGCATCCGGCATCGATACATTCAGCAAGATCAACTACGGCGACATTCGAAAGATCATTCAGGAATCGGGCATTCCTATCTATATCATCAGCACCGGCAACCTGTTCTACAAAAAATACGAACCGTACCTGGGCCCGACCGATTCGCTGACTGGCGTTCCGGGCCGACTAACGTTTTTGCAGGCGCAAAATACGATGAACACGTTCGCCAAGGAATCGGGCGGAATGCATTTCGCGATGACGTTCGAAAGCGAGATCCCGGCCTATTTGAACACGATCAACGGCCTGCTTCGCAGCCAGTACAACCTTGCGTACGACCTGACGACGCCGCACCAGGCAGGCAAGAAATACAAGCTTGACGTAAAGGTCGATGTTGACGGCGACGGTAACTACGACGACAAGGCTTACGTCGTGCAGCATCGGCCCTTCTACATTCCGCCGGGCGACGATGACGGTAAAAAGAAGAAATAAGAATGGAGTGAAACTATGTTTTCGTTTTCGCTGATATTCCCTTTCTCGCTATCGGTGGAGTTACTCAAATATTTCGATGCGCTGCTGCAAAACTCGTCGACTGCGGCAGGTGCAGTTTCATCGTCACTCGATGTCGAGGACGGAGACGGAAGTGACGCAGATGACGACGACTCAGACGATGAAGATTCTGACAGCGATGACGATAATTCGGATAAGCCGAACCCTTAGACTAGATTTATAGGACGATTTCGTAGATCGATACCGGAAGTTTCTAATTGGAACA
>Ga0310810_10007783_pt1 | contig 12269 bp, 10 predicted proteins | sample NCmetagenome_FD_207641 | JGI IMG/M metagenome (GOLD analysis project Ga0310810, IMG submission 207641) | Soil microbial communities from experimental microcosm in Duke University, North Carolina, United States - NC | ecosystem: Engineered > Artificial ecosystem > Soil microcosm > Unclassified ... | reverse complement strand
ATAGCAGGACGAGCCCTGCGGTGAGCCGTAAGTGAAGCATTTCCGGTCTAGCTCCGGCATCCGTGGATCGATAAGTTGAGTTGGCCGCGGCGCACACAGCGGGCGGAAACCTAATCCAGGAGACGCGGATGGCGGCACTTCTGAGCCGTGAGCGGATTGTCGCGAAGCCTGGCTTTAACCGGTGGCTGGTGCCGCCGGCAGCCCTCGCCATCCATCTCTCAATCGGCATGGCCTACGGTTTCAGCGTCTTCTGGCTGCCTCTCAGCAAAGCGATCGGGATTACCAAGTCGGTCCCCTGTCCCGACGGACCAACCGGACTTCAGGGCTTCTTTCACCTACTGGTGCAAACCGAGTGCGATTGGAAGATCAGCACACTCGGCTGGATGTTCACCTTGTTCTTCGTGTTTCTGGGCTCGTCCGCGGCTTTGTTCGGCGCCTGGGTGGAGCGCGGTGGTCCTCGAAGAGCCGGTGTGGTGGCTGCCTTCTGCTGGACCAGTGGGTTCCTGATATCGGCGTTGGGGGTCCACCTTCATCAGATCTGGCTCATGTGGCTGGGCTCGGGCGTGATCGGCGGCATCGGGCTGGGCCTGGGCTACATCTCGCCGGTCTCGACGTTGATCAAGTGGTTCCCAGACCGTCGCGGAATGGCCACTGGAATGGCCATCATGGGATTCGGCGGCGGCGCCATGATCGGATCTCCCCTCGCCGACATTCTCATGAAGCGCTACGCCACGCCGACCTCCGTGGGTGTATGGGAGACGTTCGTCACCATGGGCCTCATCTATTTCGTGGCGATGATGCTCGGCGCCTTCGGATATCGCGTCCCTCCGGACGGATGGCGGCCGGCCGGGTGGACCCCGCCGACGGCGGAGGGAAGAGCCATGATCACGACGGGGAACGTCCACGTCGGCGAGGCAGTCAAGACACCGCAGTTCTGGCTGCTCTGGTGGGTCCTGTGCCTCAACGTAAGTGCCGGCATCGGCGTCATCGGCATGGCCTCTCCGATGATTCAGGAGGTCTTCGGTGGACGCCTCATCGACCTCCCTGGCATCGCCCTTAAGGATTTGGCCGAGAGCCAGAAGGCGCAGCTCGCCACGATCGGCGCCGCATTCGCCGCCCTGTTGAGCGTGTTCAACATCGGAGGCCGGATCGGCTGGGCGTCGTTCTCCGACTACATCGGACGGAAGCGCACCTATTTCGTGTTCTTCGCCCTAGGAATCTTGCTCTACGCCCTGGTGCCGTGGGCAGGCAGGATCGGCAGCGTGGTACTGTTCGTAGGCTTGTTCTGCGTGATTCTGACCATGTACGGCGGCGGATTCGCTACCATCCCAGCCTACCTGGCCGACATGTTTGGAACCAGGTACGTGGGTGCGATTCACGGGCGCCTGCTGACGGCTTGGTCGGCGGCCGGCATTCTGGGTCCCGTGCTGGTGAACTACATCCGGGAGTTCCAGCTCGATCGCGGAGTGCCAAACGCCCAGGTCTACAACGTGACCATGTACGTTCTGGCCGGCTTGTTGGTGATCGGGTTCTTCTGCAACCTGGCCGTCCGGCCGGTGTCGGAAAACCACTACATGACCGACGACGCCCTGAGAGAGCCCGCCCGGCCCTCTCAGGCCGCAGTCCGGGGGCCTTGAGGGTCCAATATGGCCGACGATGACAGGGGAGAGCCGAAGCCCGGGCAGTGGCCGCTGGTGATCCTGGCCTGGGTACTGGTAGGCGTTCCGCTTCTCTGGGGGGTGTACACCACGCTGGCCAAGGCAGCGTTGCTATTCAAGTGAGCGCCGGGCCGGGGCCTGCAGAACCTGTCTCAGCCACGTAACCGCTTTTGTTACAATCGAGTGCAGTGAGCCCGCCGAATCCGGAAACCCCTTGCTCCAAGTCGGGAATCGGCCGGGTTTGAGGCAGTTGCCTCTTGACTCCCGACCCGTACTACCCATTTTGTAAGGCCATTCACGGCAAAGCTGTACGGCCTTGGAGCCCCCCGAAGGCGCCAAGGCTTACGGGTGTCGCAGGGACCGCTCGGATGTGCCGGGCTGCGACGGATAGCGCAAACATTGATAGCGGTCTGCTTCCACCAGGCGTTTCAGGAAGCGCCGGAAATCCCGAGATTGGGTCGACCATGCGCCCCATGCGCGCCGTGTGCGCTGCATGATCGTACTTCACGTTTTCCAGCGTCTGTAATCACCCTAAGGAGACCGGAGCCATGAGGATCACGTCCGGATGGTGGGTCGCCCCTGCGCTGCTATGTACCGCGAGCATCGCGAGCGCGCAGGCCCCCGGCGGCGATGCTGTCCCTCCGCCGGAGGTCACTAGTGAAAGGCTCCTGCACGCTGCCGACGAGCCCGGCAATTGGATGATGTACGGCGGCAGCTACTGGAATCAGCGGTACTCCACCCTGAAACAGATCACGACGGCCAATGTGAGCCGCATGATCCCCCGCATGATCTTCCAGACCGGAATTGCCAAGCTTGGCTCCTTCGAGAACACCCCGATCGTGGTCGACGGTACGATGTACGTGACTACCCCTTACAACACCGCCATCGCCTACGACCTCAAGAAGGGCAAGCAGCTTTGGCGTTACGAGCACAAGCTCGGCACGACCATCTTCTGCTGCGGACCGAACAACCGTGGTGTCGCAGTCCACGGCCCCCACGTCTACATGGGGACCTTGGACGGCCACCTGGTGGCACTCAACCGGAACGACGGCAGTGTCCTGTGGGACATCGAAGTGGGCGATCCAGCATTCGGCTACAGCATCACCCACGCGCCGCTCGTCATCGGCGACAACGTGATCGTCGGGGTGTCGGGGGGCGAGTACGGCATCCGCGGCTATGTCACGGCGTACAATGCGGTAGACGGGAAGCAGGTCTGGCGCTGGTACTCGATTCCGGCCCCGAAGGGCGATCCGACGTTCGACGACAAGGCCCCCAACGGCTGGTGGGGTACCTGGGTTCCGCAGACGCCCGACGGCGCCGATCTGCACCGCGATGTCGCCAAGGAGAAGGCCGACAGCGCCAAGTACGCGGACGCCTGGAAGAACGGCGGCGGCGGCGTGTGGATGACGCCGGCCTACGATCCCGAAACCAGCACGATCTACCTAGCCGTGGGCAATCCCTCGCCCGACCTGGACGGCGGCGTGCGCCCGGGCGACAACCTGTATACCGACGCCGTGGTCGCCATCGACGCGACCAACGGGAAGACCAAGTGGTACTACCAGACCGTGCCGCATGACGTCTGGGACCTGGACGCGGTCTCGCCCCCGGTCGTGGCCAAGCTGGGCAACCAGAAGGTCGTAGTGCACGCCGGTAAGACTGCGTGGGCCTATGTGCTCGACGCGGAAACCGGCAAGTTGATCCGGCGGACCGACAACTTCACCCCGCAGGAGAACATGTTTGCGCTGCCGACCGATAAAGGCACCCGGATGCTCCCGGGCGCCAACGGCGGTGCAGAATGGTCGCCGATCTCGATCGACCCCAGCCTGAACTACGCCTTCGTGGCCGGGCTGCATCAGCCGATGAACTACATCACCCACAACGCTCCGTGGGAAAAGGGCCGGCTCTGGCTCGGCTCCGCGTTCGTCGCGATCAAGGGAGAGGAGCAATACGGGCTCTTCACCGCGCTCAACCTCAACACCGGTAAGGTCGCCTGGCAGAACAAGGTGGAGCAGCCGATGATGGGTGGCGCGCTTTCGACCGCCGGCGGGGTCACGTTCACCGGCGAAGGCAACGGCAACTTCAACGCCTATGACTCGAAGAGCGGCAAGCTGCTTTGGCAATTCAACGCCGGGGCAGGCTGCAACTCGGCTCCGATGACCTTCACGTTCGAAGGCGAGCAGTTCGTCGCAGTGGCTTGCGGCGGCAACTTCCAGATCAGTTTCCCGCTGGGCGACGACGTCCTGGTCTTCGGCCTGCCGAAAGGCACCGCGCCCGCCAAAGCGGCCAAGAAGAAGTAGGGGGACCCCCGGTGCGAGCTGCGTCGCCGGCCGCCAACCGGAGACGCACTCGCCCGCGGGTGGGGGAGGCCAATACCGAGGGGCCGATGGTGCCTGCCTCGGTCCCGTTTCACGCCACACGCAAGGAGGTGACACGCACGCAGTTTCGTCCGGCAAACGAAGCGCAAACCCACGGTGTCGCTGATGCAAGCGTGGTTCGAGTTTCGCAGCTGGCTGTCGTGGATCAGTCAACTCAACTCTGAGGGAAGCGCACCTATGAAGCGAATCGGGCTGGTTTGCCTGGGGCTGGCGTTGGGGGCGGCGAACACCGTCCACGCGCAGGGCCTCACGATGCAGATGAGTAACGGCTGGAACTTCACGTTCTCTGGTAACGTGAACACGTTCATTTATTACGAAGAGAGCAAGAGCGGCGGCAACACAGTGACGCCGGCCGGCATCACGCCGCCCGGCGCCGCGGTCAAGGCGACGCGGCTCACCGTCGGCCTGTTGCCTGCCTTTGCTGTGTTCGATGCGAAAGGGAAAGAGGGTAACACCGATCTCGGCGTTCACTTCGGCTTCGCCCCTAACGTGCAATGCGCCACTGGCGTGAACGACTGCTTCGGGGCCCAGATCGACATGCGTCAGGTTTACCTGACGGTTGGCGGTACCTGGGGCCAGCTGCTCGTCGGCCGGGAGCTGGGTCTCTTCAACCGGCAGAACATCTTGACCGACCAGACGCTGTTCGGCGTTGGCGCCACCGGCAACGGGCAGCCGGGCGACGGCTTTGGCACCACTCTCGGCCGCATTGGGTTCGGCTACATCTATCCGAATTTCCGCGCTCAGATGACCTACTCGACCGCCGCGGGCAAGCCGGCCCAGTTCTCGATCGGCGTGTTCGAAGCTGCGTCGGTGGGCGACTACAAGTTCACCCAGACCCCGCGGGGCGAGGCTGAGTTCGTCTACTCGGGAAGCAGCTTCAAGGCGTGGGTGGGCGGGACGATCCAGAGCACCAAGGACGCGCCGTCAGGCGGCCAGAGCATGACCGGTTATGGCGGCAGCGGTGGTCTGCGCTATCAGGGCAAGGTGTTCTCCCTGACGGCCTCTGGTTACGGCGGCAAGGGCATCGGCACCACGCTGTATGGCACTGGCGGCTCGGCCGACAACGGCGCCGGCAACGATGACGCCCGCAAGTCGTACGGGTTCATCGGCCAGGCAACCTTCAGTCCGCAGAACAGCAAGGTGACGATCGCCGCCAGCTATGGCAGCAGCTACCTGGAGCAAGCCAACAGCGATCCGGTAGACTTCAAGACCGAAAACACCCTGGTCTCGGGCGGCATCTACTACCAGGCCACCAAGTCGCTCAAGGTCGTGGGTGAGTTCGATTACTGGTGGACCAAGGGCAAGATTGCCGGCGCCACGCCCCCCGGGCAGAACAAGAACGAGCAGTGGGCCCCGGCTATTGGCTTCATGCTCTTCTTCTGAGCGACCGGTTATACTTGCAGCACTCTGTTCGAGCGACCCTCTTCGGAGGGTCGCTCGCTTTCCGCCACCCGTGTCCGAGGCCCACTTGACCAGATCCGTCGCCCTCCTCGCCGTCTCCCTCGGGCTTGCTGCCTGCGGCTCGAGCATCGCCAAGTCGTCTACCACGCAGAGCCAAATGACCCCGCCGGATGCACTCCAGTGCGTCCTCAAGCAGTTCGAGCAACTCGGATATCAACGGACCATGTACGACAAGGGCGCCTTCCGGGCCGCCGGCCGCAAAGAGAACCCGAAGATCACGTTTTCCAACACTCAGTTCCGCAAAACATGGGACCGGCTCGAGGTCGAGATCGGGCCCGGAGCGAGCGGGACCGACCTCAAGGTTACGCCATCCACTGCGGCGGAGTACTTCGGCCAAACCGGAACCGTGTACGACCAACTCAAGACCAGCGACGAAGCGACCGAAGCCGCCAAGGCGGTTCAACAGTCCTGTCATGCGGGTGCACCGGCGCCGGCTCCAGCTCCAACCTCGCAACCCTAGCGTTGGGCAGCGCGCACATCGTACGTCGCCCAGTAGAAACGACCCCCGACCCGCGCTAGCTTTGAGGGTTGGTCAAAGCGCAGTGCTTCGACGGGAGGGGGTAGTGGCGGTACCCAAGCTGGAATTGGTGCAGATCGCGCGCGGTGTTCCTGCGAGTCCGGGAGTACCCGCCCGCAAGCCCGGCTGGCTCAAGGTCAAGGCGCCGGGTGGTCCCACCTACCTCGAGCTCAAGAGCCTGATGCGTGAGCTCGGGCTCCATACCGTTTGCGAAGAGGCGCGCTGCCCCAATATCGGGGAATGCTGGGAGCACAAGGCAGCCACGTTCATGATCCTGGGCGACGTGTGCACCCGCAACTGCACCTACTGCGCCGTCACCCACGGCACGCCGAAGCCGGACGACCCAGCAGAGCCGGCCCGCCTCGCTGAGGCGGTGAGCCGGATGGGACTCGAGCACGTCGTGATCACCTCGGTGGACCGTGACGACCTGCCGCACGGCGGGGCCGAGGCCTTTGCGGCCTGCGTCCGCGAAATCCGCGCGCGCATGCCGGACACATCGGTCGAAGTGCTGATCCCGGATTTCAAGGGGTCTGAAGCGGCGCTCCGCATCGTCATGAACGCGGAGCCCGACATCCTCAACCACAACCTGGAGACCACTGAGCGACTCTACCGCCTGGCGCGGCCGGGCGGCCGCTACGACCGCGCGCTCGAGCTGCTGGCGCGCGCCCGCCGACTCGCGCCGGGCGCGCTCACCAAGTCCGGCATCATTCTGGGACTGGGAGAGGAGTGGGATGAGATCATCCGCTGCCTGCGCGATCTGCGCCGGAGCGACGTCAACATCGTAACGCTGGGCCAGTACCTGCGGCCGTCCGACGCGCACCTACCCATCGCACGCTATTACACGCCCGAGGAATTCGACGAGCTCCGCGCGGTCGGGCTGGCCATGGGGTTTGCCCACGTACAGGCGAGCCCGCTCACCCGCTCGTCCTATCACGCCTGGGCGCAGGTCGATCAGGCTCGACACGCGAGAGCCTGATGGCGCATTCCACCGCCGCCCGCCGCGCGCGGCAGAGCGCAAAGCCGAGCCCCGACGCGCTCGCCGAAGAGTACAAGAGCTGGCTTCGCCAGATGATGGTCATCCGGCGGTTCGAGGAAAAAGCCGGAGAGGCCTACAGTCTCGGCAAGATCGGCGGCTTCTGTCATCTCTACATCGGGCAGGAAGCGGTCGCCGTGGGTAGCATCGCCGCGCTCCGGCCCGATGACTACATCGTCTGCTCCTACCGGGAGCACGGGCACGCGCTGGCCCGCGGGATGTCGCCGCGCACCGTCATGGCCGAGTTGTTCGGCAAGGCGGCCGGGTGCTCCAAGGGGAAGGGTGGCTCGATGCATTTGTTCGACGCCGAGCGGAACTTCATGGGTGGGCATGGCATCGTGGGTGCCCACATCCCGCTCGCAACCGGACTCGCCTTCGCCGCCAAGTACCGAGGAACTGAGCAGGTCGCCGTCTGTTATTTCGGTGAAGCCGCGGTCAACAACGGCGCCTTCCATGAGGCGCTCAACATGGCGGCATTGTGGAAGTTGCCGTGCGTCTACATCTGCGAGAACAACCGTTACGGGATGGGGACGGCGCTCGAACGGGCGAGCGCGATCTACGATATCTCCGAGCGGGCGTCCTCCTACGACATGATCAATGAGGTGGTGGACGGACAGGATGTGCTCGTGATGAAGAACGCCATGGATCGCGCGGTCGAGCGGGCGCGGCACGAGAAGGCACCCACCCTGCTCGAAGTTCGGACCTACCGCTTCATGGGCCACTCGATGTCCGACCCGATTCACGGACACTATCGTACCAAGGAAGAGGTGGAGGAGCACCGCAAGCGCGACCCGATTGCCGTCTGGTCGCGTAAGCTCATCACAGACGGCCTGATGGACGAGCCCGCCGTACGGGCGCTCGACGCCGAGGTCACCGCGGAGATCGCCGAGGCATACGAGTTCGCGGACAAGGCCCCGGACCCGGAGCCGGGAGAGTTGTTTACTGACGTGTACAAGGAGGACAGCGTGAGCGGTGAACAGTGAGCAGGGAGCTTCGTCTGGCTGCGGAGTGCCTCTTCACTGTTCACCGTTCTCTGTTCGCGTTCTCTTAGAATGGCAATCCTGACCTATCGCGACGCCCTCAACGCCGCCCTCCGGGAGGAGATGCGGCGCGATCCCGACGTCTTCCTCATGGGGGAGGAAGTCGGCGTGTACCAGGGCGCCTACAAGGTGAGTCGCGGGTTGTTGGAGGAGTTCGGGCCAGTGCGGGTCGTGGATACGCCGATCACCGAGCTTGGCTTCGCCGGCGTCGGTGTCGGCGCCGCCATGGCGGGCCTTCGACCCGTCATCGAGTTCATGACCTGGAACTTTGCCCTCCTCGCCATCGATCAACTGATCAACTCGGCAGCCAAGATGCGCTACATGTCAGGAGGTCAGGTCGGCGTGCCGGCCGTCTTCCGCGGACCGGGCGGGGCGGCGCTTCAGCTGGGCGCTCAGCATTCGCAGGCATTCGAGAGCTACTACGCACACATTCCGGGCTTGAAAGTCGTGATGCCCGCGACGCCGGCCGATGCCAAGGGGCTCCTCAAGAGCGCCATCCGCGATGACGATCCCGTCGTCTTCATCGAAGGCGAGATGCTGTACAACACGAAGGGCGAGGTGCCCGAGGGCGAGTATGCCATTCCGTTGGGCCAGGCCGACGTGAAGCACAGCGGCGGTGACGTAACAATCGTCTGCCACTCGAAAACGGTGAGCGTGGCGCTCAAGGCGGCGGAGCAACTGGCCGGCGAAGGCATCGAGGCAGACGTGGTGGACCTGCGAACCATTCGACCGCTCGATCACGAAACGGTGCTCGAATCGGTGGGCCGGACGCACCGGTGCGTCGTCGCGGAAGAAGGGTGGCCCTTCGCGGGCGTGGGTGCTCAGGTGGTAGACGTGATCCAGCGAGAGGCTTTCGACGAGCTCGACGCGCCGGTGGTTAGAGTATCCGGCGCCGATGTTCCGATGCCGTACAACAAGCATCTGGAGAAGGCAGCAAAGGTTGATCCGGGCAAGGTGGTCGAGGCAGTCGGCCGAGTGCTCTACAGATAGATAGCGGACAGCGTCAATGGCGACTCAGGTAGTGATGGAGGCACTCTCTCCCACAATGGAAGAGGGTCGCCTCGTCGAGTGGAAGAAACAGGAAGGCGAGCAGGTCGCCGCGGGCGACGTGCTGGCCGAGGTCGAGACCGACAAGGCCGTCATGGAGCTGGTCGCTCGGGTGAGCGGCGTGCTGCTGCGGCAAACGGTCAAGGCGGGCCAGACTGTACCGGTATCGACACCGGTCGCCGTGATCGGCGCGCCCGGAGAAGCCGTTGCCGCCGGCAACGGCGCAGGGGCCGAAGGCGCCAAGCGCGCCGCCGGGGCAGCGCCCGCCGAGTCAGCGGCCGGAACTCCGGATAGGTCGCAGGCGCCGGCGGCGCCCCCTGGACCACCACCGGCTGCCCGGACTAGTGCCACTCCCGCACCGAAGGCCGCAACGGCGCCGCCGAGTCCCGCCCTCTCACCGAGCCCCGCGCCCACATCGGCGCCCGGAGCGCGAGTCAAGGCGTCGCCGCTGGCGCGGCGCATCGCCGCGGAGAAGGGTCTGGACCTGCACGGCGTTCAAGGGTCTGGCCCCGAGGGCCGGGTGGTACTGCGAGACCTCGAGCGGGCGGCGCCGGTGCCCCCACCTTCGGCTCCGGCCCCGCGAGCAGCGCCGCTTCCGGGCGCACTCCAGACCGCCACCGAGCCGTCCCGGCCCGCGCCCGCCCCGTCTCCGATTGTCCCTGCGGGCGCTGCATACGCGGATGTGCCGCTGACCCAGCTCCGCAAAACCATCGCTCGCCGCCTGGTGCAATCCATCGGCCCGATTCCGACGTTCTATCTCACCAGTGAAGCCGACATGGAGCGGGTCGCGGAAGCTCGAGAGGCGATGCTCGACGCGGATCGTCCGACCAGCGGTCTGGGCAGCGAGGTCAAGGTGTCGTTCAACGACATCCTCATCAAGGCCGTTGCGACGGCGCTCCGCCAGCACCCAGCTTGCAACGCGTGGTGGCAGGACGATCACATCCGCTACTGGGCGGACGTTCACATCGGCATGGCGGTCGCCGTCGAGGAGGGGCTGATCACACCGGTGATCCGCCACGCCGACCGCAAGACGCTGCGTGAAATCGCCGCGGAAGCCCGCGACCTCGCCGCGCGGGCGAGAGCGCGGCGGCTTGCCGCGGAAGATTATACCGGCGCGACCTTCTCGATTTCCAATCTGGGCATGCTCGACATCGAGGAGTTCACCGCGGTGATCAATCCGCCGGAAGCCGCGATCCTGGCCGTCGGTCGCATCGGCCCGAAGCCGGTGGAGCATGACGGCCAGGTTGCCCTTCGGCGCCGGATGCGGCTCACGATGTCCTGCGATCACCGGGTGATCGACGGGGCAACCGGGGCGCGCTTTCTTCAGACGCTCACAGGGATGCTGGAGAATCCCTTGGCGATGGTCTGGTAACGCGTGAACGGCAAACGGTGAACGGGCCTGGCTTGACTTACCGTTTACCGTTCACCGTTCACGCTTTTTCTGTTGAGGAGACTTGTGGCAAACAACTTTGACGTGATCATCGTCGGTGGCGGCCCTGCCGGATACGTGAGCGCCATCCGCGCCGCGCAGCTCGGTCTCGCCACGGCGGTGGTCGAGCGCGACAAGATGGGAGGAGTCTGCGTCAATATCGGATGCATTCCCGCCAAGGCGTTGTTGCACAGCGCGTGGCTGGCGAACGTGATTCGGCACGACGCCAAGGAGCTGGGGCTCAACACCGGCGAGCTCACCACCGATTACGGCGTCGCCATGCGCCGATCGCGCAAGGTCTCCGAGCAGAACTCCAAGGGTGTCGAGTTTCTGATGAAGAAGCACAAGATCACCGTCATCCGCGGCACCGCGAAGCTCCTCTCGGGCAAGCGAGTGCAGGTTGGGAACGACGTCTATACCGCTGCCAAGGGAGTCGTCCTGGCGACCGGCACCCGCGTGAAAGGCCTGCCGCAGATCGGGTTAGAGCTCGACAAGACGTCGGTCATCAGCTCGGATGAGGCGCTCTTTCTCGAGAAAGCCCCCCCCTCGCTCGCCATTGTGGGGGCCGGCGCCGTGGGCTGTGAGTTCGCCGATGTCTTCAATGCCTTCGGCACCAAGGTCACCCTCATCGAGGTGCTTCCGCGCATTCTGCCGCTCGAGGACGCCGAGGCCTCCGACGCGTTGACCAAGAGCTTCAAGAAGCGTGGCATCGTCGTGATGGCGGGCGCCAAAGTCCTGAAGGCGACGGTAGCCGAGGGAGGCGTCACCCTCGAGGTCGAAGTGGGCGGCAAGACCGAAAAGGTCGAAGTCGAAAAGGTGCTGATGGCCGCCGGCCGCGCGATGAACACCGAAGACCTCGGCCTTGCCGAAGCCGGCGTGAAGCTCGATAACCGGGGCTTCATTCAAGTGAACCCGGCGACGCTTGAAACGACCGCGCATGGCGTGTACGCCATCGGCGATGTTGCCGGTCCCCCGATGCTGGCGCACAAGGGGAGCCGAGAGGGCACCCACGTGGCCGAGCTGCTGGCAGGTCATCCGCCACGCCCCATCGACTACACCAACGTTCCCAGCGTCACGTACTGCCATCCCGAAGTCGCCAGCGTTGGGCTCACGGAAGAACAGGCCAAGGCGAAAGGCATCCAGTTCCAAGTGGGCCGTTTCCCCTTCAGCGCCAACGGACGGGCCCGCACCTCGAACGAGACCGAAGGCTTCGTTAAGATCATTCGCGAGACCAAATTCGGGGAGATCGTTGGTGCGCACATCGTCGGGTCGCATGCCTCGGAGATGATTCACGAGCTGGTCGTGGCCCGCACCAACGAGTACACAGTGGAAGAGGTGGATCTCGCCATCCACGCCCACCCGACCCTGTCGGAGGCAACCGCGGAAGCCGCCCTGGATTCAATGGGCCGGGTGCTGCACATCTGAACCGCGCGCGCGTGGCGACGTCCGGTGTCGCATCGGCTGCCCTGTTCGGAACGCTGATCGTGATTCTTGCCGTGTTCGGTGTGGACGTCCTCCGCTCCGGCTTCTTGGCCGGCCCGCCGGGCAGCGGACCTTCTGTGCCGGCTAGCTCGTCTGCCGCTGCCCTTCTCGTCGGCGGAACGTTTGGCGGCTTTGCCCTGGCCGGAGTGCTCGGCTGGTGGCTCCTCGCACCGATCGGGTCGCTGTACCCACGGGTTGCGCTGGCGGTCTGCAGCAGCTTCGCCACC
>Ga0310810_10007782_pt1 | contig 12270 bp, 9 predicted proteins | sample NCmetagenome_FD_207641 | JGI IMG/M metagenome (GOLD analysis project Ga0310810, IMG submission 207641) | Soil microbial communities from experimental microcosm in Duke University, North Carolina, United States - NC | ecosystem: Engineered > Artificial ecosystem > Soil microcosm > Unclassified ... | reverse complement strand
GTTTCCCGCTTCCGGGTTTGATCGAACGCTTTCCCGGCCGCTCGTGTCTATCCCTCCGAAGCAAATGCCGAGAGTCGCGATTCTTCGGGATGAGTCGGTGCCGCTGGACGAACGAGCGTTGATCGCTCGTATCCTCGACGGAGACCGGGTAGCCGGGCGTCAGCTGTACGAGGCGCACGCGGCCCGGGTGCATCGGCTCGTCTACCGACTCTGTGGAGACGCAGAGCTCGCGCAGGACTTCACGCAGGACACGTTCGTGCGCGCGTTCGACCAGCTGGGCCGGTTTCGTGGCGAGGCCGCGTTCGGCACGTGGATTCACCGCATCGCGGTCACGGTCACCCTGAACGGGATGCGGAAGGTGAAACGAATCCGCGAGCGGGAAACCACGCTCGACGATGGCCCGGGATTCGGCGCGGTCTCGCAGCGCGCTGACCCCGATCTGAAAGGCCGGATTGCCGCGGCCATCGACGCACTACCGGAAGGTTCGCGAATGACGCTGATCATGCACGACATCGAAGGCTATACCCACGCCGAGATCGCCGAAACGCTCGGGATCGCGGAAGGCACGAGCAAGTCGCGGTTGTTCGACGCGCGCGGCCGGCTTCGCCAGGCCCTCGCTGCCTTCGTGAAGGAGTGAGACGTATGAAGGAAGACGAGCTGGACGAGCGGACACGTGAGGCGCTGCGCGGCTACCGCGCCCCGCCCGCGCCACCGCTCGAAGCGATGTGGCAGCAGATCGAGGAGCGACACTTCGGTGCGCCCGTCGTGTCGCTGGCAGATCATGCGCGTTCTCGCCCGCGGCAGCGCTGGGCCTTCGGCTCGCCGTCGTGGAGCGTGTTGATCGCCGGCGTCGCGGCCGCGTTGATCCTCGGTGTCGCGGTCGGACGGATGTCACGCGGGATCGCGCCGGTCATTGCCGACAACGGTCGTGAGGGCCAATACGACTACTGGACGGCGAACGCGGAACCATATCGTCAGGCGACGACGGAGTACCTCGGGCAAACCGTTGCGCTGCTCACGGCGCTTCCGGCGGCCGCGCGTGACGGGCAACCCGACGCGCGCTTCGTGACGCAGGCAAGCGATCTCCTCACCACCACGCGTCTCCTGCTCGACTCTCCAGCGGCGGCGTCGGATCCGCGCCTCAAGACTCTGCTGGAGGACCTGGAGCTCGTGCTCGCGCAGCTCTCCCGCCTGCCATCCGAGCACGGCGGACCGGAATTGAACCTCATCACTCAGGCGCTCGAGCAGCGCGACGTCGTGCCGCGGGTGCGTGCGGCGGCGGCGAGCATCTCGAGCGATGACTGACGAACGACGACCATCAGACCACAGGACCCTGGATCGATGACCTCCGTCCTTCGCCTAACGACGCTGTTGATCGCCGTACCGGCGGCTGGCGCGTTTGCGCTGCAGGTGACGCCGGTACCGCCAAAGCGCCCCCCGCAGCCGCGCGCCGAGGTGCCCCGGGTCGAGAAGCCACCGCGCCCGGATCGCTGGCGCGACTTCGACCTGAAGATGCCGGATTACTCGTACGAGCTGCCCGACATGTATCTCGACAGCCCGAGCTGGCAGTTCGACATGCCGGATTTCCACTCCGACATGTCCGCCATGCGCTTCGAGATGCCTGACATGCACGTGGACCTTCCGGAGTTTCACTTCGACATGCCGAAGATGGATGTCTGGATGCCCGGCATGGACATGAAGCTCGACAGGCTCGAGAAGTTCGACAGGCTCGATAGGCTCGACAAGCTCGATAAGTGGGACATGAGACACGAGCATAACGCGGACCTGCATGAGAGCCGCGAGTCGTTCATGACTCGCCCGCGCGCGCCGTGGCTTCAGGGCGATGTCGCCGACTCCCTCTACAAGAACGCGTACGAGCTGCTCAATCGTGGCGAGTGGCGCCGTTCGGCGACGGCATTCGCGAGCATCCCGCAGAAGTATCCGAATTCGGGCTACGCGGCCGATGCGATGTACTGGCAGGCGTTCTCGCTCTACCGCATCGGGAATACGGAGGACCTCCAGACCGCGCTCAAGTCGCTGCAGACGATGCGAACGAAGTACCCGCAGGCGAAGACCCAGTCCGACGCCGCGGCGCTCGCCGCGCGAATTCAGGGGGCGCTCGCGGCCCGCGGCGACCGGAATGCGGAGCGGGACCTGCGAAAGACGATGAGTGAGCAGCCGGCGCAGTGCGACCGGGAAGACCAGGCCGTACGGGCCGAAGCGATCAAGTCGCTGGCGAACACGGATCCGTCGTCGCTCGCGCCGATCGCCAAGCGCGTGCTGGCCAAGAAGGACGCCTGCTCGGCCCCGCTGCGTCGCACGGTCGTCTACTTGTTAGGCCAGTCGGGCGACAACGACGCACCGGTCATTCTGCGGGACGTCGCGCTCAACGACTCCGAACCGGAGGTGCGCAGCACGGCCATCCAGTACCTCGCGCGGTCGCCGAGCGACGTCGCGGTGAACACGCTCGATGAGGTGCTGCGAACGTCGACCGACCCCAACGTCCAGCGGACCGCGGCGCGAGCGCTCGCCGCGAACCCGAGTCCGCGCGCGCGTCAGGCGGTGCGGACCCTCATCGAGCGCCCGGACGCGCCGGAGCGCCTGCGGATCGAGGCCGTTGGCGGGTTCGAGGACTCGCAGCGCACTACCGACGAGGACGCGACCTACCTCCGCTCGGTATACACGAAGATCGACAACCCACGCGTCAAGGCACGTATCGCACGCGTGATTGGCAACCTCGGCGGCGACACGAACGACCAGTGGCTCATGGGGCTCATGCGGAATAGCGACGAGCCGCTCGAGGTTCGCACCGCGGCGCTCTCGCGGGTCGCGTCGCGCAGGATGCCGATCGCCGATGCGGTGAAACTCTACGGGACCGTCGCGGACCGAGAGATGCGCCAACAGCTCATCAACATCTACGGTCAGCGCACGGAGCCCGAAGCGACCGACAAGCTGCTCGACATCGTGAAGAACGACACTGACTACAACCTTCGTCGCCAGGCGATCGGCGCACTGCAGCGAAAGAACGACCCACGCGCGACGAAGCTCTTGCTGGAGCTCATCGACAAATGACCGGTCAACCTCGGATCGTTAGGCACTGGGCAGGCGTCGGGGTCGCCGCGACCCTGCTGCCGCAGGCGATGGTGGCGCAAAGCCTCTCCCAGCGCATCGCGTCGGCGCCCGACGGCGCCGTGCAGTTCGCCTACGCCGCGCGGCCGGGCGTCTGCGGCAACGGCCGCACGTACTACTCGATCAACGGCTCGATGTGGTTCGGCTCGATGAACGACAACACGCTGCGATCCGATCCCTGCCAACCGGGCCCGGTGCGCGTCGTCCTGGGCAGGGCGGGGAAGGAGATCGTGGATGTGAACGTGTACGTCGGCCCCGGGCAGCCGAGCCCGGAGGTCACCGACCTGGGAACCGTGCCGGCGAAAGACGCCGCCGAGTACCTCCTCTCGCTCGCCGCGAAGGTCGACGGCCGTCCCGGGCGCGACGCGATCACGCCGGCGGTCCTCGCCGACAGTGCCACGGTGTCACCACAGCTGCTCGCCATTGCCCGCGATCAGTCGCGGGCCCGCGAAACGCGAAGCTCGGCGATCAACTGGCTGAACCGGGCGCCGGACGAGCGCGGCGGGGTGTCGCCGAGTCAACTGGCCAAGGCGTTAGGTGACATGGCGCGCGACGAGAACGACAACCAGCAGGTTCGCCAGAGCGCGCTGCGCGTGCTCGCGCGTCAGGAGAACGGCGAAGGGATTCCGGCGCTCATCGACATCTCACGCGGTACGCAGGACATCTGGCTTGGCAAGCAGGCGTTGAGCGTGCTGGCGCAATCGGGCGACCCGCGCGCGCGCACATACCTGCGCACGGCCGTCCAGCGGGCCGATCTCAACGATGAGATGCGCGTCGCGGCGATTCGAGGGATCGGACGTGAATACGCCACGAGCCAGGACGCGGAGTTCCTCAGGGGCCTCTACGCGAAGCTGCCAAGCGAACGAACGAAGGAGGCGGTGCTCGAGTCGATGGGCGAGATGGGCGGCACGGCGAACGCGAAGTGGCTGATGACGATTGCCGGCAATAACGACGAGTCGCTCCGCCTGCGCCGCCGCGCGGTCCAGCTGAGCGAGCGCGCCGGGACGTCGGTGGCCGACCTGGCGAAGCTGTACGATCAGACGGATGATCCGCAGATGCAGGAGGCGATCATATCGACGCTGTCGAACAACGGGACGAAAGCGGCAACGGACAAGCTGCTCGCGATCGCGAAGTCCGACCAGAACTACCAGATGCGGCGCCGCGCCGTGAGCGCGCTCGGTCGGTCGGACGACCCGAGGGTCAAGGACGCGCTGAAGGACATCGTCGAGAAGTAGCAGCGAGGCGGCGCCGAGGCCCGCGCGGCTCGTCGCCTCAAAGCCGCGTCTCGTCACGTCGTCGTTCTCCTCAGCGCGGCCGGCGGTGCATCGTGGCGTGTTCCAGACCCTTGCAACGAGCAGCGCGTTCGCTGCGCTACCGGGAGCCGGCGATGCGCAAGGAATCGTTCCTTGGAGTACTCGTTCTCGCAGCGGGATGCAGCAGCGCGCGGAAGACCGAACCGGGGCAGCCGTCACCCGCACAGAGTCCCGCTGTCGCTCGGGCGCAGCCTCCCGCCACTGCGCCCGCGGCGGCGAAGGACTCCGTGACGCTCGAGCGCGAGCGTTACGTGGCCGAGGTGCGACAGGAGATCGCCGGCAAGGAAAATCTCCCTGCCCCGCAGGTCTTCAAGAACATCAAGCTGCTCACGGAGCTTTCCGCCGGCCGACTGCTCGCCGTCATGAACATTGGTTACGGCAAGTCACTCGGAGTGAGCTGCACGCACTGTCACACGGCGGGCGAATGGGACAGGGAGGACAAGACCCAGAAGCAGACGGCGCGAGACATGAGCAAGATGGTCGCGACGATCAACAACGATCTGCTGAAGAACATCCCGAACCTCAAGGGGCCTAACGCGATCGTGAACTGCACGACGTGCCATCGGGGACAGGTCAAGCCTACGCTGAACCTTCCATAGGGAAGCGGGAAGCGGGAAACGTAAACCCTCGGGATGCTCATCTCAGTGAGTGAGACATCCCGAGGGCTTCCGCATCTTAGCCGCTTCCCGCTTCCCGCTTCCCGCTTCCCGCTTCCCGCTTCCCTCAATGCGTCTCAATCTCGACGCCGACCGCGACCGCCCCGTCAGGCTTCTTTTCGACATGCGGATGCAGCAGCCACTTGTCGATCCTGTTGCCCGGATGGGAGTGGTGATAGCGCACCACCTTTGTCCCAGCGAACGTCCCGATCGCGGCGCCCATCACGACATCGCTCGCCCAGTGCTTGTTGTTGTACATGCGTGAGGCCGCGATCATCGTCGCGCCACCGTACATCACCGGCGCGATGTACCACGTCGACTTCGGCCACCACTTCGACGTTTCGCTCGTCACCGCTGCGGCCGCCGCGAACCCCATCGCCGAGTGCCCCGACGGGAACGATCGATACGCGTCGCTCTTCTTGAATCCGCGCCCCAAGGCAAAGCTGCGCTCGTTCTCGATGTCGCGCTCCGGTCGGCTGCGGCCCGCGAGCCCCTTGAGCACGTAGACGGTGCCCGAGGCGACGAAAAGTGCTTCCGTTCCATGGAGGCCGAGGTCGGCCATGCGATCGATTCGCGCCACTCGACCCACGGCGTACATGCCGAGTCCGATGTACAGCGACCCTGGGGTGCCCATGAAGCGGAAGTCGGTTGCGGCGTTCTGCAGGAACTGATTCTCCTGGTTATGCGGCGTCTGCAGCTTGCGCGCGAAGTACCTGTCAGCCGGGTACAGGGCGACCGTGCCAGCGGCGAAGCCCAGCGCGACCCAGGCGTCTCTTTTGGTGAAGAGGGGCTCGTGGGAGATGTGAGTGGTATCGGTCGGCTGCGCCTCCGCTACGGGGGCGATCGTTGCCACCGCCAGCCCCAATCCGGTTGTGAAGATCAGCAGCTTGTTCACGCTTCCTCTCAGTCGGGCCATCTGACTACCTCGTCTGCGGTTGCGAGCTCGGGTTGCGTTGTCTTGGAGCGTTGTCGCTCGCTGTACCGCCCGCATCAAGGCAACCCGCGCGCCGCGCCGACCTCCCGTATCGGTCTCGTCGGGACTCTGATCAGAACCTGAACAGCGAGCTCGACTTCGGGTCTTCCGGAGCAAGGCACGCCATTGACGAACGAACGTCCGTGACCGACTATACCTTTCGACGGTATATCGCATCACGGCATAAATCCTACGGCACTTCATGTCCCCACCGAGAAACCCGGCACCCACTGGGCCGCTGAGCGCGCAGGCCTTTCAGATCCTGCTCTCGTTGCTCGATGGCGACATGCACGGGTACGCGCTCATTCAGGACGTTCGACGCCGGACGGACGACGAGATCGTGCTGACCGCAAGCACACTCTACGCTGCCGTGAAGCGTATGCTGAGTGCCGGGTGGATCGAAGAGGTCGAGCCCGAGGAGCCGCCCCCGGGTCACGATGAGCGCCGGCGCTATTACCGGATGACCGCGCTCGGCCGGGCCGCCGCGCGGGCGGAGGCGCAGCGACTCCAACGGCTGACTGACATGGCGCGCGACAAGCGTCTTCTCGGTCCGCTCGGCGGCGCGCCGCAGCCGAAGGGCACGCGATGAAGCCGGCGGGACCGGCGGCGCCTAACGCCTCACGCACGTCGCGAACGTTCCGGGCGGCGCTGCGGCTGCTTCCGCGCACCTTCCCGGGTGGCGACGCGCGCGAGCTCGCGCACATCTACGACGCGCTCGACGCCGAGGCGCGGCGCACGCGCGGGCGGCTCGGCGCGGGGCTGGCATTCGCGCGAGAGCTGCCGGGTCTCGCGCATCTCGTCGCGCGAGAACACGTCGCGGCATGGCGCGCGGGGCGACTGCGTCGTCGGCACCTGCGCCGGATCGAGTCCTATCAACGTCCGTACTCGGAGGACACCTCGATGTTCGAGTCGCTCCTGCAGGATGTCCGCTACGCCGTGCGGGCGCTCCGCAAGAACGCGTCGTTCGCCGCCATCGCCGTGACGACATTGGCGTTGGGCATCGGGGCCAACACCGCGATCTTCTCCGTCGTGAATGGTGTGCTGCTCCGGCCGCTCGCGGTGCGGGACCCGGACCGCATCGTGACCGTCATGAGCTCTGGGGCGGCGCAGCCGCCGTCGGTGTACGGCTCGTCGCCGGCGAACTTCATCGACCTCCGTCGCGAGACGCGCGCGGCGAGCCAGTTCGCGGCGTTCTCGACGTCGCTGGCAACCGTCGTCGGCCCCGGCGAGCCCGAATCGTTCCAGGCGGTCACGACGGTGGGGGACATCTTCGGCGTGCTGGGAGTGCAGCCGTTGTTCGGCCGCACGCTGACGCCTAACGATGACTCGCCGGCGGCGGCGCCGGCCGTCGTGCTGTCGCATGCCACGTGGCAGCGCCTGTACGGCGAGGATCGCTCGGTCATCGGGAGGACCGTGACGGTCAACCGCAAGCCGCGCGTCATCATCGGGGTCATGCCGCCCGGCTTCCGGTTCGCTGCCGCGCCGGCCGACCTGTGGATCCCCGAACAATGGTCGCCGGAGTATGCGGCCAACCGCGATCAGTACTATCTCCAGATCGTGGCGCGACTACGCCCCGGTGCGACGGTCGAGCAGTTCTCGGCCGAGCTGGAAACGGTCGCCACACGGCTGCGAACCGACGATGCGGAGTACAACACCGACCTGCATCTGAGCGCCACGTCGCTGCAGGAGACAGTCGTCTCTGCCGTACGTCCCCGGCTGCTCATGCTGATGGGTGCCGTCGGGTTTCTGCTCCTCATCACGTGCGTCAACCTGGCGAACCTGACGCTCGCGCGCGCGTCCTCGCGGCACGGCGAGTTCGCGGTTCGCCGGGCCCTCGGCGCCGCGCGCGGTCGAGTCGTCAGGCAGTGCCTGACCGAGAGCCTCCTGCTCGCGACGACCGGGGGGCTCGTGGGGATCGCGGTTGGCGCTGGCCTCCTGCGCGTCATCATCGCGGCGGAGCGTACATCGCTCCCGCGCGTCGACGAGATCTCGCTCGACCCCATGGCACTTGGCTTCACGGTCGTCGTGTCGTTGCTGGCGGGCGTGGCCGTAGGACTGTTCCCGGCGATGCGGGCGTCGACGGCGCGATCCATGGAGGTCATCCGCCAGGGTACGCGGGGGAGCGGTGCACATCAGGGCGTACGGAGTGCACTTGTGGTGGTCGAGTTGGCGGTCGCCCTGATGCTGCTCAGCGGAGCGGGGCTGCTGCTCCGAAGCTTCGGCCGCCTGCTTGCCGTGAACACCGGGTTTGCCACTGAGCGGCTCCTCACCATGCAGATGAGTGTCGGCGGGAAGTCGACGCAAGCGGTGGAGCAGAGCCTCGAGCGGCTCCGCGCGATACCCGGTGTGCGCGCGGCGGCGGTGACGAGCCAGCTGCCGGTAACGGGCCGCGGCGGCGGGGCCTGGTTCAATATCGTCGATCGACCGACGCCGCCTAACGAAACGCCGCCCGCGGAAGCCTACCGCGTCGTGTCGCCGAACTACTTCGCGACCGCGGGGATCCGGCTCGTGCGCGGCCGCTTCCTGACCCCCGATGACCGCGTCGACCATGGACCGGCGGTCGTGGTGAACCAGGCGCTGGCGAAGAAGTACTGGCCTGGCGAAGACCCCATCGGGAAGCAGATCATGCTCGGCGCGCCGGGAAACTATTTGAACCCCGCCTCGCCGATCGTGGGCGTCGTCGGCGACACGCCGGACGGAGGGCTCGACAGTCCACCGATTCCCACCGTGTTCATGCCGATGCGTGTCGCACCGTGGTGGCCGGTCTTCACCTACGTCATCCGCACGTCGGGGCCACCGGAGGCTGTCATGCCGGCGGTGCGCCGCGAGCTGCGCGCGGCGTTTCCGACCGTCGCGATCCGGAACGTGCAGACAATGGAGTCCGTGCTGCACGATTCCGTAGCCCCCGCTCGGCTGTCCATGCGCCTTGTCGGCGTCTTCGCGATCGTCGCGCTGATCACCGCGGCGCTCGGCGTGTTCGGGGTGTTGTCGTTCGTAGTCGCCCAGCGTACGCGCGAGCTCGGGATTCGCATGGCGCTCGGCGCTGCGCCTGGCGACGTGCGCCGGATGGTGATCGCGTATGGCGGCCGGCTGGCGAGTGCCGGGCTCGCGATCGGCCTCCTCGGGTCGTTCGCACTGACGCGGCTCATCTCGAACCTGTTGTTCGAAGTCGCGCCCACCGACCCACTCACCTTCGCGTCGGTGTCGGCGATTCTGTTAGGCATCGGCGTCCTGGCGAGCTGGATTCCGGCTCGCCGGGCGACGCGCATAGACCCGATCACCGCGCTGCGCTCGGACTAGAGCAAGATCCGAGCATAACTCGGCCCGTTCTTGCTACACCGTCCGTCTCGCCCCGCGTATGAGCCTGAGAAGGAACAGCAGCACAACGGCGCCTATGAAGGCAATGAAGATCGTGCCCGGCAGGCCGCCCCACGGAGACGAGACACCGAGTGAGGAGAAGATCCAGCCGCCGACGAACGCGCCGACGATGCCAACAATGATGTCGCCGACGAGACCGTAGCCGGTGCCGCCCATGACCAGCGAGGCGAGCACTCCGGCGACCAGTCCGACGATGATCCAGGTGAGAATTGCCATGGGAGCTCCTTAAGGTCGATTCCGACAACTGAGACGCCATCCCGAAAGGCAAAGCGCGTGCCTTGCCGAGGTCCTCCGAAGGAGCCACATCTGGGCTGCAGTGCCATTCCGCGGCCTCTTCACGTGGCGAATGAAAATCTTGTGCTGCCTCAACGCCGACGTCGTGAGCAACGTCGCGCTCAACCTCCTGCTTCCCGCGCTGACGCCGCACGAGGTTCACGTGGGACTGACGAGCCGGATCGGCGCGGCCCAGCTTGGCAGCGAGCCGCATCCACGACGCGAGCTCCGCATGGCAGAGCAGATCCTGCCGCTCGAGGTGATCTTCCCGCTTGTCGAGCGAGCGGTGCAGCCTAACGATGGGCGCTACCTGACGTTCGCCGAGGTCGAACGGGCTCGCGGAATTCCGGTGAGGCCGTTACCCAATCCCAACGCCGGTGACGGGCTCGCCTTACTCGAGGCCTTTGCCCCGGATCTCGTCCTGTCGATCCGCTACGGCGCCATCTTCAAGGCCGCGGCGATTGCGGTACCGAAGCTCGGCGTGCTCAACCTGCATGCAGGTCTGCTCCCTGCCTATCGCGGCGTCCTTGCCACGTTCCGGGCGCTCATGGCCGACGAACGAGAGATCGGATGCACGCTCCACTACATCACCGACGGGACGATCGACACGGGCCCCGTGGTCGCTCAGGCGACGGTCCCCTCGGATGCGGGACGCTCGCTGTTCGCGCAGGTGTTGTCGCTCTACCCGCGTGGCGTGGCACTGATGGCGGATGCCGTCGCGCGGCTGGGCGCCGGCGAGCGGCTCGAAACCCACGTTCAATCGGGCGGCACGTACTACTCCTATCCGAGCGCGGACGAGTGGGACGACTTCCTTCGACGCGGTTGGCGGATCTCGGACGCCAGTGACTTTCGCGAGTTGTACGGGAAATATCTGCTTCCGGGATGACAGGCCCGGTCTCCGAGCGTACATTCGCGCCAACTTCTCGATCCCAATCATGCGCGCCTTCTATATCGCCCTCGGATTCGCCGTGCCGGCCACCGCGCAGCCGTCCAAGTCGCCGCAGACGGTCGACTCGGCATCGATCGCCATCGTTCCGCGCCCCGAGAGCCTGAGCGTTGGCCGCGGCCGGTTCGTCATCAACGCGAACACGGTCATCTACACGGACGCCGCGTCGGCCGACATCGCGCGACGCTTTGCGGCGTCGCTCCTTCCGGCAACCGGACTCGCGATCCCGGTTCGCGTTGGAGCCTCAGCCGCGGCGGGCATCGTCGTGCAGCGCAGCGCCGGCCTAACGCGACTGGGCAATGAGGGGTACGAGCTGTCCGTGACCGCGCGCCGGGTCTCCGTCCGGGCCAAGGAGCGAGCCGGCGTGTTCTACGGATTGCAGACCATCCGGCAGCTTCTGCCGCCGCAAGTTTTCCGCGCGGCGAAGGTCGACAGCGTCGCCTGGGCGATCCCCGCCGTACGCATCGTCGACCGGCCACGATTCGCCTGGCGTGGCGCGCACCTCGACGTCGGCAGGCACTTCATGCCGAAGGAGTTCGTGAAGAAGTACATCGATCTCATCGCGCTGCAGAAAATGAACACCTTCCACTGGCACCTCACGGAGGACCAGGGCTGGCGGCTCGAGATCAGGAAGTATCCGCGTCTCACGCAGGTCGGCGCGTGGAGAACGCAGACCGTGGTGGGTCGCCAGAATAGCAAGACGGATTCGACGACGTGGCAGTTCGACGGCCAGCGACACGGCGGCTTCTACACCCAGGACGACGCGCGCGAGATTGTCGCCTACGCCCGCGATCGGTTCGTCACCGTGGTGCCCGAGATCGAGATGCCGGGGCATGCGCTGGCCGCGATCGCGGCGTATCCAGAGCTCGGGGTCACCGGCCAGCCGGCGGATGTGGGGACGCGCTGGGGCGTGTACGCGAACATCCTGAACGCGGACTCCTCCACCATAAGCTTCATGCAGGATGTGCTCACGGAGGTGATGGAGCTGTTCCCGAGTCAGTTCATCCACGTTGGCGGTGATGAGGCCGACAAAACGCTGTGGAAGGCCAGCCCGCGCATCCACGAGCGCATCCAGCAGCTCGGACTGAAGGATGAACATGAGCTGCAGAGCTGGTTCATCCAGCAGATGGACGCGTTTCTCACTGCGCACAAGCGGCGGCTCGTCGGGTGGGACGAGATTCTCGAAGGCGGGCTCGCTCCCGGCGCGACGGTCATGTCGTGGCGCGGAACCCAGGGCGGGATCGATGCAGCGCGAGCCGGCCACGATGTCATCATGGCGCCGACCAGTCACACCTACTTCGACTACTATCAATCACAGAACACCGCGGGCGAGCCGTTGGCCATCGGCGGATTCGTTCCACTGCAGATGGTCTACTCGTTCGAGCCGGTGCCGGCCGAGCTCGAGCCGCAGTATCGGGCGCACATTCTGGGTGGCCAGGGTCAGATCTGGACCGAATACCTGGCGGGACCGAAGCAGGTGGAATACATGGCGTTCCCCCGCCTAACGGCGCTCGCCGAGGTGCTGTGGACGACGCCGGAGCGGAAGGATTATCGGGATTTTCTGGCTCGACTCTCCGTGCACTTGGAGAGACTGGCTGCGCT
>Ga0310810_10007780_pt1 | contig 12272 bp, 5 predicted proteins | sample NCmetagenome_FD_207641 | JGI IMG/M metagenome (GOLD analysis project Ga0310810, IMG submission 207641) | Soil microbial communities from experimental microcosm in Duke University, North Carolina, United States - NC | ecosystem: Engineered > Artificial ecosystem > Soil microcosm > Unclassified ... | reverse complement strand
TCCAAAGTCGATAATCTTTGGCACCGCCGCGCCGTCCTGGACTGCAACCAGGATATTTGCAGGTTTCAAGTCGCGATGGATGACACCTCTCTGGTGTGCATGCTGGACTGCCTGGCAAACCTTAATGAACAACTCCAGGCGTGTCGCGGTGGAAAGTCGATTCTGGTCGCAATAATCGGTGATTTTTAGACCCTGGACCAGTTCCAGCACAAAGTAGGACCGCCCCGCGCGAGTCATGCCGGCGTCGATCACTTTTGCAAAGCCAGGATGATCCATCAGTGCCAGTGCCTGACGCTCAATGTCAAAGCGGCGGATGATGCTTTGAGTATCCATCCCCAGCTTGATTATTTTAACCGCAACTTCGCGCTTGAGGCTGATCTGCCGAGCACGATAGACCACCCCCATGCCTCCCTGGCCAATCTCCTCCAGCAGTTCGTAATCCTTTATTTCTGGTAAACCGATTCCGTCCGGTTCTGCAGGTCGTTCCACCAAGCTGATCGGTTGAGTGTTCGTTTGCTGCGACGGAGTGCCGGTCTCACCCAATTGGGCAAAGAGGCACCGGGGGCAGAGCCCTTCGGCGGCCGCGGCCGGCAGCTCGGTCCCGCATCGCGGACAAACCTCAGATGATGTCTCAGTGCTCAACGTGCTTCACACCCTGTTTAGAAGCAGATTGGGACGCAGGTTCCGGAAAAAAGTTTTCTCAACTGGTCATCAAGCGCACCAGATAACGAAGTTCCTCATCGATTTCGGCCCGCGTCGCGACAGTGCTGGAGATCTCCTCGCGGAACAGTTCACGGAAACGCTGCCGCAGCCGATGCACCGCGGATTTGACCCCTTGCTCACTAAGTTGCAGACGGGCCGCGATCGCCGCGTAACCGTCAGCGTTGGGTTCGCCCAATAGGAACGGCTTAAGCTCTGAAAAGCGTTCGAGGTGGCCAGGGCCATCGAATTCGGCGCGCAAGCGGGAAAGGACAACTTCAAGCATGCGAGCAGCCCAATGGCGGTCGAAGGCATTTTCTGGGGAGTCGCTCTGTGTTTGATCCCGGTTATAGAGGTCTTCCGCGTGAGGCGTCTCGAGCGGCAAAAACGTCAGCCCGCCGCCCCGCTTGAGCCGCTGCGATTTGTCCCATTCATTAGCCAGAAAATGGTTCAGCGAACAGAGCAGGAAAGTGCGGAACCTCCCTTTTTCCGGTGCAACATCGTGCAGGTAGCGCTTCTCCAGAAAACGGGCAAAGAAGCTTTGAGTCAGATCCTCAGCTTCCTGGGGTGGGTAGCCTTTGCGCCGGATGAATGCGTAGAGGGGATACCAATAAATTTGGCATAGTTTTTCAAGCGCCTCGCGCGCTCCGGGTGCCGCACTGTCACCCGCGGTGATCACGGCCGTCCAATGCGTCGTGATAAACATCCGGTCACCGGCAACGGGCGCCGAGTCGGTATTCAGTGGGGACATCGCTAACAACATGTATGAGGCGACACATTTTTACAAGGGCTGTGCCACTGCTTGCGATCAGCCCGCGGTTGGCCTCTTGGCGCTCCAAGTGTCTCGCTAGGCGATTGGACCGGCTCCGGGAGCCAACAGCCGGTTACAATCAGGCGTGAGGCAGCTTTTCTGACTTCATCAACAGCAAATCAACTTGCTGCGACTGGAAATTCGGGCACAGTATTGGCGCTGTTCTTCAGGAAGGGTGGCAGAGTGGTCGAATGCACCTGACTCGAAATTCAAAAAGCATTCATGGTCCTAATAGGACCCAAGCGGACTCACACGGCCCCACCGACGTTGCCTTCACTTTCCGAACCCCGGAAAAGGGACCCAATAGCCCCCAATGGACCAAAAACCGACGAGTCATATCAAATGGCAATATCAAACCTGCGGAGTGCGGGAGCGAACGGTCAACGGGATCCCCTGTTCCCGTAGATTTTCATCACGGCTTCGGTGCGAGTCCGGACATGCAGCTTTTCGTAGGTGTTGTGAATATGCGTGCGGACGGTTTCGACGCTGATGCCTAGCTGGGCGGCAATTTCCTTGTAGAGAAAGCCCTTGCCTAAAAGGGCGATAATTTCTTTCTCCCGGGGAGACAAGCCGGCCGTAGTCTCTCCGGTGGGTGTGGACTGCTGGAAAACCTCCACCACGCGCCGGGCAATCTGCATCGACATCGGCGATCCGCCGCGATGGATCTCCGTAATGGCCTCCAGCAGTCTTTCAGGCGGAGTTTGTTTGAGCAAGTAACCGGACGCGCCTGCGGTCAGGGACTGGAAAATCCGATCATGATCCTCGAAGACGGTCAGCATCATGATCTGCAATTTCGGCTGCCGCTGTTTCAGCGCCTGGATACACTCGATCCCCGACAGGCCAGGCAAATGAATGTCCATCAGCACGACTTCTGCCCGCAAGGACGGCAATTCACCCAGCGCTTCTTCCGCCGAGCCAAAGGAGGCTACACAGCGACAGGTTTTGGAGCTGTCGATCAATAAGCGGAGTCCTTCGCGCACCTGACGATCGTCTTCTACCAGTGCGACCTGGATCATCTCAGAAGAAGCAGCCATTAATCATTCGCATCGTGCGCGATGGCCCGGGGCATTGCAATCCCACAAACGTGTGACTGTGGCTCCTGCGTATTACGCCGGCCTTCAAGGCCCGTTGCTGCCATTCGCGGTGTATTCTGGATTTATCGGCACGCTGACTTCGATCTCGGTTCCGTGGCCAGGGTCTGACCGAAGTGCCAATTCGCCTCCTAGGTCTTTAACCCGCTTCTGCATATTGCCTAAGCCATGACCGTTATCCTGAATACGCAGCATCAGGTTGTGGGCTTCCGTTTCCAATTGGACTCGAACCTCGCTCGCCTGCGCGTGTTTGAGGATGTTGTGCAGCGACTCGTTCATTACCAGCAACAGGTTTCGGCGAAACGTGGCGGAAACGCGCTGTTTGGGAATTTCGGCTGGAAATTCGAGGCTCAGGCGAATCGAGGTGCTCTCAAATTGAGACGCGGCATGTTCGCGCAGGTAAGCCACCAGGTTATCCAAGGTGTCATTGCGCGGGTTTGTCGCCCAAACCAGACCGCTCATGCCTGCGGTGATATTCCGCGCCGCCTGCGAAATTCGCTCCAGCGTTGAGCGTGTTTGAGATTCGTTGCCCGCCTGGCCTTTCGCCACCTCGCCCAGGATCGCGATTTGAGTCAGCGCGGCCCCAAGTTCGTCGTGCATATCGGCGGCGATGCGCGCCTTCTCGCTGGTCAAGGCCTGCTCATGCCGCATCTCCTGGAGGTGGCGTTGGGCGGCCAGGCGGCGCCAGTGTGCCGCTGCGGCAAGAAGGGCGATGGCGAATGCTATGCCAACGTAGAACGGTGTGGTTTGCCAGAAATAGGGCAGGATCACGAAAGCCAGCGCAGTGTCCTGGTCATTCCAAATCCCATGTGCGTTGGCAGCCTTGACGTAGAAACGGTATTTGCCGGGCCGTAGGTTGGTATAGAACGCCAGTCGCAAATCCGTTTCGGGCGACCAGTCCGAATCGTAGCCGTCGAGGCGGTGACGGAACTTGACGCGATCCGCTGCGACGAGACTGATGGCTGTGCAATGGAATTCGAGTTGTTGGCCTGAACCTGGCGGCAGGTAAATCACTCTCTCACCCTTGCTTGCGGTTGTAGCGCCGGTTATCCGATCGGCGAGTTTGGCCGGCTGTAAAGTCGGCGTTACAGAGCCCTCCAGGGGGAACTCTCTTCGATTCACGACAAGTTGTTCGATCACCGCCGTCAGCGGCTGAGTGTCCAGATGCACTCGGCGCGGATCAAACGTCGCGAGCCCATTGCGCGTCGCCACCCAGATGTGGCCATCGGGCGTCTTCGCCATCGTCGGATAATGGAGGCTTGAACACTCCGGGGTCAGCAACCCATCGCGTGCTCCGAGCGAAAGACTGCGCACACGATTCACGCGCCCCGCGAAAAACTCCTCCAATTCGCGCCGGGCAATGCGGTGAATGCCGCGCTTGCCGCTGATCCAAAAATTGCCCAGATCATCTTCGATGAGATCGAGCAAGACGTCCCTCGGCAGTCCGTCTTTCTCGCTGATGCTCTTAAAGCTCCCATCTGCTCGCCGGCTCAATCCGCCATCCGTGACGATCCACACCGCGCCAGAATCGTCGCGATAGACCGGCACACAGTGATTTCCCGGCAATCCATCTTTTTGAGTGAAAACTTCCACGCGCTCGCCAGTCACGTGAAACAGCCCATCCGCCAACGATCCCAGCCACATCGAGCCGTCAGCATCCTCGACCAACCCGAGCGGAAATATCTTCGGCAGTGCTTTGCCGACCACATAGCGTCCGAAGGCGGGTTCGGTCGCTGGGTTCGGCACCCAATTTTCATCGGGATTCTGCACGAGCCGATCTGGCTTGATCCAGGTTAACCCTCGTTCGCAGGCAACCCACAAGGTTCCGTCCTTCGCAAATCGGAGGCTGTTCGGATCTTCCCACTCCAAACCGAGAATAACCCAGGTTCCGCCTGGACCGTCGTTGTCTCTCGAAAGTGCCTCCTGTCCAGATTGCGCCCTCCCAAACCAGGGGCGCCCTTGCCGGTCGCTGGCAATCGCCCTGAGCCTACCCGTTCCGCGACGAGTCAATTCGCCATTTAGCCATCTGTTCAGACCTCTCGCAGTTGCCACCCAAAGGCCGCCGTCGGGAGTTGCGCACACCGAACGAACGTCATTCCCGCTCAATCCATCCGCCGTCGTGAACACCCGGATCAATCGTTCCTGCACAAAGTGCAACCCGTCCTCCTCGCTTCCGAACCACACGCCGCCCTCGTGGTTGGCGCACAGACAGGCGATCTCCAGACCAGCCGATTGACGCGTAATTTCAAACTTCTCCAATTGGCCGTCACGGACGCGGGCCAAATCATAAGAGACACCCAACCAGGTGTTGGCCCCCGCAGCTCCGTTCCAGCGCGCCGCGAACGGTCGCGCCAGTCGGTTGTCCCAAAGCCAATGGAAAATTGGGCCGTCCCGTCCCAACCTGGTCTCGGCCCACCAGGTGCTGCTCTCGACGCTATCGCTCCACGCAAGAATCTGTGCGTCCGGCGGCAGCGCACTGTTGTTGGCAAGCCGCACTGTTGGCGGTACGTAGTAGTCCACTGTTCCGATTACCGTTGTCGCCGCCGAACGCCCGTTCCAGAAATGAATCTGCAGCGGCTGTTCCGTGGCCAGCCACACACCGTTGGTCACAACCGTCAGCCGGCGGACGTGTCCGGGCACGATGACCGCAGCGCTTGAGGTTCCGGAATCGGGATGATACCGCCGAAGCCAAAGCGGTCCACGGGGCACGAACGCATTGAAGCCAGCGACCCAGATCGAGCCGTCGCCCGCTGGTTGCGCCTGTAGAATGAACCGCTGCGGCAAACCGTTCGTGAACGCGGTACACTCCGATCCCCGAATCCGGAGCAGCCCGCCGAAAATGCCCGCCCAGATCGTTCCGTCGTCGTCCTCGGCCAGACTCCAAACAGTTTGACCGATGACTTTCAACGCCGGAGTGTTTTCCGCCGTGAACGTCCGGAACTGTCGGCCGTCGAACCGGGCCAGCCCTTCCTCGGTGCCGACCCAGAGATAACCGTTTTGAGCCTGCAGCACCGCCTTGACGATATTTCCTGGCAATCCATCCTCGGTTGTGAACCGTCGATCCATCCAGATTTGCGGTGGCGCCGTGTCGACGTTCGTTAAGACCTCGATAGGGATCGGTCGCATCGTTGCCGCCAATCGCGTGGCCGTGTTTCGCGCCCTCCGCTGTGGAAAGCCGGCTGCATGAATTGTTCGGGCTTCCTCGTCGGTCAGCACGCGGTCGAACGCGCAAAGATCGCGCAGGCCGTGGCGTGTCAGTTCTTCGCCTCCCGCGAGGGAGTTGCCCACGCTCAGCCAGCGGGCCTTCGTTGGCCACCGGTGTGTCAGGCGTCCTTCCAGCACCCGGGTGCCGTCCACCCACACAGCGCTTGTGCCAGCCCGTCTCCGGGCAATCGCCACGTGGTGCCAGCTCTCTGGCGTCAACACAACCTGTTCTGTTTTATCGACCTCTTGGAAATAGTATGGGCCAATGAAAAACGCATGCGGTCCACCGCCGAGGTCTTGAAAAAACCACTGCCCATCGCTTGCTTCCTGTCCCAGCAGGCGGGTGTATTGAGCGTCCGCGCGGAGTCGAACCCAAAAAGAAAGTGTGAAAATCTCATTGGTGATCGCCGGCTGCAGTTGCACCCAACCCGTGCGCTGGCTGAACTCCGTCTCGTCATCCGCTCCCATTTCCACCGGCGGCAACACCCCCATGACTACTCCTTCCTGTCCGGTGATCTCGTCGCGCGCATCGAACAGGTTGGGCCACCAGCGAATGAGACCGTTCGTTACCGGCAAATCAACAGGCAGGCGCTCGCTTTGCGTCTGGGCGCGAGAGTTCTCGCCCAAAAAACCCAAGAGCAGCATCGACCCAATGGCAAAAAGTCTAACCTGGCGCGCCCGCTGGAGAATCACGGGCCGACGTTAAATCGCCCTCCAAAATCGCGCAACAGTGAACTCTCTTTTGAGCCGGTTCATTCGGACACTGCCCCGAGAGAGACGAGGCGGGCGCCGGAGCTGGAGCCGTCCCTGGCTCGCAGCGGGCTCAAATGCACTGGTACCAGCGAGCTGTTTTAACGTCAGTTGCCCGCGCAAGCGCCAACTTGCCGAGGGTTCGGCACCTCTCGTGGTCCGGTACCACAGGTTTTCTATGCTTGGGATTGCAACCCGGAGAGCTTCGTCGCGCGCCTTTCAGCGGGCGCTTTCAACAGATCAAAATACAACGTTTGTGGGAGTAGACACGATTATTGTCAGGATTATTCTCATCAATATCACCACTCAGATGGCACATGCCGATAATGTCGCGAAGCGGTATCTGGACGGAAAACCGGGGCCGCGCAGACGGGGCTGCCAGGCTGAATTATGAATCAAACGCATGTGGCTGAAAACCGGATTTTCGAAACCCAATAAGGAAAACAACCCATGAAGTCGATGGTCGAAAGTGATTATCCGTCCCGCAGTCTCACCCTGGCGGCGCTGTTGCTGGTCAACGGCTGCTTGTCTGCATTCCCACAAAATTTCTCCATCACCGGGGTTGCCGTGGACAAGAGCGGCACACTCACCATTCGCCACCAGGCGAGTCCCGATTTCTATTATATTCTGTATCGATCCGCCACGGTCGATCAAATCGGCTCGGCAGTAGCCATGGCGCTAGGAGGTGAGGGAGAAGGTCAGCTAACGGACCAGTCTGCCGGCCCGACACGCTTCTTCCGCGTAAGGCAGGTTCCCGTCACAGCTCCGCTCGACACCGATGGCGACGGCATTGATGACGTGTGGGAGTTGCGCTTCCGAAAGCCGGGCGCTGCGCTCAATGCTGCCGATGCCAATGAGGACCAGACGGGTGACGGAACGCCGGATTTGCAGGACGCCCAGAAGCCGCTCGCGTATTTTGCCAGGAGCGCCTCCAGCACGCTCAAGGGTGACCCCGCGAGCGTGGGGGTGGTGCTGACGCGGCCCTATTCCGGACGGCTGCTGTTTCAAACCGGCGGAACGGCCCAGGAGGTCTTCGATTACACTTTCGCCAGTGGAGCCCTGCAGTCGGCCGCGCTGCGCTACGTTGATGTGAGCGGAACCTCGGCATCGCTGGCGCTATCGTCCAATCCGGACTCTATTGGCGACGGCAACCGGCAGGTTGTTTTGTCGCTGGTGCAACCGGCGGACAACAGCTATCGGGTCGTTTCGCCGGCAGTGCACACAGTCACCTTGCAGGATTCTGCTGTCGGCGTGTACACCATGGCGCTGGTTTTCACCAACGGCGCCAGCATTCAGTCGCAGGCTTTCAAGGTCTCGCTGCGCTCCGGGGCAGGCGGCACGATGAGGGCGCAGCTGAGCGGCTCGGCGGCTTCGATGTTTCCGGCCGGGATGGCCGCCTCGGTCCAGCTGCTGAACAACGGCGTGCAGTTCAAATTCCTGGAGTCGCTGGCAGGACAACTCGCGGGTCCGCAAACCGGCGACACGCTGCCCTTTCAACTGCAGTTTTCTCAGCCGGTGATTGGCAGCAACGTCTTTGTCATGACGGCGCTCCTGCAAGTCGGCGGGCTTAGTGCGTCGGGAAAACCTCTGGTGGCTAGAGGAGCCGCCTTCATTACCAGGAATCAACTTTCACAACCATGAACCACCTGAGCCAGCTCGTTCCGTTCCGGTCGTTTAAACTCGCGAGTGCCCTGTGGCTTGCCGGCGGCGGCCTGTGGGCAGACCCTACCGCGCGCGCCGACGTCTTTGCCGAAGCTTGGTTTCAAAACTCCTTCGCCAACATCACCAGTCCTACCGCTGTTTCAACCAATACGCCGACTTCGATCGCCGTCTGGTCGGCAGGCAACGCCGGTCCCTATCCGGCACCCGGAGGGGCCGTGCCCGCGGCTACCTTCACCGCGGCTGGGGGCAGCATCACGGTGCGGTTGGTTGAATCCGCAACCGGCCAAGCCGTTGCCGGCCCGCTTGGGTTCCCGAACGCTCCGGGCGCCTTGCGCGCCGAAGGGTTCCGCTATCTGACCAACAGTGCGACCTACGGCACAATGACAACCCTAACGGGCACCCTGCAACGCCCCGCCACCGGCTGGCAGATTCGCTTCCCGGGGGTGATCGACCCGGTTACGGGAAACGTCATGGGCGCGACGGACCAAAACTATGACGAGGCGCTCAACCGCGAGGCGCAGCGCTGGTTCGAGGCTGCGCTCCGGGCTGATCCCTTCGACCAGGAAGCCGCGCAGGGAATCCTCATCGCTATCCACCAACGGGTTATGCCTTACACCTTTGCTGGCAACAATGCGCTGCTCCGCGCGGACCAGGTTCGCCTTTCGTTTGGGGACGTCGCCCAGGAAATCGCGGTCCTGGAAACCAATGCGCTCGCTTTCTATGACCTGGCCGCCCGGCAAGTCGTCGAGGCCTTCGGGATCCAGCCGGCCGCAGGGTTGCTGGACGGCTCGTACCCGTACGCGGGCCAGCTGAATGCCTCTTCCCTCGCCCAGTTAAGGCGCGACCTGCTCGCCTCTTACGCACGAACCCTGGCCGCCCAGGCAGAGACGACGTATCGCCTTGTCCGGCTCAAGTACCTCGCAACCTATCAGAACCCTCTGGCGCCGGGATTCAATCCGGGTCCGCTTCTCGACATGCTCGATAAGCGCCGCCGTTCGCTCCAGGGACAACTCCTCTTCAGCGGCCTATTTGACGGGGTTAGCGCCGACGAGGTGATGGAATTACTGCCGGTTCGTCAGCAGTTGGGGATCCTGGAGCATTTGCGCGACAGCATCGCCAATGGGCGGCTTTCCTTTGTCGCACTCGGTAGTACCAACAATGCTCAAAGCTTTACCTCGCGGGAGTATCCACCCGAATACGTGCCGTTCTTCCGAGACACCGCCACGCAGAGCCTGCAGCAGGACAACTCGTTCGATAACCTGAAGAACCGCGCGAAGGAGCTCACAGGCTGGTCCGTCGCACGGGATGAGAGCGCGAAGGCGGCCAAGAGGGACTTTGACCAGGATGCGTTCAAACTGGACGAAGCACTTCAGCAGGTGCAGACCCGGTATTCCGAGGAGCTCGGCAACTTGTGCGGCCTGGTACGTGACGAGCAAAACAACCTGGTGCCGGATGTCGCGCTAGCACTCTTGCCGCCGGAACAGCGAGACTCCCTTTACGCTTACAGCAAGGCAGGCGAGACGAAAGGCGCCATTTATGCCCAGTATCGCCGGATTGATCTGGCGCAGGATGAAGTATCCGGCGCATCGCTGGATTTGAGTAATCTGATCTCCAACATAGCGGAGAAGCAGAAGATCGGTCAGAAGATCGCCAACGGCCAGGAGAACATCGCTTACCTGATCCTCGAGAATGGCGAGCGACTGAAGGCCCTGGATTTTCAGCAAGGGGAAGCCGAAGCGGATGCAGCGGAAAAGTTGGGACGTAATAATACGAGTACGGAGATGGGAGTTATTTCCGGCGCGATGACTGGAGCAGCGAGTGGCGGATGGTGGGGTGCAGCAGCAGGTGCGGTCAGCGCGTGGATCGGTCATAGCGAAGCCGCAAATGCCGGCAAGAACGCCGGCGAAATTCAGGCCGAACTGGCTCGACGGCGCGCTGAGATCCAGGCGCAACGCACGCAGATTATGACGACACAAAGCGCCAAGGTCGAGTTCCAGATGCGCGATGAAACCCTCCTGCGGACTGAAGAAGCCATTCACGCCATGGTGCTGGATGCCCAACGCCTGAAGCTCAATATCCTATTGGCGGAAGAACGCCGCGACATGGAAGATCTCGAGCTCCAAAACATGCTGGGGCGCGCACAGTTCCTCGTGCAGGAATATGTGGCCGCGGTCCACCTGCAATTGGCCAATCCGCTTAACAGCCCGGATTTCCGGCTGATCCGGGACCTCACCCTGCGCGACGCGGAGGAGACATTCGTTCACGCCCAGGAATGGGCCTTCCTGGCGGCCAAAGCGGCGCAATACCGGGAAAACCGGCAAACTGAAGCCACGCAGATTAATCAACTGCTTCGCCAGGTGCTCGCGGCGCGCAACGGGCAACAACTGACCGTGGCTTTGCAGGGACTGGAAAGCGCCATGACGCTATTGATCGCAGGCCTGGGTGGCACGCAACTTGACCCCGCCATCATCAGCCTCAGAAACGACATTTTTCAAAAGAACATTGCCCGTTATGATGCCAATGGAGATCTGGATCTCACTAATTCCAGCCTGGAGTTGACGCCCCCGGGCACCACCAGCGACGAGCAATGGCACGGATGGCTTCAGAACAGTATCGAAGCCCTGCCCGGGCACAACCGCCTGGTGTTGCGCTTCGCCACATCGCTGCTCCGGCAGGGAGGCGCCGACCAGCGAAACGTGAATCCGCTTTACAAACCGACCCAGTATAATGGCCTGATCTTTTATCGGCCAACGCAGGGGGACCTGGGGGTAGAGGTCAACATACGGGGCCGCCAGCTCAGTAACCTCCCGGACGCTAATCCGCCCCGGATTTATCTTCGCCAGGAGGGAGCTTCCTACATTCGTAACACGCCAGCCACCTCCGACCCGACGGGCGCGGGCCTGATGGTGTGGAACCTCAGCCGGGCCAGGTTGTGGCAGGCAGCCTACCTTACCGCTGGTAATCTCGACCCAGCGGAACTGACCCGAGCCGCGGAGACGTCAACGATCCAGGCGAGCGTCAATGGTTTCAAGAATCGGGCCGGCGGTGAACGCCTGCACGAACTCAGTGCCGCTAATGACAAGTGGGTCTTAATCATCGATGAAGATGAGACCGCCAATCAGCCCTTGATGGATCAACTCGACAAAATCACGGACATCGAAATTCGGTTCTCGATCCGCGGCTTTTAACCCAATGACCCTATGAAGAAGTTTTTCGCACTCGTTCTTGGCATTCTGGCTTTGCACTCCACAAGGGCCCAAACCGTGCCATCGCTGATGAATTACCAGGGCCGGCTCACGGATGAAACCGGTCGCGCTTTGACGAACGGGACCTACGGTATCCAGTTCCGCCTGTGGAACAAACCGGTGGCCGGGCAACCCGACGAAACGCTGGTGTGGGGACAGCAATACGACGTGTCCCTGGTCAATGGCGTATTCAACGTGATCCTGGGCGCGTCGGGCGGGGCGCCCTTACCAGGAGCCGGGGTTGCAGATCTACAGTTTGCGTTCGGCGAACCGGAGCGGTACCTCGGGCTGACTTTGGTTCGGCTGAGCGATGGCACTGTAATCAGCGAGGCCCAGCGCAAGGAAATCCTCCCGCGCCAACAATTGCTCAGCGCTCCTTACGCGGTAGAGGCCGGTCGCGCCCACTCGCTCGTGAACGATTTGTCCGAGGCGCTTTGCCCACCCGGGACAATTCTGCCATTTGGCGGCAGCGCGGTGCCGCCAGGCTGGTTCCTCTGCGATGGTCAGCAATACTCCCGAACGACCTATGCCCGGCTGTTCGCGGCGATTGCGACCTCGTGGGGACAAGGTGACGGTATCGGTACGTTTAACGTTCCTGATCTCCGCGGGGTCTTTCTTCGTGGAGTAAACGGCAATCGTAACGACACGTATGCCGACCCAAGCCCGAACTACCCGGAGCGCAACAATGCGCTCCCGGGAGGCAGCACTGGCAACCAGGTGGGGAGTTACCAGGCCGATCAGTTTGGAAGCCACAACCATGATGTGTGGGGGATGGCCTTCAATTCAAACGCCTGGGGAACCGGGCCCAAT
>Ga0310810_10007779_pt1 | contig 12272 bp, 10 predicted proteins | sample NCmetagenome_FD_207641 | JGI IMG/M metagenome (GOLD analysis project Ga0310810, IMG submission 207641) | Soil microbial communities from experimental microcosm in Duke University, North Carolina, United States - NC | ecosystem: Engineered > Artificial ecosystem > Soil microcosm > Unclassified ... | reverse complement strand
GGTCAACCGTTCGCTCGACGGTCCCGTGATCCTTGAACGCCTCGGCCGTGGCAGGCGGCATCGTGTTTACCGTGTCGGGGCCGATGAGCTCCTCGACGTACACGACGTCTCGGTACGCCGGGTTCTTGGTGCTCGTGCTGGCCCACAGGGGCCGCTGCAACTGCGCGCCTCGCGCCGCCAGCTTTGCCCACCGCTCACTCGCGAACATGTCCCGGAACAGCTTGTACGCGAGCTTCGCGTTCGCCACGGCGGCGCGGCCCTTGAGCGCCATCGCGCGGTCTTTGAGACCCGGATCGCCCTTGGCCGCAATGGCGTCGAGCCGCTTGTCGACCTCGGAATCGACGCGGCTGACGAAGAAGCTCGCCACCGACGAAATGCCGGCGATGTCCTTGCCGGCTGCCAGCCGGTCTTCGAGCCCCGCCATGTAGGCTTCGATCACGCTCCGGTGCGCGTCGATCGAGAACAGGAGCGTGATGTTCACGTTGACGCCATCGGCGATGAGCGCACGAACGGCGCGTGCTCCTTCGGGCGTCCCGGGGATCTTGACCATCACGTTAGGCCGACTCACGGTCGCCCACAGGCGGCGCGCCTCGGCGATCGAGGCGTCGGTGTCGTGCGAGACGCCCGGAGAGACTTCGATCGAGACGAACCCGTCCTTGCCGTCGGCCGCCCGATTGGTATCGGCGAAGATGTCGCACGCGGTGCGAACATCGGTCGTCTCGACCAGCTCGAAGAGGTCCCACGCGGTGAGCCCCGGCGGCGCGGATTTGATCTGATCGTCGTACTCATTCCCTTCCGCCAGCGCCTTCTCGAAGATGGTCGGGTTCGAGGTCATCCCCGTGAGGGCGTCCTCGCGAATCATGCGCGCGAGGTCACCGTTCTGGAGGATCGTTCGATCGATGAAATCCAGCCAGATTGACTGGCCGACCTCGTGTAGCGCGTTGAGCCGATTGGTCGTCATTTCAGGTGTGCGATCGAAGTGATGGACCTGATTCGGGATCCCGTCACGGGAGCCTCACGGAAACATACCACGCGCCGGTGGACGGCGTCGACGGGCCTCGGCCCGCGGCCGTGCGCGCGTCGTCGTGCCTTGCGGTGTCGTCACATGGGCGTTCCGGGCGATGACGGGGAAACCGTTCAGCGCCTACCATGCCGCCGCGCGCTGGTGGCGCTCGAGATCGCTCGCTGGCCAGCTGGTCCTCACGAACCTCGGCGTCGTCGCAATCTGGGCGGTCACGACCCGCCAGGTCATTGCCCTCCAGGAAGGCCGTCGCGCGGACGCGGAACAGGCGGCCGTTGCGGCGGGAGCGGCTGTCCTGGTTACGGCCAGGATCGACCCGATCCTCGCGAACCTCTCCACAGACCAGCGCGGCTTCGCGCTCACGGGCGACTCATCGTTTCTCGGTCCGTACAAGCTTGGTCGGATCCAGCTCGGGCTGGCGATGGATTCGCTGTCGCGGCTCGCCAAAGGCAACGAGGAGCTGACGCTCGCAACGGACCGCCTCGACAGAGCCGCACTATCGTGGGGCCGAGCCGCATCCCGCCAAATTGCCGCACGGTCGTTAGACGTGCCGGACGACACGGCGATCGCGCTGGCCCATAGCGTCATCGTTTTGATGGACAGCGCTCGCGCGGCTACCGGGGTGCTCGAGCGCATCACGCACGCGCAGGCGGATCGTCGGGCGCGAGAAGCAGCCCGCCAGATCGAGCTCGATTCCCGCGAATCACTGCTCGTTCGTCTCCTCCTTGTCGCGATGATCGTGTTGGCGACCGTGGCCAGCCTTCGACGCGTGACGACTACCCTCGACGCGATCGTCTTCGACGCGCGCGCCCTCGCCGCGGGAGACCATCGCGCGGCGGTACGCTCGGTTGCTGGCGGAAGTCGCGAGCTCGGGCAACTCGGCGAAGCGTTCGGCACGCTTGCCGCAGCCGTCGCCGAGCGTGAGCTCGGGCTCCGTGACGACATCCGGCAACTCAAGGAGGTCGAGCGTCTGAAGACCGAATTCGTCTCCACCGTGAGTCACGAGCTTCGCACGCCGCTCACGGCGATTCGCGGCGCACTCGGACTCGTCCTCGCAGGAACGACGGGAGCGGTTGCGTCGAAGACCCGCGATCTCCTCCAGATCGGACTCCAGAACACGGAGCGTCTCATCCGACTCATCAACGACATCCTCGATGTCGAGCGAATCGAGTCGGGCCATCTCATCGTTCGGCGGGAGCCGTGTGAGCTGGCGGAGATTCTGCGCACCACGGTGGAATCGCTGCGGACGGTCGCGTTGGAGACGCAGGTTTCGCTCGTGATCGACGCGGAGGAGAGCGCCGTCGTGACCGGGGACCCCGACCGTCTCGTGCAGGTTTTCACGAACCTGATCTCGAACGCCGTGCGATTTTCGCCATGGGGCGAATCGGTCACGGTCACCTTGCGGACGACGCCGACGAGCGTCGTGGTATTCGTGTCCGATCGCGGGCCTGGCATTCCTCTCGAGTTCCGGAAGCGCATCTTCGGAAAGTTCCAACAGGCGGATCCCGCGGGCGCGTCGGGCGGCGCTGGGCTCGGGCTCGCGATCGTTCGCGCCATCGTGGAGCGGCACGGCGGCTCCATTCGCTTCGACAGCGCCCCCGGGCACGGAACGACGTTCATCACGGAGTTGCCGTACACGGCCCCGAGCGCAGCGACGACGTCCGCCGACGCGACCGATCATCGCTTGCTGCTCGTGGACGACGACCGCGACATGCTCAGCGTGTTGCGGTCGCTCTGCGAGACGGTGGGCGCGGTCACGGCCGTCGGGTCGCCGGACGAAGCCTGGCGTGCCCTAACGAGTACGCCATACGACGCGATCGTGATCGACCCGTCGTCTCCCGGGTCTCCGGGCGTCGAGCTCGTCGTGCGGCTTCGGGAGCTCCCGGCTTACGCGGACGTGCCGGTGCTCGTGTTCTCCGCCCGCGAGTTCCTGGATGAAGAGCTGGACGGCATCACGCTCGCCCCCTCACACGCGTTCGTGAAAGCGCGGGACCGCGAGCAGGATCTCGTCCTCCGACTGAAAGCCGTGCTGGCGGTGCGACGTCCGCGACGCGCGATCGCGATCCCGGCGTAGCCGCCTGCTGCATGGTCACGCCGTGGCGGGCTCAACTCGCTGCGGCGCGCTCTCGCCAGAGCGGGATCTTGCCGGCGAGCGTGCGGAAGCTGACGGGCTTCGGGACGTAGTCGAGCGCGCCGGCCCGGAGGGCGCGCACCTGGTCACCTTCACCAACGTGAGCGGTGATGAACACGACCGCGTACTCGCCCGGTCGTTCGGCCCGGAGTCGCTCGTGCACGGAGTGGCCGTCGAGGCCGGGAAGGTCCACATCCAGGAGCACCAGCGGGCGACGCCCATTGGTCTGAAACGCGATCAGGGCTTCGAGGGCCGCCTCGCCGTTTGCATACGCTCGGAACGTGAGGCCGGCGGAGCGCAGCACGTACTGCACCATGTCCGACAACGCCGCGTCGTCCTCGATCAGGATGATGTCCGGCGCGAGCCCCGCTTCCTGGCGGCGCCACCGCCTAACGAACACCGCGCGCTCCTGGCGCGCGACCTCGATCGCTTCGTCGGCTGCGCGCCGGAGTGCGCCGATCTCCGCCGGGACCTCGGCGGTGTCCGCGATACCGCATCGCCAGGCGGGGGCACCGTCCACCCGACCGAATACCAACGCCTCGAACAGCGATTCGGCAATTTCTCCGTCGCACTCGATGACCGCCATGAGCGAGACGCCCTCGTGATACCCGACGACACTCGCCGACCCGGCGACGGCGTTCGCGATGCGTTGCGTTTCCCGGAGCCAGCCCATGGCCGCGTCACCCGTGAGGTCATCCCCGTCGGGGCGCACCACGATCATGGCGAGCGTCTTGTCCGAGGCCGCCGCGGCGCGGACGAACTCCGCGACGTCGGTCGCGGTCCGTGGCGGTAGCGCCAGGCCAGTCCCAGGGTGACGCCCTTCGCTCAGGCGCACGATTCGCTGGCGCTCGAGATGGCGGGCGATGCAGGCGCGGAGCTCCGGAGCAGCGATCGGCTTCGCAATGAAGTCGTCCACGCCGGCACGGCGCGCCTGCTCCTGCGTGCGCTCCTCGGTATCCGCCGAGATGAGGACGATCGGGAGATCCCGGTAGGCCGGGAGGGTGCGGAGCTCTCGCGCGAGCTCGATGCCGGAAACCGCCCCCATGCGGACGTCCATTACGAGGAGCGATGGCGCGGTAGCGGCGAGCTGCTGGTGAAGCTCGTTAGGCGTGTCGCAGGTCATGATGCGTACCCCCTCGCTCTCGAGCAGGAACTGCACGATCGTCAGGATGGACGGGTCGTCGTCGAGAACGAGAATGGTCGCGCCGGTGGTGGAGCTCCCGAGCGACAGGCGGTCGGCAATGTCGAACAGCGCCCCGAGCTCGGCCGCCTCGTCGACCGTCGCCACGCCGGCGGCCGCTGCGTCGGCCTGCGCGGCCGACACGCCATCCGCTAACGCGATCACGCCGGCGGTCGATGACGTGGTCAGCTCGCGAAGGTCCCCCAGCTGCTCCGCCGGAACCACGACGACGTGCGGCGCAAGCTCTCGAAGCGTCGTCGGGGTCAGATCGCTCGCCCGGGCTGACGAGAGTTGATACCCGCGCAACGCCGCCTCCGACCGCAGGCGCCGCGCGTACGGCGGCGCGACGTCCACCAGCATCATCCGCCGGCGGGACACCGGCGCGTGCCCCTGCGCGGCTTCCGCGGACATCGCGAGCCGCAGCGCACTCACGAAGTGACCAATGATCGTCGCGCGCTGCGACCGCTCGAGCTCCGGGTCCCGCTCCCACCCGTCGACGCGCTGCTCGAGCTTCGCCGCGAGCCGGCTCGCCTCGGCGAACCCGTAACTGCCCGCGGTGCCGTGCACCCGATGCAGCTCACGGCGGAGAGCCGAGACGGTTTCCGGGGCAGACGGGTCGGCTGCCAAGTGCCGAGCCAGATCCTCGAGTAACGTGATTGTGCCGGCGCTGGTCTCGCGAAAACGCTCGCGCAACGTCCGCAGCGCATCGCTCGCCCGCGCGACGGTTTGGGCGCTCGCCATCAATCGGTCATGGAGTCGGAAATCCCGGGCGCGCCTTGGCGGTTGTTCGGCGGGAGGCCGGGCCGACGGCGCGGTGACCTCGTACGCGAAAGAGACGTCCGAGAACTGATGCCGGTCACGGTCCCTCACGCCCCCAACCGCATACTGTCCGGACGGGATGAAACTTCTGTGCGCCGATGACGAGCCGGATCTCAGAACGATCCTCGAGCTCGCGCTGTCGATCGATCCTGGGCTCCACGTGGAGATTGTGTCGTCAGGCGCTGAACTGCTGGCGCGTGCATCACAGACTCGTTATGACGCCTTCGTCCTCGACGGAATGATGCCGGGTCTCGACGGGTACGAGACATGTCGGCGGCTCAAGGCTGACCCGACCACGGCCGCGATTCCCGTCGTTTTCCTGACGGCCAAGACACAGCAGGACGAGATGCGGCGCGCGATAGCCCTCGGGGCCGCAGCCTGCCTCACAAAGCCGTTTGACCCGCTCACCCTCGCCGCCGAGCTTCGCGCCGCGCTGGAAGCCGGGGACTAGTCCCCGGTCCCCAGCCTCACGGCGTGCGGCTCGCCGAATCCCGGGTCTCCAGTGGGGGCGAAGCGCACAGGGAGCCATACGGTGAACGTCGTGCCTTCGCCGTACCTGCTCTCCACCTGAACGCTGCCGCCCAGTCGCTCCAGGAGCTTGCGCGTGATGCTGAGGCCGAGGCCCGTACCGCCGAACTCGCGCGTGCGGGATTGATCGATCTGCCGGAAATCTTCCCAGATCGCATCCAGATGCTCGGTCTTGATGCCGATACCGCTGTCGCTCACCGCGATGCGCACGAAATCGTCGCTCCGCGTCGCGTCCAGGCGCACCCAGCCCACGTGCGTGAACTTCACGGCGTTCGAGAGCAGGTTGAGCAGGATCTGCTTGAGCTTCGTGCGGTCGGTGTACACGCGCATGCCATCTTCGCCCACGCGGTACGTCACATCGAGGCCTTTCTTTCGGACCATCGGCTCCAGCTGCTGCGCGACCTCGATGACGACCTCGCGGAGCGTAATGTCCTCGAGGTGCAGCGGCATCTTCCCCGCTTCGATCTTGGCGAGGTCGAGGATGTCGTCGATGAGAGCCTGCAGGTGTTGCCCGGCCGCGCGGATGCGCTCGAGGCTGTCGATCTGCTGCACGGTCACGTCGCCGAACAGACGGTCGAGGAGCAGCGACGTGTGGCCGAGCACCGCATTCAGCGGGGTGCGCAGCTCGTGCGACATGCTGGCGAGAAACTCCGACTTGAGCCGGTTGGCGCGCGCGAGCTCCTGCGATTGCCACTGCAGCTTGAGATTCTGCGCCTCGAGGTCACTGGTCGCGGCGCGGATCCGCTCTTCCAGCTGCGCCGAGAACTTCTTGAGCTCCTCGTACAGGCGCTCGTTCTCGACCTGCTTCGTGAGGTCGTGCACGACGGACACGATGACGCTCGGCTCGCCGTGCTCGTTGATGATCTTGCCCGACACCACTTCGACCGGCAGCTCACGTCCGCTCTGTGGGTCGGCGAGCGCCATCCGCGATCGGCGCGAGATGGCGGTGCCTAACGTGAACTCCGAGATGAACGAGGTGAACTTCGTGTCGTTACCGCGGATCGCCTGGATCGCGCCGTAGTTCCGCCGGCCGCCCTCGCGAACCTGGAACAGCCGCTCGGCCTCGTCGTTCATCATGATGATGTTCGACTGGTCGTCGGTCACGAGGATCGGGTCGGCGACGTTTTCCAGAATGAGGTTGAGGCGGTCGCGCTCACGCGTCGCCTCGAACTCCGCCAGCCGGACGCGCTGCATCTGGCGCTCCAGCTCGTGGCCCGCGCGCCGCAGGTCCGTGACGTCCCGGAGCACCGACAGGATAGCCCCTGCCCCTTCCGCCTCACCGCTCAGGGGATGCGCAAGGACCTCGAACAGGAGGTCGGTGCCCTCGCCCGGGTCCACGAGGTTGAGCTCGCGCGGCCCGCTCTGAAGCCCGCCGGTCATCACGGCGCGCGCCAGGTAGGAGGTGAACAGCAAGTTGTTCACCTCGACGGCGCGGCGACGCCCTTCGGAGTCCGAGTCGCGCGTGTTGAGCAGACGCTCCGCCCGCGCGTTCTGCACGATGATGTCGTTCGCCGCGTTCGTGATCACGATCGGGTCGGGCAGCGAGTCGATGATGCTCGTTAGGCGATCCCGTTCCTTCGTCGCCCGGTCCGCCGCCTGACGGACGGCCGACGCCATGCCCATGCGCGACAGGATGGGACCGGCGAACATCGCGACGCGGGCGAGGGACGCGACCGCCTCCGCGCCCGGATCGCCTTCGAGGACGACGACGCCGGCCGGCGCATGGCCGAACCACTCCTGCTGCCTCACGGGTCGCTCGCCGGGCTGGAGCCCGTGCGGCGCGAGGAGGTCGGCGGCGCGAGCGACCGGAATGGCCGGCGGGCCCGCCCGGTCGTCGCCGCGCGGCAGCGGGAGCGCGATCCACTCGCGAAACGGGACGCGCGAGTCTCCCGCCGCGCCGCGTTCGCACCGTACCGGGTGCAGCGACAGCGTGGCGACGACGACGGGGTGCGACAGGTCGTTGACCGACAGCCCTCCGGGGATATCGTCGCCGTCCAGCCCGACCATCGCGACGATGCCCAGCACCTCCAGCGATGGATCGAGGAGACGGACAAGCCCGCGGCTCGACCCGGTCAACTCGCCGAGTCGCGACAGCAGAAACGCCGCGGACGAGGCCAGATCCGGCGCCTCGGCAAGCGTTGCGAGCAGCTCGTCGAGGTCAGTGACTGCACCGGCCGGCGGGCGTCCGCCGTCGCTCAGGTCATGCTCCGCCCTGCTCAAGCCGACGACGAAGCTCCACGTTCTCCCGCATGACGCGCTCGAGTTCCGACTCGGTATCGGCGACCAGCTCGCGCGGGCGTGAGACCGGCGCGGTGATCCCCACCGCTTCCGAGTACTTGAGGTAGGTGTCGATCGACGCGACGACGACGCGCGCTTCGACTGTCACAAGGTCGATCCCGACGAGCGAGACCCGCACCCACGCGTCGATCACGATGCCCTTGTCGAGCACGCGATCGAGCACATCGATGAGAGAACTCCCACTGGGGGAGCGTTCTACGGCCATTTCAGCCTACTCCGCAGGTAAGAGGGTCTTACTTCTTGCGACGGGGAGCACGCTCCGATTCCGATGTGAGTCGCTCGAGCCCGCGTTCGATGCGTTCCAGACGGCGCTCGATGTCGCTCGCAAGAAGCGGGCTCGACGGCACCGCTGTGAGTCGCGGGTCATGTCGCCACCAGTTCAATCCGATCTGCTCGGCCTTGTCGATCGAGCACACGAGCAGCCGCACCTGAATCGTGAGCAGCTCGACGTTGGCGAGATTGATTTTGATGTCGCCAGCAATCACCAGCCCTTTGTCCAACACGCGGTCGAGAATCTCGACCAGACCGTGACCGCGAGATGGGGTAACGAGATCCGCCAAGCAGGAACACTCCGACGGCGAGCTGCGCGGCCGTTGTTAGCGTAAGCGATTGACGTGAGAGCAAGCGAGCGGCCCGACGTCGCCGCTACCGCATGCCCCCTAACGGGCCCAAGTCGATCTGTAGATCCTCGTCCGTGAGCCCGAAGGCTCCTTTCATCTCCCGCATTCGCTCATCGAGCTTCATGAGCGCGAGGCCCAATCGCTCGACTTCTTCCGCGCTGAGCCCACCGCCGTCCATGCGCCGGACCGCCTGATGCTCCAAGACCTTACGCACCACCTCGATCAGGGTCAAGACGAGCCGGGCCAGTCCCTGCTCGACGCGCTCCGGATCCGCGTTGATGCGCTCCGGTAACGCGCGAGCAATCGCCGACAGCTGCGTCGCGAGCTCCTCTCGCGTCGCCTCGTCGGCGTCGATCCGCGGCGGGCGATCGTCAGGCATCGCCGGCGAACGAATATGGCGCGAACGGACCCAGCACGGATAGCGGGATTGCTTTGATTCTCAAGGTTTCAGCAACCGCCGAGCGAAAGGTATCGACGTCCGCGCGCCGAACGAGCACGGGAAAGAACGAAATCCCGCGCGCCGACTCGCACGGCTGCTGCCCGACGATCAGCGACCGCGTCACGGAACAGACGGAGCGCCGAACGTCTTCGCATCCAACCGAAAGCGCGAGATCCGCGCGGTCGCGACGAGCAAGGCGCTTGAGAAATGCGGTCCCAGGACCATCCGCGCTGTGGGACGCGTTGGTCCCAGCGGACGTCGGATCGAGCATAGTCGTGCCGACAGTCGATTCCCCCCTCGACGAATCGGGGTCTCGCGGCATTACGAGGCGCAGCTCGACGCAACCCGCGATCCGCGCGAGTCGCGGACGCAGCACCGCCTCACGCGCCGTGAGCGCCGACACGACCGACGCGTCGTCAGAGAAGGTCTGCCCAAAGCGAACGGGCAGTGGCGTCTCTCCCGCGGCCAGCGCGGCAGCACACACCGTGTCATGTGCTTTCACACGACCCACCGTTGGCGTGACCTTGTCAGCCACGTCGCTCACCCACGCCACGAGTCCCGACCCGTGGACTGCGTACACCACCGCCCCGTCCACACCGGTCAACCCGGCCGGTGGGCCCGCACGGTCAGTCCGGAGGCAATACAAGTACGTCGGCATTCACATCTCCTTGGAGCTCACGCCGACGCCGTTCGGCGCTCCGGGCAGTCTCGATCGCAGTCAGCACCACGGTGAGGTCCAGCTGGATGAGATCGATGTCCCCGACCGAGATGGTCACACTGCCGGCGATCACGGCGCCCTTGTCGAGGACGCGATTCAAGAGATCCGACAGCTCCAGCGGCGCGTTGTCGAGGCCCTCACCGGACATCGGTGCTTTCCCGAGTGAAGTGATAGGGCGGCCACGGGCCGGTGAACTCGACGCGGAACCCGCGCCGTTCATGAGCGCGAACGAACTCGGTGACGGCCGCGCGGAATTCATCGACGCGATCGTGCGCGACGAGGAACGACGCGTTGAGCACCGCCGCGCCTGTCTGCTCGGCCGACGTCTTCGGCAGCGCGTCCTGCGTCGACGCGATCGCTCTCGCCGAGAGCTCGTCGTACGTCACACGCGCGATCTCGGCGGCGACGGCGTGCAGCTCATCCTTTCGCGCCTGGTCCAGCTTCCGGCCGAGCAGATATCCCTGTCCGGGAGATTTGGCGGCGGCCACCTCCGCTTCCAGGGTGCCGACTCGCGTGCTGAAGGACCCGAGCGCCCGTCGCAGCTCATCGTCGAGACGGAAAATGCGGACACCGTATTCGCGACCGCGCGACACGTACGCGAGCATCGACACCAGCTCGTCACGCCGCGCGGTCAGCATCGCGCGAACCGCCTCTTCCGACCGAAACAGCGAGAGCATGGGGAGCGGCACGACCGCGCCAACGTCGCCCGCCCACGTCAACACGGAGTCGTGGGCCATCGCCCGCGGCGCGATCCAGGCCACGTCGGCAACGCGGTCGTCGAGCCCTTCTCCGTACGTCGCCGCATCCACACGCGAGGCGAGCGCCGCGACGTCGCCGCTGACCACGAGCATCACGGCACGACCGTCGATGCCGGGTGGCGCAACCTCGATGGCGGTCGTAGGCGACACGACGGCGTACACGTAGTAGAGATCGTCAGCCATCCCGCTCCAGTGATTTCCAGCCGTCGTGCCACTCCAAGAGCCGTGCGGGGCCGATCGGCGAAGGCACGGCGGCGGCAACAAACTGACGGATGGTCGGCTCGACAGGAAGAGGCACCGGCGCCTCGCGGACCCTGTTCCAGATGAGCGCGGGCACATGATTTCCGAGCGAACGAACGCGCTCGATGATTCGCGACGCTTCCAGCCGTACGACGTGCTCGTCGAGCGCGACAACGAGCACGGCGGACTGCGCCGGGTCCTGCAGGAGGGCGGTCACCGCGCGCGTGCGACGGGCGAATGCCACCAGTTCCGCCGCGAATTCTCCGCCGCCAGCGAGCTCACGATACTTGAGCATCAGCCGCAGGAGCCGGTGCGACCAATCGAGCGCTAACGACGGCATCTCGAGCAGGCGGATGAGGTGGCCGGTCGGCGCCGGATCTATCACGATCCGTTCGTACGCCCGTTCGGCAAGCGCGTCACCCAGCCAGATGAGCGCGTAGAGCTCGTCGATGCCCGGCGGAGCGAGGGCGAACAGCTGGCGCGCGACCGCGCGATCGTGAGCGGCGTCGACGCCCGGGCCCAGCAGCGCGTCGAACGCGGCGTCGACGCGTGACTCGTACTCGGTCCGCCATCGCGAGAACGCGGCAGTCGCGTCGATCTGACGCGCGACGAGTCCATAGCCGCCGCGCACCTCGACGTCCGCGTCGGCAATCGGCTGCGCGAGGGCGTCGGCGACGGACGGTGCCGGATCGGTCGAGACGAGGAATGTGCGATGGCCGCGGCGCGCGGCGGCGAGCGCGAGGGCGCACGACACGGTCGTCTTGCCCACCCCGCCTTTTCCGCCGACGAGGAGTACGGGCGACAGGGATTCCAGCGCCGGCGCCGCGGCGGGAAGCGCGGCGAGCGTCGCGCTGCCCTCGCGTGCCTTGCGGGCTCGTGGCCCGCCGGGACTCGGGCGTTTGTCGCGCTGGAGCTGCCTAACGCCGCGGCTCCAGCGCTCGAGCCCACGCACCCCCGGCTCGAGCACGCCGCAATCGCGCACCGCAAACAGCGCCGCATCGGGCACCTCGCGCCTAACGGTTTCCACGGCAGCCTCCGTCCCGGGATCGCTCGTCGCAGCAATCGCGTTGAGCACCACCGCGCGGACGGTCATGCGCATGGCAGCGAGCGCCGCGGCGTAGCGCACGGTCTCGCTGAGCACGAGCTGCTCCGGTCGGGCGACGAGCACGACGGCGGCACGCGTCGGGTCGGTCGTCAGGTCCCGAAGCCGTGTGACCTTGTCGCGCAGGTTGTCGATGAATACGTCGGCGGCATCGGGGCGATAGCGGTGCAGGAGCGCCGAAACCATGAAGCGGTGCTTGCCCTGCATCGCGTCGAGCAGCTCGATGAGGGCGAGGAACGTCTTGGGAAGTCCGAGCAGCCGGAGGGTGTGACCCGTCGGCGCGCTGTCGAGGACGACCCGTTTCCAATCGCCACGCCCCGGAAGATCCGCGAGTGCGAGCAACGCCATCGTTTCGTCGATGCCCGGCAGGGTGGAATCGACGAGCCCCCGAATATCCTCGTGATCGAGGTAGGTGCCA
>Ga0310810_10007778_pt1 | contig 12273 bp, 8 predicted proteins | sample NCmetagenome_FD_207641 | JGI IMG/M metagenome (GOLD analysis project Ga0310810, IMG submission 207641) | Soil microbial communities from experimental microcosm in Duke University, North Carolina, United States - NC | ecosystem: Engineered > Artificial ecosystem > Soil microcosm > Unclassified ... | reverse complement strand
CCACAACCGGAAACCTGACGTCCTGAATTTCGCGATACGCCGCCGCCAGCGTTCTGTACTCGCCGGTGGCGATGAAGTCGACGCCAAGGCGATAGTGGCGCGGATACCCGAGGGCACGATCCTCGATCGCCAGCTCGAACACGTTGTGCGCATCGTCGCGGGCCACGGTGACCGTCCGGGTTGGCGTGGTCATGCGCGCGGCGAGCACGTCGAGGCGATCGTGATCCTCGAAAAACGCGCGATCGCGCGCATCCGACTGCAACAACGCCGTGACGATGTCGGGACCGTGACCCTTGCGTGTCACCTGCTGCCGCAGCTTGCGGAAGTGAATCATCCGCTGCAGACCGCGTTCGAGCGCTTCGCCGAAGACTTCGCTGTTGTCGGCACGTGCGACAACCCGCGACTCGACGGCACGGCGGATCAGATACATCTCCAGATCCTGCTCGTTCTTGATGAAGTGCTCGGTGCGGCCGCGTTTGGCGCGGAACAGCGGCGGCTGCGCGATGTAGATGTAGCCGCGCTCGATTAACTGCGGCATCTGCCGGTAGAAAAACGTCAGCAGCAGGGTACGGATGTGCGAACCGTCGACGTCGGCGTCCGTCATGATGATGATCCGGTGGTAGCGGACCTTCTCGGGGTTGAAGTCTTCCGCCCCGATGCCGGTGCCCAGCGCCGCGATCATCGTCTTGATCTCGTCGCTGCTCAGCATCTTGTCGAAGCGCGCCTTCTCGACGTTCAGGATCTTTCCCTTGATCGGCAGGATGGCCTGGAACTTCCGATCGCGTCCCTGCTTCGCTGAGCCACCGGCGGATTCGCCTTCGACGATGTAGATCTCACTCTGCGCGGGATCGTTCTCCTGACAGTCCGCCAGCTTCCCTGGCAGGCTGCTGCCGTCGAGAGCGCCCTTGCGGCGCACCAGATCCCGGGCCTTGCGGGCGGCCTCGCGCGCACGCGCCGCATCAACCGCCTTGCCGATGATCCGCTTCGCGACCGCCGGCGTCTCCTCGAGGTACTGTCCAAGCTTGTCGTTGACGATGGCCTCGATGATGCCCTTTACCTCGGTATTGCCAAGTTTCGTCTTGGTCTGGCCTTCGAACTGCGGCTGCGGAATCTTCACGCTGATGACCCCCGTGAGGCCCTCACGGATATCGTCGCCGCTGATGTTCGCGTCCTTGAGGTCTTTGGCGAGATTACTCTTCGTCGCGTAGGCGTTGATCGTGCGCGTCAGCGCCGCACGGAAGCCGGAAAGGTGGGTACCGCCTTCGTGCGTGTTGATGTTGTTGGCAAACGAGAACACCAGTTCGGTGTAGCCGTCATTCCACTGCAGCGCGATTTCGGCGTCGATGCCGTCCTTGCTGCCCTTCATGAAGATCGGCTTCTCGTTGACGTTGGACTTGTTCTTGTTCAGATGTTCGACGAACGAGACGATGCCGCCTTCGTACTGGAACTTGTGGCTCTTCCCGTCGCGTTCGTCGTCCAGCGTGATCAGGATGCCGCCGTTCAGGAACGCGAGCTCACGCAGGCGCTGCGCCAGCGTGTCAAAGCTGTAATCCGTCGTTTCGAAGATCTGCGTGTCGGGCTTGAACGTCACCTTGGTGCCGCGGCGTTCGGTCGTGCCGCTGACCACGAGATTCGTCGTGGGGGTTCCTCGCTCGTACGACTGCTGGTAGACCTGACCATTGCGCCAGATCTCGAGATCGAGACGTTCCGACAGCGCGTTGACAACCGATACGCCAACGCCGTGCAGACCACCGGACACCTTGTAGGCGGAGTTTTCGAATTTGCCGCCGGCGTGCAGCACGGTCAGCACCACTTCAGCGGCCGATCGGCCATCAGGCATCGGATCGACGGGGATGCCACGGCCGTTGTCGACGACGGTGATCGAGTTGTCGATGTGGATGGTGACGTTGACCTGGTCGCAGAATCCAGCCAACGCTTCGTCGATCGAGTTATCGACGATCTCGTACACGAGATGGTGCAGGCCTGGCACGCCGGTGGATCCGATGTACATGGCGGGGCGCTTCCGGACGGCTTCGAGCCCCTCGAGGACCTTGATCTTGTCGGCGCCGTAGTCCTCGGCTGATCCGTTTCCGTTCGAAGTTATCCCGTTCGTCTCGTCGATCTGCTCGGTCGATTGTGTCGGCTGCTCGGATTGTTCCACGCGTATCCTTACCGTCAGATCCGCATCGGCATGATCACGTAGGTGTAGTCGTACCCCTGCGCGCCGACCGGCTTCACTACGGCCTGGCTGACCTCGTCCTTCAGCGACAGCGACACAATGTCCGTGTCCACGACGTTGAGGAAATCCAGGACGTACTGGGCGTTGAACGAGATCGCCATCGCCGCGCCGGTGTAATCCACGGGCAACTGCTCGCGGGCTTCACCGAACTCCGAGCTGCTGGAGGTCACTTCGACCTTGCCCTTGTCGACCTCGAACTTCACCGCCCGCGAGCGTTCGTTGGACAGCAGCGCCACACGCTTCACCGCGCTGGTCAGCCGCTCGCGATCGAATTCAATCAGCTTGTCGTTCCCCTTCGGGATGACGCGCTCGTAGGCAGGAAACTGCCCGTCGATCATCCGTGAAATAAGAACGCGGCCACCCACCTCGAAGAACAGATGGTTTTCGCCGCTCTCAAACGTGATGTCGCCTTCGCCTTCCGCCAATAGCTTGCCGAGCTCGAGCAGCGTCTTCTTCGGAAGGATGACGCCGAGGTCCTGCTTGACGCTGACGGAGTGCTTCACCTCAACCAGCGCGAGACGGTGACCGTCGGTCGCGACGAGCGTGAGGTTGTCCGGCGTCAATACGAACTTCGCACCGTTGAGGAAATAGCGCGTGTCTTCGCCGGTAATCGCGAACTGCGTCTTCGCGACCATTTCCCGAAGCGCTTCCCGCGGCAGTGTCGCCTTTGCCGTGCCGGTGACGTCCGGCAGCGTCGGAAAATCCTCGCGAGGCAATGTCTGCATCCGCGAGTCGAAGCGGTCGGCGGCGACCTTGACGCCGTTCTTGTCCTCCTGGATGCGGACGTCCGTTTCCGGCAGGGCCTTCACCACCTCGTACAGCTTCTTCGCCGGCAGCGTCAGTGAACCACTCTTGGCCACCGTCGCCTCGCACTTGCTGCGCAAGGCAACCTCGAGGTCCGTCGCCAGCAGGCGCACTTCGTTTCCCTTCGCCTCGAGCAACACGTTCGCAAGGATCGGGATGGTGTTCTTGCGCTCGACGATGCCCTGGAAAAGTTGGAGTTCTCGCAGAAGGTCATTCTTCCGGACAACAAGTTCCATAGGCGTAGTCGTCACCTCGAGCGGCGCTCTGGCTGGCGCTGTTAACGGATCTGCCCGGAGCTGGTACTGCTCTCAGGTAGTGAGTAGAAGAGATAAGAAATTATAGTGGAAAGAAAGAGCGTGTGCAAAACGCGGAAGCCCTTGCTTACTCTTTACATTTCAATAACTTACGGTGTTGAAAATTTCATCACCAGCTCGACCTGAACCGGTGCGGATTCTGTGCAGATTTCGGGTGCTGACGATGTCCACAACGGCGTGTGGAGAGAACCTGTGGACGAGTGTGGAATCATTTGAAATTGCTCAGAAACGTCGCGATGAGGTTGTTGAAATCTCCATCCCTTGTTCTGAGCTGATCGACCTTCTTGATCGAATGGATGACGGTCGAGTGGTGCTTTCCCCCGAAACTCCGGCCGATCTCCGGCAATGACGCGTGCGTCAACGACTTGCACAGGTACATCGCAATCTGGCGGGGCATCGCCACCGACTTGGAGTTGTTCTTGGACTTCAACTCGCTCGGTTTGAGCTGGTAGTAGTCGGACACGTACTTCTGTATGGATTCGATCGTGATCGCTCTCTCGTCTTGTTCGACGACGTTCCGGAGCACGTCGTGCGCGAGGTCGAGCGAAATTTCCCGTCCGGTCAGCGAGGCGTACGCGATCAACCGGATCAGGGATCCCTCCAGTTCGCGAATGTTGGATTTGATGCGGCCGGCCATGTAGATGGCGACGTTGTCGGGCAGTGGCACGGCCTCGGCCTCCGCTTTGCGCTTCAGAATCGCAATCTTCGTTTCCAGGTCCGGCGGCTGAATGTCCGCAATCAATCCCCACTCGAACCGCGAGCGCAGCCGTTCCTCCAGCGCCGGGATTTCGTGCGGAGGGCGATCGCTGCTCAGAACGATCTGCTTCTGCGCGTCGTACAGGGCATTGAACGTGTGGAAGAACTCGGTCTGCGTGCCTTCCTTGCCGGCGACGAACTGAATGTCGTCGACGAGGAGCACGTCAACCGTCCGATAGCGCTCGCGAAAATCCAGAATCCGGTCGTAACGCACCGCGTTGATCATCTCGTTCATGAACCGCTCGGACGAGATGTAGGTCAACTTCAGAGCCGAGTCGTGATGCAGCACGTACCGACCGACGGCGTGCATCAAGTGCGTCTTCCCCAGGCCCACACCGCCATAGATGAAGAGCGGGTTGTACGAGCGGGACGGCGCTTCCGCGACGGCGCGACACGCCGCGTGCGCAAACTGGTTCGAAGGTCCGACGATGAAGGTGTCGAACGTGTACCGTCCGTTGAGGCCACCCGGTGGCGTCGCCTCGTCTCCGCCCGCTTCGGACACCGTGACAATCGATTCATCCGCAGCGGGCACGATTGGTGGTTCAGGCGCCGCGACGACGGGTGCAGGCATGCCCTCGGCAACGAAGATCAACAGAACACCGGGCCGGCGCACTTCGGTCAGCGCTTCATTGAGGACGACCGCGTAGTGCTTCTTGAGCCAGTCCTCAAATAGCCCGTTCGGGACACGGACGGTGATGGCATGCCCCGCGTCCGCGACGAACGAGGTCGGCTTGAACCAGGTGTAGAAGCTGTGGCGATTAACCTTGGTCTCGATCCGGGTGAGGATTTGGTCCCAGATGGTCGCGTCCATGTGTCCGTTACATCAAAAAATCGAGGAAACTATGGGACTTTCGCCCGATCGCCTGGTCAACGCCGCCGGCTTCACGCGATGCGACGGTCGGGAAGGCCCGTCAAACCGCCCTCCGGCAACCTTCGCCTTGCAGAAAATCCAAGAAAAACGGGCATATTGACCGCTCAGTTGGTCTGAGCCCCGGAATTTCCACAGCGTTTTCCACAGTTGTGGAAATCTTGGGGGAGAAACCGAAGGCCTGTGATGCGACGCGCGCGCCGAACCCGCAATCGGAACTCGCGACTGTAGCACACGCCTCGAACCCGGGTTTTGCGTTTTGGGATTTCGTACTTCTTCGGTAGCATTGGAGTTTCGTCCGGGCCCGGAAACGGGTACCGAGTGCAGGACCGTTTCGAGGACCAGATGGCGAGATCGAAGAAGGGAAAGCGTACTTACCAGCCAAACACGCGCCGCCGGGCGAAGACGCACGGATTCCGCGTGCGGATGTCGACCAAGAACGGGCGGATCGTGCTCAAGCGGCGCCGCGCCAAGGGGCGCAAGCGCCTCACGGTTGCCGACGAAGGCTAGGGAAACGCTGTCGCGCGCGGAGCGCGTCCTCCGCCGGCCGGATTTTGAGCGCGCTTACGACACCGGCGCGCGAATCAACGGCCGTTTCATGACGGTCTTCATTGCCGGCAACGGCGGGACCGTCGCACGGCTCGGCATCGCCGCAACCCGGAAGATGGGGGGCGCCGTCGAGCGGAACCGAGCCAAACGGCTGGCCCGGGCGCTGTTCCGGCGGCACAAACTTGACGCCGGCCTGGACGTGATCATCGTGCCGCGCCGGGAAATGGTCGATGCACCCTTCGCCACTCTTGAAGCCGACTACCTCGCCGCTCTCGAGCGCCGCGACCGTCCGCCTGCCCGTTCGCGATCACCTCGCCCGCGGCCGCCGCGCCCTCGTCGCGGCGGTGCATCGCGCCTATAAGATTTTGATTTCGCCGCTGTTTGCCGGCTCCTGTCGCTTCGAGCCGTCGTGCGCGGACTACATGCGCGACGCCGTGATCGCGTACGGATTCGTTCGCGGCGGCTGGCTCGGACTGCGGCGGCTCGCCCGCTGCCATCCATGGGGCGGGCACGGATTCGACCCGGTCGCGCCCCTCGCCTCTCCCTCGGCGCAACCCGAGCGGCATCGAAGGTCGTAGAAGTTCTTCATGGAACGCAGGGTCCTCCTCGCAGTCATTCTCTCGATGGCGGTGCTGTACGCGTACCAGGCGTTGGTCGCGCCGCCACCGGACCAGCAGAAACCCGCGCAGGCCGCCAGCGCCGCCACACCGGTCGCACCGAAACCAGCGCCAGAGACGAGTGGCGTTGCCGCCGCGCCGGCGTTGCCGCCGGCGCAGACCCTTGTCGCGGAGACGGGCGAACGCGAGATCATCGTCGAAACCGCAGACGTACAAGCCGTGCTCAGCAATCGCGGGGCTCGTGTGGTTCACTGGCGGTTGAAGCACTATTTCGACGACCAGGGGAAGCCGGTTGATCTGATTCCATCGGACGTGCCCGGCGATCAACCGTCACCATTTGCGCTTCGGCTGGATGATGCGCAACTGACGGCGCGCGTGAACGGCGCGCTGTTTCGCACATCCGGCGATCAGAATGGACGGCTCGACGCAACCGCCGAAGCGCGAACGCTCCAGTTCGACTATCAGGATGCCGCCGGTGTGAACGTCCACAAGGAGTTCCGCTTCGAACCGCGCGATTTTCTCGTCGCGTTCTCAGTGTCGGCAAAGCTTGGCGACCGCGATTTGAGACCGGCCATCGCGTGGGGACCCGCCCTTGGCGATGCCGGGGCAACGGCCACGAAAGGCGGCCTTGCCAGCTTCTTCTCGGGCAGTGTCGTCCAGCCGCCGCAGGCGATCTTTCATCAGGACGGCAAGGTTGTACGGCTCGCATCGACGAAGGTCACCAGTGAGCCTGCGCACGAAAGCGACTTTCCATTCGCCGGCGTCGACGACCATTACTTCATCGCCGCCGCGGTGCGGGCGGGCAAGGCGCGCGTGGACTACGCGGCACTCACCGTACCAGGCCCCGACGACACGCAGCGGCAGTTCCTGATTCCCACGTTCCGATTCGCCAAAGGCACCGCGATCAAGTTCTTCATCGGCCCGAAGCAGTTCGATACGCTGCGTCGTGTGGACGCCGAGTTGGTGCGCGCGATCAACTTCGGTATCTTCGGCTTCATCGCCGTACCGCTGCTCGAAATTCTCAAGTGGCTCAACGGCTACATCGGCAATTACGGCTGGTCCATCATCGCCCTCACGATCCTGTTGAACCTTGTGCTCTTTCCGTTGCGCCACAAGAGCGTGGTAGCGATGCGCAAGATGCAGGTGATTCAGCCTCAGATCAAGGCCATCCAGGATCGCTACGCGAACCTGAGCATGACCGATCCCGCGAAACAGAAGATGAATACGGAGGTCATGAACCTCTATCGCGAGAAGGGCGTCAATCCCGCCAGCGGCTGCGTCCCGATGCTGCTCCAGTTCCCGCTGCTCTACGCGATGTACGCGGTTCTCGGCCAGGGCATCGAGTTACGCGGGGCCGACTTCGTGCTGTGGATACACGATCTCTCGCAGCACGACCCGTACTACATCACTCCGCTGTTGATGGGCGCGACGCTGGTCTGGCAGACGCGGACGACGCCGACGAGTGCGGATCCCGCGCAGCAGAAGATGATGATGTTCATGCCGGTCATGATGACGGCGATCTTCCTGCGGCTGGCGAGCGGCCTTGCCATCTACTATCTGGTGGGGAATCTGTGGGCCGTGGGCCAGCAGTACTTTACGAACTGGATGATTGGACCGGCGGCCGTCCCGGCACCGCCGGCCACGCGCAAGATCAAGAGTGCGGGCGGCGGCAAGACGCCCGGTGCGCAATAAGGCGTAATCAACATGAACGAGACCCTTTCTGCAGATATCGCGAGGTTCGTCCAGAACGTCGTCAATGCCATGGGCGTGGATGTGAAGACCAGCGTCGAGGAATCGCCGGAAGCCACCCGCATCAACCTGGCCGGTGAAGATGGCGGCGTGCTGGTGCGCCGCGGGGGCGAAGGCCTGCAGGCCCTGCAGCACCTCGTCGCGACCACCTTCCGCCGTCAGCTCGGCGAAGACAACCGCATCGTCGTTGATTGCAACGACTATCGCCGCAACAAGGACGCGGAGTTGAAGCAGATGGCGCGATTCCTGGCGGGCAAGGCGAGGGAGAGCGGGATCGCGCAGGAGATGGGTCCGCTGAATCCGTACGAACGGCGCATCGTCCATCTCGCGATTGCGGAAGATCCGCAGGCGAGCTCCGAGAGCATCGGCGATGCGTTCATGAAGACCGTCATCATCTCGGCGAAGTAGCCTGGAGAGAGGCGGGGAGCAGTGTTCTCGCCTGACGACACCATCGTCGCGATCGCGACGCCTCCCGGCCGGGCAGGCATCGGCGTTATCCGTATCAGCGGTCCGCACGCCACCAAGATCGCCGCCGCGGTCCTCACCGTCCACAAGCCGCTCCAGCCTCGATTCGCAACATTCACCAGGGCGCGACTGGAACGGTTGCCCGCACCCGGGGCCGACCAATCCGCAGGCATGGTCGACGAAGTTGTCGCCACGTTCTTCCCCGCACCGCGTTCGTATACCGGGCAAGACGTCATCGAAATCAGCGGCCACGGAAGTCCCATCGTTCTGCGCGCGATCGTCGAGCAGGCGCTCGCGGTTGGTGCGCGACTCGCAGAGCCAGGGGAATTTACGCTGCGCGCGTTCCTGAACGGCAAGCGCGATCTGATCCAGGCCGAAGCCGTGGCGGATCTCATCGACGCGGTGACGCCGCTGCAGGCGCGTACGGCATTCGATCAACTGGAAGGCACTCTCACGTCGCGAATCGCGGTCATCGACGCGACGCTGTTCGATCTGATCGCGAAGCTCGAAGCCTCACTCGATTTTCCCGACGAGGGCTATCACTTCATCGCTCCTGCGGCGATCGCATCGAGCATCGACGGCATCGTGAGCGAGAGCGACACGCTCCTCGGTGATGCTGGCCGAGGCCGCATGGTTCGCGAGGGCGCCCAGGTGGTGATTGCCGGACGACCGAATGTGGGGAAGTCCAGCTTGTTCAATGCGCTTGCCGGCGCGGATCGCGCCATTGTGACCGAGGTTCCAGGGACGACGCGCGATCTTGTGACCGAGGCGGTTGAAATCGACGGCCTTGCCATCACACTGGTCGACACGGCCGGCGTGCGGGACACACTCGACGTCGTCGAACGCGAAGGCGTCGCGCGCGGTGATCGCGCGCGTGACGTGGCCGACCTCGTGCTGGTGGTCCTCGACGCCAGCGAACCGCTTACGCAAGACGATCAACGGTTGATCGATCGCACGGTTTCATCGCGTCGGCTGATCGTGGCCAACAAGTCGGACGTCGCGATGGCGCAGCACGAACAACAGGCCAACTCTCCGAGGCTTGTGTGTGACGTCAGTGTGTCTGCCACAACCGGCGCAGGCCTCGGGTCTCTGCGCACAGCCGTCGCTCGGGCATTGACGGGAAGCGAATCGCGTCGCGATCCGCCGGCGATCTCCAACGTGCGTCACATCGCCTTGCTGCAGGAGGCGCGCGAACGCCTGGCGTGTGCGGCGGAATCCGCGCGTGCCGAAACGCCGGAGGAGTTCGTCCTCGCCGATCTGCAGACCGCGCGTCAGCGATTCGAAGAGATCGTCGGACGCCGCACTGCAGAGGATCTGCTCGCGCACATCTTCGAGCGGTTTTGTATCGGAAAATAGCAAGCGATGAAGTTCGACGTCATCGTCATTGGTGCAGGGCACGCGGGAATCGAGGCTGCGTACGGCGCTGCGCGCCTTGGATGCAGCGTCGGTCTCTGTACGTTGACCCGCGACACTGTAGGCCATATGCCCTGTAATCCTGCTATTGGCGGAACCGCCAAGGGGCATCTGGTTCGCGAGATCGATGCGCTCGGTGGCGTTATGGCGAAGGCGATTGATGCCACCGGCATCCAGTTCAAGCTACTGAATCGCAGTCGCGGACCCGCGGTCTGGTCTCCCCGGGCACAGGCCGATAAGAGTCTGTATTCACAATGGATTACTCGCTTTATCGACCGCCAGCCAGGAATCACATGGCTGGTCGGCACGGCCGGGCGTGTGGTCCTCGAGGGCGGTCGTGTGGCCGGTCTCGCGATGAAGGATGGAGATCGTCACGAGTGCAACGCGCTGGTGGTGACAACCGGAACGTTCCTCAACGGTCTGATTCATATCGGACCGGAGCAACGACCAGCCGGCCGGCATGGAGAGCCGCCGTCGTGCGAGCTCGCTGAGTCGATTCGCGGCATCGGCTTCGAGATGGGCCGATTGAAGACCGGCACGCCGCCGCGCCTCCATCGCGCGAGCATTGATTTCGAGGCTCGCGTCGCCGAGGGAACGTTCGCCGCCGAGCGCGGTGACATCTCGCCGGTCCCGTTTTCTTTCACGACCCGTGAGCCACGACGGAATCAGGTTCAGTGCTGGCTGATTCACACGAATGAACGCGTTCGGTCCCTGGTGCGCGAGAACATCGCGCAGAGTCCACTCTTCAATGGCCAGATTCAGGGCATCGGACCACGCTATTGTCCGTCACTCGAGGACAAGATCATGAGGTTCCCGGAGCGGGAACGCCACCAGATCTATCTCGAACCGGAGGGCCTCGACGTGGACGAGATCTACGTGAACGGCCTTTCTATGTCGCTGCCTCGTGACATCCAGGAGCAGGTCGTGCGCGCGTTGCCCGGTCTCGAACGCGCTGAAATGATCCGTCCCGGCTACGCCGTGGAGTACGACTTCGTCCAGCCGACGGAATTGAAGTCGACGCTCGAGACGCATCGAGTGGCCGGGCTCTTCCTCGCCGGGCAGATCAACGGCACCTCAGGCTACGAAGAGGCCGCGGCTCAAGGACTGGTGGCCGGTATCAACGCCGCGCGGAACGTTCGTGGGGAAGAAGCGGTGATCCTCGGCCGCGACGAAGCGTACGTCGGCATTCTTGTGGATGATCTCGTCACGCGAGGCTGTCTCGAGCCGTACCGGATGTTTACGTCGCGTGCTGAACACAGGCTGCTGCTTCGGATTGACAACGCGGACCTGCGACTGACACCCATCGCGAGGCGCGTCGGCATGATCGATGACGAACGCTGGTACAGCTTCGAGGCGCGGCGTCATCGCTTTGAGCGGAACCTGCAGATCCTCGATTCAGTGATGGTGCCCACCAACTCCGGGGAGCGCCAGCCGGCCTCTCAGGCTCTCCGTCGGCCAGACGTGCGACTGAGTACGTTGATCGAAGAGCAATTGCTGCCGCTGGAGATTGCCCCCGGCTCAACGGCGATTGATGTGGCCAGTGTCGAGACGACCGTCAAATACGCGGGATATCTCAAGCAGGAAGCGTCACGCGCTGAACGCATTCGACGGGAAGAGCGGCGCCGGATTCCAGACGGATTTCCATTTGCGCGCGTCCCGGGCCTCTCTCGTGAGGTCGTGTTTCGCTTGTCACAGGTGCAGCCAGAAACCATGGGTCAGGCCGCGCGGATTCCCGGGGTTACGCCGGCCGCCGTTGCGGTGCTCGGCGCCTTCCTTGGACGTCTGGCGCCAGAGCCGTCCGGTCTTCAGTGACCAGCGACGAATTCCAGGCGCGCCTCGGCAGTCGCGCCGCGGCGGCGATGGTTGCGCTATCCCCGGATCTTGCCGGTCGGCTCGAAACGTACTACCGGCTTCTGGCTGCCTGGAATCAGAAGATCAATCTCACGGGCCTCGATCTCGACATCCTCGATTCCGAGACGATCAATCGCTTGTTCATCGAACCACTCGCCGCGGCGGAGCATGCCAAGGAGCAATCGTCCGTCATCGATATCGGGACCGGCGGTGGCTCGCCGGCGATTCCGTTTGCCCTCGCGGTTTCAGCCTCGAGCCTTGTGATGGTGGAATCGAGGGCGCGCAAGTCCGTCTTCCTGCGTGAAGCCGCCCGGGCGGTGGAGTTGAGCAACGTGCGCATCGAGACAGCGCGTTTCGAATCGCTGATACGGCGACCAGATCTCGTGGAGGCGCACGATATTCTGACGGTTCGAGCCGTACGCACCGACTCGGAGATCCTGTCGCAGCTTCAGAGTTTCGTGAAGCCGAAAGGCGCGATCTTCCTGTTTCAGAGCGCCCGACTTCCACGCCCCGAACGCCCCCCGCAGTTGGTGTCGCGGACGCGCTTCGCGCTTTCGCAAACAATCGACAGCGAACTCGAAGTCCTCGAGAAGGCGGACCACTAAGTATCCGGCCCCGTTCCACGTGGAACACAGGAACATTCGCCGA
>Ga0310810_10007777_pt1 | contig 12276 bp, 9 predicted proteins | sample NCmetagenome_FD_207641 | JGI IMG/M metagenome (GOLD analysis project Ga0310810, IMG submission 207641) | Soil microbial communities from experimental microcosm in Duke University, North Carolina, United States - NC | ecosystem: Engineered > Artificial ecosystem > Soil microcosm > Unclassified ... | reverse complement strand
TGCACGATGCCGCGCACCGAGCCCACCGTATCGCCGGTTGCGCCGCGGACCGCCGCAAGGCGGCGTGCGATGTCTTCATTAGTGCCGGCGATGCGGCTTGCCAGCGCCTTGATGTCGCTGACGACCGCGCCAAAGTTGCCGCTGCCGGCGGCGCGCGAGGCCTGAACGGTCGCGTTCAGCGCGAGCGCGTTTGTCTGCGCGGCAATCTCGGCCACCGCCCGCGTGATCATGTCGATCTCGGCCGTGGTCCGGGCGAGTCCCTCGGCGCTCGCTGAGGCCGATTGTGCAGCCGTGCTGGAGAGCGCAATAACGTCGCTCGCCTGACGGATCCCGTCGACCGTCTCGGAAATTGCCGCGCTCAGCCGCTCGGTCGCCGAGCGCACCGAAGACACATTCGACACGGTGCTCTCGGACACGAACGCCGCCTCGACCGCCTCGCCTTCCGCGACGGCCGAGACCCGCGCCAGCTCGCGCGCGGTCTCATCCATCGTTTCGACGCTGTTGGAGACACTCAGGAGAACCGAGCGCATGATGCGGTCGAAGCGGCGGATTGCGTCTTCGAGCGCCTCGCGGCGCTTCTTGACGCTTTCGGCCTGGGCGACGTCGGAGCGCAGCCGGTCGCGCTCCTGCAGCGAGCGCTGCAGCACGATGACGGCGCGCGCGATGTCTCCGACTTCGTCGGGCCGTTTGGTGCCGGTGACCTCGGATTTCCAGTCGCCACGTGCGACGGCGCGCACCGCCTCGGTGATCTGCACCAGCGGCCGCGTGATGCGCTGCGACAGGACCAGCATGATGCCGGCGAAGATCACCACTGAAGCGACCGCCGCAAGGATCAGCCACAGCGCGAGCGAGCGTCCCTCCATCTCGCCGATGCGCACCAGCTCATCGCGCAAGGCATGAAGTTCGGCGACGGGAGCCAGCGCGCAGACGCGCCACTGCCCGAAAATCGGCTCGCAGCGCGACCAGAAGCGGCCGTCCGTGCTGCGCAACAGCGCAGAATCGGGAGCGGCGGTCACGCCGATCTGACCTTCGCCGATGCCCGCCGCCGAGATCGACCGTTCCCCCTCTACGATCGCAAGACCGGCGCCTTCGAGGCGCGAGAATTCATCCAGAGTCGCCTCGCGTGGCCGGAGCGAACGATGTGCGACCAAGGCGGCAAACACGTCGCCGAAATCGTCGAAGATCGGTTCCGCCACAAGAAAAGTGAGCGGCGAAGTTGTCCGAGCTCCGAGCGCCTGCGCGCCCTCCTCATCGAGCGCCACGACGCGGCGCAAGACGCGCGGCCGCTTGCGATCGTTATCGGCGAGGATAACGCGAATGTCCTGCGCGAATGTGCTCTCCTGCAGGGCCCGATCCGCTCCCACAATGTCGACTTGGTCGCTATAGGCGCCGAAGACATGCAGGTTGCTGTCGACAACGATGATGCCATCGATGTCCGCGGTTTCCGCGGCGCGACCCAGCAATTGATAGATCGGCACTACATTCGCCGAGGAGATTGCCTTCACGATATCCGCGCGCTGCGCGATGCTCTCAAGCCGCGAGCCGACCGAATTGAACAGCGCCTCGACGCGCGCGCCCGCAAGGCGGGCCTCGCCATCGAGTTCCTGGGAGAGCTTGTGCTCGGAGAGGCGGCTCAACTGCTCCGCCTGCCGCTCCAGCCCTTGATCGAGCCGAACGATCGTCAGCCCGAACGATACCGAAAAGGCCGCGGTCGCTGTCGCGACGACGGCGATGATCAGGCGTGTGCTGAGCGAGGAAAGGCGCAGCAAGCGTTATCCTTTAGAAGCGTGGCGCCTACTGGACCACAGGAACCCCGCCCATGCTGGTCAGCACGGTCCTGGCTTTCGCGGTCTTGGCGTAGGAGATGAACTGCTTCGCGTCGGGCGTCACCGTCGAATCCTTGTGCACGAACGTGAGGGTGACGGCACTCGGATAATCCTTATCGGTCGGATGGTGGCCGTCGATCTTGAGGACCGCAAGCTCCATCTCGAGCGCTTTGGTGAATGGGCCGAACCCGATCGCGCCCGGAACTTCCTTTACGGTATCGATGCAGTCCTGCGTGGTGACCGCGGTCTTCGATTTTTCGGTAATGACGAGATTCTTCCAGCCGGGCATCGACTGACGCAGCACCTGAAGGGTCGAGTCCGCGTCCTCGCGCCGCACCACTTTGATGCGCATGTCGCGACCCCCGAGGTCCTTCCAGTTCGAGATTTTTCCGCTGTAGACGTCCGCGAGCTGGGCGGTCGTGAGGCTTGTCACCCCGGCCAAGCGATGGACGAAGAAGGCGGAAGGGAGCCGGAAGACCGGCGTTGCGACCAGACCCGCTTCCTTCTCGGAGTCGGAGAGCGGCCGCGCGGCGCGCGCCAGCACCTCCTTGTTCGAGCTGACGGCCGCGATTCCCCCGCCCGACCCGATGCTCGGCGGGACGATGACATTGGTATCGGGGTAATCCGCCGTATAGGCGGCGCCCAGCGCGCGAAGGAGGTCGATACCGTCGCCGGTCCCGACCACGGAGAGGTCCCCGGCATGGGCGCTCAGGCCAAAAACGGCAAACGGAATGGCCAGCAGCAAGCGCGTGGCAATGGGCATGGCATCCTCTTAGGTTTGCAAAGGATAGGCGGAAGCTAGGGAAAATCCGGTAAGGAAGCGTAAACCCCTCGCCCCTTCGCCGCGCCAAGATCGGCTCCAGGCAGCTTTCGGTTGTGGACGTTACGTCGGTTACACGCGGTAAACGAGGGCCCGCGGCGGCAATCTTCAGGCCCTCTTAAGCCTTTTCGGCTTTTCAGCTTTTTGCCCCTTCGGGGTAACGCTTCCTCGGGACTGCGGACCCTAGAATCCCGGGCTGCACGACACCGGCCGCCAAGAGGGACTTGTGACACCGCCGGCCCTACTGAGCCAGCGTCCGACGCAACCGTCATCGAACTTTCGGTTCGACGGATGGTTGCAGGCGCTATTGCTCGCCCTCGGCGCGGTCCCCTTCGCTGCGAACCCCGCTCTTGCAGCGGAGGCGCAAGCCGCCCCCATTCCGCTCGTCGTCGTCGTTGCTGGCCTCGGGCTCGCCGTCTCGTTCCTGTTCGCGGTCGCAGCCGCGGTCACGACCTTGCTGCGCCGCTCGCGCGATGCCGCGAACGAAGCGCACCGCCTCAATGCGCTGCTCGACATGCTCGACGAAGGCGTTGCGGTGTGCGCCGGCATGGAGGCGGTCGCCGTCAACACCAGCCTCTGCCGGCTGATCGGGATTCAACGCGACGACGTGGGTCACCTGATGATCTCGTCGTTCATCGCCGATGCCGACGTGATCGAGCGCCTGCTCGGCGAAGGCGAGCTGCGGCTCGACACGGACATCACCAATCGCGATGGCGCGACGATTGCAGTCGAGATCGCCGCGCGCACCATCCCCTATGCTGACGGGGTTGCCCGCCTGCTCGAGTTCCGCGATGTGGGTGAGCGCAAGCACACGCAGGCGCGCGTCTCGTTCCTGGCCCATCACGATCCTCTCACCTCCCTGCCCAACCGCGAGCTGATGCGCGCGCGCCTCAGCGAGGCAGTCGAGCGCGCGGCCGCCACGGGGACCTTCCTGGCGGTGCTTTGGATCGACCTCGACAACTTCAAGGACATCAACGACATTCATGGCCACGTGGTCGGTGACCAGATCCTGCGCATCGTCGCGGACAAGCTGAGATTCGAAATGCCGGCCGACACGCTGATTGCGCGGCTCGGCGGCGACGAGTTCATCGTGCTGTGTCAGGTCAACGACGCGCTGGAGGCGCGGCTGATCGGGCAACAACTGCGGCGGCTTTTGAATCGTCCGATCGAGGTGGGTGAGAAGTCGCTCGTCTCGGGCGCCTCGATCGGGGTTGCGGTCTACCCGACTGACGCGACGGAGGCCGAAGATCTGCTCAAGAACGCCGATCTTGCGCTCTATCATGCCAAGGCGGAGGGGCGCGGCCGCTGCCGCCACTTCACCGAGGAGCTCGGCGCGGCGCGCCAGCGCCGCATGGTGCTGAGCGAGCAGTTGCGCGGCGCGATCGAGAACGGCGAGATCCAGGCCTACTTCCAACCCTTGATCCGCGCTCGCGACATGCGCGTCGTCGGGTTCGAGACATTGGGACGCTGGTTTCACCCTGATTTCGGCGCAATCCCGCCGCCCGAATTCGTGCGCATCGCCGAAGAAAACGGCCTGATCAATCCCCTGACCAACCTGATCATGCGGTACGCGATTGCGGCCGCAAAGCAGTGGCCCGATGATGTGCGCGTCTCCGTCAACGTGTCGCCGCTGCAGATCAACAGCGAGCTGGTCGATCAGGTCCGCGACATCATCAAGGAGAGCGGCCTCGATCCACACCGCATCGAGCTGGAAGTCACCGAAGACGTCCTGATCAAGGACTTCGACCAGACTGCCAGCATGTTTTCGCGTCTGCGCGCGCTCGGCATGCAGGTGGCGATGGACGACTTCGGCGCCGGCTTCACCTCGATGGCGAACCTGAGGCGCCTCAACTTCGATCGGCTGAAGATCGACCGCATCTTCACCATGGAGCTGCCGAGCCACCGCCGCGCGTCCGCGATCGTGCGCTCGATGTTCGTGCTCGCGCGCGAGCTCGATCTCGAAGTCACAGTGGAAGGCGTCGAGACCTACGAGCAGTACGCGTTCCTGAGCGAGCAGGGCAATTGTGAGCTTCAGGGATTCCTGTTCAGCACGCCGAAGCCGGCGTCCGCGTGGGCGAACCCCGCGTCGCTCCAGTTCACCGCGCCGTCACCGCGCAAGATCGAACCGGCCGCAGCTCCGGCGCTGAAGGTCGTGCCGCAGCAGGCAAAGCGCGCGTCGTAACCGCTTGACCCGCGCCGCGAGGGCGCGGGATGGTTGCGCGATGAAGGTTGCCCTCATCGCGGGCGCGGGCGGCGCCGCCTCGAAGCGATTGATCGAAGTCCTGCTCGCCGATCCCGACTGGTCGGTGGTTGCGCTTGCGCGCACGCCGCGGAAAGGTACCGAACGGCTCATCTCCGTCGCGGCGGACCTGTTCGATCGCGAAGCCTGCGCCCGCGCGCTCACTGGCGCGCGCGGCATCACGCACATCTTCTACACGGCGCGAGCCAAGCACGGCGAAACCGGGGTCGAGAGCGTGCCGGACAATGTCGCGATGCTGCGTAACGTGCTCGATGCCGTCGAGCCGGTCGCGGCCGGGCTCGAGCACGTTCATCTGGTGCAAGGTACGAAGTATTACGGCATGCACCTCGGCCCGTTCCGCACGCCTGCGCGCGAGGACGATCCCAGACGGGATTTCCCGAACTTCTATTACGACCAGCAGGACCTGCTCGCTGAATGCGCGAACGGGAAAAGCTGGGCCTGGTCGGCGTCGCGCCCGACGTTCATCTACGATTTCGCGCCGGAGCGCGCCCGTAACGGCGTGGCCGTGATCGGCGCCTACGCGGCGCTTTGCCGCGAGCTGAGGCTCGCCTTCGATTTTCCCGGATCGGCACCCGCTTTCGACGCACAGCGCGACCTGACCGATGCATCGCTGCTCGCGCATGCAATGAAATTCATGGCGGTAACGCCTTCGTGCCGCAACGAAGCGTTCAATGTCACCAACGGCGATGTGGTGAGCTGGCGCGCCTTGTGGCCGCGTATCGCGGCGTTCTTCGGACTTTCCGCCGGTGAGATCCGGCCGTTCAACATGCACGCATGGGCGCGCGACAAGCAGCCGGTGTGGGACAAGATCGCCCGGAAGTACGGTCTCGGCCCGGCTTCTCTCGACCAAGTCGCCGACTGGGCGTTCGCGGATTTCCACTGGGCGCAAGGCTACGATGTCGTTTCCAGTCCGGAGAAGCTGCGCCGCGCCGGATTTGGCGAAACCCTCGACAGCGGCGAGACGCTGCTCTCGCATTTGAAGCGCTATCGCGAAGCGAAGATTTTGCCGTGACGCTCGACCGCCTGAACGCCGCCGGAGAGGCCGCCTTCATGGCTGCCGTCGGCGATGTGTTCGAGCACGCGCCCTGGGTGGCGGAGCGCGCCTTTGCGGCACGGCCGTTCGCCTCGGTCGCAGCGCTGCACGATGCGATGATGCAGGCGGTGCGCACGGCGCCGCGCGAGCAGCAACTTGCCTTTCTGCGCGGACATCCCGAGCTTGCCGGCAAGGTAGCACGCGCCGGCGCGATGACCACGGACTCCAAGGCCGAACAGGGCGGCCTCGGCCTCGACCGGCTCAATGATGCGGATTTCGCCCGCTTCGAGCGCGCCAACGCGGCTTATGCGAAGAAATTCGGATTTCCGTTCATCGCTTGCGTACGGCTGCACAAATCGGCGGAATCGATCCTCGCGATGTTCGAGCAGCGCGTCGGCAACGACCCGGAAACGGAATTCGCCGCGGCCCTGACCGAGATCGGCCACATCACGCGCCTGCGGCTTGAGGATCGGATCAGCGTTGCCTAAATCGCCGACGCCCCGATAATGAGAGGCAGGGATCGCGAGGCACTGATGACATTCGACACGATCATCCGCGGCGGAACGGTTGCGACCGCAGCCGACACCTTCGCCTGCGATATCGGCATCAGCGGCGAGAAGATCACCGCGCTCGGAACGAACCTCGGCGACGCACGCGAGATCGTGGATGCGAGCGGAAAGCTGGTGCTGCCGGGCGGGATCGACAGCCACGTGCATCTCGCGCAGCCCTCCGGTCCCGGCATCGTGATGGCCGACGACTTCGAGAGCGGCACCCGCGCGGCCGCGTTCGGCGGCAACACCATGGTGCTGCCGTTCGCCATGCAGCAGAAGGGCGAGTCGCTGCGCGAGGTCGTGAAGCAGTATCACGCCAAGGCCGAGGGTAATTGCTACGTCGATGTCTCGTTTCACCTGATCATCGCAGACGCGACCGATCGCGTGCTCGGTCAGGAGCTGCCAGCGCTGGTGAATGACGGCTACACCTCGTTCAAGGTGTTCATGACCTACGAGGGCATGGCGCTCTCTGACCTCGAGATGCTCAACGTGATGAGTGTCGCGCGCGAAACCGGCGCGCTGGTGATGGTGCATGCCGAGAATTATGACGCGATCCGCTTTCTCACCGACCGGCTGGAGCGCGCCGGCAAGACCGCGCCGCGCTTCCATGGCACGTCGCGGCCTATTCCGGTCGAGCGCGAGGCGACGCACCGCGCGATCTCGCTCGCCGAGCTGGTCGATGTGCCGATCCTGATCGTGCATGTGTCGAACGGCGAGGCGATGGAGGAAATCCGCCGCGCGCAACAGCGCGGCCTGAAAATCTACGGCGAGACCTGTCCGCAGTATCTCGTGCTCACCGAAAAGGACATGGAAGGCCTTAATATGGAGGGGGCGATGTATGTGTGCTCGCCGCCGCCGCGCGATCAGGCGAGTCAGCAGGCGTGCTGGGCAGGCCTGCAGAGCCATGTCTTCTCGCTGTTCTCGTCCGACCACTGCCCGTTCCGCTACGATGACCCGCAGGGCAAGCTCAACCCGAAGGGCCGCACGTCCTTCCGCTGGGTGCCAAACGGCATTCCCGGCGTCGAGACGCGCCTGCCGATCCTGTTCTCCGAGGGCGTGAAGAAAGGCCGCATCAGCCTTAACGAATTCGTCGCGTTCACGGCGACCAATCACGCCAAGACCTACGGTCTCTACCCAAAGAAGGGCACCATCGCGGTGGGCTCCGACGCCGACATCGCGATCTGGGATCCGGAGCGCAAGGAAACGATCTCGCAGAAGCTGCTGCACCACGGCTCCGACTACACGCCCTATGAGGGCATCGCGGTAACGGGCTGGCCAGTGTCCACCATGGTGCGCGGCCGGTTCGTGGTGCGCGACGGCAAGTTGGTCGGAGCGAAAGGCGACGGCGCCTACGTGCCGCGCGAGAAATCGCCCCACGCGGCGCCGAGCGGCAGGCTGGTGACGGAGTTTTCGCCAGCGGGAAATCCGGCGGCGTGATGCGCTGGGACCGCGAGGTCGATGTCCTGATCTTCGGCGCCGGCATGGGCGGGATGTGCGCCGCGCTGTTCGCGTCGCTCGAAGGCCTCGACGTTCTCCTCTGCGAGAAGACCGATCAGGTCGGCGGCACGACGGCGACATCCGCCGGTACGGTCTGGGTTCCCGGAAGTAATCAGGCGAAACGCGACGGCGTGCCGGATTCGCTCGACGATGCGCGGCGCTTCCTCGATGCCGAAATCGGCCCGCGCGCGCTCGAGGCGCGCGAGGCGTTTCTGGCGGCAGGCCCGGCGGCGCTCGACTATCTCGAGGCGCGCACCGAGGTGAAGTTCACCGCGCCGCCGATGCACCCGGACTATCACTCGAACCAGCCCGGCCGTGCGCTCGCCGGCCGCGCGCTTAGCCCCCTGCCGTTCGATGGACGCCTGCTCGGCAAGGACTTCGATCGCGTGCGCCCGCCGATCGCGCCGTTCATGGTGCTCGGCGGAATGATGGTCGGCAAGACCGACATCCCGTACCTGCTGAAGCCATTTGCCTCAGTCGCGAATTTCACAGCTGCATCGAAGCTGCTGCTGCGCCACGCGACGGATTGCTTGCGTTTCAAGCGCGGAACGCGGCTGGTGATGGGAAATGCGCTGGTTGGCCGCCTTTATTACAGCCTGCGCCGGCGCAATGTGCCGATCGAATACGACGCGAAGCTGGTGGAATTGGTGAAGAACGAAGGCAGCATCGAAGGCGCGGTCATCGATATCGGCGAAAAGCGCCAGACGATCCGGGTCCGCTGCGCTGTCATCCTTGCCACCGGCGGGTTCGGCGCCGATACGGAGATGCAGAAGCAATACACCTCGAACGCGCCGGTCGAGCACACGACTGCCTTCGCGGGCGCGAGCGGAGATGGCTTCAAGGCGGCGCAGGTGGCCGGCGGGGCGGTCGATGCGAACCACACGATGGGCGCCTTCTATTTTCCCAGTTCGATCAAGGGCAAGATCAACTTCCCTCACATCCTGCTCGATCGCGCCAAGCCCGGCCTGATCGCGGTGAGCAAGGACGGCCGCCGCTTCGTCAACGAGTCAGCGAGCTACCACGATTTCGTCGAAGCGATGCTGTGCACCAACGATGCATCGCCGTGCATTCCGGCTTGGCTCATCTGCGACCGCTCTTTCATCCGCGACTACGGCATCGGCCTGGTGCATCCGGGCGCGGGCCGCCGCGAGATAGAGCGCCATGTGGCGGATGGCTATCTGAATTGTGCCGACACGCTCGAGGCGCTGGCGCAGCGTATCGGCATCAACGGCAAGAACCTATTTCGCACCATCCAGGAACACAACCGTTTCGCGATGACCGGCGTCGACGAAGCGTTCGGCAAGGGCGGCACCGAATACAATCAGTTCAACGGTGATCCCACGAACAAGCCGAACCCCTGCCTGCGGCCGATCGAGCACGCACCGTTCTTCGCGGTCGCGGTCTATCCATCCACGATGGGCACGTGCGTCGGCCTTGCGACCGACGGCGATGCGCGCGTGCTTGATGAACGCGGCAAGGCGATCGGTGGACTTTATGCCGTCGGCAACGACATGGCCTCGCTGTTCCGCGGGATCTATGTCGGGCCTGGCATCACGCTCGGACCGGCGCTGGTGTTTGCCTATCGGGCCGTGATGGACATCGCATTGAAGTCGCGCGCCGCGGACGGCGAGGCACGCAGCCGCGTCAGTGCATAGATGGCGAAGGCCGGTGTTATTAGTGCAGGACCGGGAATATGCCAGTTGCCACAGATCATCTGAATCAAGGGCAGCCAGTAAACGAGCTGCACGAAGCGCCGCCCTGCCCCGTCGAGCGAACCCGCGCCGAGCAGCAGCAGCGTTGCAACGGTGAGCGCGACCGTGTCGTAGGACAGCATGTAGGGCACGGCGGCAACCGAGCAGGCCAGAAACAGCGCCATCAGCATCGAGGGGTTTCCGTCGCGCCGCACGCGAAACGTCCAGGCCACGATGCCGACTGCCGCCGCGGACACGCAAAGCTGCATCGCCATCGCGGCGCTGTATGGCAGATCAATCCCGCGCAGGTTCATGAAAACGGTCGGATAGAACGGCGTCGCGATGCGCTCGGGGTCGGCGAGCACCAGATTGTTCGCTGCCAGGCCTTTGGTGGCGAACTCGATCCAGACCTGCGGGCCGAAGACCAGCGCGGTCGCGCCCGCGATGACGAGCGCGGTCACTGTCGCGGATGCGAACACGCGCCAGCGCGCCGAGGCGATCAGCATCACGGGAAACAGGACGCCGAGCTGCGGCTTGAGCGTGAGCAGCCCGATCAGAAGTCCTGCCGCGACCGGCCGCCGGTCGAGCCATGCGAAGATGGTCATCAGCATCGCCGCCGTGACGAGCGAGCTTTGCCCGGAGATGATGCAGAACACCGCCGCCGGCGACAGCATGAGCGCGACGAGGAGGCGGTTGTCCGCGATGTGGCGACGCGCGACCGCAAAGAAGATCGTCGCCCCGAGCAGCGTCCAGAGCACCAGCGCCGTGAGGTAGCCGAACTGCCCCAGCGGCGCCGCGAGGAAAAAGATGCCGGGCGGATAAGACCAGTTCTGCCCCGGATAGTTCGCGCCAAGCATTGCCTCAAGGGCGCGATTGTATTCCACGGCGTCATAGAAACGGCCCGGGTCTGCGGTCGGCGCGGCGCGACCGTACATCCAGAAATTCAGAAAATCGCGCCCGACCACGAGGCTGGTGCCGTCGCGCGGAATGTCGCCGTGCCACGAGGCGCTGAGGATGTAGCCGATGGCGGCAACCGCGAAGAAGAACGCGCCGAGGATGCTCAGCGCGCGGATGGCCTCGGTGTTCTCGCGTGCCGCCTCGTGCATGCCGGCAGAGTGCCGGAACGCGGTTTCGAAATCCTTAACGGCTGGTTAACTACACAATTCCGTTCTTCAGCTCGGTCTCGCCGCGCCAGAGCCGGTCGAGGTTCTCGAGCAGCAGGTCGATCACGTTGTCCTCATAGGCGCGCGTTTCGCCGGCGGTGTGGGGGGTGATGAGCACGTTCGGTACGTCCCATAGTGCCGATCCGGCCGGCAGCGGCTCCTCGACCGTGCAGTCGAGCCCGGCACCGGCGATGCGCCCCTGCGCCAACGCGTCGAGCAGCGCGGGCTCGTCGACCACCTTGCCGCGCGCCACATTGATCAGGAAAGCGGACGGCTTCATGCGCGCGAAGGCCTGCGCGTTCATCAAGCCTTCGGTCTGTGATGTCAGCGGGCAGGTCAACGCCACAAAATCGGCGAGCGGCAGCACCTCGCCGAGCCGTCCGTGCGAAAAGACATCGTCCGCGCTCTCGAACCCGCTGCCGGGATCGCGCTTGGTCGCGATCACGCGCATCCCGAAGGCGCGCGCAAGCCCGGCGAGGTGCGAACCGATGCGGCCAAGTCCGACCACCAGCAGCGTCTGGCCGCCAACTTCGTCCTCGCGTTTGGACAGATCCGAGATCATGCCGCGCCAATGGTGCTTCACCTGATTGTCCCGCGCGAAATGAAGCTGCCGCGACATCGCGAGGATCAGGGACATCGCGTGCTCGGCGACCGCGCGCGCGTTGACGCCTTGCGCGCTTGCGAGGCGGATGCCGGCCGCCTTCAACGCCTCGCGCGAATACTGATCTGTGCCGGCGCTGATCGACTGGATGAATTTGAGCTTCGGGGCCCGCGAAATCAGGTTGTTGCGCCACATCATCGAGACGCTCACGACATCGGCGTCCGCGATTTTCACCGTCAATTCTTCCAGCGAGTGGACCTGGAAATGCTTGATCCCGGTGTTGCGCGCCGCAAAGCGCTCGGCCATGCGGTAGGCCACATGCGCAAAGCAGATGGTCAGGTCTTCCTTCTTCGGAAACATTCGCGGGCCTCATTCCCGGCGCGGCAGGCAGGCCTTTGGGTAGCGTGCTAGCATGGGCCGCCGCAAGAGCGTCCACCACGTCGGGAAACGCGGACGCCTGCGTAACGGAGGACTGTCATGGCGAAGAAGAGCGAAGAAGGCGTCTACAGGATCGTCGATGTGGTCGGTGTGAGCGAGACCTCCTGGGAGGATGCCGGACGGCAGGCGATCAAGACAGCGTCCAAATCGCTGCGTGATCTGCGCATCGCCGAGGTCACCAAGATGGACATGAAGGTCGAGGACGGGAAGGTCGTGGCGTTCCGCACGCGCGTGGCGCTCTCGTTCAAGTACGAATCGTAACTCCCTCCCCTCTTCTGCTTATGACATGCCGCAGCGAGTACGCTGCATAGCCTTTCTGTTGCCGGAGCAGTCCAATGAAAGACCTTGTCGCGTGCGCCGAGAAAATCGCGAAACATCTCATCGACCAAAAGCAGA
>Ga0310810_10007775_pt1 | contig 12276 bp, 9 predicted proteins | sample NCmetagenome_FD_207641 | JGI IMG/M metagenome (GOLD analysis project Ga0310810, IMG submission 207641) | Soil microbial communities from experimental microcosm in Duke University, North Carolina, United States - NC | ecosystem: Engineered > Artificial ecosystem > Soil microcosm > Unclassified ... | reverse complement strand
TTGGCAACCTGTCCGACAAGCCGCTCGCCGGTCTTGGTAAACGCCACCACCGATGGCGTGAGCCGGCTTCCTTCGGGATTGGTGATGACGACCGGTTCGCCGCCTTCCATCACTGCGACTACGGAGTTGGTGGTGCCAAGGTCGATGCCGATGATTTTGCTCATGTGGTGCGTCCTCTATCGCGGCGTGCGCGTCGGGTAAAGCGGTGCGACTCTGTTCGGGTCTGCGGTGGTGATTGGAATCTTTAGGCTTGCATCATTATCAAATGTGAGTGGACCTCAGTCAACTTTTTAATCACTGGCGCCGCTAACTTGCTGCATTTGTTTGCTATATTGCAAATAGTGCAAGACGAACAGGCCGGATTGGCGAAGCCGGGTCAGCCCAGGCGACGGATCGCGCTGCGGGTCGCCCAGGTCGGCCTCATCCTTCTGTTCGTGGTTGCCGCGCTGCTCGGCACATTCACCGGTGTCCTGGTCGCCTTCGCCGGCGACGTCCCGGAGATCAGCGCACTCGACGACTACCGGCCGAACACCATCACCCGGCTCGTCGCACGGGATGGTCAGACCATTGGCGAGTTCGCGACCGAGCGGCGGCTCGTTGTCTCGTACGACCAGATCGCCCCGGCGCTCCGAAACGCCATCATCGCGACCGAGGACGCCGGCTTCAACGAGCATTTCGGCGTCAGCATGACGCGCGTCGCGATCACCGTGCTCAAAGACATCCTGACCGGGAAGCGTCAGGGTGCCAGCACTATCACGCAGCAACTGGCGCGCAACGTCTTTCTGCAGCAGTACCAGCTTTCCGGCGGCAGGTTCGAGATCTCGCCCGAGCGGAAGATCAAGGAATGGATCGTCGCGATTCAGATCGAAAAGCGGTTCACGAAGCGGGAGATCTTCACGCTCTACGCAAATCAGATCAATCTCGGGCATGGCGCCTACGGCGTCGAGGCGGCCTCGCGACTCTACTTCGACAAGGCCGCCAAGGACATCACCGTTGAAGAGGCGGCCGTCATCGCCGGCATCATTCAGGCACCGGGGCGCCTGAGCCCGTTTGTCAATCCGAAGGCCACGCTGGTGCGACGCAACTATGTGCTCGAGCGCATGGCCGAGGAAGGCTATATCTCCGACGAAGAAGCACGGGACGCGCAACAACGTCCGCTCGTCCTGCTCGGGCAACAGCGTCCCGAGCCATCGGTGGCCCCCTATTTCGTCGAGGAGATTCGCAAGTCGCTCGAGCAGGAGTACGGCGCCGACGCCCTGTACCAGTCGGGCCTGCAAGTACAGACCACGCTCGACGCCGAGCTTCAGGAGGCTGCCAATCGCGCGGTCGATCGCGGTCTGCGTGCATTGGACAAACGACACAGCGGCTTCCGCAAGGTCCGGAACATCGTCGCTGAAAAGCGCTCGCTCGCGACCTTCACAACCGATCGCTGGAGCCGACCGATTCTCGCCGGCGACATCGTGCCGGCACTCGTCACCTCGGTGTCGCCGAAGGGCGGCAACGGGAGCGCTCGCCTGCGCATCGGCACTCACGAAATCGACTTGCCAAAAGCTGCGTTCACGTGGACGCGAAAAACGTCCGCGGCTGACTTCCTGAAGGTCGGCGACGTCGTCGAGGTCGAGGTCCGGACGATACAGGGCGGCGTCCCGCAGACGATCGGCCTCGAGCAGGATCCAGTGGTTGAAGGCGCGCTGCTGGCGATCGACAACCGCACGGGGCAGGTCCGCGCGATGGTTGGCGGCTTCGATTTCGCGCGAAGCAAATTCAACCGCGCAACCCAGGCGAAGCGGCAGGTCGGTTCCTCATTCAAGCCGTTCATCTACACGACCGCCATCGACCGCGGCTACACGCCGGTGTCGATCTTCGTTGACGAACCGATCTCCTACGAAGCGGGTCCGAACCAGCCGCGCTACGAGCCGCTGAACTACGATCGCAAGTTCGAAGGACCTGTCACGCTGCGCCGCGCGCTCGAAGACTCCCGCAATATTCCAGCGGTCAAAGCGCTCTCCGAACTCGGTCCGTCCAACGTGATCAAGGTGGCGGCGCAGTTCGGCCTGCCGCCGAACATGCCTCCGTATCTGTCGCTGGCACTCGGCTCGGTGGAAGAAACGCTATGGGATATGACGAGCGCCTACACGGCGTTCCCGAACCAGGGCGTGCGCATGCGCCCGTACTCGATCATGACGATCGCGGACCGCGAGGGGAACATCATCGAGGAGAATCGTCCGGAACCACACGAAGCGGTTCGCGCTGATACGGCGTACGTGATGACGAATCTGATGCGCGGCGTCGTCCTCCGCGGCACTGCGGAAGCGGCGGCGAGCCTCAAGTGGCCGCTCGCCGGCAAGACCGGCACCATGGATGAGTACACCGACGCGTGGTTCATCGGCTTCGATCCGAATATCACGGTCGGCGTGTGGGTCGGTTACGACGAGAAAAAGCCGCTCGGCAACAATGAAACGGGCGCGCAGGCTGCGCTGCCGATCTGGATCGACTTCATGAAGGCTTACATAGAGAAGCGCGCGGACCGGCAGAACCCGCCGCAGTTCGAAGCGCCTGGCAACATCGTCTTCGTCAAGCTCGATAACGGCATTGACGAAGCGTTCATCAGCGGCACGCAGCCACAGGGCGCCGCTGTCATTCCTGCCGTCGCGCCCGCTTCCGACGAAACCACGCCCCCCAGAGACGGAGAGACGCAGCGGTAAACACGTGTTCTCTGCTCTCTGAGCCCGATCATTACGGGAACTGAGGCGGAGACACCCGGCGTCTCGTGGCTTGTTCGAACGCGTAGGCCAGCGCAATCAGACGTGGCTCACTGCAGGACATCCCGGTGAACGTCACGCCAAAGGGTGCCGGGTTCGGATTAAAGCCGGGTGGAAACGCTGGCGGCGTATTGTTCGGCACCACCGCGAACGGCACGATGACCGACGGATAACCCGCCCGTGCCGCGATGCCGTTTCCATTCTGCGCGGGGAACAGCAACGCATCCAGGCGCCTGGCCCTCATCACTTCGTCGATGCCGTGCCTGGCGGTCAGCAGCAGGTCCTTTCGTCGATCGGCCTGATAGCGCGCGAGATCGGCGACCAGGTCGATTTCATCCGCATTATCCAGATTCGACTGTCCGTACTTCAGCGTCCCGGCGCTTCGATGCGCCTCGTTCCACGCGCGCAGGTCGGTGAGCGATTTCACCGGCGCCGTGTCGCCCAGCAGCGCCAGCCACCTGGTGAAATCACGTTTCATCCCGTACTTGTAGGTCGTCGAGCAGTTGTCGTCCTTCCCCTTCGCGTTGTCCGGTCCACTGCAGACAGGCCAGTCGAGGAAATTGCGGGCTGGATCCCAGTCGACGATGCTGGGGATATCGGCGGGGTCCACAATGGTCGCGCCCTGGCGCTTCAGCTCGGCGATCGCGTCCTCCATGACCTTCTTCTGCTCCGGCGTGAGCCCTCCACGCGGGCTCAACGAACTGCCCGAGGAGACCGCGTCATAAAAGAAGGCGCGAGGCACGCCGATGCGGGAGCCCTGCAACGCGTTTCGATCGAGAAAACGCGTGTAGTCACGTCCCGGCGGCGGCGTACAGGTGGACGTTGCAGGATCGTTTGGATCCGGCGCCGCACCCTCGAGCGCGCCGAGCATCAGCGCCGCATCGGCGACCGAGCGCGCCATCGGACCCGCGGTGTCCTGATCCGCCGTGATTGGAATGATGCCGTAGCGGCTGACGCGGCCAACGGTCGGCTTGATGCCGGCAAGCATGTTCTGATTCGCCGGACTCAGAATCGATCCCGACGTCTCGGTACCGACGTTTGCCGCCCAGAAGCTCACCGTCGTGCCGACACCTGAACTGGAGCCGCCGGTTGTCAGCACCGGCCGCCCATCCGCGAGAACGTCGCGCGGATCACGCCGCGGATCGTACGGGTTCATGCCGTAGCCATTCAGGCTGTTGTAATTGGCCGGCATGCCGACCGTGACCCAGTTGGCGAGCTCGGTCAGTTGCGTCTTCGCGATGATGATCGCGCCGGCGTCGCGAAGGTTCTGGGTGACCGTGGCGTCATAGGGCGGCAGCAACCCCGCGAATGCCAGCGCGCCGCCCGTTGTCGGCATGTCGCGCGTCTGAATGTTGTCCTTGAGTGCGATCGGAATGCCGTGCAGCGGCCCGCGCACGCGCCCCGCCGCCCGCTCACGATCGCGCGCGTCGGCGTCCTCGAATGCGTGCGGGTTCACATAAATGATCGCGTTGAGGCGATCTTCGTACAGCGCAATGCGCGTGAGCGACTGCTGCACCAGCTCGTGCGACGTCACCCGATGCTGCTGGAGGGCGCGCTGCATGTCCGCGATGGAGGTCTCGACGACCGTCATCCGCCGAGGCATCGGCGGCGTCGCGGCGATGGCGGCGACGGCAGCGAGCGCGAGGATCAGCCCTTTAATCTTCATCGGCAGCCGCCGGAGCGCCGAGTGTGCCGCTCGCCTTCTTCAATAGATACGTCTTGATGAACGGATCGAGGTCGCCGTCGAGGACGCGATTGACGTCGCCAACCTCCATCTTCGTGCGGTGATCCTTGATCATCTGGTAGGGCTGCAACACGTAGCTGCGGATCTGGCTGCCGAAGCCAATCTCCTTCTTCGCCCCCGCGATCTGCTCCAGCTTCGATGCCTGTTCCTTCACCTTGAGATCGAACAGCCGTGCCTTCAGGACCTTCATCGCCTGCGAACGGTTCTTGTGCTGCGACCGCTCGTTCTGACACGACACGACGATTCCCGTCGGCAGGTGGGTGATTCGCACCGCCGAGTCGGTGACGTTGACATGCTGACCACCGGCACCGCTCGACCGGTACGTGTCGATCCGCAGATCCTTCTCCTCGATGTCGATGTCGACGTCCTCGGGCAGCTCCGGCCAGACGAAGACCGAGGCAAATGATGTGTGGCGCCGCGCTGCCTGGTCGAAGGGTGAGATCCGAACCAGCCGATGCACGCCAGCTTCCGCCGACATCAGCCCGAACGCGTATTCGCCCGCCAGCATGAACGTGACGCTCTTGAGACCTGCCTCTTCTCCCGGCTGGTAATCCATCACTTCGCGCCTGAAGCCGCGGCGCTCCGACCATTTCATGTACATGCGCAGCAGCATCTCCGCCCAGTCCTGCGATTCGGTTCCGCCCGCGCCAGGATGGATAGTGACGATGGCGTTGGAGTTGTCGTGCTCGCCGGAGAGCATCTTGCGCGTTTCCGCGGCGTCGACTTCCTGCTGCAGCTCGTCGAGCGCGCGTTCGAGGTCGGCGTTCACGTCTTCGCCGGCGCCGGCCCATTCGATGAGCACGCTGATGTCGTCGGCGCGGCGTCTCAGCGAGCCGAGAAGGGTGCGATCTTCATCGAGGCGGCGGCGGCGCTGCATGACCTTCTGCGCCTCGGCCTGGTTGCTCCAGAAATCGGGCGACGAGATGCGCGACTCTACTTCAGCGAGCTGTTCGTCGAGGCGAGCGCCCTCAAAGATGCCTCCGCAGCTCGAGCGCACGCTTGTTCAGATCGTCGTAACGCCGAGTGAGATCTTCAATCGCGACAGCCACGGAATGCCTCCTGATATTCTCGTGCGCCGACCTGAAGGTCGGCGCCTACGAGCGTAGCGGCGGACCTTCAGGGCCGCCGAAAAACGACGAGTCCAATCGCCACAATCGCGATGGCCACATACGCGATGGCGTCGCCAATGCGCGAGTACAGCGTGCGAACGGTGAGGAACCGCGCGTCTTCGACGAGCGCCACCTGCTCAAAGATACCCGACTGCCGCACGATGCGGCCGTAGGGATCGACCACCCCGCTGATGCCGGTATTCGCCGCGCGCGCCAGATAGCGCCCCTGCTCGATGGCGCGCATCGACGCAAGCGCGAAGTGCTGGTACGGCGCCGATGAGTACCCGTACCAGGCGTCGTTGGTAATCGTCGTCAACAGCTCGCTGCCAGCCTGAACCGCCTGCCGGACCAGCGATGGATACACGACCTCGTAGCAGATGGCGGTGCTTGTCAGGTGGGAGCCGACAGGCAGCATCACCATCGACGTGCCCGGCGAAAAATCCGTAAAGCTGTCGACCAGCGGCGACACAAAAAACAGCAGGCGCTTCATCGGAATGAATTCGCCCCATGGCACAAGGTGAATCTTGCGGTAGACCGCCGCCGTGCGGCCGTCGGGCGCCACGAGGAAGGCCGCATTGTAAAGTGCGGGCTCAGGCTGCGCGACTTCCTGATCGCTGCCGAACAGGATCGGCACCTTGATCTCACGCGCCAGCGAACGCAGCATCTCCTGGCCGACGGGGTCCCGCTCGAACATGAACGGCGTCGCCGACTCGGGCCAGATCACGTACTGGGCTCCGCGCTTCACCGCATCCCGCGTCATCGCGATGTAGGTCGTGAAAATACGGCGCGCTTCCCCCGACTTCCACTTGTCTTCCTGCGCGATGTTGGCCTGGATCAACCCGATGCGAATCGGCGTTCCGGAACGGGTCAGCGTCGCGTCGGCAATGCGCAAGGTTCCCCACAACGCCGTCGCCACGAGCGCGACCGTTCCAGCCGCGACGGCCGCAAGACGTCGTCGGCCGGTCGTGAGCGTCGCATACGCGATTGTGGCGTTCACGAACGCCACGAGGCCGGAGACACCGTACACGCCGACGATGCTCGCGAGCTGAGCAACGGGCAGGACCGTGACCTGGCTGTCGCCGAGGAGCACCCAGGGGAATCCGCCAAACACCACGCCCCGGAAAAATTCCGTGGCGACCCACGCCGCTGCGGTCAGGAACAATGCGCCGAGACCGCCGCGTGCGAGCAGGCGGCTCGAGAGCAATGCAAAGAGCGCCGGAAAGAAGCCCTGATAAAGAGCGAGAAGGCAGACGCCGAGGATCGCCGCGGGCAGCGGAATCCCGCCGAACGTGCGGATGACGGTGCCGGTCCAGTAGAGCGTGCCCGCGAAATAGACAAACCCGGACGCGAGCCCCAGCAGAAACGCGCGGAGGGGCGGTTGTCCCGGCAACGACCGGCCGCCGGAGGACGTGCGGCCGTTCCAGCCAGTCAACGCGACCAGCAGCGGCACGAGCGCAATCCACGCGAACGCCGGATGTCCGAAACGGGGAAAACTCAGCGCCAGCAGCGCGCCCGACACGAGCGCCAGCGCATAGTCAAAAGAAATGACCACCTGAAATCGAGCGTATCAGATGTCCTGACGGTCCGAGGCGAGACCGTCGGCTATTTTCGGGTTGTCTTCTTGCGCGACGTCTTGCCGTCAGGCTCCACGACAACGAAGTCCGCAAGATCCCATGTGAAGGGCGGCTTGCGGCGACGGTCGGTCTGTCTCCGGTTGCGATGTCCGTCGGTGCTGGCCGTATCCTCCCGTCGCTCGTCGGTTCGGCGATCCCAGGTGACGACGACGGGAAGCTCGGACGTTCGGGTTTTCAGCGCGTCGAAGCGGCGGATGGCGCCGCGGCGAACGACGATTTCGATGGCGTCCTGCTTCTTGCGAGGTGCCGTGCGGCGGCGTGCTTCAGATGCTTTCGGCGGCATGCTTCACGTCTGGTATCGGCGGCTCGCGCTGGATTCTTTGATGCCCTGCGCACTTCGGCAGTGCTGCCTCCAACGCTTCTAAATTATCGATCGACCGTCACGCGTCGACAACGACATGAAAAACCGTGACGTCAAAACATGACCTCACCTCAACTGTTAAAGACATGGCTGTGTTGACGGTAATCAATGAAGTGCTGTGATGTGCATCAGCGGCCGTTACGGCAATTCCGCAACGGCCGGCGCCATCGCTCACGCGGCCGCGATCACCGTCCTTGCCGCGTCCTTCATGACCGCAGCGAGCAGACCGTACACGGTGGCCCACGCATCCTTCATTTCCGGCGTGAACCCTGGACCGAGGCCCTTCTCGAGCGTCCACAGCAGCGCGGCGCCCACGGTGTCGTAATGCGCGTCGGTGACGCCGTACCCGACGTGCCGCCGGCCGAGATCCTGCACCACGGGAACCAGGCGATCGAGGTGGTCAAGACCTTTCACCGCCGCGGTCAGCATCTGCGCAAGCTTGCGGTGTTGCGAGGTCATGTCCGCCGGGAACATTCGTTTGAGCGCCGGGTCGATTTCAAACAACCGCTGGTAGAACAGCGCCATTGCATCCTCGGCGATTGGCGCCAGCGCCGCGAAGCTTTCCTGCACCAGGGCCTTTTGACGAGACGTGACCATCACACACCTCCTTTATTAATGCGCGCGCTTCACTTCAGCAGCTTCAGATAGGCGACGATGTCGGCCTGATCGTCGGGTGTCAGCACGATGAGCGGCGGCTTCGGGCCAGGACCATCGACGTCGCTCGCGACTTCGAAGAACTTGTTGTAGTGCGCCACGACGTCTTCGAGCGTGCGCGCCGAGTTGTCGTGGAAGTACGGCGCCGTTTTGGTGACACCCCACAAGGTCGGAATCTTGAACGCGTTCACGTTGTCGAACAGACCCGACTCTTTGCCGACGCCCGTAATCAGCGCCCGGCCAGGATCCGGCGACTTGAGCCGCGTCGTTGTGTTGTCCGGATTGGTGAAGACGTATTCGTGGACCGGATTGCCTGCCTCGTTCAGCTCCGACACGCGCACGCTCTGAAAGCGCGTGTGTACCGGAACCTTGGCGACCGCATACAGGAGCTGGTTCGTTTCATTCAGCATCGGACCGCTGTGGCAGGTTGCGCAGGCGCCGTGCTTCAAATCGGCGAGATCGGCGACGTCTTCGAAAAATCGCCGGCCGCGCTTCTCCGCGTCGGTGTGGCCTGGCGGCAGCTCCGGCGCGGGACCACCGCGCGCAAAGGCGCGCAGCGCCGGAGAGCTGAAGAAGTCTTCGTCGGTGGCTTCGAAATCGGTGATGCGACGAATCTCCGCGTCCGTAGGCACTCGTTTGGCCTGCGCGTGCCCTGATATCGCGCTTGCCGCCTGCGCCGCCAGATCAGGCTGGCGTCCGTCCAGCATCAGGACGCGATCGAGGGCCGGCGTGTTGACGGTCGATGGAATGCCCCGCCGCACCACCACCGATCGCGCGGCCGGGTCGTCGGCGAGGCTGACGTTGGGGGGCAGCGGTAGCTCGACGAGCACTGTCGCATCGTTGAGCATCCGCGACACGCCGTTGCCGCGGCCGTCGTCGCTGCCGTCGTGGAGGAACAGCGGGTCGCGCGGGTTCGATCTGTACCGCTTCTGCGCCTCCGACGGCGAGATGGTGCCGGTGGCGCTCCCATGACAGGTGGCGCACGTTCGCCCGTTGCCAGCAAAGGTCTCACGTTCGAAGAGACGCTTGCCGTCGGGACGGCTGACGACGCTGCTCTCATGGGCGGAAAGGGAGGCGAACAGCGCGGCGGTGAGAATCAGCTTCGTACCGCCGATCACGTAGTAAATGGGCTTCATGGTGGTCTCTCCGTTGACAGCTAACGCGACAACGCGCGTTCAACCCCGCAACGGGGGCTGCAGACGAAGAGAACCTGTGTGTGGGGAGCGCAGATCAGGCCGGTGGGCGTTGCGTCCCACCGGCCTGTATCCGCAGTCGATTAGGAATTTCCGGCGAGCGCTTTTCCGTAGAGCGCGAGGAGACGGCTCCAGGCCTTCTCCGCCTGCGGCTCGTTGTACACCTGTGAATCGGGAGGACACCAGCCGTGTGCCGCTCCTGTATACACCTCGATCTCCGCGGGCAGGTTGGCCTTGCCGAACGTCTCTTTCAACACGTTCTTCTCATTCGGCGATCGCATGTCGTCGTTGGCGGCGATGGCGATCAGGAACTGCGCCTTCGTCTTCGAGGCCTGCAGATGCGGGCTGTTCGGCATGTCGGTCACGAGGCCGCCGCCATGGAAGGAGGCAACCGCGCCGACGCGATTCGGCACCGCAGCCGCCGTGCGGAACGCAATGGGTCCGCCCATGCAGTATCCCTGCGTCCCGACCTTGCGGTTCTTCGCGACCGACGCTTGACCATCGAGCCACGCGATGAAAGCCTTGGCATCCGTCATCTGCGTCGTCTCGTTCAACGCCTGCGCCAGCGGCATCAACTGCGGAATCGGCGTCGCCGAGCCCTGCTCCGCGGTAGGCGCCTTCTTGACGCGATAGAACGGGTTGATGACGAGGACTGAGTAGCCGTTCTCGGCAAGCCGCTTCGCCATCTGGCGGAACGCCGGTCGCAAGCCGAAGATGTCCGGCCACACCAGCACGCCAGGCGCGGTGCCGGTTGCCGGATGCACGAAGTAGGCGTCGGCCGTGCCGTCGGGCGTCTTGATGTTCACGTCTGATTCGGTGACCGCGACCGCGTTGGCGACCTGCGGCAGCATCATCGTGACGCCGGCGCCCACGAGCACGCCGAATTGCCGTCGCGTGATGACGAGCCCGAGGGTCTCGTGATCGTGACGGTCTTTTTCAAAATGATCCTGATCGCACATGTTTGCTCCTTGTCACGGTTGAACGCGCGGCAGAGTCAGACGCGCGGCATGGACGTCGACACTGTACATCAGGGGGAAGGGGGAAGGGGGAAGGGGGAAGGGGAACAGGGAAAGGGAAAAGGAGGAAAAAGGGGAGAAGGGATCGGGATCAAGAACCCGGCGCCCGGAGCCCGTACAGAGCAACGCGCGCCGGAAGTTGGCTTGCGGCCTGCTGGTTCCGAAGACGTTTGCACGTCCTCAGTCTTCAAGCACCCTTCGCTTCTCGCCCAGAAATCGTTTTACGCTATCACCCGCGAAAACGCTTGCGCATTCTCACCAGCAACTACGCTCACCAATTCCTGATCGAGAACCGTTGGATCCTCTTTCCCTGTCCTGTCCGGCTTCTTTGATCCGCAACATCCGGCGCTTCCCCTTTCGAAGAACCACCGCACATCGCAAAACGAATCCGCCTCGCATTTCAGGACCAGCGGGCTGGCTCGTCTCCTTCCGGCGCGCGCAGCGTCGCGAACTGTATTCACCTCGCTTGTCAAGATCAAGCGAATTCTGATGCGTACGCAAATTATTTTTGCGCGGATCGCGATTCGACGAGTGGTCGGATCCCCTAATGATCGACGCGAACGAATCGAATCGAACGACGAACGATCCGAACGACATAGAACGTTCCGAACCGAATCGAACGATCCGAAACGATCCGAACGAATCGTAACCACGGAAATTATCGAACGGCTGTGATTGGGTGTATGTTACGCGTGCATTCGGGAGTGTTATGAGCAAGACGAGCGTCAGGTTCGAGCTGCGTGTCGCTCTCGTATCGGTAGCGTTGTTGGTCGCCGCGTCGACGGCGCACGCGCAGTGGTTGAATCTGCCCACACCCGGAATACCTCGCCTCCCGAACGGGGCGGCGAATCTGAAAGCGCCGGCGCCCAAAACGGCGGACGGCAAGCCCGACTTTTCCGGAATCTGGCGCGCACCGACGGGTAAATATCTGGCCAATCTCGCGGCAGACGGCATTCAAGTGCCGATGACCCCGTGGGCGCAGCAGATTTTCAAACAGCGAACGCAAAACAATGCGCTCGATCGGCCAAGTGCCCGCTGTCTCCCGCACAGCGTCACCGACTTCGACGCGCACCAAACGCCACGAAAGGTCCTCCAGTCACCCGGCCTCATCGTCATGCTGTTCGAGAGCTACCACTCGTACAGGGAGATCTTCACCGACGGGAGGACGCTGCCGAAGGATCCCGAACCGGCCTGGTTCGGCTACTCGGTCGGCCATTGGGAGGGCGACACGCTGGTTGTCGAGACCAATGGCATCAACGAGAAAACCTGGTTGGACGATGCCGGACATCCACACAGCGACGCGCTGCGTCTGCTCGAACGCTTCCGGCGCGTCAACTTCGGACGGATGGATGTTCAGATCACCATCACCGATGCGAAGGCGTACACACGACCGTGGACGGTTGCGTTTCAATGGGAACTGATGCCGGATACGGAACTGCTCGATTGGGTGTGCGAAAACAACAAGTACTTCGACGTCCTTGCGAAAGGAAAGTGACAGCCATGAGAACGCGACCTGCCCTGCTGCTCGTGCTCGCCCTGCACGTGGGAGCCATGCCGGCGTTGGCGCACCATTCCTTCTCCGCCGAGTTCGACGCCAAGCAGCCGATCAAACTCACTGGTACGGTGACCAAAGTCGAATGGACCAATCCGCATGTGTGGTTCTACATCGACGTGAAAGACGAGACCGGCAAGGTCACCAACTGGGGCATGGAAATGGGAGGCCCCAACGGACTGCTGCGCGCCGGATGGACACGAAACTCGATGAAGACCGGCGACGTGGTCACGGTCGACGGCTTCAAGGCG
>Ga0310810_10007773_pt1 | contig 12277 bp, 8 predicted proteins | sample NCmetagenome_FD_207641 | JGI IMG/M metagenome (GOLD analysis project Ga0310810, IMG submission 207641) | Soil microbial communities from experimental microcosm in Duke University, North Carolina, United States - NC | ecosystem: Engineered > Artificial ecosystem > Soil microcosm > Unclassified ... | reverse complement strand
TTCTGGATGCCGGGTCGCGCTGGGGCGGTTCCCGCACATGGAAGGGTTCTATGGGTCGATACGTCGCACTTCTTATCGCGGCATTCGCGTACCGTCCGGCTGACGGGCTCGCTCAAGGCCCAGTGGTCATTCGCGACGTCACCGTGATTCCGATGACGGGAGCCGGACCCACTCCGAACCAATCCGTAGTGATCCGCAATGGCCGGATCGCCGAGATCGGATCGTCCGCACAGGTCAGCACTCCCGACGGAGCGAGCGTCGTCGACGGCACGGGCAAGTATCTCATCCCCGGCCTCTTCGAGATGCACGCGCACACCTCGAAGACCAGAAGCTCCGCGTTAGGCCTGTACGTCCTTTACGGCGTAACCACCATCCGCGACCAGGGCAGCGAACACGCCGAGGTGCTGCGCTGGCGCCGCGAGATTCGCGACGGCTCACGCGTGGGCCCGCGGATGTTCGTCGCGGGGCCGTACCTGGAATCGCTAAAGAACATCCAGCGCATGCGACGCGACCCGCCGGAGTCACGAGTCGAGCCGTTCGAGCGTGCCCGCATTCCCATCGGCTCGCCGGCGGACGCGCGCCGCGTCATCGACTCGCTCTCCGCGCTGGAGCTCGACCACTTCAAGGTCCGCACGGTGCAGGACAGCGCGACGTATCTCGCGCTGGCACGCGCGGCGCACGCGCACGGGAAGCGGCTGGTCGGGCACTATGTCGCCGCCTCGCCCGCGCTCTTTCTCGAGGCAGGGCAGGACGGCGTCGAGCACGGGTTCCCGCTCTCGTTCGACTCACTCCCGCGCGATCAGCGAATGGCGTTCTGGCGAGAGCTCGCGAAGCGAGACGTCGGCGTCGTGCCCACGCTCGTCACCGTGGTCGAGTCCGCGTTCCGACCGCAGCGCTATTACCAGGCACTCGTTGCGGACACGACCGGCGCCACGCATCCGCTCCGGCCATATGTCTCGAGATTCATGGTCCTCGACTGGCGCGAGCAGGTGGAGGAAGCGACACCCGAGCGTCGCTCGGCCCTCGAGCGCGCCTGGCCGATCTGGCTCAAACAGGCTCGCGAGATGCGAGAGGCCGGCGTGCGAATCATGGCCGGCTCCGACGTTGCCGTCCTGAACGTGTTTCCCGGTCTCTCGCTCCACGAGGAGCTGCGACTCTTCGTCGATTCGGTGGGGATGACGCCGATGGAGGCGCTCGCCAGCGCTACGCGAAAACCCGCCGAGTGGCTCGGGATAGCGGATTCCGTTGGGACGGTCGCGCCAGGCAGAGTGGCCGACCTCGTTCTACTCGATGCCGATCCACTCGCCAACATCGACAACACCCGCCGGATCTCGGCGGTGGTACTGCATGGGAAGCTCTTTCGGCAGGGCGACCTGGACACGTTGCGTGCGGCAGTGCGCGCGATGCCGGACATCCGCACGAACGACTGGGTGCGCGACAAGAAGGCGCCCTAACGAGTGCGGTCGGGCGTTCTACCGCCGAGCCACAGCAGGGCGTCGATGATCAGCCGATCCTGGGCCGGATTGCCGAGCGTGTATGACAGCGTCTTGTTGGTCGAGTCGAACTTGTGCTCGTAGTCGATGTCGTTGTGGCCCATGTTGAAGTAGATCATGCGGTACTTCCGGTTGGTCCACACGACGGGGTAGTAGCCGCCGTGCCAGATCTCGTGCGGCTTGGGCCCCGTCCCCAGCGGAAAGCTGGTCGAGTCGATCGAGAGGAGAATGTCGATGTCGGGATTCTCTCGCAGGTCTTTCTCCCAGCGATACCACTCGCTCGGCGAGGAGCGAAATGTCTCGGGGAGGTTGTGCGTCACCGGATGCGCACGATCTTCGACTCTCAGCACAGCCGACGTGGGGCGCCACGTATTGCTGACGTACTGTCCGGAGCCGAGAAACGTGTCGTGATACCAGCTCCAGTTCGCCGGATACGCTGACGGCGTCAGTGCGAAGCCGGCGAAGTGAAAGCCCATCCAGGCTCCCCCGCGCTCCATGTACCGCTGGAAGGCAGCTCGCTGCGCGGGGTCTTCCGGGCGCGTGTCGAGGAAGACCACGACCTGGTACCTGGCGAGGAACGTGGCGTTGAGATCGTCCCAGTTCGACGTCGTGTCGTAGCCGAAATGGTATTGCGCGGCGATCTTCGCAAACCAGGGCATCGCTTCCCGTACGAAGCTGATGTGCGCGTCGTCCTTTTTCGCGGTGAAGAACGCGACGACGCGAAACGCGCGCGTGCTGTCCTGAGCACTCGCGGCCCGTGGAGAGCTGAAGAGCGCCGCGACGACCGACGCGCCGAGGGCGAACCTGGTGGCGATGCTCCTCATATCCGCGCAAGCTGCAGCGAGACAACCGGCGCGTCCAGCGTTCACCGAGCCCCACGTCCGGATGACGGCCGATCAATGTGAGCGCATGGGAATGGGCCTGCGGTCGCGACTCGAAAACGAGGAGCTGTTTCGCAGCGTCACCGAGACGACGTACCGCGGCACGCCCGGCGGCCATTCCTCGATCGCGATCTCGGCCTCCGGGTCGCTCAGCAGCTTCCCGACGCGCTTCCACTCGAGCTGGTCGATGAACGCGATCTGCTCGAATTCCTTCCGGGTCCCGTTAGGCGCCTGGATCTCGACCTCGCTGAGCATGCGACCGATGTCGAGGATCTTTTGACCCGCCGGGTTCGTATCCAACAGGTGCTCGATCTCGGCCTTCTCCATGTCGTCCAGCGAGAGGCCGTTCTCGCGGAGGTGTGTTTCGAGCGCGTGACCCGCGGAGAGGATGCCGGTCAGGCGCGGAAAGATGTCGAGGCCGTAGGGCGTGGGCCGAAAGACCCCGGCCCGTTGGCGCTTGCTCGTGACATCTTCGAGTTTGGATTCGCCGATGAGGACACCGGCGTGATAGAAGGTGTATGGCATGGACGCACGGTATCCTCTCTCCATGACGAATGCGTCATCGGAACACAGCGCGTCGTATCAAAAGAAGGCGCGGGCGACATACCGCGGCCCGGCTGTGGGTTCGTGCTGCGCGCGCGCGTGGCGGACGGCGAGGATGATCCGTACGTTCCTCGCCCGCGCGGCAGTCCACTATTCACCCTCGAAATCACGAATGGATGAGCAACCGTGGGGTCGGTGATCGACGACGATGAATCACTTCGGCGGTGCCCTCTTCATCGTGACGGCCCGCTGGCGAGGCGGAAGGAATACCGAATCGCGCCGCCTAAGTCAGCGGAGGCGATTGCGCTCCACGCCGGTGTTCGTGATCACGACCGGCAGAATCCGCCCACGATCGTCGAACCGAACCTCGTCGATGCTCACCACGCGGTGATCCCGATCCGTTTCGCCGAGTGGACGACGATGGTACACGATGTACCACTTGTCGCCGACGTTGAGCATCGAGTGATGTCCCGCGCCCCTGGCGACCGTCGAGTCCTGTTGAAGGATCCTGCCGATGCGCTCGAACGGGCCTGACGGCGACGAGCCGATCGCGTACGCCACAGCGTAGTCCGGGCCCGTCCATCCTCCCTCGGACCACATGAAGTAGTACTTGTCGCCCTTGGGCAGCATGTACGCGCCTTCGACGTAGCCGGACGGCGTGATCTCCTTGAACGTCGAGCCGTCAGGCAACCGCGCAAGCCCGGTGAAGTCGTCGTTCAGCTTCGCGATGTTGCAGTGCCGCCAGCCGCCGTAGACGATGTAATACGAGCCGTCGCGGTCGCGGAACACGTTCTGGTCGATCGGCTGGGCCCCGTTGTGGAACGCGCCGATCAGCGGCTTGCCCAGGTAGTCGACGAACGGCCCGGCTGGATTTCGCGATCGCGCAACGCCGATCCCGCCGAGCTCCGTGTCGCTCTGAATGTCGTTCGCGCCGAAGAACAGGTAGTACCAGCCGTCCTTCTCGACGATCGAGGGCGCCCACATCGCGCGCCGCGCCCACTTCACGCCGGAGGTGTCGATGATGCGCGGATGCTTCGTCCACGTGATGAGGTCCCTGGACGAGAAGGCATCCATGAACACCTGGCGGTCGTAGGGCGCCGAGTACGTGGGGTAGATCCAGTACTCGCCGTTGAACACGTGGGCTTCGGGATCGGCGTACCACCCGGGAAGGATGGGATTGCCGGACCGCGGTTTCTCGGAGCAGCCGGCGACGCCTAACGGTATGCCGATGACGACGGCGAGAACCAGACTTCTCTGATACGTCCTCCACAGGCCTCGAGTCTGCAGCTCCATGGCCGCCTCCGGCTTGGCTATTCGCTGGCCGCGAAGTGTGGTCAGGCAGTACCGACGAGCCGTTTGAACGCCGGGTTGGCGCGCAGCGGATCCCATAGCGGATCCGTCCGGAGCAGGTTCACCGACATGTCCGAGGGGATCGACAACAGGTAGCCAAGCCGCCTAACGGCGGCATCGCTCTCACCGACCAGCATCTCGACGTAGGCGTAGTCCTCCTGCAGGTCCGGCCCATCGACCGCGTCGCGGGACACGGGAAGGATCTCCGCCGCCCGGGCCGCCTCTCGAAGCGCGTCGGCCTTACGCCCCAGCTGCGCGTACGCGACCGCCAGCTGCATTCGCATCCCGGCTTCGCCGGGGTCCGCCGCAAGGCGCCGTTCGAGTATGGTCCGCGCGGAGTCCGCATAGGCTCGGGCGCGCGCAGGGGCATCGTGCCGACGCGCCCAGTCCGCACTCCAGACCATGAATTGCGCCGTATCCCCCCGGAACATGTCGGCCGTTAGGCTCTGCAGGACCGCGGTATCGCGCGCGGTGTAGCCGATGAACAGGCCAGCCCGGAACCGCAACCGGTCGATGATCTTCCCGGCGTCCGGCAAGGCCATCCCGTCTCGCAGGGAGCGTCGCGCTTCCGCCGTATCGCCCCGCCAGCTCAAACCGTACAACGCGCGGTCCGCGTAGATGCCCGCCCACTTCGGGTTGAGCGCGAGGGTCCGGTCGAGATAGCGAACGGCGGCGGGATAGTCGCGCATGGCGCCATGGACATTCGCGACGACAAAGGCGAGTTGCGGCGTGCGCGGGTCGAGCTCCAACGCGCGCGACAGGTTTGCCGCCGCCTCCGTGACGCGCCCTGACCGCCGCAAGACTGCCGCGCGGGCCGCGAGGAGCTCACCATTCCCGGGCTGACGTTCGATGGCCGCCGAAAACTCGGCGAGCGCACGGTCGTAGTCGTGGAACCCCCAGTAGTAGTAGAAGCCGAGGGCGAGGTGCGCTTCTGGCAGCTCGGGATCGAGGCGTACCGCTGTCTCCGCCGCGGCGCGCACGAGCGCGAGGCGCTTCGCCGTCCGATCCGTGTTCGCCCAGTAGATGTCAGCGTGCGTCTTCGCGAGCCGGGCGAAGGCGAGCGCGAACGTCGGGTCGAGCGCCACGGCCCGCTGGAACATCGCGACGGCGCGCGGCGAGTTGTTGATGGCGTCCTCCTCGCCGGTGCGGAGCGCCTCTCCTCGCAGGAAATACGAGTACGCCTCGAAGTTCTCCGTCGGCCGGGCCGAAATGGATTTCCGCTCGCGCGCCCCGAGCGCGACTTCCAGCGCCGCCGCCACCCGCTCGCCGATCTCGCCTTCGACGTTGAACAGGTCTTCGGTCTTGGCGTCGTAATGGTCGGCCCAAACGGAGCTGCCGTCCCGTGTCCGCACCAGCTCGACGGTGACCCGCACGCGCCTCGCGGCGGAGTCGGAGCGATCCCAGCGGACGTGTCCGTCGAGCAGGTAGTCGACGCCCAGCTCGCGGCCGATCTGGTTGCGCGGCTTGGTCGTGGTGCGGTACTGCCGCGTGCTGCCGGGCGACATGACGCGCATGTCGGCCAGGCTCGTTAGGCGGCTCGCGAGCTCGTCGCTCACGCCGGCCGCGAAGTACGCGTCGTCGGCCGCCCCGACATTCTCGAACGGCAGTACCGCCAGTGTCGGTCCGGACACCGGAACCGGCATCGCGCTGCCGGAGAGCTGCCCGGTGGCCGCACGGCGGAACTCCACGACGCCGGCCGCGACCCCCACGACCCCCATCACCGCCGCCACCACGACCCACGGACGGCGCCAGGCGGGCCGTCGCGGCGTGAGTGCCGCACTCCCGGCACCTAACGCCGACGCGGCGGCGTCGCTCAACGCCTGGGCGAGCGCGGTGGTGCTCTGAAATCGTTCCTCGCGCTGCGGCGCGAGCGCGCGGGCCAGAACGGCGTCGATCGCCGCGGGCAGGTCGCTGCAGATCGTGCCCGGCCCCGGCGGGCTGCTGCGGCGTGTGACCCCGTCGAGCGTCTGATCGGGAAACGGCAGCTGCCCCGTGAGCATCTCGAACGTCATGCATCCGAGGCTGTAGACATCGCTGCGGGCGTCGATGGCGTCGGCGCGCGCCTGCTCGGGGCTCATGTACGCCGGCGTGCCGAGCACGAATCCCGCCATGGTGAGACCGGCCGGGAGGTCCGTCGCACCCGACGAGTGGTCGGGGTCATCGCGATGGCTCGTCGCCAGCGCGATCGCCTTCGCCACCCCGAAGTCGGCGACGACGACGTGGGCACCATCGATGAGCACGTTGGCGGGCTTCACGTCGCGGTGCACCACGCCGTTCGCGTGCGCATAGGCGAGCGCGTCGGCCACCTCGCGAACGATCGCGACGACGTCCGCCAACGGCAGTCGGCCCTCCCGGTCGAGGCGGCGCTGCAGCGACTCGCCTTCGATGAACGGCATCGTGAAGTACACGAGCCCGTCCGGCGACTCGCCCGCCGCCATCACCGGCACGATGTGCGGGTGGCGGAGCGACGCGGCCAGTCGCGTCTCCTGATGGAAGCGCTCGATGCTCAGCCCCGCCCGCAGCTCGGGCGGGAGCACCTTCACCACCACCCGCCGGCCAAGCTTCGTCTCCTCGGCCAGGAACACGCGGCTCATGCCGCCGCCGGTGAGCTCACGCTCGATGTGGAACGCCGCGCCTAACGCCGCCTGAAGCCGCTCGGCCAGGTCCGGTGCGTCGCGGCCGGCGGCGGCAGGCGGCGTTTCGAGGAAGTCGGTATCGCCGTCGTGGGCTGCGAGGAGCGACTCCACTTCCGCGCGAAGCTCCGCATCGGTGCCGCAGGCGTTGGCGACGAACGCCGACCGCTCGGCCGGTGGGCGCTCCACGGCGTCGGCGAAGATCGCGTCGATGGCTTGCCAGCGCTCCGCGCTGACCGGCGTGCGGCGGATTGTCATTCCGAGCCGTTCGGCGAGGAATCGCGAGCGTCCCGGTGGAGAGACGTGCGCCTCTGCCGGGAGGACTGCGATTCCTCGCTTCGCTCGGAATGACAGGCGAGATCGGGGTGACCGGGCATCGTCAGGCCGTCGTGAGCTCCCGTCGGAGCCACGCGCGCGCCGTGGTCCACTCGCGCTTGACGGTCGCCGGGGACGCGTCCAGGGCTTTCGCCGTCTCCTCGATGCTCAGTCCGACGAAGTAGCGGAGCTCCACGACTCGCGCCTTGCGCGCGTCCTGCAAGGCGAGGCGGTCCAGCGCTTCGTCCAGCGCCACGACATCCACCGCGTCCTCTTCGGCGGCAACGCTGTCGGCTGCGCCGAGCGACAAGGCGCGGGCGTTTCCGCCGCGCTTGGCACGCTGGCGAGCGCGTGCATGGTCGACGAGCACCGATCGCATCACCATCGCGGCGACAGCCAGGAAGTGGGACCGACTTTCGGCCCCCGCGCCGGGCTGGTTGGCGAGCCGCACGTACGCCTCGTTCACGAGCGCCGTCGGCTGGAGCGTGTGCCCGTCAGGCTGATCGCGGAGCGCGCGCTGCGCCTGCTGATGCAGCATCGAGTAGACCTCGGGCACGAGGGCGTCGAGGGCCGCGCGATCGCCGCGCCCCCAGGCGTCGAGCAGCTGGCTGATGGACCGAGGTGGGTCGGGCCCCATCGTGGCGTGGCGCCCCGGTCGATCGCGCCGCGAGAACGCGGGGGCGCATGCGCCGCGTGCGGCGGGACTCGGCGGGCTCACACCGGCGTGAGCCGATTTCCCACCGAACGTCGACTTCCAAGATAGGAAGCGACCAATCGGCCACAACCCCCGGTCTGCAACGGAGTGGCCGGCCCAGTGCCTTCACTCTCAGGTGGAATCGTCCAATGACGACCGAATTCCCTCAAATCGTTCCAGCCGGGGTAGTTACGCAGGAGTTCCGGACCCCCGACACGGTTCGGAAAGGCATTATTGCCGGCGTGGTCGGCAACATGCTCGAGTGGTACGACTTCGCGCTGTTCGGATTCTTCGCCGCGCAGATCGGCGCGCACTTCTTCCCGGCGAGCAACCCCACCGCGTCGCTGCTCGCCGCGTATGGGACGTTCGCCGCCGGGTTCCTCATGCGGCCGATCGGCGGCGCCGTGTTCGGCTGGGTCGGTGACAAGTTTGGCCGTAAGCAGGCGCTCCTCTGGTCGGTCCTTGCGATGGCCCTCCCGTCCTTCTGCATTGGCCTGCTGCCCAGCGAAGCGACCATCGGGATTGCCGCCCCCGTACTGCTGCTCGTGTTCCGATTGCTGCAAGGACTGGCCGTTGGCGGCGAGTACATGGCGTCGTCGGTGTTCCTCGTGGAAGGCGCCCTGCCCGGAAAGCGCGGATTGATGGGCGCGTGGAGCCCGTTCGGCTGCTTCGCCGGCACGCTGCTTGGCTCGGCCGCCGGTCTGATCGTGAATACGACGCTGTCGCCTAACGCCGTGATGGCGTACGGCTGGCGTATCCCGTTCCTGTTCGGGCTTGCCGTCGCTCTCGGTGGCATCGTCATTCGACGCAACTTCGTGGAGAAGGTCCCGCATCAGCCGCCCGCGAAGTCGCCTCTCGGCGAGTCGTTTCGCCTGCACTGGCGCACGATTCTGCACCTGATCCTGCTCGTCGCCGGGCTGAGCGTCGGGTTCTACACGACCTTCGTGTACTCGGCCACGTGGCTCAAGCAGGTCGCGGGCGTCTCGGCGAGGACGGCGTTCGAGATCAACACGATCGCGATGGCCTTGTCGCTCGGTGCCGTGCTGGTTGCGGGTGCATTGAGCGATCGATTCGGGCGGCGTCCCGTCGTCGCCGTGGTCACCGGCCTGCTCATGGTGGTGTCGTATCCGCTCATGGCGCTGATGGCGGGCGGGCAGTGGATGGCCGTGTTCGTCGGTCAGGTGGTCCTCTCGCTGCTCGTTTCCGCGGCCGCCGGTGTGCTGGCCGCGACCATGGCGGAGCTCGCGCCGTGGCGGGTGCGCTGCACCGTGCTCTCGGTCTCGTACAACTTCGGCGTTGCCTTGCTCGGTGGGACGACGCCGCTGGTGGCGGCGTGGCTGGTGTCGAGGACCGGGTTCTCGCTCGCGCCTGCGGTCTACCTGGCCATCTCGGGTGCGCTGTCGTTCTTCGGCGCACTCGCGCTCCCGAAAACGATGCCCCATCGCCTCACGACCGAATTCCAGTCCGTCCGAACCCGACAGGCGGCCAGGCCCGTCGCCTGACCTGCGCCTGACCCGTCGCATAACGCTGCCTAACGGTAGAGAGGTTATCATGACCACGCACAGCAATCCCTATGACGTCGGGCTCGGCAAGAATCCGGCGAACTACGCGGCGATGACGCCGATCGACTTCATCGCCTGGAGCGCGCGGGTGTGTCCGAATCGCGTCGCGGTCATCCACGGGGAGCGGCGCTTCACCTGGGCCGAGACGTACGCGCGGGCTCGGCGTCTCGCGTCGGCGCTGGCGGGAATGGGCGTCACCGTCGGCGACACGGTCGCCGGGCTGCTCTCCAACACGCCCGAACACTACGAGGCTCACTTCGGCGTGCCGATGTCCGGCGCGGTGCTCAACGCGCTCAATACGCGGCTCGACGCGCGCGCCATCGCGTTCATGCTCGAGCACGGCGAGGCGAAGGTCCTGCTCGTCGACCGTGAGTTCTCCGCACTGGCCGCCGCGGCGTTAGGTATGACCGATCGGCGGCCGATCGTGATCGGCGTGGACGATCCCGTGTACGACGGCGATGGCGAGCTCCTGGGTGTCGAGTACGAGACGTTCCTGAGCCACGGCGACCCGGAATACGCCTGGCAGCCGCCGTCCGACGAGTGGAACGCCATCGCGCTGAGCTACACGTCCGGAACGACCGGCGACCCGAAGGGCGTCGTCACGCATCACCGCGGCGCGTACCTCAATGCGATCGGGAACGTGCTCGCGTGGAACATGCAGCGGTATCCGGTCTATCTCTGGACGCTGCCGATGTTCCACTGCAACGGCTGGTGCTTCCCGTGGAGCATTGCCGCGCAGTCCGGCACGAACGTGTGTCTGAGAAAGGTGGAGCCGGCAACGATCTTCCGCTTGATGAAGGAGCATCGGGTGACGCACTACTGCGGCGCCCCGGTCGTTCACAACACGCTGGTGTCGGCGCCCGCGGAGCTTCGCGACGGGCTCACGCATCACATCCACGCGATGGTCGCCGGCGCTTCGCCTCCATCCTCGATGATCGAAGGCCTCGAGCGCATCAACATCGAGCTCACGCACACCTACGGCCTCACCGAAGTGTACGGGCCGAGCGCGGCGTGCACGAAGCAGGAGGAGTGGGAGGCCCTGTCACCGAACGAGGTCGCGCTGCGAAACGGGCGCCAGGGCGTGCCCTACGTGCTCCAGGGCGACGCCGCCGTGCTCGATCCACAGCGGATGGAGCGCGTCCCGGCCGATGGCGAGACGATGGGCGAGATCATGTTCCGCGGGAACATCGTGATGAAGGGCTACCTGAAGAACCCCGCGGCGACACAGAAGGCGTTCGCCGGCGGCTGGTTCCATTCCGGCGACCTCGCGGTCACGCACCCGGACGGCTACATGAAGATCAAGGACCGCGCGAAGGACATCATCATCTCGGGTGGCGAGAACATTTCCTCGCTCGAGGTCGAGGAGGTGCTGTTCCGGCACCCGAAAGTGTTCGCGGCCGCGGTGGTCGCGCAGCCGCACGAGAAGTGGGGCGAAACGCCGATCGCGTTCGTCGAGCTGAGGCCGGGCGCGTCGGCGTCGGAAGACGAGATCATCACGCACTGCTACGAACAGCTCGCTCGGTTCAAGGTGCCGAAGACGATCGTCTTCGGGCCGCTGCCGAGGACATCGACCGGCAAAGTGCAAAAGTTCATCCTTCGAGACAAAGCAAAGTCAGTCGAAGCGATCGTCTAAAAGGCGCAAGGCCCGAACAACGCAAGGCCCGAACAACGCAAGGCCCAGACGACAGGAGCCCAGTGACTCACAACGCGCTTCGCGTTGTGAGTCACTGGCGCAAGAACGAATCCACCATCTTCACAATCACGACCAAACGGTTGTGGATCGGCCAATACTTCCTCTTATCGATTCGATCCGTTCGGAAATTCGCGCTTAGGTGCGCAATGGTTTCCTCGGTCTCGCCGCGAGCGATCTCGAATGAGCGCGCCCGATCTCGGCCGGGTCGGCGGCCGAGGCCTTCGCTGATGTTGGCGGCGATCGATTGCACTGAAGCTCGCATCTGCGAGACGTGCAGCAATCGGCCCCGTGGCGACTGGTCAATGAGTGCATTGACCTGATCCGCCACCCGCTGGGCGGCATCGAGCAGAACCAGGTCGCGTTTCGACATGGCGCTATTGTATCGCCTAACGATATGATCAGCGTCATCGCTTCACTGCGCCCCCTATCAATCCATTCCGCGTAGTTTGACCGCAGTTGGTTGTTGACGCTCTTGCCGTCTGGGTCGTGCGTCGTTCGGGCCCTGCGTCGTTCGGGCCCTGCGCCGTCTGGGCCGTGCGCCGTCTCGCGCCACGCCGCCGTCTTGCCCGTTTCGGCGCCCATGCGGATCTTCCGCGCATGACAATCACTCGCGCTCTTTCCGTCGCGGCGTTTGCCTGCGCGGCGCCTCGGCTCGCCCTCACGCAGCAGCAGTTCACGCTCGACCAGGTCCTCGGTGCGCCGTTCGCCAGCGACCTGGTCGCCGCTCATCGCGGGAGCTCCGTCGCCTGGATCGTGAACCAGCGCGGCGCCCGCAACGTCTGGGTCGCGACCGGGCCATCATGGCAGCCGCGTCAGGTCACGCGATACCAGGACGACGACGGCCAGGAGATCGAGAGCCTAACGTTCACCCCCGACGGCCGCTCGGTGGTGTACGTCCGCGGCGGATCATCGAACGGCGCGGGCGAGCGGCCGAATCCGGCGCTCATTCGCGGCGGCGTCGATCAGGCGATCTGGATCGCGTCCGTCGACCAGGGCACGCCCCGCAAGATCGCCGACGGCTCGTCGCCGGAGCTGTCGCCATCGGGCGACTCGCTCGCGTTCACGCGCGGCGGCCAGGTCTGGATCGGCCGCACCTCAGGCGAGAGCGAGAAG
>Ga0310810_10007772_pt1 | contig 12277 bp, 14 predicted proteins | sample NCmetagenome_FD_207641 | JGI IMG/M metagenome (GOLD analysis project Ga0310810, IMG submission 207641) | Soil microbial communities from experimental microcosm in Duke University, North Carolina, United States - NC | ecosystem: Engineered > Artificial ecosystem > Soil microcosm > Unclassified ... | reverse complement strand
GTACGCGTCGTCGATCGAACGCATCCGAGAAGGTGTGCGGCGCCTCGGCGCGTTCCTCGCGGCGCGGTGACCGTCGAGTGCCGTGCCTGTCGCGGTGATTGGCCGGCGGCCGCCGCGCACATCGCCGACTGCGGCCCCGCCGCGGCGTACCTCCACAGCGATCAGTTCTTTCCCGGCTGGACGCTGCTGGTCCTCAAGCGGCACGCGACCGAGCTGTGGCAGCTCGACCCGAACGAGCGGCACGCGCTCATCGACGGCGTCGCCGAGCTCGCTCGCGTGCTCGCGGTGGTCTACGAGGCGCAGAAGCTGAACTACGAGCTGCTCGGCAACGAGCTGCCTCACATCCACTGGCATCTCGTTCCACGGCGCGCGGACGATCCCGCTCCGCGGCGCCCCGTGTGGACCTACGCCCACGAGCCGCGCGTGCTCACCCCGGACGAGCAGCGCGCTCGGATCGCGGCCATCCGCGCCGAGCTGCGCCGGTGACGCCGCTGTCTGCACCGTCGGGCCGCGACTGGGCGCTCGTCGCCGCGGCGTGGGCCGCCATTGCCGTGTGCGTCGCGATCTGGCTGGCGATCGACACGCGACCGCCGGAGTGGGACCACGCGAACCATCTCGAGCGCACCGTGACCTGCGCCCACGACCTGACGGCCCGTGACTGGCGCGCGATCGTCGAGCGATCATCCTTCTATCCGCCCGTGGTGCCGTGCGCGGCCGCGCTCGTGTATCGCGTGCTCCCAACCGACGCCGCGGCCGCGCAGATCGCGATGCTCGGATTTCTCGCGTGGGGGATGGCGGCGACATACGCGCTCGGCCGGGCCGTGGGCGGAGGTGCGGCGGGTGTGGCGGCCGCGTGGATCTTCGGCACCGCTCCGTTCGTGTTGTTCAGCGCGCTGCGCTTCCAGCTCGACTTGCCACTTGCCGCGCTCGTCGCAACGGCGCTCCTCGTCCTGTGGCGCACGGAGGGATTCACGCGGGTGAGCTGGTCACTGCTTGCGGGCGTCGTGTTCGGCCTCGGCATGCTGATTAAGCCGCCGTTCGCGGCCTATCTCCTGCCCCCGGTTCTCTGGGTGCTCATCCGAGAACGCCGACGCCGGGCGGTGGTCAACGCGCTGCTGGCCGCGGCCGTGGGGGCGGCGCTGTGCCTCGTCTGGTACGGACCGCGCCTCATCGGCATTCCTCGTCAGATCGCGCTGCGCGCCGTCGTGCACGGAGCCGAGGAAGGCAAGCCGCCGACGCTCTCGGGCGCCGCGCTCGCCTTCTATCCGACGTCGCTGCCGATCCAGCTAGGCCTCGTGGCGACGCTCCTCGTGATCGCGGGCATCGTCATCGCGCTGCTCCGGCGCGAGGCGTTCGTGGTCGTTGCGTTCGTCGTCCCGTTCGCGCTGTTCATGCTGCTTCGCAACAAAGACCTCCGCTATACGCTGCCGTTGCTGCCCATCGCCTCGACGCTGGCGGCTATCAGCGTCGGCGCGCTCGGGCGGCGCTGGCAAACGGCGCTCGGCGCCGTGCTCCTCGTCGCAGGCGTCGCGCAGCTCTCGGGCGTCTTGTGGGCGGTGCCGCCGCCCTTCAAGCTGCCGCGGCTCGACATGCCGTGGGTGCTCGCGAGCCCGCCCGTGCGCGCGGAGTGGCATCAGCGAGATTTCCTGCGCGCGATCGTTCAAGACCACGTGGGGCGGTCCGCGACGGTGAGCGTCGTGCCGAACGACAACTATTTTTCGGTGAGCAACTTTCGTTACTACGCCACGCGCGACGATCTGCCGCTGCGGCTCACGCGGCCATGGCAAGGCGAGCCGCTCGGCATCGACTACATGATCCTCAAGTCGGGAGACCAGGGACCGGACTTCACCGAGGCCAAGAGTCTGCGCGTGATGGATCGGCTCGCGCACGATCCCGAGCTCGCGCGCGCGTACCCGGTGATCGCGGAGCTGCCGCTGCCCGATGGCTCCATGGGAACGTTGCGCGCCCGACGCGTCAGCGACGTGACGATGCCGCCTGACGCGCTGGCGCGCGCGCTGGAGGCTGGCCTGCGCCGCCGTGTCGACGAAGTCGCGCGCGACGTCGATGGTCTCGACATCCGTCTGACGTATGACAGCGAGATCGCCCGCGGTCGCGTCCGGCGCGTCGAGCTCAGCGCGCGCGCGGCGACGCTCGGTGAGCTGCGCAAGCGGGACGTCGCCACGCTGCGCGTCCACGATCTCGCGGCCGTCGCCGATGACGTGCTCGTCAACCCGTATGCGCTGGAAGCCGGCCGCGTCGAGCTGTTCGACGTCGGGCGCATGCACCTGCAGCGCATGGAGATCGAGGCGGCCGATTTGCAGGCGTTCATGGCAGCGCTGAAGGGCTTCCGGGGCACGCAGGTGCGGCTGGGTTCCGGCTTCATCGACGTCGTCGTGGCTCAGCCGGGCCCCGACGTCGCGGCACGAGTACGCGTCGTGCCGGCCACGGACCGACCGTTCGCGCTGGCCGTCGACCGAGCGCGGCTCGGCTGGCTGCCACTGCCGCAGGCCCTCGTGGACTGGGTGGTGCGCAACTACGATCCGACGCCGCAGATCGCCGCGCGACTGGCATTTCCGGTGGACGTGGCTCATGTGGGCGTGAGCGAGCGCGCGGTTCGGGTGGGGGACTGAGCGATGGCGGAGCGTCGTGCCGCGAAGCAGGCGCGGGCCAGAGAGCTCCTGGACCTGCTGGAGCGCGCGTATCCGGATGCCAGAATCGCACTCGATTTCCGCACGCCGTTCGAGCTGCTCGTGGCGACGATCCTGTCGGCGCAGTGTACGGACGAGCGCGTCAATATGGTCACGCCCGCGCTCTTCCGGAAATATCCGACGGCGCGGGAGCTCGCGCGAGCACGGCCGCCGAGCCTCGAGACGCAGATTCGCTCCACGGGATTTTTTCGCGCGAAGACGCGGTCGCTGCTCGGCATGTCGAAGGCACTCGTCGAGCGCCACGGCGGTGAGGTTCCCAAGACACGCGAGGCGCTGGTCGAGCTGCCGGGCGTCGGCCTCAAGACCGCGAACGTCGTCATCGGCAACGCGTTCGGCGGGCAGGCCCTCGCCGTGGACACTCACGTGTTCCGTGTGTCGCAGCGGCTCGGGCTCGCGCGCGCCGAGGATCCCGACGCGGTGCACGATCAGCTCGTGGCCGTCCTGCCGCCCGATTCGCTCACCCAGGCGACGCATCTGCTGATCACGCACGGTCGGCGCACGTGTGTGGCCGTCAAGCCGAAGTGTCCGGTATGTCCCGTGCGCGCGCTCTGTCCGTGGCCGCACAAGACGGGGGCGCGCGAAGCGCCGACGAGGAAGCGTACGGCGAGCCGGCCGCGGTGAGCACGAGCACGGAGCTCGTCGCGCTGCAGCGCGCGCTCTATGAGTCTCGCAACGCGACGCGCCGCTGGCTGCACTGTGCTCGTCGCGACTGGATCGTCGACCGCGTGACACGCGCCGCCGCACGCCGTCGCGGCGCTGCGCTCGAGGTGGGCCCGGGCTCCGGCGTGTACGTTCCGCTGCTCGCGCGCCTGTTCGACCGCGTCACGGTCAGCGACGTGCAGGCGGCCTATCTGGATGCCGTCCGGTCGGTGGCCGCGCGCTACCACAACGTCAGCGTCATGCACGACGACATCCGACGCTCGACGCTCCGTCCGGGCTCCTTCGACCTCGTGCTGTGCACCGAGGTGATCGAGCACATCGTCGAATCCCGTGCGGCGCTGGCGGGCATGCGGCGCCTGCTGCGACCCGGCGGCGTCCTGGTGCTGTCGACGCCGCAGCGTTACAGCCCGCTCGAGGTCTGCGCGAAGGTCGCGGTGCTGCCGGGCATCATCGACCTCGTGCGTCTCGTCTACCGCGAGCCGATCCTGCCGACCGGGCACGTGAATCTGATGACGGCAGACGAAGTTCGGCGTCAGCTCACGGAGGCCGGGTTCGCCATTCGCGAATCGCACACATCCGGGCTCTACCTACCGTTGCTTGCCGAAGCCGGCGGGGAAGCGGCCCGGCGGGTGGCCGCCTGGCTCGAGCGGCGGCTGAGGGGCGGGGCGTTCGACTGGCTGCTGTGGACCCAGTACTATGTTGCGGTCGCCGGCGCTTGAGATTGACAGGCCCGGCGCGCTTCGCTATTATCCAACGTTGCGATTTCTCCCGGTAGGACGCCTATTTACAGCCGCGGGTTAACGCCGAAAGGGTCGTGATGAGCGAGATCGAGCGGAAATGGTACGTCGTCGATGCCGACGGGCAGGTGCTGGGCCGGCTGGCCACCCAAGTGGCGACGGTGCTTCGAGGCAAACACAAGCCGACCTTCGTGCCCCATCTGGACGTCGGCGACCACGTCGTGGTCCTCAACGCCGCGAAGGTTCACCTCACCGGTCGCAAGCTGAAGGACAAGCGATATCGCTGGCACACCGGCTACATCGGCGGTCTCAAGGACATCTCGGCCGAGCAGATGCTCGACAAGCACCCGGAACGGGTGGTCGAGTGGGCGGTGCAGGGCATGCTGCCGAAGAATCGTTTGGGCCGCGCGATGGCGAAGAAGCTGAAGGTCTACCGTGGCGCCGAGCATCCGCACGGCGCCCAGCAGCCGACGACGCTGACGCTGAGAACGTCTCGAACATCGAAATCGGCGGAGGGACGATAGATGGCGGCGGTGCTCGACCGGTTCTATGGCACCGGACGGCGCAAGACGTCCGTGGCGCGCGTCTGGATCAAGCCAGGCGCCGGGCGAATGATCATCAACCGCCGCGCCTTCGAGGACTACTTCCCACGCGAGACACTGCGCATGATCATCGCGCAGCCACTCGCGATCACGAACACCGTCGGTCAGTTCGACATTCTCGTGACGGTCAAGGGCGGTGGACCCACCGGACAGGCCGGCGCGGTTCGACATGGTCTCGCGCGTGCGATCGCGCGCTTCGACGATAAGCTGCGACAGCCGCTCAAGAAAGCTGGGCTGCTCACGCGAGACCCACGGGCGCGCGAGCGCAAGAAGTACGGCCAGCCGGGTGCTCGCCAGAAATTCCAGTACAGCAAGCGCTAGCGTGGCCGCCTCGGGTTCCATCCGCGTCGCGGTGGCCGGTGCCAGTGGGTACATGGGCGCCGAGCTGTTGCGTTTGCTGCTCGTTCATCCTCGGGTGACGCTGACGGGTGTGACATCCGAGCGTCTCGCCGGCGAACCGCTCGCGCGCGCGTATCCGCATCTCCGCGGGCTCACCGGTCTCGCTTTCCACGACCTCGACGCGGAGTGGCTGGCCGACGTGTGCGACGTCGCATTTCTGGCGTTGCCGCACATGGAGTCGCAGAAGGCCGTGCCGACGCTCCGCAAGCGGGGCCGCAAGGTGATCGATCTCTCCGCGGACTACCGGCTACACGATCCGGCCGACTACACCACCTGGTACAAGACGCCGCACGTCGATCCGGCGCGGCTCGCTGAGGCAGTCTACGGTCTGCCGGAGCTGCATCGCAAAGCGATCGCCGGCGCCTCCCTGGTGGCATCGCCCGGCTGCTATCCCGTGGGGGCCATCCTTGCCATGGCGCCGCTGTTCAAGAACGGACTCGCGCGGCTCGACGGCATCGTCGTCGACGGCAAGTCGGGGGTCAGTGGCGCCGGCGCCCAGGGGCGCAAGGTCGACGCCATGTATCTCTATACCGAGGCGAACGAGAACGTTCAGGCGTACTCGATCGGCGGCGTGCATCGGCACACCGCCGAGATGGAGCAGGAGCTCGGGGCACTCGCTGGAGCGCCGCTGCGCGTGTCGTTCACGCCCCATCTGCTGCCATTGACACGCGGGTTGTTCACGACGGCGTCCGTGCCGCTCACGACGCCGCTCGACACCCCCGAGCTGCTTGCGACGTACCGGGAATTCTACGCGGGGGAGTTGTTCGTTCGCGTGCTCGGCGATGGCGAGCGCCCGACCACGCGCACGGTCGTCGGCTCGAACTATTGCGACGTGGCTGTCGTGGCCGACCGGCGCACCGGCCGCGCCGTGTGCGTCTCCGCGATCGACAACCTGGGCAAGGGCGGCTCGGCCAACGGTGTGCAGAACCTGAACGTCCTCTTCGGCTGGCACGAGCGCACCGGCCTCGAGGCTCCGCCGGTGTACCCCTGAGCGGCGTCACGAGCAGGCGATGACCGGGGACATCGAGTGGCTCGACGGCGGCGTGAGCGCCGTCCCCGGCATCCTGGCCGCCGGCGTGGCGGCCGGCATCAAGCCCAGCGGCAAGAAGGATCTGGCCCTCATTCATTCGCCGTCGCCGACGCGCTCGGCGGCCGTCTTCACGACCAACCAGGTCAAGGGCGCACCCGTGCAGGTGTCGATGGAGCACGCTCGCGGCGGCGCACTGCAGACGATCGTCGCGAACAGCGGCTGCTCCAACGTCTGCAACGGGGAGCGCGGGCTGCGGGATGCGCGGGAGATCGTCAAGCAGGTGGCCGAGCTGCTCCGCGTGCCGGCCTCGCACGTGCTCATCGGCTCGACCGGCGTCATAGGCCACCCGCTGCCCATGGACAAGATCCGCGCGGCCATCCCGAAGCTCGTCAAGTCCCTGTCGCCGCAGGGCGGCCGCGCCGCCGCGGAGGCGATTCTCACCACGGACACGCGGACGAAGGAGGCAGCCCTGCGCTGTGACGTCGGCGGCCGGACGGTCACCCTTGGCGGCATCGCCAAGGGCGTCGGGATGATCGAGCCGCACATGGCGACGATGTTCTGCTTCATCACGACGGATGCCGCGGTCGCGCGGGGCGCCCTCGATCCGATCCTCAAGCGGGCGGTCGATCGCTCATTCAACCGGATTACGGTCGACAGTGACACGTCGACGAGCGACACGGTCGCCGTGATTGCCAACGGCCTGGCGGAGAACCCGCCCGTCGACCGCGGCGGCCGCGGCACCCGCGATTTCGCGGTCGCGCTCGAGGCGCTGACCGAGCGGCTGGCCCGCATGCTCGTGCAGGATGGCGAGGGCGCCACCAAGCTGGTCTCGATCACCGTGCGCGGCGCCGCGAGTCGGCGGGACGCGCTGATCGCCGCACGAAGCGTCGCAAACTCGCCGCTCGTGAAGACGGCGATCAACGGCCAGGACCCCAACTGGGGCCGCATCATGATGGCCCTCGGCAAGTCCGCGGCGCGGGTGGAGCAGGACAAGATCTCCATCGCGTTCGGCGACGAGCGCCAGAGCGAGCGGCTCGTCGAGCGGGGAATGCTGCGCGACGGCGTGCTTCTGCCACGGGTTCGCGAGATCATGGGAAGGCAGGCGTACGACATCACCATCGATCTCGGCATCGGGCGGGGCGAGGAGCGCGTGTGGACCTGTGACCTGAGCGAGGAGTACGTGCGGATCAACGGCAAGTACACGACCTAGGCAGTTATCACGCACGCCGCGCACCTGTCGGTCGGCGCCTGGGAGGCGTCGCCGCGCGGCGGAGGACAACCGAAGGGGGACGAATGGCAGCATTGACCATGAAGGAGCTGCTCGAGGCCGGGGTGCACTTCGGCCACCAGACGAAGCGCTGGAACCCGAAGATGCAGAAGTACATCTTCGGTGAGCGCAACGGCATCTACATCATCGATTTACAAAAGACGCTCAAGAAGTTCCGTGAGGCGTACGCGTTCGTGCGTGACCTCGCGGCCGGTGGCGGCAGCCTGCTATTCATCGGCACGAAGAAGCAGGCGCAGGACACGGTCCTGGAAGAAGCGACGCGGTGCGGTGGGTTCTACGTCAACCAGCGCTGGCTGGGCGGCACGCTGACGAACTTCGCGACGATCCGCAAGTCGATCGCGCGCCTCAAGAAGCTCGAGGAAATGAAGGAGACGGGCGAGTTCGAGCGCGTGTCGAAGAAGGAGGCGCTCGAGCTCGATCGCGAGCGCGAGAAGCTCGAGAAGGCCCTCATCGGCATCAAGATGATGGAGACGCTGCCGTCGGCCGTGTTCATCATCGATCCCCGCAAGGAGAAGATCGCGGTCGCCGAGGCGCAGCGGCTCGGCATCCCGATCGTCGCAATCGTCGACACCAACTGCGACCCGACCGGGATCGATTACGCCGTTCCCGGTAATGACGACGCCATCCGCGCGGTGCGGCTCATCACCTCCCGCATCGCCGACGCGGTGAACGAGGGGCGCGGCACGCTGGGCAAGGACGAAAGCGCCGGCGAGCCGTCCGACGGCGACGAGGACAGCGAGATGGCGAGCGCCGAGGCGGAGGTGTCCTGATGGCCGCCGACGCCAAGACGGTCATGGAGCTCCGCGATCGCACCGGTGCCGGCGTCATGGATTGCAAGGCGGCGCTGACCGCATCGAACGGCAATCTCGAGGCGGCCGCGGAGTACCTGCGAAAGAAGGGGCTGGCCGACGCCAAGAAGCGCGAGGGCCGCGAGGCCAAGGAAGGCGTCGTGCACGCGTATCTGCATCCCGACGGCAAGCTCGGGGCGCTGATCGAGGTGAACTGCGAGACCGACTTCGTCGCCAAGACCGACGCGTTCCGCGAGCTCGTCCGCGACCTCGCCATGCACGTCGCGGCGACCAATCCCTCCTACGTGGCGCGCGAGGACGTGCCAGCGGCCATGCTGGACAAGGAGCGCGAGATCTACCGCGGGCAGATGGCGGACCAGAAGAAGCCGCCGCAGGTGATCGACAAGATCGTCGAGGGAAAGCTCGAGAAGTTCTTCGCCGAGCAGTGCCTGCTCGAGCAGACGTTCATCAAGGACGCCAGCGGCAAGACCACGATCAAGGACCTCGTCGACCTCACGAACTCCAAGACGGGTGAGCGGGTGGTCGTGAAGCGCTTCGCCCGCTTCCGGATCGGAGGCTGAGCCGGTGACGGCGGCGGCGGCCGCCGGACGCCCCGTGTATCGCCGCATCGTGCTGAAGCTTTCGGGTGAAGCGCTCGCGGGCACGCAGGGCTACGGCATCGACCCGCCCGTGCTCGATCGCGTGAGCGCGGACATCCGTGAGGTGCTCGAGCTCGGCGTCCAGGTCGCGGTCGTCATTGGTGGGGGCAACATCTTTCGCGGCATTGCTGCCAGCGCCGCCGGCATGGACCGCGCCACGGCCGACTACATGGGCATGCTGGCCACCATCATCAACGCGCTGGCGTTGCAGGACGCGCTGGAAAAGGCGGGCCTGCAGACGCGCGTGCTCTCTGCGATCGAGATGCGCGCGGTCGCCGAGCCGTACATCCGCCGACGCGCCATCCGCCATCTCGAGAAAGGCCGTGTGGTGATCTTCGCGGCGGGCACGGGCAATCCGTTCTTCACTACCGACACCGCGGGGGCGCTCCGCGCGGTGGAGATCGGTGCCGACGCGATCGTGAAGGCCACCAAGGTGGACGGCATCTATTCCGCCGATCCTCAGAAGGATCCGTCCGCGCGGCGCATCGACAAGGTGAACTACATCGAGGTCCTCAATCGGGGGCTCGGCGTGATGGACACCACCGCCATCTCGCTCTGCATGGACAACAAGCTGCCCATCGTCGTGTTCGACCTCACACGCCCCGGCAACATCAAGCGCCTCGTGCTCGGGGAGCGGGTTGGCTCGATCGTAACGGCGGCGGAGTAAGGAGGAGACGGCATGCAGACGGTGCTCAAGGATCTCGACACGCGGATGAACAGCGCCCTCGAGGTGCTTGCGCGCGAGTTCGCCGGCGTGCGGACCGGACGTGCGTCCACCGCCCTGCTCGAGACCATCCGCGTCGACTATTACGGTACGCCGACGCCGGTCACCCAGATGGCGTCGGTGTCGGTGCCCGACGCGCGCACGCTCGTCATCCAGCCGTGGGAGGCCGCGCAGCTCAAGGAAGTCGAGAAGGCGATCATGAAGTCGGACCTCGGGATCCAGCCCGTCAACGACGGCAAGATGATCCGGCTGACGATGCCGACGCCGACGGAAGAGCGGCGCAAGCAGCTGGCGAAGACCGTGCACAAGATGGCCGAGGAGGCGCGGGTCGCCGTTCGCAACGTGCGCCGCGAGGCGAACGACAAGCTGAAGGCGCTGGCGAAGGACAAGAAGGCGCCGATCACCGAGGATGAGGAGCGCCGCGGCCACGATCAGATCCAGAAGACGACGGATCGGTTCATCGCGAAGATCGACGAGCTCCTGAAAAAGAAGGAGCAGGAGATCATGTCGTTCTGATGGCCGTCACCGCCGAGTCTGCGCTGCTCGAGCGCGTCCGCGCGCAGCCGGTGCCCGCGCACGTGGCCGTCATCATGGACGGCAACGGCCGCTGGGCCACGCAGCGCGGCCTGCCTCGCGTGGCGGGACATCGCGAGGGCGTGAAGGCCGCGCGCGCGATCGTGCGCGCCGCCGACTCGGCCGGGCTGCGCTATCTCACGTTGTACGCGTTCTCGACCGAGAACTGGAGCCGGCCCGAGAACGAAGTGACGATGCTGATGCGGCTGCTCGAGGAATCGATCTACCGCGAGCTGCCCGATCTGATGGAGCACAAGGTACGGCTGCGCGTCATCGGTCGCATGGCCGGAGTGCCGTTGCCGGTGCGCCGGGGGCTCGAGACCGTGGCGCGCGAGACGCGTGGCAACGCGGGCCTGACGCTTCTCGTCGCCTTCAACTATGGCGGGCGAGACGAGCTGCTCGATGCCTTCCGCGCGCTCGCCCGGCGCGTGCAGGCCGGCGAGCTCGCGCCGGACGCGGTGACCGAGGCCGACGTCAGCCACGCGCTCTACACGTACGATGTGCCCGATCCGGACCTCCTCATCCGCACGAGCGGCGAGATGCGGATCTCGAACTTTTTGCTGTGGCAGATCGCCTACACCGAGCTGTGGCTCACGCCGACGCTGTGGCCGGATTTCGGACCAGCCGACCTGTATCGCGCCATCGCCGACTACCAGCGCCGTGACCGGCGCTTCGGTGGGGTGTGACATGGCGGTTCCGAGCAGCGTCGTGCTCGACACGCCGAGGCGCTCGGGCGTGCTGAAGCGTCTGGCCAGCGCGTTCGTGCTGCTGCCGGTGTTCCTCGTCATCGTGATCAAGGCGCCGGGCTGGATGTTCAACACGCTGGTCGTCGTGGCGAGCGCGATGGCGCTGTGGGAGCTCGTCCGGATGTTCGAGCACGCGGCGCTGCCCATGGATCGTGGCCTGGCGCTCGTGGCCGGCGTCGGCGTGACGGCGTCCTTTGCCGCTGGGCGGCTGCTCGATCCGTTCGCACTGCCGATGTTCAGCCTCTTGATCGCGGTCGTCGCGGTCTTCGCCGCGCCGGTGTGGCGCGGCACGCCGGACGCGGCGCGCTCGGCCAACACGCTGCTCGCGGTCCTGTACGTCGGCTGGCTGCTCGGCTTCGGCATCCTGCTGCATCACACGTCGCCGCTTGGTGACGAGCTGATCCTCTACGTCGTCGGCGTGACGTGGCTCGGCGAGACTGCCGCCTACTTCGTCGGCTCTTCGATCGGCCGCCACAAGCTCTCCCCCGTGATCAGCCCCAAGAAATCGGTGGAGGGCGCGCTCGCGCAGCTCGTCGCCTCGGTCGTCGCCGGCGCCGCCATCGGCGCCTGGATGCTCCCGGCGTGTGGCGCTGCGGTGTGGGTCGGGGCGGGCGCGGTCCTCGGCGTCGTGGGGCAGTTCGGCGACCTTGCGGAATCGGCCATCAAGCGCAGCGTGGGGACCAAGGACACCGGCGCGCTGATTCCCGGCCACGGCGGTATCCTCGATCGTATCGACAGCCTGCTCTTCAACCTGCCCGCGTTCTACTATTTCTCGCATCTCGCGGGGTGTGCATGAAGCGCGTGACGCTCCTCGGCGCGACGGGCTCCATCGGGCTCCGCACACTCGAGCTCGTCTCCGCCTTTCCCGAAGAATTCGCCGTGGCCGGTATGGCGGCGCGCGGCTCGAATCCCGAAAAGATCGCCGACCTGTGTCGCAAGTACGCACCCCAGGCGGTCGCGTTGCTGGAGCCCCAGGCGGTCGATGCCCTGGCGCGTCTGCTCGCGCCGCCACGCCCCGAGCTGCTGTCGGGCATCGACGGCCTCGTGGCGCTCGCGCGGGACGTCGACGCGGACGTCGTGCTGTCCGCGCTCGTTGGCGGTGTGGGCTTGCTGCCGACGATGGCGGCCATCCAGGCGGGCCGCACGATGGCGCTGGCGAACAAGGAAACCCTCGTGATGGCGGGGCGGTTGATGACGGCCGCCGCGCGCGCGCGGGGCGTGTCGCTCCTCCCCGTGGATTCCGAGCACAGCGCCGTCTTTCAGTGCCTCGTGGGTCACAACCGCGGCGAGGTGCACCGCGTGCTTCTCACCGCATCGGGAGGCCCGTTTCGCGAGCTGCCGAGAGAGAAGTTCGCGTCCGTGA
>Ga0310810_10007771_pt1 | contig 12277 bp, 6 predicted proteins | sample NCmetagenome_FD_207641 | JGI IMG/M metagenome (GOLD analysis project Ga0310810, IMG submission 207641) | Soil microbial communities from experimental microcosm in Duke University, North Carolina, United States - NC | ecosystem: Engineered > Artificial ecosystem > Soil microcosm > Unclassified ... | reverse complement strand
CCTGCGGCACCGCGACCACCGCCCGCGGCCGCAGGTGCTCCTGCGGCCGCCGCGTTCAGGTTGATCGGCGCGGCGAACAGGTTCGTACCGGACAGGAAATACAGCGTCCTGCCGTCATGCGCGAACACCATCGTCGCTCCGCCGCCACCACCGCCGCCGCCGGCCGCCCCGCGGCCGCCGCCTCTCCCACCCTCCACCGGCGCCGCCGGCGGCACGCGCGTCTGCTGCCCCGTCTCGACGTTGATGATGAACATCCCGCCGCCGGCTTCCGCGTCGCCGCCGCCGCGCCCGCCGCCATTCACCGCCGCGACCGCGACCGAGTGTCCGAGCGGCGCGGCGGTCACGCCGGTGATCGTCGTGCCCGGAACCGTCAGGCGCCGCGCCCGCCGCGCCAAGCCGTTCCAGTCGATGCGCACCTCCGGCGGCTGACCGGCGGCCGCCTGCGCCGCGGTCTGCCGCGCGGCGGCTTCGGCCGCGAGCCCCTGCGCTTCGTTGTCGATGTCGCGGTTCGTCGGATCGCGATCCTGGTCGCGCAACGACAGCACCCACAGGCTCATGGTCGTATTGATGCCACCCTGCGTCGCGATGCCGTTGCTCGCGCCTTCGCTCGAGGTGAACACGAGATAGCGGCTGTCCGCGGTCCAGCGGGCGTTGTTCTCGGAATACAAGAGCCGGTCGTCCGACACGTGCCGCTCTTCGCCGCCGCCGATCGGCGCGATGAAGACGTGCGACCGCAGCGTCCGGTCCTGCTTCGAGAAGGCGACCCACTTGCTGTCGGGCGAGACCGAGACGGATCCGATGCGCGTCACGTCGCTCGACGTCACGACAGTGGTTTTGCCGTCGCCGACGCTGTAGTTGTAGAGCTTTTTGTCGGCGGCAGTGTAAAGAAGCGCCTTCGAGTCGGGCGTCCAGAGGAGCGCGCCTTTCTCGTTGTCGAGATCGGTGATTTTCTTCGGCGACTTCCCGTCCGGATCGCTGATCCAGATTTCGTCGCGCCCGGACCGGTCGGAGACGTACGCGATGTACTTGCCGTCCGCCGACCATCGCGGCGACTGGCTGCGCGACGCCATCCGATCCGGCGCGACGCGCGTGATGTCGCCGCGGTCCGTCGCGATCGTCAGAATCTGCCCGCGCGCCGAGATGACGGCGCGGCGCCCCGACGGCGACACGTCGAACGCATCGACCTCGTTCGTCACGGTCACGATGTCGTCTTCGTTGTCCTTCTCGTCGGCGGCGATGTCGATCTTGATCTCGTTCGTCTTGCCCGTCGCCACGTCGAGCTTCCAGATGCCGAACAACTCTTCGTAGACAATGGTCTTGCCGTCGCTCGAGATCGACGGCCAGAACAGGTTGCCGTCGGGATGATGCGTCACCTGGACGACCTGGCCGCCCTTTGCCGGAATCTTGTAGATGTTGTTGACGCTCTTCCGGACGTCCGCGCTGCCGGGCGCGACGCCCTTGTCGTTGGGGAGCGGATCGGCGACGAAGTAGATCGCGCCGTCGACGCCCCACATCGGCCAGTAGCGGTTGTAGCGTTCGTCGGCGAGCAGCTTCGTATAGCTCTTCGCGGCCAGGTCGGCAATCCACATGTCGGCCGCGAAGCTGCCGCGATAGTGCTGCCGCGACCAGACGGCCGGGTGCCGATTGAACACCAGCGACTTGCCGTCGGGCGAGTAGTTGCCCCAGAAGCCCCAATCCACCGGCAGCGGCTGCTCCTGCCCGCCGCCCACGGCGACTTCGTACAGCGTCGCGACGTTGGGGAACGCGCCGTCGCCGTGCGCGGCGCGGAACAGCACGCGCTGCGAGTCGCGCGACCAGCCGACGACTTCGTCGTTGCCGGTGTGGAACGTCAGCCGCCGCGGCGTGCCGCCGGTCGCCGGAATGATGAACACGTCGTTGTTGCCGTACCGGTTCGACGAGAACGCGATCCATGTCCCGTCAGGCGAGAAGCGCGGATAGATCTCGCGCGCGCGGTTGTCGGTCAGGCGCACGACGTTCGTGCCGTCCTCGTTGGCGACCCAGATGTCGCCGAGGTAGCTGAACGCGACTTTGCCTGCGTGGTAGTCCGGATGCCGCGCAAGCCGAATCGGCGCCGCGGACGCGATCGAACCGACTACGAGGAACGCGGCAGCCAACAGCGCGCTTCGTCTCATTACAACCTCCAAGATCTCGCCGGATACTATACCCATTCGATCACTTGCACGCGGCTCGGCCAAGCGATGCTGCATCACCCCTCGAGAAGCCTCGTGCGCCGACGCGGGTCGGCGCGTGGAAGAACGCGGCTGCAGCAGATCCGACGCGGGAATCGTACGCAGAGCCGCCAGCGAGCGATTTTCCGCGCGGTGTCCACTGGATCGCCGCAGCGGTACCACCCGGCCGATCGCGAACTATCGCGCGAGGCGCTTCCCTTTCATCAGCACATCGATCCCGTCGGGACGGCTGTTCACGAAATCGACGCGCGTCAGGCCGTCGGGCGTCTGGCGGACGACGGCGGGGATCGAGAGCCACGTCAGATACCAGCCCCGCGGGAGGACGACGGAGTTTCGCGGGCGGCCGAGACTGCGCTCGAAGACGAATTCGTCGCCGTCGAGACGATAGCTCTGCGGCGCGGTGTAGGTTTCCGACAGGCGCAGTCGAACCGACTGGCCTTTCTTCACCGCCGCGAAGTGCGTCACGACGACCTGCTGATCCGGCGCAACCTGCTCGCCGCCGGGATCGATCCCTGCCGCTTTCATCTGCGCGCCGGTCAGGATCTCGCCTTTCAGATCCTCGCCGGTGTCGAGAATCTTCGCAGCAGGCTTCGACACCGTGCTGCCCGTGCGCACGACATTGAGGTACTTGTCGATGCCTTCGCGCGATTCCGTGTAGTCGTGATACAGGCTGAACGCGTTCGTCTCCGGCGCCTGCAGGAAATAGACGATGTCGCGATCCTGGTGCGCGCGTTCGGCCAGGCGCGCGCGCTCGGTGGAACCCTGCGCCGGCGGCGGCTCCCAGCTGCGCCCATTCGTCAGCGGACGCGGTTTGGCGGCATCGCCGATCGGCGCGCCAGGCTTCGCTTTGATCACGAGCACCGCCGGCCCGGGCGCCTGGTTCATGAAGCTGACGCGGATGCGGCCGTCCGGCTCTGACAGCACCTGCGATGCGACGCTGCATTCGACGAGCTGGTACCCGGAGGGCAGGACGAACGCAGCGCGTCGGAGACCGATCGCACGGCTGAATACGATCGTGTCGCCTTCCCGGTAATAGCTGTTGGGATCCTTGTACGCCTTGACGATTCGCAGGCGCGCCTGACCGCCGTCGCTCGGCACCGGCCGCGCAAGCGTGACTTCCAGATACTCCCCTCGCTGCTCGAGCCGGAGCGGCTGGCCGGTCATCAGATCAAGCGCGCGATCGGACGCACCGCGAACCGGCTGCAGGCCGGGGCCGATTCGATCGTAGAACGTCGTCGCACCCGCGGTCGTCAGCGAGACCTCGTAGTCGGTTCGAAACGCGCTCGTGTCGGGCGCGAGGAGCTCGTAGACGGCGTATTCGTCCTGCACCGTTTGGGCCGGCGGCGTCTGCGCGGCGAACGCAAGCGCGAGGGCGATCGACAACAATCGGGTGAGCATCACGCGAGTATACGCGTGGCTTACGGCTCTTTGACCAGCTCGCCGTTCCGAAGCGCGTAACGCACGTCGATGTGCGACGGCGTCTGCAACCCGGCGAGCGCCGCATCGACCGGTGGCGGATCGATCCACGCGGTGAGCCGTGGCGACACCATCAGGTCGACGGCCACCGGCAGCACGGTTCCGAAGGCGTTGTCGAGCGTCGGCCGCACGGATCGATCATCTTTCAGCAGGACCACGACGACGCCGCCGCGCTCGCGCGCAACGTCCCGCAGCGTCCGAAGCGTGCGGGCGGACAACTCGGCCTCGCGGACCGACGGCCGATTCCTCGTGTAATACAGCGGCCAGAGCGCGAACGGCAGCAGAAGACCTGCCCAGACGGCGCGCCGCTGGCGGTCCGGCGTCACCGCCGGCCACGCGGCCGTCACGAGAGCCGCACCGACGAGCGCAATCCCGATCGACGGCAGGCACGCGTAGAGGCTCGAACGCACCGGCAGGAAGACTGTGATCGCGAGGGTGCCGATCCACCAGATCGCGCCGAAGGCCACCACGCGAACGTCGGCGCGACGTAGTGCAGACCAGGCGGGCCGGCAGACGACCGCCACGAGGGTGAGCACGACGAGCGTGAACGTCGCCGTACGGTCAAAGTATCCGGGCAGATTGTCCAGAACGCGCGAGAGCGTGAAGCTCAGTTGATAGAACGGCGGCGCGGATCCGGGCGTGAATGCGCCGGATCGTGCGCGGAGAAACAGGTAGAGGGCCTCAGCCGCGGCGGAACTGACGAGAAACAGGATCCCGCCGGCAAGGGGTCGGCGGGCGACCAGGAGCCATGCCAGGAGAACGACGGGCACGAGCACGCCTTCTTCTTTCGACAGCATCGCCGCGAAAGCGAGCGCTGCGGCGAGTGCGTAGCCCCCGCGGACCAACGCCGCGGCAGCAGTGACGCCGAACAACACGGCCAGCAGCGCGGTTCTGCCGCTTATCCACAGCGTCGCCATGTTGATGCCATGCCAGTTGAACAACCAGACGGCACTGGTGAAGACGGCGGCGCCCTGCGGCAGCTCAAGACCGCGAGCCAGCGCGTAGATCGCCGCGCCGCATGCGAGCACGAGCGCGAAGTTCGTCAGCCCGTAGCAGAGCGGCGTCAGCCCGCACAACCAGCGGTTGATCCCGAAGGACACCGAGACCATCGGGCGGAAAAAGCCGCTCGGCGCCGTGACGAACAACACGCCCGCGTCGTGCCAGCTCGCGAGCGGGCTTCGCGCGATCCAGCCGAAGTCGTCCTTGACGAATCCGTGCCCGACGAACGGCAGGTAGATGAGGGTGAACGCCGTCAGCAGCGCGCCGACGGCGACCGTCAGACGAGCTCGCGGTTGCGAGTGTCGGGGATCCAGATCCACGCGAGGGCTGCCAGCACGAAGGACGCGCCGGTGATCGTGAACGCGGCGCCGAAGCCGCTCGACTGCGCGACGGATCCGACGGTGAACGGTGCCGCCGCGCTGGCGATGCGGCCGAAGTTGTAGCAGAAACCCGCCGCCGTCGCACGCACCGTCGTCGGATACAACTCCGCGACGAGCGCGCCGAGTCCGCTGAAGTAGCCGGTGCCGAAGAAGGCGACGAACGGTCCGAGCAGGAGGAGCGCGATCGGAACGCGCACGATTCCGTAGATCGGGAGCAGCACTGCCGCTACCAGCAGATACGTCACATACGTGCGCTTGCGGCCGTACGCGTCGGCCATGAACCCGAACGTCACGTAGCCGAACCACATGCCCGCCTGCATCGCGATCACGAACCACGACATCGTGGCGGACGACAGTCCGATGCCGCCCTGCTCGGGCGGCAGATTGAGATAGGCCGGCACCCACCCGTTGAGCCCCCACCAGGCGAACAGGCAGGCGGAATTCATCAACGCGATTGCCGTCGTCACAGCGGCGATGCCGGGTTTGAAGAGCGACGAGAACCGCCCGCGTTCCGCCTTCTCGGCGGCCTGCCATATCGGCGGGTCTTCGATCGTGCGGCGAATCCACAACGTGAAGAGCGCCGGAATGACGCCGACGAAGAACACGCCGCGCCACCCCCATATCGGCAAGGCGATCAGATTGACGACGGCCGCGAGTCCGTAGCCGATCGCCCAGGCGCTTTGCACGAACGCGAGCGCCTTGCCGCGATGTCTCGCCGGGAACGATTCGGAAACCAGCGCCGCGCCCGTGGCCCACTCGCCGCCCATGCCGAACCCGAGCAGAATTCGAAACACCGCAAGCTGGATCGCGGACTGCGCGAAGCCGCACGCCGCCGTGAAAATGGAATAGATCAGCACCGCCGCCATGAGCGCGCGCTTGCGGCCGATGCGATCCGCAATGACGCCGAACGCAATGCCGCCGGCCGCTGCCGCGAGCAGCGTGACGGAGTTCAGGATGCCCGCCGTGCCCTTGGTCAGTTGCAGCGAGGGATCGTTGAGCAGCGCGGCCAGGACGATCGAGTACAGCATCACGTCGAACGAATCGAGCATCCAGCCGAGCGAGGCGGCCACGAACGCGTGACGTGCGCGTGTATCCGCCTCCTGCCACCACGTCAGGAGCTCGAGTCCACCCGTGCGAGGAAGCGCGACCTCCATGTCAGGCCGATCCGATCGCCTTGACGGTGACGCCGGCCGCCTCGAGCCCCGCGCGGATCTTCGCGGCGAGATCGTCGGATCCCGGCGTGTCGCCGTGGAGGCACATCGTGTCGGCCTCGAGCGAGACGACGCTGCCGTCGACGGCGACCACGGTTCGCTCCTTCGCCATGCGAACGGCGCGCGCGACGACGGTGGCGGGATCGTGGATGACGGAACCGGGTTTGCGGCGCGACGCGAGCGACCCGTCCGGCTCGTACGCGCGATCCGCGAACACTTCCGCCGCCACGCGCAACCCCGCCGCGCGTCCGGCCTTGAGGATCTCCGACCCAGGGAGGCCGAACAGAATCAGCTTCGGATTGATCGCGGCGACGGCGCGCGCGATCGCGGCCGCAAGCTCCGCATTGCGCACCGCCATGTTGAACAGCGCGCCGTGCGGCTTGACGTGCTGCACCGGTACGCCCTCGGCCCACGCGACGCCGGTCACGGCAGCCACTTGGTAGAGCACGAAGTCTTCTGCTTCCTTCGGCGTGACGTTCAGCTCCCGCCTGCCGAAGCCGACGAGATCGGGAAACCCCGGATGCGCGCCGACGGCGACGCCGTTCGCCTTCGCCAGCCGAATGGTCTCTCGGAGCACGCTCGGGTCGCCGCCGTGAAACCCCGCGGCGATGTTGGCCGACGTGATCGCCTTCATGAGTCCGGCGTCGTGCCCAATTGAGTACGCGCCGAACGACTCGCCGACGTCGGAATTGATGTCGATTCGCATGGTCGGAGACTCGCAGATTCTAGCGTATAACTACACGCGTGCCGGCCGTTGGAATCGAGATCGGGCAGTACCGGATCGAGCGCCAGCCCGGCGAGGGCGGCATCGGTGCCGTCTATCGGGCGCTCGACACGAAACTCGGCCGGCCGGTTGCGATCAAAGTGCTCTCGCAGGAGGTCGCGGACGCCGAGGCACGCAGGCGATTTCAGCGCGAGGCGCAACTGGCCTCGTGGCTGAATCATCCACATCCTCACGGTGCACGACGCCGGTGAATTCGACCGGACCGAATCCATCGATCTACGCGCACGCGAAGATCACCGCGCAGCGGAACTTCTTTCGCGTGCCGGTGCCGTAGCGCGCTCTATCGGGGCGACCTGCTCTGACCGATCAGCGCCGCGGCTTCTTCGAACAGCGCCTGCAGATCGTTGCGAATCGATGCGCCGGTCCCCTTCTCGACGGTGACCAGGTCGCGCGCCCGGTTGAGCGCCGCGCGCGCGTCGTCGAGATGTCCCAACTGGTGATGCGCCATCGCCGTAAAAACGATGTCGTATGCGGCCGGATCGTCACCTGAGTACCGCAGACTCGCTGCCCGTGCCATCGTCGAAAGGCTGGCGTCGTAACGCTTGACGCGATAATAGGCCGCGCCGAGCGTTTGGATAAACGGCAGGTGCCACGGTGCGGCGTCATTCGCCAGCAACGCGCGTTGAAGTGCGAGCTCGTAGGCGTCCGCCCGCAGGCCCGCGGCCTTCACGACTCGCCAGCTTGCCTGGTCCAGGTCGGAGGGAGTTTCGACGCGCGGTTTCGCGTCCGAATCGCGCAACACTCTGCTGTCCCAGACTCTCACGGCCCCGTCCGCCGAGCCGGACACGATACGGCTGCCGTCCGGCGTAAACGCCACGGCGGTGACGTTCCCCTGATGGCCCTGCAGCACCAGAATCGGTTCGCGTGACGCGACATCCCATAACCGCAGTGCGCGATCGCTGCCGCCGGAAACCAGACGAGTGCTGTCGGGACTGAACGCGATTGCGTTGACGCTCGCGTCATGGCCGGTCAGCGTCGCGACGGCCTGCCCCGTTGTTGCATTCCACAATCGCACCGTCCGATCGGACGAGGCCGAAGCAATCCAGCGGCCGTCCTTGCTCGCGGCCACGTCGGTGACATCCTCGTCGTGCCCGGTCATCGTCAGCAGGACCGTCGGACGGTCGGCGTTCCACACTCGAACGTCGCGACCGGCCGTGGTGACGATCCGAGTTCCGTCCGGGCTGTACTCGATGGCCCGTATCCGACTCGCTTGATTGGTCTGCCACATTCGGCGGCTCGTGCCGACGTCCCAGACTTCGAGGCTCCCATTCGATTGGGCTGTGGCAACGCGACGCCCGTCAGGGCTCATCGACAAATCTCGTGTCTCGTAACGATCCGGGCTGGTCCACGATGCAAGTGTTCGGCAGTTCGACGCGTCCCACACCTGGAGGCCAGAGCTCGGGTACGACGAGACCAGCCGTCTGCCGTCGGGAGTCAAGGCGATATTCTTGTGGCCGAAGAAATTCGGAAATGGCGTCCGGGCACAGTCGATCGGAGAGGACGGCGCGGACAAGTTCAGAATGCGAACGGCGCCGTCGTGCAGGGCGACAGCCACGTGCGATGAATCACCGCTGACGGCGACCTGCCACACCTGGCCGCCCACCATCGTGAGAACGCCATCCGATCGACCGGCTTCCGGTTCCCAGAACCGCAGCGTTCCATCGGCGGAACCCGACACGATCCGACGGCCATCGGTGCTGAAGGCCAGGCTCGAGATCGCGTCGGTGTGGCCGTAGAGGATGCCACGCGTCACGAGTGTATCCGTGTTCCACACGCGGACGGTTCGATCCTCCGACCCTGAAGCCAGGTCGTGTCCCGTCGGAGCAAAATCCACGGCGGTGACGCGACCGGTGTGACCACTCAGCGTCGCCACAGCATGTCCGGTGACGTCCCAGACACGCACGAGTTTGTCCGAGCCTGTGGCGACCCGTAGACCGTCGGCCCTGAAGGCGACGGCGGTGACCGCGCCTTCATGGGCGAGAACCGTCGGCGTCCGCGTCCCGTCTACCGTCCAAATTCGCGCGGTGCCATCGTACGACCCGGACACAATGCGCGCTCCATCGGGACTGAACGCTGCCGACGAGATGCCGTCCCGGTGGCCTTCGAGCGCCGCAACGGGCGCGGCCGCTGCGACATCCCAGACGCGCAGCACGTTGTCCCACGCCCACGTCGCCAAACGGCTGCCGTCAGGGCTGAAGGTGGCCGACACCGGTTCGCCGCCGCCGCTCATCGTGAAGATCGGCGCGCCCTTCGCGTCCCGAATCTCCGCGCGGCTGGTGATCTGGAACGGCGCATGTTCTCTGATACTCACTGTGGACTGTGGCCATATCCACACGCCCGTGTCCGGCACGAGAAAGCGGCGCGATAGCGTGCCGCTCACGGCATCCGTCAGGCTCAGCGCATTCCTCTCATCCGTGGATAGGGGGCGATGCTGCACGCCTATGCCGAATCCTCTCGGGTCGCTCCCCATGAGAGTGCGCGGACCCCGCAGTGGCTTCCATGCGCTCGAGAGCAATCGCGATCCGTCCGGCGAGATCGCGACGATGTACGCGGGTTGACTCGCTCCGCTCAGTGGTCCGATCGGGCGCGTGAGCCTCGGAATCGGACGCCGCGTGTGCGCGTCGGCGACATGAACGACACCGTACTGCGTGATCCACCAAACCCGCGACTGGTCGGGGCTGAACGTGACGAACGTGACCGCCCCATTGGCGCCGATGGCGGCGCTGCTCGCGTCCGCCTTCGCGTACAAGTAGTGCCACTCCCAGCCGCGGAACGCGGGATCGATCACCTTCAGTCGCCGCTTGGCTTCACTTGCGGCGCCGCTCTGCAGGTTCACATCGGCCGCGGCGATCGTGGCGAGGTACCCCTGGCGCCGCGCCGCCTCCCGCTGCCGTTCTGCTTCCCGCCGCGCAGCCTCTGACTGATTCGCCGCGATGGTGGCGAGATCACCTTGGCGTCGCGCCGCCTCCCGCTGCTGCTCCGTGTCCCGACGTGCGGCCTCCGACTCATTCGCCGCAATGGCGGCGAGGGAGCCCTGGCGTCGCGCCGCCTCGCGCTGCCGTTCAGCCTCCCGGCGTGCGGCCTCGGACCTCACGAAGAAAACGGTGCTCACGGCGAAGCCGACCGCGAGGATCAGAAACAGCGCGGCGGTCGCAGCGACCGTGCCTCGGTGCTTCCGTGCGAACCTGCTCGCGCGATAGGCGAGGTTTGGCGGCCGGGCGACGACGACCTCGTCGTGCAGGTGGCGATTGATGTCGGCGGCAAACTCGGAGGCCGACGCGTAGCGCCGCGTCCGCTCTTTCTCGATGGCCTTCATCGTGATCCAGTCGAGATCGCCGCGCAGCACACGCTCGAGCGATCGCACGTCCATCTGGCGCCGCTTTGCAATGTCGGTGGCCGTCGGCCCGAGCGCGTGCAGCTTGACGGTCGGTCGCGGAGGATCGTCCTCGCGGAGGATGCGCCCCACCTCTGCGTAACCGGCTCGCCGGAGCGCCTGTGGATCGAAAGGCAGCGCCCCGACCAGCAGTTCGTAGAGCACGACGCCCAGCGAGTAGATGTCGGTGGCGGTGTCGACATCGGCGCCGGTCGTCGCGGCCTGCTCGGGGCTCATGTAGGCGGGCGTGCCAATCAGCACGCCGAGCTCGGTGAACAGCGTCTTCTCGGTCAGCCGGTGCTCCGTCGCCTTGGCGACGCCGAAGTCGATAATCTTCGGAACCGGCCTGCCGTCGCGAGTCATCACCAGGATATTGGACGGCTTGATATCGCGGTGAATCACGCCCTTCTGGTGCGCGTGATGGACGGCCTGGCACACCTGGATGAACAGGTCGAGGCGCTCACGAGGGCCCAGCAGCTGCCTGTCGCAGTAGTCAGTAACGGGCATTCCCGGCACGTATTCCATCGCGAAGTACGGGCGGCCTTCAGGCGTAGCGCCGGCATCGTAGACGTGGGCGATGTTGGGGTGATCCATCAGCGCGAGTGCCTGCCGCTCCGACTCGAACCGCGCTATGACGTGCCGCGTGTCCATGCCGACCTTGATCACCTTGAGCGCCACGCGGCGCTGGATCGGCTGATCCTGCTCGGCCAGATAGACGATGCCCATCCCGCCTTCGCCCAGAACGCCAATCGGCCGGTAGACACCGAACGTTTCAGGCAGATGCCCGGGTGCCGATCCGGCCGCCGGCTGGGTTTCGCTGGATGTCTCCGGCGCGGCGCTCGTGTCGAGGCCGAGCTCGAGCATGCATCGCGCACAGGGCTTCCCGGGCTCGATCTCGGATCCGCAGCGCGCGCAACGTGAATTCACGGCACCCCTCGTGAGGCTACTGAAGCAAATATGCCGGCGTGTCACTCGCCGTGACAAGAACGGGTAATTGCTTCAGTACGATTGAGCGTGCCCAATCCGTCACGATCGAGCTTCCGGACGACGGCCTGGAGCGTGGTTTTGGCGGCGGCGCGCAATCCGACGAGCGAGTCCCGAGACGAGCTGGCGTCGCTGTGTCAGACCTACTGGAATCCGGTGTATGCCTTCGTCCGGCGGAGCGGCCACACCAGCGATCAATCCGAGGACCTGACGCAGGCGTTCTTCGCGCTCCTTCTGGAAAAGCACTACCTGCGGGACGTCGATCGCCAGCGCGGCCGCTTTCGATCGTTCCTCCTGACCGCGGTCAAGCATTTTCTCGCCAACGAGCGGGACCGGGCGCACGCCGCGAAGCGGGGCGGACGCCATCCTCATGTGTCCATCGACGTGCTGCAGGCCGAGACGTGGTACGCGCCCGCGGCCGTGGACGACACGACGCCGGAACGCCTCTTCGAACGCCGCTGGGCGGTGTCGCTGATCGACCACGTGATGGCCCGGCTGCGCACTGAATATAGCGCGGCCGGCAAGGCCGAACAATTCGACCAGCTTCAGGGCTTCCTGACGCGTGACGCGGAAGACGCGTCGTACGAAACCGTCGCCGCGGCTATGGGCGTATCGGCCGGCGCGCTACGGATGTCGGTGCATAGACTCCGCCGGAAGTATCGGCAAGTGCTGAGGGCGGAAATCGCGGAAACCGTTGCGACGCCCGAAGAAATCGATCAGGAAATCCGTTTCCTGATGTCGGCGTTGTAACCCATCCGACCTATCCGACCCACCAGCATCTACTTGCCTTCAGCCGACGTGGTGGTTGTCGCAGCGTCGGTTTTCGCCGGCTTCGGCGGGCGCGGGCGGTTGATTGTCAG
>Ga0310810_10007770_pt1 | contig 12278 bp, 9 predicted proteins | sample NCmetagenome_FD_207641 | JGI IMG/M metagenome (GOLD analysis project Ga0310810, IMG submission 207641) | Soil microbial communities from experimental microcosm in Duke University, North Carolina, United States - NC | ecosystem: Engineered > Artificial ecosystem > Soil microcosm > Unclassified ... | reverse complement strand
TTTTCGCTCTGAGGCCGACGCCCAGTGGCGGATGCGGCCGTGGCTACCGAACCGGTACTCGCCGTGCCGCTGACGATCGAGTAATACTGGTGCCGGTGCTCGAACCCTGCTGTCCTCGGCCCCTTCCGACCCCACCACATGTCGTCCCGTTTCCTCACCGCGCTCGCCGCCCTCACGCTCGGCGCGTCACTCGGCACGTCTGGGCACGCTCAACAGCCCACCGCGCCTCAGCCGACCGCCGACTCCAGCGATACGGCGATGGCGCTCCCCATCAAGCCCGTCCGCACGCTTCGCTTCACCACCGACGAAGCGACGTGGATCTCCCTCGACATCTCGCCCGATGGCAAGACGATCGTCTTCGACATCCTCGGCGATCTCTACACGATTCCGATCACGGGCGGCACGGCGACCCGCCTCACGAGTGGTGTGCCGTGGGACTGCATGCCGCGCTGGAGCCCGGACGGGCGCACGATCGCGTTCATCTCCGACCGCGACGGCGGCGACAACCTGTGGGTCGTGAACGCGGACGGCACCGGAGCGCACCGAATCACCAAGGAAGTCGACAACGCGCTGTCGTCGCCCACGTGGTCGCCCGACGGCCAGTACATCGTGGTCCGCCGCTTCGGCGCGTACCCGACCGAGGAGAACTACCTCACGAACGTTCCCCTCTGGATGTACCACGTGGGTGGCGGCAGCGGTACGCAGCTCTTTCCGTCGGTGGCGACGCGCAAGACGACGAACACCGGCGCCGCCTTCTCCCCCGACGGCCGCACGGTTTACTTCGGCTCGCACCCCGGCGGCTACACCGGTGAGAACTTCGCCGCGTACCAGATCATCGCCTTCGACCGCGAGCGCGGCACCGAGACGGCGCTCACCACGAGCTCCGGCGGCGCGTACCGGCCGGTCACATCGCGCGACGGCAAGTGGCTGGTCTACGCGACGCGGGCTGGCACGAAGACCGCCCTCCGCATTCGCGACCTCACGACGCAGGAGGACCACTGGCTCGTCGGCGAGACGCAGCGCGACGATGCGGAAGGCTACGCGCCTAACGACGTCTTCCCCGGGTACGGGTTCACCCCGGACTCGAAGAGCGTCGTCTTCTTCGGCGGCGGCAAGATCAGGAAGGTCGATCTCGCGACGCGTCAGGTCAGCGTGATCCCGTTCTCCGCGAACGTGGAGGTCGGGCTGGGCCAGCACCTGTTCGTGCCGCTCAAGGCCAGTGACGCACCGGTGCAGGTGACGCAGCTCGTCACGGTGGCCGAGTCGCCGGACGCGAAGCGCATCGCGTTCTCGGGCGTCGGAAAGGTGTACGTCGCTACACGCGACGGGTTGTCGTTCAGCGCGCCGCGCCGGATCACGAACGCGGCGGGTCGCGAGTACTACCCGAGCTTCTCTCCCGACGGACGCTGGGTCGCGTTCGCGTCCTGGTCGGATTCGGCGGGCGGCGCGATCTGGAAGGCGCGCACGGACGGCACCGGCCGACCCATACGCCTAACGAACGATCGCGCGTGGGTGTCGTGGCCCCGGTGGACACCGGAAGGCGATCGCATCGTGTTCGCCGCGTCGCCGCGCCAGGCTGGGGTCGATGGCGGTGGCATGGCCGCGATGGGAGAGCTGCGCGTCGTCGGCGCGAACGGAGGCGCGGCCTCCCGCATCACCTCGGCGAGCGGTGGGTTCGGCGGGGCGACGGGACCTGCCGGCGTCAGCGCGGCGACGAACGGCGCGCCGACGCGCGTCTACTACACCGAGGTCGTCCCGAACGCGACCCCGGGCTTCAACGCCACACAGACCACGGCGCTGGTGTCGGTGCGCCTCGATGGCTCCGACAAGCGCGCGCACGCGAAGATCACGACCAGCCAGGCGCTCGGCATCACCGCCCGCGTCGCGCCGGACGGGCGTGGCGTCATTGTCCTCGATCGCGACGACGTGTATGCCTTCCCCCTCACCGACGTGGGGAGCGAAGGGCTGACGGTGAACTTCGCGTCGCCCACGGTGCCCCTCCGCCGCCTAACGACCGAGGGCGCGAACTACGCGGACTGGGGCGACGGCGGGCGCACGATCGTCTGGTCGTTCGCCAACCACATCTACCGCGCGCCGACCGACTCGGTGCTGAAGTACGCCGACGCGACGAAGTGGGGGACCACGCACGCCGTCGTCTCGCTCACGGTGCCGCGCGCCATCCCGCAGGGAAGCGTACTGCTGCGCGGCGCCCGCATCGTGACCATGAAAGGGGACGAGATCATCGACAAGGGCGACGTGCTCGTCACGAATGACCGCATCGCGCAGGTCGGCGCGAACCTCACCGCGCCCGCGGGCGCGCGCGTGATCGACGTCAGCGGCAAGACGATCATCCCCGGCTACGTGGACGTGCACGCGCACCCGAAGACGGGCCGCGAGATGCCCGAGGAGCAGGAGTGGTCGATCGCGTCGAACCTCGCCTACGGCGTCACCACCACGCGCAACCCGAGTGGCACGCGCTGGAACGTGGCGTGGGGGGAGCTGATCGACGCGGGCGAAATGGTCGGCTCGCGGATCTACGCGACGGGCTTCCCCCTGACGAGCAACAACGCGCCGATCAAGAGCTACGATGACGCGCTCAAGGTCGTCAGGCGATACAAGTCGCAGGGCGTGAACTCGTTGAAGCAATATTTGCAGCCGCGCCGCATCCAGCGACAATGGATCCTGCAGGCAGCGCTGGCCGAGGGGATCAACGCGACCAACGAGGGCGCGGCCGACCTCAAGGCGGACATCACCATGGCGCTCGACGGCTACACCGCGCTCGAGCACTCGATCGGCCAGGTGCCGATCTACAAGGATGTCGTGACCGTCCTCGCGGAATCGAAGATCGTCTGGACGCCGACGCTGGTCGTGGCGTACGGCGGGCCGGCAGGCGACACGTACTGGCGGGCTCGAACGGACCTCGGCACCGACCCGAAGACGTCGTTCTTCACGCCCGCGGACGTGCTCCAGCGTGAGGCGCGACGCCGCCCGATGATCGTCGAGGAGGATTACAACTTCCCGGCGATCGCGCGCGGCGTACGCGATGTGGTCCGCGCCGGCGGCCGGGCCGGGCTGGGCTCGCACGGGCAGCAGGACGGCATCGGCGCGCACTGGGAGCTGTGGATGCTGCAGAGCGGCGACATGACGCCGATCGAGGCGCTGCGGATAGCGACGATCTACGGCGCGGAGTCGATCGGCTATGGCGCCGACCTCGGCTCGATCGAGCCTGGCAAGCTGGCCGACCTGCAGGTGCTCGACGCGAACCCACTCGAGAACATCAAGAACTCGACGTCGATCAGGTACGTCATGAAGAGCGGCGAGCTGTACGACGCGCAGACGCTCGATCGCGTGTGGCCGTCCGCGCGCAAGTTTCCGAAGCCGTTCTGGGTGCAGGAGCGTGAAGACCTCGACGCGCTCAGGCGGCGGTAAGGAGAACGACGGGGCGATGTCGATCACCGGTGCGCTCGATCGTGGTCAACTTCGGGCGCCTCACCTCGCACGCCTAACGACCACGTTCGCGAAGTCTCCGGGTGACGGATCGCCGACCCACAGCCCGACGCCTCCGCGGGTTCTTCCGCTCAGCGCCTGGACATGAAGCGCCGGCGACGCGCTACCGTTCACGAAGGCCGACACGTCGTCGCCGCGCACGACGACCTTCAAGTGCACCCACGCGTTCGCGTCGGGCTCTGGCAGCACCGGCTTCTCGTACTGGCCCGAGCGCTGCGAGCGCAAGCGATCCCACGGGTAGGCCGGCTGCGAGATGTACTGAATCGCGTGCGCGTGACGCGTGGAGTCGGGTGCGCGGAAGTTGAACGGGCGCAGGTACACCGCGTCGAAGGCGGTGTCGGACTCGATGTGGAACGCGACACCGAGGAAGCTTTTCTGCAGGACGTCTCGACCGCGCACGTCGAGCTCGATCTCGCCGTCGGCGAAATCGAGTGGCGTCCACGTCAACCCCATGCCCGCCCCTTCGTCGAGGCGCACGAACTTGCGGCCACCGGAGTCGACGACGGTCGCGTGCCGGTTGACCGCTTTCCACGCGCGAACAATCGTCTGCGGCTCGACGGGTTGCTGCGCGCGAGTCGCGCGCGGCGCGACGCTGAGCGCCGCCATCGCGATCGCCGCGCCACATATCGACTGCGTAGCTGATGTCATGATCGCCCCCGACGCATCAATTTGCCGCCAGCGCTGCCGTCAGCGCGCGGGTGAGCGTCGTGTCACTCTCCCGAATCGTGCCGAGCCGCCGCCAGCGGAGGATCCCGGCGCGGTCGATGAGATAGGACGACGGCACGCCTAACGCCATGTACAGCGTTTGCACGCGCTCGTCCGGGTCGCGCCAGATCGGGTACGTCATGCGGAACTCCCGCGCGAAATCCCGGATCGCCGCGTCCTGACCGCGCGCGTCGACCGATACGCCGACGATCTCGAGGCCGTCGGCGCGATGCTTCTCGTAGAGCGACTGGAGGTATGGAATCTCGGCGCGGCACGGCGCGCACCACGTGGCCCAGATGTTGAGCAGCACGACTTTGCCGGCCAGCGCCACCGTCGACACGGAATCTCCGGCGAGCGTCGTGGCTGCATAACGCGGCGCCGGCTCCCCGATCTCCACGCGCCGCGGCGAGTCGCGCTGGCAACCGAGCGCGAGCAGCGCGGCGAACGCTACGCTGGCCGCGCCCGGGACGACACGTCTCACTCGAGCTCCCCCACCGGCACGCTGCCCACCATCACCCGCGCGCTCTCGCCCGGCATCGTCCACGCCACTACCAGCGCGTTGCCACGCCTGACGATTCGCGGGAATCCCGAGGCGCGCGCGGCCTTCGTGCGCGAGATCGTGACGGTCGCGCCCAACTTGCCCGAGCGTGCGACGCGCCTCACTCGCACCTCGGCGTCCTCGGGCGGGACGCGCTCGAGCCAACTCACGAGCGCGTCGCCGTTCTCGTCGAGCGCAATGCCAACGCGCCCCGCGGGCGAGCCGCCGTCCACGCGCGCGGGCGCGGCGAAGTGCTCGCCGCCGTCCACCGAGAATGCCACGCGCACGCGTGCCGTGTCCTGTGCGCCGGTAAACCACGCGATCGCCACGGTGTCGCCACGGGCCGCGAGTGCCGGCCCATTCACCGGACACGCATCGATGTGCCACCCGTCGGCATGCACGATGCTCGGCGACGTCCATTTTCCGTCCACGAGGCGAACCACGGCGATGTCGCGGATCTCGTCCTCGGTGCGATCACGGTAGGCGACCACCGGTCCGGACGCCGCCACCGTTGCCGCGACCTGGCAACAGTCACACGTCCTCAGGTCCACCGGCTGCTCGGCCCCAAGCGCGCCGGTGGAGGCCACGGCGACCGTCTGCACACCCATCGCGCCCTTGCCATGACCACCTGTGTCGGGGGTCATGTGGCGACCGTCGAGCCACGCGGCGCGCACCGAATCGCCCGGCGCGGCCCACAGCGCGACGAACCCGTGCTCGGCCCCCGACCGGTCGGTGTGCAGTATGGCGCCGTCGCTCCACGTCGCTCCGCGATCCGTGGACTGCGCGATGCGCACGTCGTACGCATAACGCCCCGCGCCGCTGCGCTGCAGCCAGTGAACGAGGAGCCGGCCCGAAGGCGTCGCGATGACGGACGGGTAGTCCGCCCAGTTCACGAACAGATCGCGGCGCTCGACGACCGTCGCGGGCCGAGACCACCTGGTCCCATCGAGGCGCGCGTAGCGGACGGCGTACGTCGAGTCCCCTGTCTTCTCGATCCACGTCATGTGGACCGCGCCGGCGGCGTCGGCGGCGAGGAATGGCTCGCCGCTCTGCTCGCCGGCCGGCGAAGGCAACGCAGTCACGTGTGCGGCAGCCGACGCCTTCCGGTCGGACGACGAGCAAGCCGCCAGGACAATCAATGCGATGGCTCGGAGACGTGAGACCATACGCACAATCTCCGGTGCTGGCAGCGAGCGGTCAACGCTATGGCTTGGGCGGCCTCATGACGATCGTGCCCTTGGCACCTTTGTCATCGATGCAGTCACCGGAGTAGCTCTTGTCTTCTCGGAGCAGCAGGATGCATTTGACCGTGGCGTCGCCGGGGGCCCACGAGAACAGCAGTCGGGCCGACTCGACCGTCACATCCGACGCCTCGACCTCCATGCCACCGGCCATGAGGGTGAGCCTCGTCGTGTCTCCGGTCATCCGGACGACGAAGGAAGCGTCGAGCGCACTCTGATCAGGAGGGGAGATCGTTCCCGTCCACGTGCCGGCCGTGAGCTTCTGGGCCGCGAGCGATGCCGGCATGACGAACGTCATGAGGCCAATGAGCACTTTGTGCATAGACAGCATTTCGTCCTCCCGAGGGACTCAGGTCGTGTCTCCACGCGTACGGCCCGACAAGTCGGCGGGTTACAACCTGGTCGGGCGACTGGCCGCGCTGGCCGGTCCGAGTGATGGAAACGGTCTCCTCGGCTGCTCGTCCACATTGCATGGCGAAGCCTCGCGGTGTGGACGCGCTCAGGGCGCCACGCTCGACGTTCCCCGACTGGATCGAGCCGATGGCTGCTACGCTCACCCAGGAGCGCTTCACGGGTGCCGACTGGCTCTTCGAGCGCAAGTTCGACGGCATCCGTCTCGTCGCGTTCAAGCAGGGGAGCGACGTTCGGCTCTACTCGCGCACGGGCAATCTCCAGCTCCTGCCCACCTTCGCCGCTGCCATCGCCGCCCTCCCGGTCGATGAGATCATCCTCGATGGGGAGATGACGTGGGACGGCCACACCGCCTACCACGTGTTCGACATCGTCTGGCTCGACGGGCGCGATGTCGCGTGCCTAACGCTAACCGAGCGTCGCGCGCTGCTCGAGACGCTGCCCCTCGCCGCCCCGCTCGCCCGCGTCCGCGAGCTGCGTGACGCCGAGCCGTGGGAGCGTGCCCGCAAGGAGGGCTGGGAAGGGGTGATCGCGAAACGCCGCGACGCGCCGTACGAGCATCGCCGGTCGAAGCACTGGCTCAAGATGAAGTGCGAGGCGGTGCACGACTTCGTCATCGGCGGCTTCACTGATCCGCAGGGCGCGCGGGTCGGACTCGGCGCATTGCTCGTCGGCTACTACGCGGGCGACGACTTCGTGTTCGCGGGCAAGGTCGGCACCGGCTTCGACACGAAGCTGCTCGGCGAGCTCCGCGCGATGCTCGACGCCACCGAAGTCGGCACGACGCCATTCACGAAGGCCAAGGGGCTGCCGCGCCTGGGCGCGCATTGGGTGCGACCGACGCTGGTGGTGCAGGTCGCCTTCGTCGAATGGACGGTCCACACCAAGCTGCGGCATCCGAGGCTGCTCGGGCTTCGTCCCGAACGCGTTGCGCGCGACGTCGTCCGTGAGGAACGAGGCGCGTCGTGATCACGCACCCCGAGAAAGTGATGTTTCCCGACTGCGGCATCACGAAGGGTGAGCTGGCCGAGTATTACGCGCTGGCTGCTCCGATCATGGTGCCGCATCTGGCGGGGCGGCCTGTGACGCTCGAGCGCTTTCACAAGGGAATCGGAGAGAAGGGGTTCTTCCAGAAGAACGTGGCGAAGGGCGCGCCAGAATGGCTCGAGCGTGTGGCCGTCCCCAAGGCGGACGGTACGGTGAGTTACGCGATCGTCCGCGACGCCCGCGGGCTCGCCTGGCTCGCGAACCAGAACTGCATAACGCCGCATGTCTGGACGTCGCGCGTGCCGGAGCTGTTCCAGCCCGACCTGTGCGTCTTCGATCTCGATCCGCTCGTGGACGATCCGGCGGTGCTGCGTGCGGCGACGCTGCTCCTCCGTGACATGCTGGCGGAGCTCGGGCTCGCGAGCTGGGTGAAGACGTCCGGCTCGAAGGGGTTTCACGTCGTCGTGCCGCTCGATGGCAAGGCGGACTGCGGGCGGGTCGCGCGGTTCGCGCATGCGGTGGCGCGCACGCTTGTCGCGCGCGATCCCGAGCACCTGACGCTGGAGTTCTACAAAGCCGATCGCGGTGGGCGGATTCTGGTGGATACCGGGCGGAACGAGTTCGGGGCGACGTACGCCGCGGCGTATGCGGTGCGCCCGAAGCCTAACGCGCCCATTTCGGCCCCGTGTACCTGGGAGGAGGTCGAGAGCGGCGCGGTGGGCCCGCAGTCGATCACGCTGCGCACCATGGCGCGGCGACTCGATACCCACGGTGATATCTGGGGCGCGCTCTTCGACAAGCCGCACGGGATTCCGGAACCCGCGTAACGGCGCTAGCCATCCGGCGGCTGCATGGCCAAGTCCACGTCGTCAGTGGGCCAGTACTCAGTCATGGGTGATCAGTCTCCGTTCCCTCCGCTTGGGGCGGGCGCGAGTCGGTGCCCCAGTCGGGTCAGCCACCGGGGAAAACGGGATCTGGGGATCAAGGGGTCAGAGCCCTTGAAACCCGGGTTTCAAGGGCTCTGACCCCTTGATCGGCGGCAGAGTAATATCGGACATATGTCCAAGCCGATCCTTCTCACCGTCGACGACGACCCCGAAGTCCTCAACGCCATCGAGCGCGACCTCCGCCAGCACTTCCGCACCGACTACCGTGTCGTGAAGGCGGCTTCCGGCGCACAGGCGCTCGAAACCGTCACCGAGCTCAAACATCGCGGCTCGCAGCTCGCGCTCTTCCTGGTCGACGAACGCATGCCGCACATGACCGGCACGCAGTTTCTGGTCGAAGCGATCAAGGTCTACCCGAACGCGCGCAAGGTCCTCCTCACGGCCTACGCCGACACCGAGACCGCGATCCGGGCCATCAACCAGATCGGGCTCGACCACTACCTCATGAAGCCCTGGGAGCCGCCGAGCACACGGCTCTATCCGGTGCTGGAAGACCTGTTGTCGGAATGGCACGCGAAGGCGCGGCCGACGTTCGACGGCATTCGCGTCGCCGGCAGCTCCCTCTCGCAGGCCAGCTTCGCCGTGAAGGATTTCCTCGCGTCGAATCACGTGCCGTATCAGTGGCTCGACATGGACGACGAAGCCACCGTGCGGGACCTGCTCTCCGGCGCGGCCGGCGGCGCGTTTCGACAACCTCTCGTGTTTTTCCCGGACGGCACGACCCTCGTGCAGCCGACCACGCGTGAGCTGGCCGAGAAGGTCGGGTTGCAGACGCGCGCGAAGCAGCCGTTCTACGATCTCATTGTCGTTGGCGGCGGGCCTGCCGGTCTCGCCGGAGCGGTGTATGGCGCGTCGGAAGGGCTCCGGACGATCCTGGTCGAACGCAGCGCTCCGGGCGGCCAGGCCGGAACGAGCTCCAAGATCGAGAACTACCTCGGGTTCCCGAGCGGCGTGAGCGGTGAGGAGCTCGCGCGTCGCGCGAAGACGCAGGCCCTGCGCTTCGGTGCGGAGATCCTCGCGCAAGAGGCCGTCGAGATCAAACGTGAGGACCCGTACCGCAAGGTCATCCTCGAGGACGGGACGGAGCTGACCGGGTACGCGATCCTGATCGCTCCGGGGATGGAGGTGAGGCGTCTCGCGGCCGCGGGATGCGACTCGCTCCTGGGCGCGGGCGTGTATTACGGCGCGGCGCTCACCGAAGCGGCGACGTACCGTGGTCAGGACGTGATCGTGGTGGGCGGCGCGAACTCGGCGGGCCAGGGCGCGATGTTCTTCTCGCTTCACGCGCGCAAGGTGACGATGCTCGTGCGAGGCCCGAGCATCGCCGCCACCATGTCCCAGTATCTGGTCGACCGCATCGCCGACGCGCCTAACGTGGACGTGATGACCAACACCAGGGTCGTGTCGGTGCGCGGCAATGGCCGCCTCGAGGCCGTCACGGTCGCCGACAGCTCAACTGGCGAACAGCGCGATCTGCCGGTGTCGGCGATGTTCATCTTCATTGGCACGGCACCGCGGACGGCCCTGTGCGCCGACCTCGTCGCGCGCGACCCGCAAGGGTTCGTGCTCACGGGGCGTGACGTGATGGTCGAGGGACGGCCGCCCGCCGGCTGGGTGCCGGCGCGCGACCCCTATCTATTCGAGACGAACGTTCCCGGTATCTTCTGTGCGGGCGACGCCCGTCACGGTTCCGGAAAGCGCGTCGCGGCTGCCGTCGGCGAGGGGTCGGCGACCGTGAGCATGGTTCACCAGTACCTGCAATCGGTGTGAGCGATGACGCACGCCCGGTCCCAACCCGAAACGCCAGGAACGCCTAACGCGTCTGCCGACGGCGACGTCGTCGCCCGCCTTCAGGGGCATCGCGCGTTCCAGTCCGTGCCGCGCGAGGAGCTCGAGTGGCTCGCCTCGCACGGGACGCTCGAGCACTGCAACACCGGCGACCTCATCGCGAGAAAGGGCGAGCCGGTGGAGGCGCTCTACGTCATTCTGAGCGGACACGTCTCGCACTTCACCGACCAGGGCGGGACGCTGCACAAGGCGATGGACTGGCGCGGCGGCGACGTTACGGGACAGCTCCCGTACTCGCGGCTGACCACCGCGCCGGGAAACTCGGTGGTGCAGGAGCCGACCGAGATTTTGCGGCTGCCGCACTCGCTGATGCCGGTCTTTCCCGTCGAATGCCCGCACGTGACCGCCGCGCTGGTCCACGTGATGGTGGACCGGGCGCGCGCGTTCAAGGTGAGCGACCTACAGGTGGAGAAGATGGCATCGCTCGGAAAGCTGGCGGCCGGGCTCGCGCACGAGTTGAACAATCCCGCGTCCGCCGCGACCCGCAGCGCGCAGCTCCTCGCCAACGCGCTCGTGGAGTCGGATGACGCGTCGCGCGCGTTAGGCGCGTCGGGGCTCGACGACGATGAGCTGGCGGCCATCGAGCGCGTTCGGGCGATCTGTCTCGCCACCACCGCGACGACGATTCTGTCGCCGCTCGAGCGCGCCGACCGGGAGGAGGCCATCTCCGACTGGCTCGTGGATCACGACGTGGACGGCGCGCTCGCGGAATCGATCGCCGAGACGGCGGTGACGATCGACATGCTCGACGAGCTGGCGGGGGCGCTCGCGGCCGACAAGCTCCCCGGAGCGCTGCGGTGGGTGGCCGCGGGGTGCACGGTGCGTGGCCTCGTGCGGGATATCGAGCGGGCGGCGTCGCGCGTGCACACGCTCGTGAGCGCGGTGAAGGGCTTCACGTACATGGATCATGCGGCCGCGACGCCCGAGCCGGTGGATGTGCGCAAGGGTCTCACGGACACGCTGGCCGTCATGGGCGCGAAGGCGCGCGGGAAGTCGGTGTCGATGACCGTCGACGTGGCAGTGGATCTGCCGCGGGTGCGCGGCTTCGGCGGGGAGCTGAATCAGGTGTGGGCGAACCTGGTGGACAACGCGCTCGACGCCGTCGCGGACGGTGGGCGGGTGACGGTGACGGGCCGGGTGGAGAAGGGCAAAGTGGTCGTCCGGGTGACGGACAACGGGTCGGGGATTCCGGCGGCGGTGAAGAGCCGGATCTTCGATCCGTTCTTCACGACGAAGCCGGTGGGGAAGGGCACCGGGCTCGGCCTCGATATCGTTAGGCGGCTCCTGGATCGGAACGACGGGCTGATCGAGATCGACAGCGAGCCGGGCCGGACGGAGTTCCGTGTGGTGCTGCCGTTAGCGTAACAGCGGGGTGGCACCGGGGACCGGGGACGGGCGACGGGCGGCAGTTGAACAACGGAAAACCCTCGGGAGGCATCTCGCCGTGAGATGAGCCTCCCGAGGGTTTGCGCTCTCTAGCCGTCGCCGATTCCCCATCGTCCGTCCCCCGTCTTTGGGTCAAACTACCCGTTCCCCACCTTCGACCCGTTCCTAGCTTGGACCACGTCCGTGATCAGCTTCTCTGACTCATGTCGTTCACACCAGGTGCATTCATATGACTGTCGCCACATCCCGCGCTACCGAGGCGGAGCGGGCCGCCCCCATGCCGTCGGCGCGCATCGTCCGCCCCGGCGAAGGCAACCGCGTTCGGGCATTCGGTAACGAAATCGAATTCATGCTGTCGGGTGATCAGACCGCGGACTCGCTGACCGTGGGCCTCGCCTCTGTGCCTGCCGGCAGCGGACCGCCGCCCCACGTTCACTACGGCGAGGACGAGCTCTTTCTCATCCTCGAGGGCGAGTACCGGATCTACCTGGATGGCGACTGGACGACGGTTGGACCCGGGACGGTCGTGTACCTCCCGCGCGGGAGCGTCCACACGTTCCAGGTTGCCGGCGACAAGCCAGGCCGTCACTGGACCCTGCAGACGCCGAGCGGCTTCGAGCGGTACTTCGCGCAGGCGGGGGAAATCTTCGCGGCGCCAGGGAAGCCGGACCTGGCCCGTCTCGCGGCGATCACGAAGGAGTACGGGGC
>Ga0310810_10007769_pt1 | contig 12279 bp, 11 predicted proteins | sample NCmetagenome_FD_207641 | JGI IMG/M metagenome (GOLD analysis project Ga0310810, IMG submission 207641) | Soil microbial communities from experimental microcosm in Duke University, North Carolina, United States - NC | ecosystem: Engineered > Artificial ecosystem > Soil microcosm > Unclassified ... | reverse complement strand
GCGAGCAGCTCCTCGTAGACCGGCTCGGGCGCGGCGGGCGCCGCCGTCTCCTGCTCGGCGCGCTCGACGGCTTCCATCGCCTCGAGCTCGTCGTCGGAGGGCAGCTCGCCGCCCTCGGGCACGACGAGGAGCTTCACCTCGACGCGGACATCCTGGAAGAGGTCGATCGGCACCTCGTAGCGGCCGATCCGCTTCAGGTTGTCGATCCCGATCTTGCGGCGGTCGACGCGGATCTTGCTCGTCGACCACAGCTCGTCAGCGATGTCGGTCGGGGTGACCGAGCCGAAGAGCGAGCCGGTCGGGCCGGCCTTCATCTCGAAGCGGAGCTCGGTCTTCGCGAGCTTCGCGGCGATCGCCTGAGCCTCGTCGGCGCTCTTCGCCTCGTGGTGGGCGCGCTGCGACTCCCGCTTCCGAAGCTCGGCGACCCGGGCCGCAGTCGCCTCCTCCGCGAGCTTGCGCGGGAAGAGGAAGTTGCGGGCGTAGCCGCGCGCCACCGCGACGACGTCGCCGCGGAGCCCGACCTTCTCGACGTCTTTCAACAGGATGACGTTCATCAGCGGTCCTCGCGGTCGCGCCGTCCGCGCCCGCCGCCGCCGCGCTCGCGGTCGTCGGCGCCCTCCGCGACGTACGGCAGAAGCGCCATCTCACGTGCGCGCTTCACCGCCTGCGCGACCTGCACCTGATGGCGCCGGCAGGCACCCGTGATGCGCCGGCTGCGGATCTTCCCCTTCTCCGAGATGTAGCGGCGAAGCTGGGTGATGTTCTTGTAGTCCACCTCGGTGATCTTGTCCTTGCAGAAGAAGCAGTTCCGGCGCTTGATCGCCCCTGCGGGGCCGCCGGGGCGCTTGCGCTGCGTCTGTGTTCTCTCGCGCGGTGCCATGCGCTCTCCTAGAAGGGGATGTCGTCGTCGGCTGCGGCCGGGAAGTCTGCGCTCGCTTCCGAGCCCGCGCCGGCCGGCACGAACTGGTTGCCGCCGTCGCCGCCGCCGCTGTCGCCCCGGCTGCCCAGGAACTGGACGCTCTCGGCGACGATCTCGACCGACTCGCGCTTGCCGCCGTCCTGCGCCTGCCACTCGCGCCAGTCGAGGCGGCCGTCGACGGCGACCGGGCGACCCTTGCTCAGGTACTGCGTGCAGCTCTCCGCCTGGTTGCCGAAGACGGAGATGCTGAAGTAGTTCGGCTTGTCGACCCACTGGCCGGTCTCGTCCTTCCGCCGGCTGTTCACGGCGATGCGGAGGCTGCAGACCGGGGTGCCGCCCGGCGTGTGCCGGAGCTCGGGATCGCGGGTCAGGTTCCCTACGAGAACGACCCGGTTGATGTTCGCTGCCATTGCCTTACTCCTCCTCGTCCGCGGGGCTCTGTGGCTCGGCCTGCTCGGTGGCGGCGACGGCGACGGGCTCCGGTTCTTCGGCCGGCTCGGCCGGTGCGGGAGCCGGGGCGGGCGCGGCGGCCGGTGCAGGCGTGTCGTCGCGGGGGGCGCTCGTGCGCGAGCCCTCGACGTGCTTCGTCGCCAGATGGCGCATCACCGCGTCGTCGATCTTCAGCACGCGGGAGATCTCGTCGAGCGTCTCGGCGCTGCTCTCGAACACGACGAGGTGGTAGACGCCCTCCGGCTTCTTCGCGATCTCGTACGCGAGGCGTCTACGGCCCCACGCATCGTGGCTTCGCCACGTGCCGCCGCTCTTCTCGACGAGCTCCCGCACGCGCGCGATCAGCTCGTCCTGGTGGGCCTCGGCGCCCTCCGGGTCCAGCATCAGAAGAATCTCGTACGTCGTCACAGTCCCGAGGACCTCCTTCCTTCCCATGGTCTGAATCGGCCCCGACTGCTTGCGCCGCTCGGGACGGAACGGCGCGATGACGGGGCAGGAAGCGGCGCCACTGTAGCATCAGCCGCATGCGCCGCCTCTATACGTGGTTGCTGGGCATGGCCGGCGGAGCGGCGGCCTACCGGGTCTTCCGCCGCCGTCCGCGGCCGGCCGGCGGGCCGGCGGTGGGCCGCGCCGGCGAGCTCCGGGCGAAGCTCGCGGAGGCGCGCGAGGCGGGCGACGACCGCGAGAGCTTCGAGGCGGGTGAGACCCCCGTCGACCAGGCCGTCGTGCCGCCCGCCGACGACCTCGACGCCCGGCGCCGGTCGGTGCACGAGCAGGCGCGCGGCGCGATCGACGAGATGCAGGGCGACTGAGAGCTGACCGTGAAGCGAGCTCTTTGAGCTTGCCGAGCGTCCACCTGGCGTAGAACACTCTCTCCAGTGCGGGTCGTCGACCTCACGCACACGTTCCGGAACGGCATGCCGGTCTTCCCGGGCCTGCCGCAGCCGTCCTTCGAGCCGATCGCGAAGGTCGAGGAGGACGGCTTCGCGATGACGCGGTACTCGATGCTCAACCACATCGGCACCCACGTCGACGCGCCCGCGCACCAGATCGCGGGCGGCGACACGCTCGACGAGATCGGGCTGGAGCGGCTCGTCACGGAGGCGCTCACGATCGACGTCTCGCATCGCCGGCCGCACGGGCCGATCCCGCTCGCCGAGCTCGCGCCGCATCTCGACAAGGTCCGCCGGGACGACATCGTCCTTCTCTACTCGGACAATGCGCGCAACTACGGCAGCGACGCGTACTGGACGGGTTGGTCGTACCCCGATGCCGACGCCGCGCGCGCGCTCATCGAGCGCGGCGTGTCGGCGATCGGCTTCGACGGGCCGAGCGCCGACCCCGTCGACTCGACCACCTTCGACCTGCATCGAATCTGGCTCGGCGCGGGCCGGATGATCCTCGAGAACGTCTCGAACCTCGATCAGCTTCCCGAACGCTCACAGGTCGTCGTCGCACCGATGCGGGTCGCCGCTGCGAACGGCGCTCCCGCGCGCATCTTCGCTCTGCTCCCCGACTGAGGAGGGACGGCAATGGAAGGCAGGTCATCACTTGCGGGCGAGCTCCGGCACGGGATCCTCGGCGTGCTCGACGCGCTCGCGCAGTCGGTCGCGTTGCTCTCGCTGGCGCTCGGTGTCGCGTTCGCGTCGTCCGCTGCGGCGGGCGAGGCGGGTATCGCGGCGCCGTTCGCGTATCTGATCGCGGGCGTGGGCAGCCTCTGCCTCGCGTCGGTGATCATCCGCTTCACACGCCGGATGGCGAGCGCGGGCGGGCTGTACACGTACATCTCGCGCGGGCTGAACCCGAGTGCGGGTTTTCTCGGCGGGTGGCTCTACGGCAGCGCGTTCGCGGTCGGCATCTCGTTCGTGCTCGTGATCGGCTCGTTCTTCATGTCGGTTGCAATGAGCGCGCACACGAGCCTCGACTGGGGCTGGTACCCGTGGTTCTTCGTCTTCCTCGGCGGGCTCGCGCTGCTCGCGTTCCTCGACATCCGCATCTCGACGCGGATCCAGCTCGTCGCGGCCGCGGTCGGTGTCGGCGCGATCATGCTGCTCGCGCTCGTGATCCTGCTCAAGGGCGGCGACTCGGGGCTTTCCCTGCAGCCGCTCAACCCCGCGAAGGCGACCTCGACGAGCAACCTCTTCCTCGCCGTCGTGCTGACGTTCACCGGCTTCATCGGCTTCGAAGCCGCGGCCGTGCTCGGCGAGGAGGCCGCCGATCCCCTGCGTGCGATCCCGAAGGCGATCCTCACGGCGGTGCTCGTCGCGCTCGTCTACTACGTGTTCGTGACCTGGATGATGGCCGTGGGCTTCGGCGTCGGCAACGCCGGGGCCTGGGCCAAGGATCCCGCGGCCCTCGACACGCTCGCGACCCGGTACGTCGGCAATTGGCTCGCGGTGATCATCGACTTCTCCGTCGCGGCCTCGGGCTTCATCGCCGCGCTCGGCGGGCTGCACCTCACGTCGCGCACGCTCTACGCGATGGGCCGGGAGGGGGGCCTGCCTCGCGTCTTCGCATGGACGCACCCGCGCTTCAAGACGCCGTGGACCGGCATCGCGTTCTCGCTCGCCGTGACGCTGCTGCTCGGCGCGATCTTCGCCCACCACTATGACCCGATCACGTACTTCATCTGGATGGCGACGTGCGCGACGATCGGGATCCTGATCGTGTACATCCTGATCGCGCTCGGGGGCGTCGTCTATTTCGCCCGCGACCGGCGCGGCTGGAACCCGCTGCTCGACCTCGTCATCCCGGCGGGGGCGATCGCGATCTGCGGGTACACGCTCTACAAGTCGCTGCATCCGACGCCCGCCTACACCGGCATCGTCAAGTGGGCGCCGTGGGTGGCGCTGATCTGGCTCGCGGCCGGCGTCGCGATCGACGTCGTGCTCACGGCGACGCGACCAGAGCGGGTTCGCGCGTTCGGCTCGATCCTCGGCGCCTCGGAGGGCGTGCCGGCAGAGGCGCCCGAAGCGCAGCCGGCGACGGCGTCGTAAGCGCGCCGCACAAGGAGCCGGGCGTATCTCTGCGTCCGGCTCCGTCGTTTCGAGACGGACGATGGCTCGCCCTGTCCCAGCCGACCTCGAAGACGCGCTCGCCGCCAGCCCGGCGGCGCGCGAACGCTTCTGGTCGATGCCCGCAGAGCGAAAGGACGCCTGGGTTCGCTGGGTCGAGCGGGCGCGCCTTCCCCGGTCGCGCCGCCGGCGGATCGGCGAGACGGTGCGGCGGCTGACCGGCACGGGCCCTGTCGCTCCCGTCGGGCACGAGACCGTCGCCGCGGCGCCGCTGCCCCGGAGCGACGCGGGCGCCTGGCTCCTCGGGCTCGTGCTCCTCGCCGGCCTCGCCGCGTTCCTCGTCTGGTTCGCCGTTCACCGGCACGACGGCAACTCGAACTCCACCGCGGTCGTCGTCACGGCGAAGGCGACCGTGCCGCACGTCGCCGGCATTCGCTATCAGTCCGCGCTGTTCCAGCTGAAGGAGGCGAAGCTCGCCTCGCGGCTGGTGCGGCGCGCAGCGACGAAGCCGCGCGGCATCGTGATCGGGCAGAAGCCGAAGGCCGGCGTAACCGTGCCGCAGGGTACCCCGGTCGCGCTCGTCGTCTCGAACGGGCCGCCCGGCGTGAAGATGCCGGACCTCGTGGGCCTCGCGGCTGCGGACGCCGTCAAGGCGCTGCAGGCGCGGAAGCTCGCGCCGACGCTTCGGCAGGTCGCCTCGCAGGAGGCGCCGGGCACCGTCGTCTCGCAGACTCCGCGGCCGGGGGCGCGCGCCAAGCCGGGCACGAAGGTCGTGCTCCAGGTCGCGAAGGGCGCGGCGGCAGTGGCGGCGCCGGACGTGACCGGGCGCTCGGAGTCGCAGGCGGCCGCGGCGCTGCAGCAGGCGGGGCTCTCGGCGCGTGTCGTGCCGGTGCCCTCCGCGCGGCCGAAGGGAATCGTCGTCGCGCAGAGCCCGCCGGCGGGGCAGAAGGTGGCGAAGGGCGGGACCGTGAGGCTGAACGTGTCGAGCGGCACCGCATCCGGCGTGACGACGAGCACGGCGACGTCGAGCACTGCGACGTCGAGCACGGCGACGTCGACTGGGCGGCAGACGACGACTGCGCCGTCCGGCAACGACTACAGCGGCGTTCGCGTCCGGACCGCCGTGCAGCGGATCGCGCAGGGCCGCCAGAAGGTGATCGTCCAGTACGTCGCGTCGAGCAAGCCGGCCGGGGTCGTCGTCTCGAGCTCGACCGCCGGCTCCCGTGAGCGGCTTCAGGTGTCGGCCGGCCCGAGCCCGAAGCCCGCGACGAGCGTGCCGGACGTCAGCGGCGAGGACTCGGCGACTGCCCAGCAGGATCTCGAGGCGGCCGGTTTCACCGCGATCGAGGTGCAGTGGCCGGTCTCCGACTCCGTCGCGGACGGCACCGTCGTGTACGAGACCCCGGTCGGCCAGGCGCCGGCGGGCTCGGCGGTCGTGCTCTACATCGGCACCGTCAGCGGAGGCTGAGAGCGGGTACGCTCCGGTTTCTGCGGCCGTGGGAGCCGGGGAGGTGGCGTGGGAGCCGCAGCCCTGCCCGCCCCGGCTCCTTTTTCTTTCCGTTGCTCTTTCTTTACGGGCCCCTTACGCGCCGGGCGCATGGCGTATCGCCACCCGGGCACCCCTCTCGTATCAACTCACATGGGAGGGCAATCGTGAGAAAGGTCATCGTCGCAGTCGTCGCAGCGTGCGGTCTCGCCCTCGCGGGCACGGCCGCCGCGGCCCTCGTCCCGTTCGAGTTCGTCGGCGACTCGAGCGGCACCGGCTGCCCCGTGGCGACGTACTCGCACGGCGTCCTGCACCTGGAGAAGAACTGCGTCACGACCGCGAACGCCTCGGCCGGCGCGGAGATCACGGGCCTCAACGGCCAGTCGTTCACGTCGGCGTCGTTCACGCTCGCGAGCGCGAGCCAGTGCCAGGGCGGCTCGCCTCGGTTCAACATCGTCACGACGACCGGCACGTTCTTCCTCGGCTGCAACAACGTGACGCCGACGACGAACGGCGACGGGACGGCGACGTACTCGTTCACCGCTGCCAACCTGGTGTGGTCGGGCGTGCCGCCTGCTCCGGTCCCGGGGACGATCACCGGCGTCTCGATCCTGATCGACGTCCAGGGCACCGCCGACATCACGAAGATCAGCGTGAACGGCGTCGAGCAGGTTCAGCTGCACGTTTCGGGCGACCGCGCGAAGGCATGCAAGAAGGGCGGCTGGAAGTCGTTCACGAACCCGACCTTCAAGAACCAGGGTCAGTGCGTGAGCCACCTGCAGCACCAGCTGCACGACGCCGGCTAAGCGCCGCGTCGCGCTCGGCTCGTCGTCAGCTCGAGGAGAAGAGGGGAGCCCCGGCCGCACGGGGCTTCTCTCTGGCAGTTTCTAGCGCCGGCCGAGCCGCGAGGCGAGGGCGGAAGCGCACGTTGCCGGGAACAGCGTCCGAAGCTGAGCCGCAGACATTGGTTTCTCCTTGGGACGAGGGCCGCAATGACCTTAGGTGCCGATCATCGTCCGCCGCCCCCGGTTCATGGAATCCCTGCATCGGTGGTTCTCCTCGCCGCTTCACCCCCGAGGAGCGGGTGAATACGCTGGCCCGCGGGATGAGACGGGCTGCGCTGACCCGGCCGACGCAGACGGGGGCTGCCGGCGCGTGCCTGCTCGTCTCGCTCGCTTTTTTCCTCGCGGCCGCCGTCGCGATGCCGGCGGGGGCGGCGCCCGCCGTTCGGGTGCTTCGCTTCTCGTACGACTCGAACGCAGGTCTTCCCCGGAGCGCCTACCTCGTGCTGCCGGCCTGGTACGGGCCGCGGCGGCATCCGCCGATCCCGCTCGTCCTCTCGCCGCACGGTCGCGGCGTCAGCGGCTCCTACAACCTCCGCTTCTGGGGCGGCCTGCCCGCCCGGGGCCCGTTCGCGCTCGTCTCGCCTGACGGGCAGGGACGACGCCTGCCGTTCTACTCGTGGGGATATCCGGGACAGATCGACGATCTCGCCCGCATGCCGGCCGCGGTCGCGCGCGCCTTCCCCTGGCTCGAGATCGATCCGGCGCGCGTCTACGCGATCGGCGACAGCATGGGCGGGCAGGAGGTCCTCCTGCTCGCGGCGCGACCGGACGTCCGCCTCGCCGGCGTCGCCGCCCTCGACCCGGTCACCGATCTGGCGCGTCGCTACCGCAAGTGGTTCGTGACGCCCGGCGAGCACGCGCTGCCGGCGAGGGCGCGGCTCGAGCTCGGCGGTACGCCGGCCCAACAGCCCGACGCGTACAGGGCAAGGAGCCCGGAGACGTTCGTGCGCGCCGTCGCGCGGAGCGGCATCCCCCTGCAGCTCTGGTGGAGTCGCCGCGACTCCGTCGTCACCGACCAGGCCGCGGAGACGGCGCCCTTCTATCGCAGGCTCGTGACGGTCGCACCGGCCGCGCCGGTGCAGCAGATCGTCGGGTACTGGGAGCACGCGCACGAGATGCATCCCGGCACGCAGCTGCCCGCGGTGCTCGCGTGCTTCGGGCTCGTCGGCCCGGACGGACTCGAGGTGCCGGCCTACCGGACGCTGCGCCGCGGCTCGGTCGAGGAGCTCCCGCCGGAGTGGCACGCGGCCCGGGTCGCGTTCAGCCGCGCCTTCTGCGGCCGCGCCGCGGGCTGAGCCATTCCCGACTGCGGCGCGGCGCGCTTGTGCAACCTGCGGCTGCCGAGTCAAGCAACCTGGAGCTCGTCTCACAATGGGCCGAGTCGAGCAACCGGGTTGCCGGAACGGGGGACGCGCACAGCAGCCGCCTGCGCCTACTCTGGAGGGTTCATGTCTGCGGCCGAGAGAACCCTGGAGATCGTCTGGCAGCAGGACCCGAGCGCCTACGTGTTCGGTCGCGCCGCCGACGGGACGCTGTCGGCCGACGGCCTGCAGGTCGGCGAGCCCGCCGGCGCCGACCTCTCGCTCGCGTCCGGGATCGACGCACGCCGGGTCGGCGTGCGCGACCTCGTCGCGCTCGCGGCCGAGCCGCCCCGGGGCTTCGAGCCTGGTGGGAGCGCGCGCGGCGTCTTCGCGATCGTCGAGCTCGCGCACCGCTCGATCGCCGAGGGGCTCGTCCATCCATACCTCGACCACGGCGAGGACGGGTGGCACGCGTTCTGGGGCGCCACGCTCGACGCCTCCGTGCAGGCGTCGCTCGCCGAGATCGCGGCCGCGCTGCCGGTGGTCGCAGCAGACGCCTTCGGCGGCGACCGCGCCGCGACCGCTCACGACCTCTACCCCGTGGTCGTCGACGCGATCGCGCGCGACCGCCTCCGCGCCGAGCGCGTCAACCTCGTCGGCCGGTTGCCGATGCGGCCCTCGGCGCTCGAGCTCTACGTCGACGGGCTCGCCGCGGCCGAGCCGCTGCTGCCGCCGCACTCCGGCTATGCGGCACTAAGGCGGCAGCTGGCCCGCTGGGTCTACGACGGGCTCGGCGTGCTCGCACGCGGGTCAGAGGCCTCGTGGCAGCTCAGCCTGCACCTCGACGAGCGAGCAGCCGGCGGCGAGACGGAGCTCGTGCTCGAGCTCTGGCTCCAGGCCGAGGACGACCCGCTGCTCAGCCTGCCCGCCTCGCTCGTGTGGGAGGGCGGCGAGGACATCTTCTCGTTCCTGCGCGCGAGCGATCCGCGTCAGGACCTGACCCGCCGGCTCGCCGAGCTCGAGCCGCTGCTCGGCGGGCACGGGATCCGGTTCGACGGCGCGAAGGCGACCGAGGCGAGGCTCGACGTCGACACGGCGGGCGTTTTCCTGCGCGAGGCGATGCCACGGCTCGAGGAGCTCGGTGTGCCCGTCCTGCTGCCGTCCGCGTGGGTGCGTGCCCCGAGCCGGCTGCGCGTCAACCTGACGGCGACGAGCCGCCGCGACCCGGCCGCTCGCTCGAGCGGGCTGCTCTCGACCGCCTCGCTCATGGAGTTCGACTGGCGGCTCGCGGTCGGCGACGCGTCGTTGAGCGAGGAGGAGCTCGTCGAGCTAGCGAAGGCCAAGGATCCGTTCGTCCGCGTCGGCGGCCGCTGGCACGCGCTGCGGCAGCCCGAGGTCGAGCGCGCGCTCCGCTTCCTCGAGCGTCACCGCACCGGCTCCGGGATCGTCGATCTCGTCCGGGCCGTCTCCGGGCTCGACGCGGACGAGGCCGGACTCGAGCTGGGCGAGGTCGCGCTCGACGAGGCGCTCGCCGAGCTGCTCGGCGACGACGACCGGCGCTTCCGCTCGCTGCCGACGCCGGCCTCGATGGCCTTCGCGCTCTTCCCGTTCCAGGAGCGCGGCCACGGCTGGCTGCGGATGCTCGGCGACCTCGGGGTCGGCGCGATCCTCGCCGACGACATGGGCCTCGGGAAGACGGTGCAGGCGATCGCGATGCTCGCCTCGGAGCGGGAGGAGACACCGGAGATCGGCCCGACGCTCGTGGTGTGCCCGATGAGCGTCGTCAAGCAGTGGGCGGCCGAGATCGAGCGGTTCGCGCCCATGCTGCGCGTGCTGTCTCACCACGGCGTCGCGCGGCTCAAGGGCGACGCGCTCGTCGAAGGCGTGCTGACGTCCGACGTCGTCGTCACGTCGTACGACATCGCGACGCGCGACATCGAGACGCTGGAGCTCGTCGCCTGGGATCGTCTGCTGCTCGACGAGGCGCAGGACATCAAGAACCCGGCCACGAAGCGTGCGCGCGCGCTGCGCCGGCTGCAGGCGCGGCGGCGAGTCGCGATGACCGGCACGCCGATCGAGAACCGTCTCGGCGAGCTGTGGGCGATCATGGACATCGTCAATCCGGGGCTGCTCGGGTCGCGCGAGCGGTTCGACCGCAATTTCGCGCGGCGCATCGAGGAGCTCCACGACGAGCAGGCCCTCGAGCGGCTGCGCGCTATCGTCCGGCCGTTCGTGCTCCGGCGCGCGAAGGACGCGCCGGAGGTGGAGCTCGAGCTGCCGCCGATCACGATCGAGAAGGACTACTGCCGGCTGACGGTGGAGCAGGCGGCCCTCTACCAGGCGACGGTCGACCGCTGGCTCCCCCGCATCGAGGAGCAGCACGGAGCCTTCGGCCGCCGTGGCTCGGTCCTCGCGATGTTGAGCCAGCTGAAACGCGTGTGCAACCACCCGGAGCTACTGCTCCCGACCGGGGAGGCGCTGGACGGACGCTCGGGGAAGCTCGACCGCCTCGTCGAGCTGCTCGGGCGCGTCCCGGACGGTGACAAGGCGCTCGTCTTCACGCAGTATCCGGGCTTCGACCGGCTGGTGCCGCATCTCGCCGAGCAGCTCGGCGTACAGGTCGGGTTCTTCCACGGGCGGCTGACGGCGCGGCAGCGCGACGACGTGCTGCGCGCCTTCGAGTCCGAGGACGGGCCCTCGGTGCTCGTCATCTCGATCAAGGCGGGCGGCCGCGGGTTGAACCTGCCGGCCGCGAATCACGTCATCCACTTCGACCGCTGGTGGAACCCGGCGGTCGAGCAGCAGGCGACCGACCGCGTGCATCGCGTCGGCCAGCGGAAGCCCGTGTTCGTGCACAGCCTGATCTGCCTCGGCACGCTCGAGGAGCGCATCGACGAGCTGCTCGAGTCGAAGCGCGAGCTCGCGGCGAAGGTGATCCACGGCGGCTCGGAGGACTGGCTCGGCGAGCTCGACATCGGCGCGATCCGTGCCGCCGTCGCGCTTTCGCCCGACTGGATGGAGGCGGCGGCGTGACGAGCCTGCCGGGGCACGGCCCCTGGGCACGGCTGCTTGCGAGCTCGGTGGTACGGGACGAGCGCGCGGCGCCGGCGGAGCGGGCCCGCGAGCTCCTGCGCGAGGGAGCGGTCGGTGAGCTCGAGGTGACGCTCGGGGCGCTCACTGCGACCGTCGAGGGCTGCACCGCCGAGATCTCGGCCGTGCCGGTGCCGCCGCAGATCTGGACGACGATGACCCGCTTCGCACGCGGCAACCGTCCGCTCGAAGACGCGGTCGAGGGCCGCGTGCAGTCGGCGCAGCTCGAGCACGTGATGATCGAGGACTGGAGCGAGCCGCTCGTCCCGCGACCGCACGAGCTGGGGCGAACGTGCTCGTGCGACGGCGGCGGCCTGCCGTGCGAGCACGTCGCGGCGCTCGCCTATGCGGTTGCCGAGGCAATCGACGCCGATCCGTCGCTCCTGCTCCGCTGGCGCGGCTGTGTGCCGGCGCCGGAGCTCCCGCAGGAAGCGTCGAGCGCGCCGGCTCTCGAGGCGACGGTCGACCCCGCGGACGACGACCCGTGGCGGGCCGGAACGTTCCCGGAGCCTCGACCGCTGCGGCCGCTGCCGGTGGGCGCGGTGCTGAAGAGGCTCGGCCCGAGCGGCCTGCGGCTGCGCGGCGACGATCTCGCGACCGTCCTGCAGCGCGCCTACGACGCGTTCGCCGAAGGCTCCTCGGAGCAGCCGCGCCCGGGAAAGACCTAGCGCGGGCTCTCGCCGTCGGCGCCGACCGGGGCGTCTACGATCCTGCCGTGGACCGCGACGAGCAGCGCCGGGTCAGGCTCGAGGACTGGTCGTCGATGGCCACGGGCTGGGAGCGTGCGCGTCAGGAGCGGGAGAAGGTCGGGGCCCCCGTGACCGAGTGGCTCGTCCGCGAGCTCGCGCCGAAGCCCGGCGAGACGGTGCTCGAGCTCGCGGCCGGCCAGGGCGACGTCGGATTCGAGCTTGCCCCGGTCCTCGGCGACGGTGGCCGCCTGATCTCGAGCGACTTCAGCCCGGCCATGGCCGACATCGCCCGCCGTCGAAGCGCCGAGCTCGGTTTGACGAACGTCGAGCACCTCATCCTGGACGCGGAACGGATCGCGCTCGCGGACGATTCGGTCGACGGGGTCGTCTGTCGCTGGGGCTACATGCTCATGCCGGATCCGGCAGCGGCCCTCGCCGAGACGAGGCGGGTGCTGCGCTCCGGCGGGCGGCTCGCGTGCTCGGTC
>Ga0310810_10007768_pt1 | contig 12279 bp, 10 predicted proteins | sample NCmetagenome_FD_207641 | JGI IMG/M metagenome (GOLD analysis project Ga0310810, IMG submission 207641) | Soil microbial communities from experimental microcosm in Duke University, North Carolina, United States - NC | ecosystem: Engineered > Artificial ecosystem > Soil microcosm > Unclassified ... | reverse complement strand
CACCTCGCCCAGCATCGCCTGATTGCCGCGGAACTCGTCGGCGCCGGTCGTGCGCAGCGCCTTGGCGATGATGCCGACCAGAAAGTCGAGCTTGACCGCAAGCCGCGTGCAGCCCTGAAACTGGTAGCCGGCGAGGAACCCGGACTGCGGGAAGAAAATCTTGAGCTTCTCGAGATCGCGGTGCAGGAGCACGTCCTCCCACGGGATGAACGCGTTGTCGAAGACGAAGATGGCGTCGTTCTCGTCGAAGCGCGACGACAACGGGTAGTCGAACGGCGTGCCCATGACGCTCGCCATCATTTCGTAGGACGTGCGGCACAGGAGCTTGACGCCCGGCGCATTCATCGGCGCGATGAACATCACCGCGAGATCGGTGTCATGGGTCGGCACCGCCGCGTTCTGGCCGAGAAAGTTGTAATGGGTGAGCGCCGATGACGTCGCCACCACCTTGGCGCCGGACACGTAGATGCCGGCATCGGTCTCCTTCTGGATGGTGATGAAGACGTCTTTGACCTGGTCGGGAGCCTTGGCGCGGTCCAGCGGCGGATTGACGATGGCATGGTTCATGAACAGCACGTATTCCTGCGCGCGCCGATACCAGGCCTTGGCGTTGCCGGAGAACTTTCCATAAAACTGATGATTAGCCCCCAGCGTGTTCATCAGCGAGGCCTTATAGTCAGGCGAACGACCCATCCAGCCGTAGGACATGCGCGCCCACTGGGCGATGGCATCGCGTTGAGCAATGAGCTCGTCGCGCGAGCGCGCCGCGCGGAAAAATTTATGCGTGTAGCCGCCCGAGCCCGTGTCGGTCGGCGAGGTGAGCAGATCCTTGGTCTTGGCGTCGTGCAGGGCATCGTACAGCCGGGCGATCGAGCGTGCGGCGTTGCGAAACGCGGGATGCGTGGTGACGTCGTCGACGCGCTCGCCGTAGACATAGACCTCTCTGCCGTCGCGCAGACTGGCCAGATATTCGGCGCCCGTGAACGGTCGTCCCTTCGCGCCGATCGCGTCCTCGGACTTCGTGGGGCTCATGGGGAACGGGCTCCTTGCAGCATCGCGGCAGCAAGGCACTCGCGGAGGCGGGTGTCAATGCGCGGAGAGTTCGTCAGCATGCACCCCCGCTACCCAGCCAAGCCCAGGCGCATATTATCGGCGTGATGGTTCCTGGCGCGAGCACGTCGACGATTAGGATGCCGGGATTGTTCGGCAAGCGCGGCCGCCGGCCGACCGCCCACGCGCGACGCGGAGCCAGGAAGTACCATCCCGCCGTGGCCGCGAACACGAGGGCGGAGTTGGAGATGCGGATCAAGAGCCCAGCGTTCATGGGCGACGTCAAATAGCGGTGCGGCCGGGCCGGCGGCCACGATTGTCGCCTGAGCGAATGTGAATACCTCGCGGCCTGCCGGACTCGACAAATCGCCACAGACGCCCCGTCGAGACGTAGTGCTGAATGCCCGGATCGGGTGCAGGAAGCTCGGCCCCCTGCTGGCGCGGCAGCACAGAACGGCCCATTCTTATCTCTACTTCCCGCTCGGCGGCCCGAAGCCGAAAGGAACCCGGGTTTCGGGCGGTGCGGGGGGCGCTGGCGTTCTCTCCGACCGCGCCAGACGGTGGGTTAGCGCCCGTTGCTGGTCTTGCGGCCCCCTGCTAGAGCTTCATCACTTGCGGACAGCGGGGGACGATTCGAGAGGGGGCGCGCGGGTATGGAAGTCTTCACCCAGCAGCTCATTAACGGGATCACGCTCGGTTCGATCTACGGCCTCATCGCCATTGGCTACACCATGGTGTTCGGCATCATCGGCATGGTGAACTTCGCCCATGGCGACGTGTTCATGGTGTCCGCCTTCATCGCGCTCGTCACCTTGCTCGTGCTCACGACCTGGTTCGGCATGGGCTCCGTGGTACTGGCGCTCCTGATCGTGCTCATTGTCGCCATGTTGTTGACCTCGCTCGTCAACTGGACGATCGAGCGGGTCGCCTACCGGCCGTTGCGCGGCTCGTTCCGGCTTGCGCCTCTGATATCCGCCATCGGCATGTCGATCTTCCTTTCGAATTTCGTGCAGGTCGCCCAGGGTCCGCGGGTCAAGTCGATCCCGCCTCTGTTCAACGACGTGATCGTGCTGATGTCCAGCAGCGACGGCTATGACGTGTCCGTATCCTACAAGCAGCTCATGGTCTGGGCGGTGACGGCTGCGCTCCTCGTGGCGTTCTGGTTCGTGGTGACCAAGACCGCGCTCGGGCGGGCACAACGCGCCTGCGAGCAGGATCAGAAGATGGCGGCGCTGCTCGGCATCGACGTCGACCGCACGGTCTCGATCACCTTCGTGATCGCGGCCGCTTTGGCGGCGGTCGCGGGCACGATGTATCTTGTCTATTACGGCGTGATCAGCTTCGCCGACGGCTTCGTTCCCGGCGTCAAGGCGTTCACCGCCGCTGTGCTCGGGGGCATCGGCTCCCTTCCGGGCGCGGTGCTTGGCGGACTGTTGATCGGACTCATCGAGACAATGTGGTCGGCCTATTTCTCCACCGACTACAAGGACGTCGCCGCCTTCTCCATTCTCGCCATCACCATGATCTTCCTGCCCCAGGGCATCCTGGGCCGGCCGGACGTGGAGAAAGTGTAAGATGGTGCAAGAGGCGTCCCGGCCCGCCTCGCGCGTCGACCTCGTTCGCGCCTTGCGCGAAGCTGCGATCACCGCCCTCATCGCATTCGGCATGTTCCTGCCGCTGATCGGTTTCAACACCGTTCAGAATATCCACAACGAACTCGTTCTGGAGACGCGCTGGCCGCTGCTCGCCGCGCTGGTCGGCATCATCGCCGTCGGGCGCTTTCTCTATGCGCTCCTGATGGCGCCCTGGCTCGCGCGCCGCGCCATGCGGCCGCGGAAGCAGCACGGTGAGGGTGCGGTCTGGCGCGCCCGGCTCGGACGTTGGCTGATTCCGTTCACGCTGGGCTTCGCGGTCGTCTATCCCCCGCTCGCGCTCTCGGTCGTCGGCTTTCAAGGCGCGGTGAAGTGGATCGACAATTTCGGTGTTCAGATTCTGATCTACGTCATGCTGGGCTGGGGCCTCAACATCGTGGTCGGCCTCGCGGGTCTGCTCGATCTCGGCTATGTCGCGTTCTACGCCGTCGGAGCCTATTCCTACGCGCTGCTCGCAAAGACCTTCGGCTTGTCGTTCTGGCTCCTGCTGCCGCTCGCGGGCTGCCTGGCGGCGTTCTGGGGCATCCTGCTCGGATTTCCAGTGCTGCGGCTGCGCGGCGACTATCTCGCCATCGTGACGCTCGCCTTCGGCGAGATCATCCGGCTTGTCCTGATCAACTGGGTCCCGGTGACCAACGGCTATGCCGGCATCAGCAGCATCCCGCGGCCCACGTTCTTCGGCATTCCGTTCAACGCGTCCGATGAAGGCTTTGCGGCCCGCCTGGGACTGGAATTCAGCCCGATCTACCGCACCATCTTCCTCTACTACCTGATCCTCGCGCTGGCCCTGGTCACCGCCGCCGTCACCCTCCGTCTGCGCCGCCTGCCGATCGGACGGGCTTGGGAAGCCTTGCGGGAAGACGAGATCGCGTGCCGCTCGCTCGGCATCAACACCACCAACACCAAGCTTACCGCCTTCGCCATGGGCGCGATGTTCGCAGGCTTCGCCGGCTCGTTCTTCGCCGCACGACAAGGGTTCATTTCGCCCGAAAGCTTCACCTTCATGGAATCCGCGGTCATCGTCGCCATCGTCGTGCTGGGCGGCATGGGGAGCCTGCTGGGCGTGGCGATCGCCGCCGTGATCATGATCGGCGGCACCGAGATCATGCGCGAGCTCGATTTTCTTAAGGTCGTGTTCGGCAACGAATTCGACCCGACGCAATACCGTATGCTCTTGTTCGGCTTCGCCATGGTGCTGATCATGGTGTGGAAGCCGCGCGGGCTGATTGCCACGCGCGAGCCCTCGGCCCTGCTCAGCGACTATCCCGTTGCCGCGACGGCCCCACTTGGGCCGCGGTCGGACGTGGCAGAGCCTCCACTCGTGCGCGGGCATGGGCCATGAGTGCACCTTCCTCCAGCGCGGCGCCGGTTGCCGGAGCACCACACCCGGCCGCGCTGTCCCCGAGCCAGATCCCCATCCTGCGGGTCGAGCACCTCACCATGCGCTTTGGCGGGCTCGTCGCTATCAACGATTTCTCATTCACCGCCGGACATGGCGATATCACCGCGCTGATCGGACCGAACGGCGCCGGCAAGACCACGGTGTTCAACTGCATCACCGGGTTTTACAAGCCGACCGAGGGGCGCATCGCGCTGCAATTCGGCGACCCGGTCGTATGGGACGAGCTGGAAGCGTTGACCGAGCGCGGCACCCGCAGCGTCGCGCGCGCGAACGGTATGCTGTTTCTGCTCGAGCGCATGCCCGACTATCTGGTGACGCAGAAAGCTCGCGTCGCGCGCACGTTCCAGAACATCCGTTTGTTCCAGGGCATGACGGTGCTGGAGAATCTCCTGGTCGCTCAGCACAACCCCTTGATGTGGGCGTCGGGCTTTACCGCGCTCGGTGCGTTGGGGCTGCGCTCCTACGCGCGCGCGGAACGGGCCGCGATCGACAAGGCGCGCTACTGGCTCGACAAGATCAACCTCGCCAAGCGTGCCGACGATCCGGCCGGGGAATTGCCCTATGGCGGGCAGCGGCGGCTCGAGATCGCGCGCGCAATGTGCACGGATCCGGTGCTATTGTGCCTCGACGAACCGGCCGCCGGTCTCAATCCGAACGAGAGCGCGGAGCTCGGGCGCTACTTGCACGCCATTCGCGACGAGCACGCGACCTCGATCCTCCTGATCGAGCACGACATGACGGTCGTAATGGAGATTTCCGACCACGTGGTCGTGCTCGACCACGGCCAGAAGATCGCCGACGGCACGCCGGAGGAGATCCGCAACGATCCAAAGGTGATTGCAGCCTATCTCGGAGTCGAGGAGGACGAGGTCGCGGACGGCGGGATTGAGACGCGCTCATGAGTATCGTCCTGGCCCATGAGATGATGGCGAAGGCGCTGCCGCGATGGTTGCTGCTCGCGCTCGTCGCCGTGTGCGCAGCGGGCGCATGCGCCCGGGCGCAGGGCTATCCCACACGCCCGGTCACGTTCGTCGTACCGTTCGCTCCAGGCGGAGGCACTGAATTCCTGGCGCGCCTGCTCGGACAACGGCTGGAGCAGCGGCTCGGGAAGCCGTTCGTGATCGAGAACCGCCCAGGCGGCGGCGGAGTGACGGGAGCGCTTTCGGTCGCGCGCTCAGCGCCCGACGGGCACACCCTCCTGATGGCGCCGGCTCCGGTCATGGCAATCAACGTCAGCCTGCACAAGAAGCTGCCATATGATCCCGCCGCCGATTTCGTGCCACTCGCCCTGGTCGTCGCCAGCCCCTATGTACTCGTCGTCACCCCTTCGCTGCCGGTGCATTCGGTGCCGGACCTGGTCAGGCTCGCAAAGGACAAGCCGGGACAACTGGCTTTCGCGTCGGCCGGTGCTGGTACGCCCCATCATCTCTTTCCGCACCTGTTCCAGAGCAAGACCGGCATCGAGATGACGCACGTCCCCTACCGCGGCTCCGTACCGGCGCTCACCGATGTCGCGGCCGGACATGTTCAGCTCATGTTCAGCGATGTGCCGCCGGCCCTGAGCCTGATCAACGAAGGCAAGGTGCGCGCGATCGGGGTCTCGACCAAGGAGCGAGTCGCCGCGCTCCCTCATCTCGCGCCCATCGCGGAACAGGGCGTCGCGGACTTCGACGCCGCGTCGTGGCAGATGGTGGTCGCGCCCGCCGCCACGCCCAGGGACATCGTCGAGCGCCTGCACGCGGAGATCAAAGAGTTCATGGTGCTGCCCGAGATCAAGGAGCATATTTTCAGGATGGGGCTGCTTCCGATCGACACGCCCTCGGTCGCCAACCTGAAGATCTTTGTGCAGACAGAGATCGCGCAATGGAGCAGGGTCGTGGAACAGGCCGGCATCGCCGGCTCGCAATGACAGGCATGGCACAGAGCTTGTCCCGAATGCGGTGGGACATGAACACGCCGGTCCCGGATCATTGGAGGGTGCGATGACCTCGCCTCTCCTCTCCGTACGCGCGGTGAAGGCGTATTACGGCCATATCGCCGCCCTCAAGGGCGTCGACGTGGACGTCGGCGAGGGTGAGATCGTGGCGCTGATCGGCGCCAACGGCGCCGGCAAGTCGACGCTGATGATGACGATCTTCGGCAATCCGCGCGCCTTCGAAGGGCAAATCACCTTCGCCGGCCGGGACATCACGCGGCTTCCCACGCACGAGATCGCGCGGCTGAAAATCGCGCAGGCGCCCGAAGGCCGCCGCATCTTCGTGCGAATGACCGTGCTGGAGAACCTGCAGATGGGCGCCGCGGTTGCCGGCTCCGCGCATTTTCGATCCGATCTCGAACGCGTATTCGCTCTCTTTCCGCGCCTCAAGGAGCGCATCGACCAGCGCGGCGGCACGCTCTCCGGCGGCGAGCAACAGATGCTGGCGATCGCGCGCGCGCTGATGGGCCGCCCTCGCCTGCTCCTGCTCGACGAGCCGTCGCTGGGCTTGGCGCCGCTGATCGTCCACCAGATCTTCGGCGCCATCAGGAAACTGAATACGGAAGAAAAGCTCACCGTATTCCTGGTCGAGCAAAACGCGTTCCATGCCCTGAAGCTCGCCCACCGCGGCTATGTCATGGTCAACGGCACGATTACGCTGAGTGGAACCGGGCGGGAGCTTCTGGCGCGGCCGGAGGTGAAAGCAGCCTACCTGGAAGGCGGGAGGCACTGAGGACAGCGATGGATTTCTCGATTCCCGAATTCGTGTCCGACGAGCACTCGCTCGGCGTCTTTCTCCTGCTCACGGTCCTGATGGGCGGGGGTGCGGCCTGGCTCGCCGGGCGGGCGATTGCTGCGACCTGGCGGCACTGGTGGCATCTCGTGCTCTACATGGTGGTCCTGAGCCTCGCGGTGCGCTTCCTGCATTATGCCCTGTTCGACACCAAGTTCCTGTCGCTGCACTACTATCTCGTCGACTACACGGTCTGTCTGGCGTTCGGGCTGCTCGGCTTCCACTCAATGCGAGTGACCCAGATGGTCACCCGTTACGGATGGATCAACGAGCGTGCCGGTCCGTTTCAATGGCGTCGCCGCGACGATACGGCAACCGTGAAGAGCCCAGAATCTGGATGACATTTCTGTCCATTTAAGGCTTGAATCCATTCATGAGGCCGCTCCTGCGCGACGTAGAGACGTGCCTCCCCGCTTTCATCCAGAGGTGGATACTATGAGACAATGGCTCTCGCTCGGCGTGGCCTTGGTTATCGGCCTTGCGTTCGCGGATACGGCTTCGGCGCAGGTCAAACTGGGCGTCGCCGGCCCGCTCACCGGCGGCAGCGCCGCTTTCGGCGCCCAGCTCAAGAACGGCACCGAGCAGGCGGTCGAAGACATCAATGCCGCCGGAGGGATTCTCGGACAGAAGATCCAGCTGTTCGTCGGCGACGATCGCGCCGATCCGAAAGAAGGCGTCTCGGTCGCCAACAAATTCGTCGGCGACGGCGTGAAATTCGTCATCGGGCATTTCAATTCCGGCGTCACCATGCCGGCATCGGAAGTCTACCAGGAAAACGGGATCCTTGAGATCACGCCGGCCGCGACCAATCCGCGGATCACCGAACGCAACATGTGGAACATCTTCCGCACCTGCGGCCGCGACGACCAGCAAGGCGCGGTAGCCGGCGACTACATCCTCAAGAAGTTCAAGGGCAAGAAGATCGCCGTCATCCACGACAAGACCACCTACGGCCAGGGACTCGCCGACGTGACCAAGGCGACGATCAACAAGGGCGGGATGAAGGAAGTGCTCTACGAGGGCGTCAACAAGGACGACAAGGATTTCTCCGCCCTGGTCTCCAAGGTCAAGGCGTCCGGCGCCGACCTCATCTATTGGGGCGGACTGCACGACACCGGCGGGCTGATCCTGCGCCAGATGCGCGCCCAGGGCGTCAAGGCGCCGCTGATGGGCGGCGACGGCATCACCGACGACGAGTTCGCCTCGATCGCGGGCCCCGGCGCCGAAGGCACGCTGATGACCTACGGTCCCGATCCGCGCAAGCGGCCGGAGGCCAAGGATGCAGTGGCGAAATTCCGCGCCAAGAATTTCGAGCCGCAGGCCTACACCCTCTACAGCTATGCCGCCGTCCAGATCATCAAGCAGGCGGCCGAGGCGGCGAAGTCGCTCGACCCCAAGAAGGTGGCCGAGCAGATCAAGTCCGGCATGAAGTTCAAGACCGTGATCGGCGACTTGTCCTACGACAAGAAGGGGGACGTGACGCGCCTCGATTATGTGATCTATGTCTGGAAGAAGGACCCTACCGGCAAGATCACCTACGCCGAGATCGAATGACCCTGCAGCGCGGCCTGATCCCGCTTGCTCATCGTCGATGACGGCAAGCGGGATCAGCCGATGTTCTGCAGCACCGGAAATGTTTCGATCAACCAGCTGTTCAACTGCGTGAAGAATCCGGCGAGGAAGCCAATTCCGGTGAGCACGAGCAGGCCCCCCATCACCCGCTCGACGTGGGCGAGATGGGAGCGGAAGCGGACCAGGAAGGCCGCAAACGGCTCCACGGCGAACGCCGCGACGATGAACGGCACACCAAGCCCGAACGAATAGACGGCGAGCAGGCCTGCGCCCTTGGCCACCGTGGACTTCGACGCCGCAACTGCCAGGATCGCGGCCAGGATCGGCCCGATGCACGGCGTCCAGCCGATCGCAAAGGCCAAGCCCATCACATAGGCGCCCCACAGTCCCACCGGTTTTTGCACCTGGAGCCGCGCCTGCCGGTACAGGAAGCCGATCGGGGTAAGCCCGAGGAAGTGCAGCCCCATGATGATTATGGCGATGCCGGCGACGACCGCGAGCTCGTTCGAATAAAAGCGCAGCAGCGCGCCGATCACGCTCGCGCTCGCGCCGAGCGCGACGAAGATGGTCGAGAACCCGGCCACGAACAGGCCGGCAGCGAGCACCGTGTCCCGTTGCACCTGCGGCGGAGGCTCCTTGTCCGCGAGACGCTCGAGCGAGGTGCCGGCCAGATAGACCAGATAGGGCGGCACCAGCGGCAGCACGCAGGGCGACAGGAAGCTCACCAGACCGGCCAAGAGCGCGGCGAAGATCGTGACGTCGGCAGCCATGGCGGCTAGATGCGATGCATCTGTGTCCAGACGCAAGCCGCCTGTGCATCACTCCCTATGATGTGAAGTTCCTGCTACGCTTCGCTCGTCCGTCTTCATCCCCGGGGAAAGCGCGTCGATGGCCAATCGCACGACATTTGCGCGCGACCCGGCTCGCGGCGGGCAGGCCATGCACACGCGACGAGGTGATCCTTGTCACGACGAAATCTGATCACCGACGTCGCCGGCATTCTGGTCGGACAGGCCGATGATGCGCGGCTCGCCTCGGGGGTTACGGCCATTGTGTTCGCGGAGCCGGCCGTGACCGCTGTCGACGTGCGCGGCGGCGCGCCCGCCACGCGCGAGACGGACCTGCTTGAGCCGCATCGCACCGTCGAGCGCATTGACGCCGTGGTGCTGTCCGGCGGCTCGGCCTTCGGCCTTGACGCCGGTGCGGGTGTGCAAGCCCTCCTGCGCGAGCGCGGCCGCGGATTTGCAATCGGAGATATCCGAGTGCCCCTGGTTTGCGGGGCCGCGCTGTTCGACCTGCTCAACGGCGGCGACAAGAACTGGGGGCGCTTCGCGCCCTACCGGGATCTCGGCTACGCCGCCGCCTCGGGCGCCAGCGAGGTCTTTGCCCTGGGTACCGCCGGAGCGGGCTTCGGCGCCACCACCGTCAACCTCAAGGGCGGACTGGGCTCGGCGTCCGCGCTGACCCGCGACGGCCACACAATCGGCGCGCTCGCTGCCGTAAATGCCTGCGGCAGCGCAAATATCGGCCGCGGGCCGCATTTTTGGGCCGCCCCATTCGAGGTCGACGGAGAGTTCGGCGGGTTGGGTTTTCCCGCGGCCCTGCCCGCGGCCGCGCTCCTCCCGGCTGCGAAGGGGCGCCCAGGCGAGAACACGACCATTGCCGTGGTTGCCACGGACGCGGCGCTCACCAAGGCCCAGACCAAGGAGCTTGCGGTCATGTCCCAGGACGGGCTCGCGCGTGCGCTTTACCCGGCCCACACGACCCTCGATGGCGACACGGTGTTCGCCGTGGCAACCGGGCGGCGACCCCTGGCCGACGCGGTCAACGAGCTGGCGGAGCTCGGCGCGGTCGCGGCCAATACGCTGGCGCGCGCGGTCGCCCGTGGTGTATTCGAGGCCAAGGCCCTGCCCGCCGGCCCACCCAGCTGGCAGGATTGCCACAGCAAGTGACTTTTGCAGGAATAATCGGCCGTTCGGTTGACTCCGCCTCGAATTGGCCACTTAAGGTGGGATTAAGGATATAGGTGGAAACTCAGGCTCTCGTCGTCCGAGACGCTTGCAAAATCCCAGGCTTGGAGGTCGGACATGCGTCTGGCAGCAATAGCGTCCGCGCTCGCGATCATGTTGTGCGCGGCTGTGTTTGGCGCGATTTTCTTACAAAGGACCTCGGTGTCCGGCCCGACCGCGCCCGCGTTGGCAGCACCCGGGGAAGGACAAGCTCCGGCAATCGGGGCGAGCGCCCGCGCCGACGGCATGAAGGCTGTCGTCGTCGAACAAACCGAGGCGCCGACGGTGGTGGCGCAGGCGGCGCCGGCCGCGCCGACGCCGGCCGCAACCACCTGCAGCAACCCCAATGCCCTCGGGATCACCCGCACCGTCGAGATCGACACCACCGGCGGCCCCGGCTTCGGCTTCGAGCACTTCAAGAGCCATGATTTCCTGCGCGAAGGCGAGGTCGTGCTGACCTTCGACGACGGTCCCTGGCCGAAGAACACGCCTGCGGTCCTCGCCGCCCTCGCCGCCCACTGTACCAAGGCGATCTTCTTCCCGATCGGGCTTCATGCCACCTACGAGCCCGCCATCCTCAAGCAGGTTGCGGCGGCCGGCCATGCCGTTGGTTCGCACACTTGGTGCCACCAGGATCTGTCGAAGACCAAGGGCAAGTGCCTCATCAACGGGAAGACCCAAGCCTACGAATACGATCCCAAGGACGAGATCGAGAAGGGCATCAGCGCGGTGCGTTGGGCCGTCGGCGGGCCGACCGCACCGTTCTTCCGCTTCCCTGCCCTGCGGCAGCCGCAGGAGCTGATCGACTATCTCGGCAAGCGCAACATCGCCATCTTCTCGACCGACCTCGACTCCTTCGACTTCAAGATGCGCAAGCCCGAGCAGGTCCGGCAGTCGGTTATGGCCAAGTTGAAGAAGCACGGCAAAGGCATTGTTCTTCTTCACGATTTCCAGCATGCCACCGGTGAGGGCGCCATGGATCTGCTGAACGACCTCAAGGCCGCCGGCTACAAGGTCGTGTTCATGAAGCCCAAGTTCCCGGTGACCACGATCGCCTCCTACGACGAGGCGATCATGAAGCAGGTGAAGGGCCCCGTGAGCGACGGCCGTCCGACCTCGAGCGTCGTTCGCACGATCAGCGAATAGCCGGCTCAGCTCACGAATCGCTCCGCCCGGTACGGCGCGGGGTCGCAGAACGGCGTCGCGCCCGTCATCATTTCGGCAATCAGCCGTCCGGTCGCGGGGCCGAGCGTCAACCCCCAGTGGGCGTGCCCATAGGCGAGCCATAGGCCGCCTTGGCCCGGCGCGGGGCCGATGACCGGCCGTGAATCCGGAAAGCAGGGACGGCTGCCCATCCAGGTCGCGGCCTCGGCCTGCTCGCCCAGCGGAAAGAGCTGTCTGGCGGCCGGAAGCACGCGGTCGAACTGCACCGGCGTCGGGGGGGCATCGCGCGGGGCGAATTCGGCCCCGGTCGTGAGCCGGATACCCTGCTCCATCGGCGCCAGGCAGTAGCCGACGTCGGTATCGACCACCGGGCGCGTGAGCGCGGCATTGCCGGCGCCCCGATAGTGCCGGTGATAGCCGCGCTTGAGGCCGAGCGGCAGCTTCAGGCCGAGCGGGCCAAGCACATCGGGCGCAAATGGGCCGAGCGCCGCCACCGCCTGCGCAGCGTCGAGCGGTCCCTCATTGGTCTCCACCCGCCAGCGCCCATCGGCGCGGTGAAGCGAGCGCGCATCGCCGCGCATCACCACGCCGCCGAGCGCGGCGAAACGCGCGGCGAAGGCCTGGGTAACCGCAAGCGGGTTGGTGATGCTGGCGACGCTCTG
>Ga0310810_10007767_pt1 | contig 12280 bp, 1 predicted proteins | sample NCmetagenome_FD_207641 | JGI IMG/M metagenome (GOLD analysis project Ga0310810, IMG submission 207641) | Soil microbial communities from experimental microcosm in Duke University, North Carolina, United States - NC | ecosystem: Engineered > Artificial ecosystem > Soil microcosm > Unclassified ... | reverse complement strand
GTTTGTCGGTATGAGAGGGCAGGAATGGGGAGTTATCAGTAATGGCGGGCACGTCCTGGTGTATGGCACGACCAAACTGTTTGGCTGGGATACCGGAGTCTACGATGTTTATGTTCCCAAGTATTATTATGGGACGTTGTTTGACTCTGTAAAGAAATATGGCGGATTTTGTTATCTGGCTCATCCTCAGTCGACAGATTACAAGAGCACTCCGACGGCTACGAATGGGATATTCAGCAGCCCGTATAATGCTTCATATGACAGCGTTATTTCCGGAATAGCGATGAAGAATGGGCCGGCGCTTGATGCGGTGTACAATGAATCAGATCCGGCAACCGGAAATTATGAATCACGTTTCCATGATATGCTGAAGCTCGGCTATCACGTTGCACCTGTTGGCAACCAGGATAATCACCACACAAATTTTGGAATGATCAACCAGCAGCGCACGGGCGTGCTGGCAACTTCACTTACGCGCGCAAATATTCTCGACGCATTGCGCAACCGTCGTGCCTATGCGACGGAAGACCACAATCTTCAGGTCCGCCTTGAAGTCGACGGCGCGCAAATGGGAGCAGTCATCACCCATGCAAGCCCGGTGCCTATCCGCATTAAAGTGTCTGATCCCGACAATACGATCTCATCGATTGTGCTACGGTATGGCGTTCCGGCATCCGGTTCCGCACCGACGACGCTCACGTCCAACAGCGGGAGTGATTCACTCGTCGTCGCTCAGCCTCAGGCAATCAGCAGCACATACTATTATTACGCCTACATCACCAACAGTTCCGGCCGTCATGCGTGGAGCGCCCCGATTTGGGTGACTGTCCCGACCGGACCGATCCCTGGTGCATTTGCACTTTCCGCTCCTTCGAACGTCGCGCCGAACCAGCCTGTCAGCGGAACTCTCACGTGGGATCCTTCACAGGACGCGACGCAATATGATGTCTATTTTGACACGAATAATCCGCCCACGACACTTGTCAGTGCCAACCAGGCCGGCACGTCATACAATTACAGCGGCCTCACGAATAATGTGACGTATCGCTGGAAAGTGATCGCAAAGAACGGCAACGGAAGTACGGTCGCATCAGGCGCTCCCTGGAGCTTCACGACAATCGTGGCTTCTCCAACCTCCTTTGCCCTGACTTCGCCCGCCAACGGCGCGATCAAGCAGGCAATTTCAGGATCGTTGATTTGGCAGGCCTCGCCGAACGCAGCTACGTACGACGTTTATCTGGATACAAATCCGGTTCCTTCAACGCAGGTGACCACGGGACTTGCTGGGACGAATTACAACTACAGCGGATTGTTGAACAGCAAAGGTTACTATTGGAAGATTGTCGCGAAGAATGTGGCAGATACGATCGTCGGCACAGGTTCTCCTTCAGGGTTCTCGACGATCGGGCCATCGCCGGCGACATTTAGTTTTAGTTCACCTGCCAATAATTCTGTCGACCAGCCGGTTACCGGTTCGCTTGTCTGGAGCAGCTCTACATTCGCGACTCACTACGACGTCTACCTCGACGGTAACAATCCTCCGACGACCCGCGTTGGGGCAAACGTCACAGATACCGTGTGGTCATATTCGTTGACGCCTGGAGGGAGTTATTTCTGGAAAGTCGTGGCAAAGAACGATGACGATTCGACGATCGTCGTCGACGCGCCGCACAGTTTCATCATCGCGAACGTTCCGACGGCTGCCTCTAACATTTCTTCACTAAACATTACGACGGCGAGCCTTGATCTTTCGTGGACGGATAACGCGTCAAATGAGACCGGCTACCGTGTCTATCGTTCGTTGGATGCCGGCGGGCCATTTGCGCCTGCGGGACCTGATCTCGCTTCAGATGCAGTATCGTTCACCGATACCGGCCTTGGCGTCAACGTTCGTTATTATTATAGAGTGGTTCCGTTTAATGGCTTGGGAGAAGGCGCGCACGTTTCATTGAATGTCGCGACACTTGCGGAAAAACCCGGCCAGCCGGCCCTCAGCAACGCAGGATTCTTCGGAGTTACCGTAACGTTGGCCCCTGGAGCAAATCCTGTTGCTACGCAATTTTCCATACGGGCTTCACACGATAGCCTCACACAATACATTCAGGCTGATGGAAATCCCGGCAATGCTCCCGTGTGGCAAACCTACAGCCAGTGGGGTGGAGGAAGCGGCGTTGCGGTTCTCGGCCTGCATTCATGCAAAGATTATACTTTCGGCGTTACGGCGAGAAATCTGGATGATGTTTCGACGTTATTGAGCGATGAAGCGCTTCAGTCACTCCAATGCTTCTCGCTCGCCCAATCGGTTTCGAATGGCTGGAACCTCATGTCGCTGCCCCTTACTGTCCCGGATGTTCATAAGGCAGCAGTGTTTCCGACGAGCTCATCTCAGGCGTTCTTTTACAACGGAAGTTACGTGACAAGAGATACGATCACGTACGGCGAGGGATTCTGGATTCAGTATAACGGGCCGCACGATCTTAATGTCCAGGGCGAACCAAGGTTGCTGGATACGATGCATTTACGGCAGGGTTGGAATATGATCGCATCGTACGCGAATCCGGTGCCGGTAAGCGCGCTTTCTTCCCAACCTGCGGGGATTGTTTCTTCAAATTATTTCGCGTTCGATGGCGCCTATCTCATCGCTGATTCATTGAAACCGATGAAGGGATACTGGGTCAAGGCCAATAACCCCGGTGTCTTAGTCGCGTCATCCCCGCTTCAGCAGAGCGGAACCCAGGCCGTTCGCCATTTCGACGAGATGCTCGCCCGGATGAATTCGATCACATTTAAGGATCAAGCCGGCCATCACCAGTCTGTGTACCTGCATGCGGTGAAGAACGAAGTGCAGTCATCGGAAACGCATGCCCTTCCGCCGCTGCCGCCAAGCGGAATATTCGATGTGCGTTTTGCGTCTCAGAAATTCGCCGAGGATATCGCTCCGGAGCTACGGACGGAGGAGCAGCGGTTCCCGATTACCCTTCAGGGTATATCGTATCCTCTTCACATCTCCTGGGATATCAAGGACCAGGAACAACACTATACTTTGAGTGACGGGGTAAAATCCATCTCAGTACAGGGGGTAGGGGAAACGTTGTTCGAGCAGCCATTATCCAGGCTCACGCTCATCGTCGGAGACCCGGCCGGCCAGGCGCCGAAGGAATTTGCGCTTCACCAAAACTATCCGAATCCATTTAATCCGTCAACGGTCATTAAGTACGACCTGCCGGCCCAGGCTCAGGTGCGACTGGACGTCTATAATGTACTCGGGACCCGCGTCGCCACACTTGTCGACAAGCAGGAAAACCCCGGTTTCAAATCCGTATCCTGGAATGCGGAGGGTGTACCGAGCGGCGTTTATTATTACCGCCTGACTGTCGGATCGTTTACGGGATCGGGAAAGATGCTCCTGGTTCGATAGCAACAACTTCGTTACAGAGAGAAGGTCACTTTTATCCGGAGATGGTTCTGGTTAAAGGCGACCTTCTTCTGTTATAGCAGTCAGGTAGCTTACCCATAAAACTCCCCTCCTTACGGAGTTTCCGTATCCCCAAGTTTTCCACATTCCTTCAATTTCACGCAATTTAAAGGTATTCGCCCTTCCTCAAAGATAACAGAATAAAACAGGCAGAAAACGGACTCGAATCGGTCAATTCCTGCCAAATGCGTCACATTCATGTTGACCTCAGGCCCCGTTTTGGTTATCTTTTACATTCTTTTCGCAAATCTTGTAATTTTATCGAGAAATGCAAAATTTAATTAAGAAATATATTGATTCTGTTATAAGTATTCTTTAAATTGACGCCTCAAAAAAACGCCATAAGTCATTCAAAATTAAATAATTTATATTCGAAAATAATTGACCAGCGGAATATTCAACAAAAAAGGAGATTCATGAAGAGACTATTTTATATCGTTCTAGCGATCGTATGCCTGAGTTCTATCCTGGTGGCCGGGAACAAGACGTTCACGGGACCGGGAAACTTCTCCGACGCCTCTAAATGGAACGGCAATGCGTTGCCGGTGGCGGGGGACAATCTTAAGATCAATAACGGCTGTACATATGACGCCGCCACAAATCTCATTTATGGCAACCTGAACCTGGGAAATCCTACCCCGGGCCAGCTGACCTTTAACTCAGGCACGACCCTGACGGTCGCGGGCATTAGTTCGGCCATTCTTGGTTCGAGCTCATTAACTATGCCGAACGGCGGAACGCTTGTGATTTCAGGCGCCACCGGATGGATGGTTGGATCAGGCTTCTCCGCCGGTACAGGTACAGTCTCTCTTCAGAATACAATCACGCTTCCGACCGACGTTGCGACGTACAACAATCTTACAATCGCAGCCGGTGCGACGAGTGTTACACTGGGTACAGCCACTACGGTCAACGGAAATCTCATTATTTCGTCCGGCACGCTAAGCACGAGTGCAAGCAATTTTGCGCTGAACGTCAAAGGAAACTGGACAAACAGCGGGACATTTACCCCCGGTACCGGAACAGTCACGTTCAACGGATCTTCGGGTCAGAGCCTCACCGGCGCCACAGCGTTTAACAACCTCACACTCAATAATAGTGCGGGCCTTACGCTGAATAATAACGCAACGGTAAATGCGGCGCTGACGCTTACCAGCGGCGCGATCACGACCGGTGCAAACACAGTCGTTATTCCCGCAAGCGGCTCGGTTTCGAGAACAAACGGTTATGTCAACGGCAAGCTTCAAAAGAATGTCGCGACAGGAGCAACGTCCAGGACGTTTGAAGTCGGCGATGCAAGCAATTACACGCCGGTCAATGTTTCGTTCGCCAGCGTAACAACCGCCGGAAACCTTACAGCACAGACGACTGCGGGAGATCATCCCAATCTCGGCACATCCTCTATTGACGCATCAAAGAGCGTTAACAGGTATTGGACGCTCACCAACAGCGGCGTGGTCTTCACGAACTACAGCGCGACCTTTAATTTTGCCGGCACCGATGTCGACGGCGGAGCGAACACTGCAAATTTTTTGGTGAACAAGTACAATTCACCCAACTGGAGTTTGCCGGCAACGGGTACAACAACTTCGACCAGCACGCAGGCCACGGGCCTGACCTCGTTCAGCGACTTTGCAGTCGGCGAGCCTTTTACCTATTCAGTTACAGCCACAGCAGGCGCGAACGGATCCATCAGTCCCTCGGGTACTGTAAGTGTTCTCCCCGGAGCGAATCAGGCGTTTACAATTACGCCCAATGCCGGTTACCATGTTCTTGATGTGCTCGTCGACGGTGTTTCTGTTGGCGCAGTCTCCGCTGACACGCTCTTTAATGTTACGGCAGCTCACACAATTGATGCAAGCTTTGCGATCAATACATACACAATCACCTCATCGGCCGGCGCGAACGGCTCAATCAGTCCTTTGGGTGCGGTGGGCGTTAACTATGGTTCAGATACCAGCTTTACGATCACTGCGAACGCTGGTTACCATGTCGCCGACGTCCTTGTCGACGGCGTTTCGATCGGTGCGGTAACTTCGCATACATTCTCGAGCGTTACGGGAAATCATACGATTGACGCAAGCTTTGCATTGACTACGTACACGATTACCGCGAGCGCGGGCGCGAACGGTTCGATCAGTCCTTCGGGGGGTATCGTTGTTAACGAAGGCGTGGATACAACCTTCACGGTTACTGCGAATGCCGGGTACCATATTGCGGATGTTCTCGTCGATGGAGTCTCCATCGGAGCGGCGGCCTCGCATACATTTTCGAATGTTACGGCAAACCATACCATCGATGCCAGTTTCGCGATCGACGTCTATACTATTACAGCGACGGCAGGTGCAAATGGTTCGATTTCACCGTCAGGCGCCGTGAGCGTCAATCACGGCTCTGATACGAGCTTCACGATTACTGCCAATGTCGGCTACCATGTCGCCGACGTCCTCGTGGACGGTGTTTCCATCGGCGCAGTGGGATCGCACACATTCCCCAACGTTACGGCGAACCACACGATTGATGCGAGCTTTGTCATCAATGATTACACGATTACGGCGACGGCAGGAGCCAACGGATCCATTTCGCCTTCCGGCGTAGTCGGCGTAACGCATGGTTCGGACACAACATTTACGATCACGGCGAATACGGGTTACCATGTGGCAGATGTGCTCGTCGACGGAGTATCGATCGGCGCGGTAACGTCGCGCACGTTCACTAACGTGACGGCAAATCATACGATCGATGCCAGCTTCGCGATCAATGTCTATACAATTACCGCTTCAGCGGGCGCGAACGGCAGCATCAGCCCGAACGGCGCGGTAAGCGTGAACCATGGCTCCGATACGACGTTTACTATCACAGCCGGCAGCGGGTACCACGTTGCGGACGTGCTTGTTGACGGGGTATCGATCGGCGCGGTGACGTCGCATACGTTCACCAATGTGACAGGCAACCACACGATCGACGCGAGCTTCGCGATTACCGTCCATACGATCGCGGCGACCGCAGGCGCGCACGGATCGATCAGCCCGTCGGGAACCGTCTTCCTCAATGACGGCGACAGCCAGAAGTTCACGATTACACCCGCGGCCGGCTACTTCATTGCCGATGTCCAGGCTGACAGCGTCTCCGTCGGCCAGGTTTCGACGTATACCTTCAACAATGTAACGGCGGACCATACGATTGAGGCGACGTTTGGAATTCAGACGTTCAAAGTTACATCGCTGGCAGCCGGAGGCGGCTCGATCTCTCCGTCGGGCTCCACAGTCGTGAACTACGGAGACACTGCGAGCTATACGATTACCGCAGGCACCGGGTATTACATTTCCGACGTTCATGTCGACAGCGTCTCGGTCGGCGCGGTTTCGAACTATAGCTTTGCGAACGTTACGCAGAACCATCTCATCGAAGCGTTCTTTGCGATCCAGACGTTCAAGGTCACCTCGAGCGCAGGCGCCGGTGGAACGATCACCCCGCTCGGTTCGACGGTGGTCAATTACGGAGATTCGGTAACGTATACCATTGCCGCAAATTCGGGATACTATATTTCCGACGTGCATGTCGACAGCGCTTCGGTGGGACCGTTGGCGAACTACACGCTGCATAATGTCCATGCAAATCATTTCATTACGGCATTCTTCGCAGCGGTGAATACCCCGCCGACTGCGGCGACGCTGATCGCTCCGCTCAACGGCGACACAGTCTATCTCGACATTGTCGGTGTGAGCCTCGATTTCCTCTGGCATAGCTCAGTCGATGCTGACAGCGTAACGTATACACTGCATCTCCACGGCACATCGCTGGACACGCTTCTTACAGGATTGGTAGATACAACGAAGTCCTGGGGTATCGTGAACCTCCTGCAGCCTGGACAGACGTACCAGTGGACCGTCATTGCGAGCGACGGGCACGTGAGCGTCGCTTCGCCCGATACGTTCTCATTCTATGCGACCATGGTCGTTGGTGTGAAAGACTTGACGCCGAAGATTCCGAAGGTCTATGCGTTGCATCAGAACTATCCGAATCCGTTCAACCCGACAACGGTTGTACAGTTCGATCTGCCGAGAGCTTCGACAGTGACGCTGACCGTCTATAATATCCTCGGTCAGCAGGTCGCAACCCTGGCGAACAAGCAATCGATGGATGCGGGGTATAAGAGCTTCACGTTCGATGCTTCGACAATTCCTTCAGGAGCGTATTTCTACAGGATCTATGCCCAGGAAGCCAACGGAAATGCGTACGTGAGCGTCAAGAAGATGGTGTTGATGAAATAGAGTTTCCGCTGAGTGCAGTTGGGCCCGTAACTGCACGGTGCGAGCGGTGGGAAAGGGGACCTGCGGGCTGATGTAGTAGTAACGTGGTGGATTAGTGGATTAGAGAGAGCCTTCATTCTTAACCGGTCTCATAACCGGATATTATGGGGGCTCTTTCGTTGTATAAAAAACGACACGAATAACATATGGAGAGTGTATGAAGATAACGGCTACCGTTCTTTTTCTCATTCTGTTGACCCCGCTGCTGGCTACAGGCCAGACGTCATGGAAGGGGACAACGTCAACGGACTGGAGCAAGGCATCGAACTGGACGAACGGCGTACCGACTGCGTCGGTCGACGCAACCATCGGCGACGCTAATTTCACGGGGGCGAATCAGCCTCGCCTCACAGCTGCAGCTTCATACTGCAAATCCCTGACTCTTGGTACGGGGATAAAAGCCTCGACTCTCACCATTGCGAAAGCTCTCATCGTATCGGGGAACATCACGATCGGAGCGAACGGAACTATCAACCACTCCGGAAAAAATGTCTTACTCACCGGTAACTGGAGCAACTCGGGCGCATATAGCGCCAGCGCCAGCGCGACGGTAATCTGCGGAGGAACTGCCCAGTCCATATCAGGGGCGACTTCCTTCAGGTCGCTTACAACCAATGCAGGCAGCACGGTAACATTGAATACGAATATTTCGATTGCACACCAGCTTACAGTGAACGGAACGGTCGATCCGGGAGATTCTCCGACATATACCGTTTCGGGATCCGGAAACGTCATCGTGGGCAGATCCGGAAAAATCTTTGTAAAGGCTTCAACCTTTGCCGGAAACTATAATCTTTCATTTAACCTCAATAGCGCGAGCACGGTTGAATACTCTTCGTCAACAATCAATCAGACGGTTTCCAGCGCCCCGGCATACGGTAATCTGACGATCAGCGGCAGCCTGACAAAAACACTCGGGGGTAACCTCTCAGGTCTCGGCGGCAACCTTACGATTGTCGCAGGCACGTTGGATCTTTCGACGTTTACCGCCGACAGAGGGGCACCCGGTGGAGCGCTGACGCTCGCGAACGGAGCGACGCTGAAAATCGGGGGAACAAATACGTTCCCCGCAAATTATGCAACGCGTTCGCTGGGTGTCACAAGTACGGTCATGTATTCGGGGACGAACCAGGCTGTTTCGACTCAGGCGTACGGCAATCTGACACTTACCGCGAGCGGTGGTTCGGTCACAAAAACAATGCAGTCAGCGCCAATGACGATTTCAGGCAACTTCTCAACGACAATTGGAAGCGGAACTTCAGTCTCGTTCACTGCCGCGGGAGCGATCACCGTTGGCGGCGACGTTTCGATAGGCGCCTCGACAACATTTAACGGAAGCACATTTGCTCATACGTTTGCCGGTAATCTGACCAACAACGGAACATTCACCGGCAGCACCGGTACGGTCACGCTGAGCGGTATCAACAAAAGTATCAGCGGTGCGGGCACGACAGCCTTCAACAACCTGACGGTGACGGGTTCGGGAGTTTCGCTCTCCCCAACGACGAATGTTACCGTATCCGGGAATCTCACCACAAGCGGCGCCGGTACGTTTTCACAAACGGGCGGCGGCACCGTGACGATGACGGGAGCAGGCAAGGCTGTCAGCGGTACAGGCATTGTATTGAATAATGTTACGGTTTCAGGCTCGGTCACCAGCGGTTCTTCATTCACCATCGCTGGCGATTTTAGTGTCGGCGGATCGTTTTCGGCGAGTTCAGGAACTGTCACGCTGAACGGCGCCTCGAAGACGATCGGCGGCGCCGGCACGCTGAGCTTCAATGCACTAAACGTACCCGGAACAATTTCAACGGCGAAGAGCTTTACCATGAAGTCGGATCTCTCGGTTTCCGGATCACTTACGGCGAGTGCAGGTACTCTTACGTTTAACGGAACTTCTACGTTATCCGGCGCTCCCAGCCTTTTCAACATCACACTCAACGGAACGAAGCTCCAGTTGGGAACGTCGTCTGTTCTGGGGATCGGGGGAGCGTTGACGATAACCTCCGGAACATTTGACGTAACAACGAGTACCCCAAATACGGTCGACTATAACGCGCCCGGCGCGCAGTCGATTACGCAGACCACGTATCACAATTTGAGTCTTTCCAATAGCGGGCTGAAGATTGCCGGCGGATCGCTCACGGTGAACGGGGATCTCACGATCAACTCCGGAGTGACGTTTAACGGTGGAAGCGTAAGTCACTCATTCTATGGAAACTGGATCAACAACGGAACCTTTGTTCCGGGAGCGAGCACAATCCAGTTCGTCGGCGGTTCGGACGCATCGATCAGCGGGACGACATCATTCGGCTCGCTCGCACTCAACAAGAATTCAACCGCAAACCTGCTCGTTCTTCAGAGCAGCGTCACAGTCGCGACACTTGTCATGACGAAGGGGATAATGCAAACCGGGAGCGACAGCATAACAATAACGTCGGGACGAAGCGGGCCGGGCAGCATTATCGGCACGATCGTTCGTACGCACGCATTCTCCGACGGGGCCAGCTATCCGTTCGAAAGCCCTAACAATGCGATAACGTTTGCAAATGGCGCCTCCGGCGTGTCTTCGATTACCGTGCACGTTACAAGAAACACAGTTCAGGATTTTGTATTTGCCAGCGCCATCAACCGTGAATACGACATTACTGTCGCCTCGGGAGGGAGTTACCAGGCGACACTTCGGTTGCACTACCAGGACAATGAATTGAACGGAAACGGTGAGTCGTTGATTCAGCTCTGGACATACGGCGGTGTTACATGGGCGCCCTCCGGCAAGACGGCGAATGACACTGTGGATAACTGGGTTGAGCAGGGCGGATTGGCTTCCGTTGCAGGGAGATGGTCGTTATCAGACAATCAGAATGTCGTCAGCTGGAACGGGTCCGTGAGCTCGGCATGGGAAGATTCCGCAAACTGGTCTACCGTCGCGGGCTTGCCTGCTGTGCCACCGGGCATTTATACGATTGTGCTTCTCGGAGATGAAGCTTTTACAAACCAGCCCGCCATCTCATCGGCGGTAACGGTCAAAAACATGTTGTTCAAGAGTGTCAAGGCTGCGACGCTTACGATAGGTGCCGGCGGTTCGCTTGTTTCGATCGGCAATATCACAGGCCAATGGGCAGCAGGCGCAGCACACACAATTGACGTCGGCGCTCAGACTCTCACGGCGGGTGGCAATCTCACATTGAGCGACAATACGATAGGAAATTCTATTAACCTCTCCATTGGATCGGGATCAGTCGCTGTCGGCGGCTCCATAAACCAATCGGGCGATGCCGGGATCTCATGGAATGGCCCCGGAAGCCTGAACCTCGGCGGCGATTTCAATTATACAGGGGGGACATTTTCCGGCGGATCCGGCATGATGGTCTACAACGGATCGGAGTCGCAAGTTGTCGGTGGAGTAACGTACAATAATTTGAATGTCGGCAAATCTGACGGCACAGCGACTCTTTCTTCTTCGGCCGCGGTCGGAGGAAATTTAACTCTCTCGTCCGGAGGCGCGCTTCGTCTTAATGCGCCCTTGACTGTCTCCGGCAATGTAACCGTGAACTCACCGGCCTCTCTCTTAGCGGGCTCTGCTTCACTTTCTGTCGGAGGAAATTGGAACCGGTCCGGAGCGTTCAATGCCGGGACGGGTGCAGTCGTGCTCAATGGCAGCAGCGCACAATCGATCGGCGCATCAACGTTCAACAATCTTGTCGTGAATAAATCCGGCGGAACGGCATCGCCGTCCGGAGATCTTGCCATCAACGGCGATCTTTCTGTTATGGCAGGAACGCTTGACCTTCTCACCTTTGCCGCGAACAGAAGCTCGGTCGGAGGAGCGATGACCATCGGCGCTTCAGGATTGCTGAAAATCGGCGGTTCTCTCGCATTTCCGATTAATTACGAATCATTTGCCGTTGATCCTTTGAGCACCGTTGAATACTACGGCACTCCGACGCAGATCGTGGCTGCAGTGCCCTACGGAAATCTCAGTTTCTCGAACGGCGGCAGTAATGTTAAAATTCTTTCCGGGCCGATTACGGTAAGCGGCAATCTTCTCATCAACAGCGGCGCGTCGTTCGATGCCGGCTCGTTCGCCGCTACAATAAACGGAAACTGGACGAACAGCGGAACATTTGTTCCCTCCGCAAGCTCGGTCAATCTTGCCGGCTCGTCAAAAATGCTGACCGGGGCGACGACCTTCCATGACCTGGAAGTGAGCGGAGATTATACTGCGGCAAGCGATGTCATCGTCAACGGCTCTGCAAACATCCTCGGCTCGTATCAGGCAGGATCATCCGCGACGACATTCTCCGGTAATTTTCTCAACAGCGGCAGTTTTGCCAGCAGCGGAGCAGTCTCTTTCACCGGCGGCAGTGCCCAGACGCTGAGTTTAAACTCCGGTTTCAATAGCCTCGGCAACGTCAACTTCAATGGGACAGTGTCACCGACCTTTAATGAGGCGAACCCGCCGTCGCTTACCGATGTTCACGTCAATAAC
>Ga0310810_10007765_pt1 | contig 12282 bp, 9 predicted proteins | sample NCmetagenome_FD_207641 | JGI IMG/M metagenome (GOLD analysis project Ga0310810, IMG submission 207641) | Soil microbial communities from experimental microcosm in Duke University, North Carolina, United States - NC | ecosystem: Engineered > Artificial ecosystem > Soil microcosm > Unclassified ... | reverse complement strand
CTCCCACACAGCGCCACGTGATCTGGGTCACATCCCCAGCGTGCAGCCATCATTAGGGTGACAACATCGCGTCGGCTTACGTACACTAAGCATTACCCAACGTTGGAGGCTTGATGTTAGAAAATTTATTCCGACCCATGCACCTGCTGGTTATCTTTTTTATTGCCCTGCTGGTGTTCGGTCCCAAAAAGCTGCCTGAACTGGGCAAAGGAATTGGCGAAGGTCTGCGCGCGCTGAAGGACGGGATGAAGAACTCATCCGAGGCGAACAAAGAACCGCCCGGTCCCGAAGCAAAAAGCTAACGTCCGTTCCCGCCTCTCGCGAGCGATCCTATCCATCGCCCCTGACCTGCGCATCTCTTCATTTCCGATTGTTCAATCCTGGTCTCGACGTCTGATTTGAAATCGCCCAACGCCAACGCTTACCTCCGCGGCAGCCAACCTTCCGGTGTGAGTTGCTGTCCAACAGGCGTAAATTAACCCCGTCATTCTTCCGCTCACTTGGAGGAGCCGTGCGCATAACCGTAATTCTGTTTTATTTGTCGATTTGCCTGCCGGCAGTGGCTGACCAGGTCGTGATGAACAACGGAGACAGGCTCAGCGGAATCATCCTGAAGGCGGATGGAACCAGCTTGGCGCTAAAGACAGAGTACGCGGGAGAGGTAAAACTCGACTGGCCGGCGATAAAGGAAATTACCTCTACGCAGCCCTTGCATCTGGCACTCAAGGACGGTCGGACTGTTGCCGGTGCCGTCACCACCAGGGATGGACAGATTGAGGTTGCAACCTCGGCCGGCTCAGTCGAGACACCCAGAAGTGAGATCGCTACAATTCGCGGTGAAAGTGAACAAGCCACCTATCAGAATTCGCTTCACCCGGGCCTTCTCGAACAATGGGATGGGGGAGCAAACGTCGCTTTCGCGCTTACTCGCGGCAACAGTCAAACCAAGAATCTTGCGTTGGCTTTTACGGCTACCCGGCTAACGCTTCACGATAAGCTCGGGCTGTACACCAATACGGTATATGCGACCAACGACGCTCCCGGTGTAATACCAGGAACTACGGCCAACAGCATTCAGGCGGGTGCCCGCTATGATCACGATCTCACTCCGCTGGTATTCGCGTTTATCACAGCTGATTTCCAGACTGATGCTCTTCAGGGATTAAATCTGCGATCAGTTCCCGGCGCCGGCATCGGATTCCACGTAATCAAGAGTGCGAATACCACCCTTGACCTCCTCGCCGGCGTCAATTACACCCGTGAAAACTACACCACGTTCACGCGCAATTTTGCAGCCGCCAGTTTTGGAGAAGAATTGACGCACAAATTGCACGGCAGCACAGTGATTACCCAGAAACTTGATTTCTACCCTGACCTGTCGGACTTCGGCGAGTACCGTGGGACTTTGAACTTCGGCACCGTAACCAAAGTCAGCAAATGGTTGGGATGGCAAAATGCCTTCGGCGATGTGTACGTAACGAATCCTCCCGCTGGCAAAAAGCAAAATGATATCCTTCTGACCACCGGTTTGAGTATTACCTTCACCCACTGATTTTTGCGTCTGGGAGTGGTGGTGAAAGGTACAACCCAAGCTGTGTGCAAGGGAATCTGAGTCCATCGTCGGGAATGGCAGCCAAGGCTCAACTGGTAGAGCCAGGTTTTGTATCCGAAAACTCCTAAGTTGAATCAACATAACATGTTGCACGGCGGGTTTGTGACCAGGGCAAGAACAGACTCAACCCCCAAGATCCTTCAGAATACGTCAATAATGGAAGCCAGGCTCACCATTGCGGCAAGCTGTCTTCTTTTCTTACTCGCATTCATTTGCCCTCACAAAAGCTACGCTCAAGCGGGGCAGGCCGCTGGCGCCACGCCCGCTGCCGAGCCGGGAGGCTATAACAGTTCCTCCGGATCTTCGAGGGCATCCGGCCCGGTACGAACAATTGCACCAGTTCGGGCTGGGAACCCGTTCCTTGGCAGCGTGCCTTCCGGCAAGGCTACACCAGGCAGTATTGACCTCTCTTTTTCGGATGCCATAACTCGGGGATTGCAACAGAACCTGGGGCTTCTCCTCTCGCAGGACAACACACTGGCGGCTCGCAGTCAAAAGTGGCGTGAGCTGAGTGCCCTGCTACCCAACATCAGCGCGGCAATTACCGAAAATCTCCAGACGGTCAGCTTGGCGCAGTTCGGTTTCAAGATCCCGGGAGTGCCGCGGGTCATAGGTCCCTACAACTACTTTGACGCTCGCGGATACCTGACTCAATCGGTTTTAAACTGGAATTACCTTCAACGCGAACGGGCGGCAGAACAAAGTCTTAAATCGGCAGAGTACACCTATAAAGATGCTCGCGAAATGGTCGTTTTGGCTGTGGGAAACGCCTATCTGCAGGCACTGGCACAGGCCGCAAGGGTTGAGAGTGCGGAAGCTCAGGTCGCCACCGCGCAGGCGTTATACAACAAAGCCGTGGACCAGTTCAAAGCAGGTGTGAATCCCTCTATTGATAGCTTGCGGGCACAGGTCGAGTTCCAGACTCGGCAGCAGCAACTCATTGTGGCACGTAATGATTACGCGAAGCAGAAGCTGGCTCTGGCACGAATTATTGGGTTGCCCCCGGGGCAGGAGTATTCGTTGAGCGACAAGGCGCCATATGAGCCGCTGTCAGTGCCCGGATTGGATCAAAGTTTGCAGCGTGCATACGCTTCCCGCTCTGACTATAAGGCTGCTATGGCGCAGATGAAGGCCGCCGAGCTTTCCCGCAGGGCTGCCACTGCAGAACACTTCCCATCACTCGGCTTGGAAGCTGAATTTGGAGACGTGGGCGTTAGCCCGTTTACTTCCAATGGAACCTATCATGTTGCGGGAACTATAAACATCCCGATATTCGCCGGCGGCAAGACGCATGCCAACGTTCTGGAAGCAGAATCCACTCTGCGCCAGAACCGGGCTCAATTAGAGAACCTTCGGGGGCAGATCGATAACGAGGTTCGAACCGCCATGCTGGACTTGAACGCCGCCGCTGACCAGGTCGAGGTGGCCCGCAGCTCGGTTGAGCTGGCACAACAGACTTTGACGCAGGCGCAGGACCGCTTTCTGGCCGGAGTAGCCGATAATCTGGAAGTTATTCAGGCCCAGGAGGCGCTGGCCAATGCCAACGAAAACTTCATCTCCAGCCTCTACGCCCACAACCTCGCGAAAGTTGAATACGCCAAAGCCATCGGCTTTGCTGAAGAAGGCGTCAAACAGTATTTGAAAGGTAAGTAATCCTTATGGAACAAACTGCCGAGACAGCCCGGCCAGCGGAGCCTGCGGTTGCCGAACCGCCGTCAAGTTCCCGGCCGACCTTCCGGGAACGGCGGCGCTCCGCGTTAAACAACCCACGGTTCAAGCTGTTTCTTATTGTCGCCGCAGTGGTGGTACTGATATCCGGAATTTTCGCCTGGCGCTATTTTGGGAGCTACGAATCCACCGATGACGCGCAGATTGATGGACACGTGAATTCGATCAGTGCGCGCGTATCCGGGCACGTCATTCGATTGAACATACGAGATAACCAGTACGTACAAGCAGGAACTGTGCTGGTGGAAATTGATCCTACCGATTTCCAAACCAAGGTGGAGCAGGCGAAGGCAGCATACGCGACCGCAGTAGCCGAGGCTCAGGCCGCGCAAGTAAACGTACCCGTGACCACAGTGACCACTACCGGACAGCTCAGCAGCGCTCAGGCGGAAGTTGACAACGTTCGGGCCGGGATCGCGGCTGCCACTCAGCAATGGAATGCTGCCAAAGCGCAGCTGCTGCAAGCCGAGGCAAACAACACCAAGGCTCAAGCTGATCTGGAGCGTTACAAACAGCTCGTCGAAAAACAGGAAATCTCCCGACAGCAATTCGATCAGGCTGTCGCCGCCGCCCAAGCCAGCGCAGCCACCGTACAAGCCGCACACGCAAACGTCAATGCTGCGCAACAGCAAATTTTTCAGGCACGGAGCAAATTGGAATCGGCCGAGGCAGATTTGCGCACTGCCGGAACCGCCCCCCGGCAGGTACAGATCACCCGCTCGCGCGCTGCATCTGCAATGGCCAATGTTCAGCTAAGACAAGCGGAGTTACAGCAGGCTCAACTGAACCTGACCTATACAAAAGTCGTGGCTCCGGTGACCGGGCAAGTGAGTGCCAGAACTGTGGAGGTAGGTCAAAATATCCTGGGTGGACAAGAACTCATGAAGTTGGTCCCGCTCGAAGACCTCTGGGTGACCGCAAACTACAAGGAAAATCAGCTTAGGAACATGAGGCCGAATCAGCAGGTAACCGTCCATGTTGATGCCACCGATAAAGATTACAAGGCGCATGTAGACAGTATTGCCGGCGCAAGTGGCGCCCGCTTCAGCCTCCTCCCACCGGAGAATGCAACAGGCAATTACGTCAAAGTTGTGCAACGCATTCCCGTCAAAATTAATTTTGAGGCCGATGAATTGAAAGGACACGAATTGAGGCCAGGGATGTCGGTGGAGACTAAAGTTTGGGTGAGACGATAAAATTCGCTGGATGCACGGAACTCTGAAGAAGCAGCCATGTTCCGGATTATTGCAATAGAACGGGAATACGGATGCGGTGGCGGCGCTATTGCCCAGAAGCTTGCCCGCCGGTTGGGATGGAAACTGTGGGACCAGTCCCTGACCGAAGAGATCGCCAATATGGCAAACGTGGATTGTTCAGCCGTTGAGCGTCTTGGCGAGAAGTTGGACAGTCGCTTCTATCGTCTGGCCAAGATTTTCTGGCGCGGCAGTCACGAGCGTTCCATCCCGATCGACGATGATCGCTTCTTCGACGCCGATTGCCTGGTATCGATGATGGAAAAGATTGCTGCCAAAATTGCCACCGAAGGTCGTGCCGTTGTAGTCGGCCGAGGAGGGCCCTACTTCTTGCGAGAGCGTGAGGATACCTTCCGTGTATTCTTATACGCGCCGCGCGAGGAGAAGATCCGCAGGTTGTTGCGGGAAGGTGAAAGCAGAACGTCTGCTGAGGAACTAGCTGACAATGTGGATCGCGAACGTATCGCCTTCTGCAAACACTATTTCTCTTCCGACTGGCCGGTTCGTTCGCTCTACCACATGATGATCAATACTGCAGTTGGCGACGATCAGGTCATGACGGCTATCGTGGAAACTATGCGCCGCCTGGATGAGGAACACGCCCACCTGAACACACCCGGGTTGCGCGGCGTCTTGTGATACCCACCTTTTTTTAATAATCTCAACGCGCCTTACCCCCCGAACCGCTATTCGGGTTGACCTCGTGGGTTGGTGCTAAGACATCTTTCGCTGCCGGCGGGAGCTTGTCTGCGTTAGCCAGCATCAGGCTGACCTGCCACATCTGCTGGGCTGAAAGTTCACCTTTGAACCCCGGCATCCCGCTCAGACGGATTCCGTTCTCAACCTTCCAATAGGTTTCCTGCGGAGGATCATCGGTCACGCCAGTTCCTTCCATTAGCTTGGGCGGCTTAGGAAACATCCCTTTCGCAATATGGCTTTGATCCTGCCCTGATAACCCATGGCATACCGCACAATCCTGCTTGTAAATCTGGGCGCCCGCAGTCAGATTCGACTGATCCCAAGGGATGGGGACGTCCTTGGGCATCTCCTTGCGGATGCGAGCATGCAGCGCCCCGTTGGCAAGCTTCTTTTCGAAGGGCAAAGGAGGAGCAGAGGTGGCGACCGGAGCATATCCATTCGTGAAGTATAGGTAAAATCCGGCACACACCAGGATGATTCCAACAACTATCCCGAAGATGAATTTACGCACTTGCGCTCCTTGTACGCGTTAGATTCTGGGTGACTATTCTCTCACTCGAGCAGATTACGCCACTAGGACATCGGTAGCCTTCGCGCCAGCTTTGGGTTTGACCTGCGCAAAGGTGCACTGCTTCGGCTTCTTTTCGGGTCGCCAGCGCAGGAACTTCGTGCCATGGCGAAAGCGTGCCCCCGAGAAGTGGTCGTACTGGACTTCGCAAACCAGTTTTAGGGAGAGCGGCTGCCATTCCGTGGATCGTTTCGTACTCCAACGGCTCGGGCCTCCCGGCGCATGGCCCGTGAAACCAGGGGGCTCAATCAAAGGTTCGACAATTTTCTTCAATTCCCGGCGCTGCACCGCATTGAAACTGGAGGTGAATCCAACGTGATCAAGCCGGCCTTCGTCGTTGTAGAATCCGAGAAGAAGGGAGCCGATACCACCTCCCTTTTCCGCATAGCGAAATCCGCCCACAACGCAGTCCGCAGTGCGGATACGCTTGATCTTGACCATCGCAGTCCGCTCTCCGGATCGGTAGGGCTCGTCGAGTTGTTTAGCGATAATTCCGTCCAGGCCCATTGTCGTTAATTGTGTCATCCAGGTCTCAGCCTGGGTACGCTCTGCGGATACAGGAGAGAGCCTCAGAATATCCTCTTTGGGCAGTTCCCCTGCGAATTCCTCCAATCGCCGACGGCGGTCTGTTAGGGGCAGTTCCGTGAGCTTTTTTCCGGCTGCATCAACCAGCAGATCAAAACACATCAGCGTTGCCGGACGATCTACCGCTAGCTTGCGGATGCGCGATTCCGCCGGATGTATGCGTAAGAGGAGATCATCAAACGAGAGATGTCCGCCGGAGAAAATGACAATTTCACCGTCCAGCACAAACTGCTTTTGTGGAATGGCAGCCAGCGCGGAAACCAGCTCCGGAAAGTAGCGGCCCAGCGGTTGCCCTGCCTTTGACTGCAGTAATACCCGATCGTCTTTTCGGAATGCCAAACAGCGAAAGCCGTCCCACTTGGGTTCGTAAAGCCAACGCTTCCCCTCGGGTATTTCGTCTACCGATCGGGCATCTTCCGGAGGAAACGGTGGCTTAATCGGAAGGCGAATGGATGGGAACGGCTGAACAAGATCTTCGGCTGGAACGGCAGCCTCGGCAACTCGCTCTGGTCGCTTGGATTTCGCGGCTTTAGCTGGTCTCGCCATGCGTGACGATTGGATGCAGGAGAGCCGGAAGAAGCATAATTAGGAAAAATACAAAGCCGCCACCAAAGGCGCATCCCTCGCCGTCGACTCCCGCATCCCAAGGCATCGTCCATTCGGGCGCCTCGGAGAAGTAGTAAAGTTTTGTAAATACTAGAGCTTTTTAGCAATCGCTTAGTCCAATTACTACGGGGGAACAAAGCAAAAGTGAGCAAACCCAGGCGATCGATCTCACCGGCCAAAAAGGACTGTAGCCCATCGAATCGACGGGTTGTTCTCCCATTTGCGATGAGTCTGTTGATCTGCTTCACGCTCGCGGGTTGCAGTAGCGGTAACGATGCCAAGCCAACCACGGCGCGGGCAGCTTTTAATCAGGCAATTCCGGTAGCTGTGGAAACAGCAAAACAGGTAGATTTGCCGGTTTACCTGGTCGGACTGGGCGCAGTGACGCCGCTTTATTCAGTAAACCTGAAAAGCAGGGTAGACGGGCAACTGGTGCAAGTAAATTTTAAGGAAGGCCAGCACGTCAGGAAAGGAGAGCTACTCGCTGTAATCGACCCCAGGCCCTTTCAAGTCGCACTTAGCCAGGCCCAGGCCCAGCAGTTCAAGGATCAGGCGCAACTGCGCGACGCCAAGCTGAATTATCAGCGCTACAAGGACCTGTATCAACAGTCAGGAGCGATGTCCCAGCAGCAGGTGGATACGCAACTTGCTACCGTGGATCAACTCGAGGGAGCCGTCCGAGCTGACCAGGCCGCTATTGATAATGCCAGGTTGCAGTTAACTTACTGCCACATCACTTCACCTATCGATGGAAGGATCGGTCTGCGACAGGTAGACCCCGGCAACATCGTCCACGCCAGCGACGCCAATCCGCTGCTGGTGATCACGCAGTTACAGCCCATTACCGTCGTCTTCACATTGCCGCAGGATCAGCTTCCGAGCGTCGCTCAACACATGAGAGGTGGGGCGCTTAAGGTTGAAGCCTACAGCCGCGATAATCAGACCAAGCTTACGACCGGGACTCTACTGACGATCGACAACCAAATTGATCCGGCCACTGGAACCGGAAAGTTAAAAGCCGAGTTCACCAATCCTAACAACGAGCTTTGGCCAAACCAATTCGTGAATATACGGCTGCAGCTCGAAACGCTCAAGAGAGCTCTGGTAGTTCCGGCGGCCGCCGTCCTACACGGGCAGCAAGGTACGTACGTATTCGTGGTGAAATCAGACAAGACGGTTGAGGTAAGGGCGGTAACGGTTGCCCTTTCGCAAAACAATGTAGCTGCCATCAGCGGCGGTGTGGCACCCAACGAAGTAGTCGTAACCGACGGCCAGGACAAGCTGCAGGCAGGCAGCAAGGTTGAGCCGCGAGCGGTTGGTCGTCCCAGCACCGTCCCTTCTGGCATACAACCCACTAAGACTCCGGCTGGAAATCCCGCCCTATGAGTCCGTCCCGCCTTTTCGTACTAAGGCCAGTAGCAACCACCCTGTTGATGATCGCGGTTCTGCTCGTGGGATTTGTTGCCTATCGGCAATTGCCGGTGTCAGCGCTTCCCGAGGTGGACTACCCCACAATTCAGGTGATGACGTTTTATCCGGGAGCCGACCCCGAGGTGATGGCATCTTCCGTCACGGCACCTTTGGAGCGCCAGTTTGGCCAAGTGCCCGGTCTCAACCAGATGACTTCGACCAGCTCGCTTGGCAGTTCCATCATCACGCTTCAATTTGGATTAGATCAAAATATTGACGTTGAAGAGCAGCAGGTTCAAGCAGCCATCAACGCTGCCACCACTTATCTGCCGCGTGATCTGCCCAATCCGCCGATCTACAGCAAGGTCAATCCGGCAGACGCCCCCATACTGACATTGGCGGTCACCTCTGACACGCTCCCGCTATCCAAGGTGGAGGATGTTGCCGATACCGCTCTCGCCCAGAAGATTTCGCAACTGCCCGGGGTGGGGCTGGTCTCTATCAGCGGCGGGCAAAAACCTGCTGTTCGAATTCAAGCGAATCCCACTGCGCTGGCTGCGAATGGGTTGAGCCTCGAGGATCTGCGAACCGCCCTCGCCGCGCAGAACGTGGATCAGGCCAAGGGCGTGATTGATGGTCCGCGACAGTCGTTTACGATTGGAGCCAACGACCAGCTTCTGTCCAGCGCGCAATATAGCCAGGTGATTGTGGCGTACCGCAATGGTGCGCCGATCCGGCTCTCGGATGTAGCTAACGCTGTAGACGGCGCCGAGAACGTGATGCAAGCCGCCTGGATGAACACTACTCCTGCCGTCATCGTGAACATTCAGCGGCAACCGGGAGCCAACATCATCAGTGTCGCCGATCGGATAAAGGCTTTGCTGCCGCAGCTGCAGAACTCGCTTCCCGGCGCCGTGAAGGTGAACATCTTAACCGACCGCACGAATACCATTCGCGCATCCGTCAGAGATGTTCAGTTTGAGCTGATGCTCACTGTGGTTCTCGTGGTCATGGTGATTTTCCTGTTCTTGCGGAATTTATCCGCCACCATCATCCCGAGTGTTGCAGTTCCTCTCTCAATCGTTGGTACTTTTGGCGTCATGTACCTGCTGGGGTACAGTCTGAACAATTTGACGTTGATGGCATTAACCATTTCAACCGGATTCGTGGTTGATGATGCCATAGTCATGATCGAGAACATCGATCGCTTTCTGGAACAAGGCGAAACCCCGCTGAATGCCGCTTTGAAAGGTTCCGGCCAGATCGGGTTCACCATCATCTCTCTGACAGTGTCGCTGATTGCCGTGCTGATTCCCCTGCTCTTCATGGGGGACATTGTGGGAAGACTCTTCCGTGAATTCGCCGTCACATTGGCGGTCACGATCCTGGTCTCCGCGGCAGTATCACTGTCGCTGACGCCCATGATGTCGGCAAAGTTGCTGAAGCGCAAAGATGAAATACACGAGAGCCGCATTTACGCAGCCTCGGAGCGCGTGTACGAGAGAGTCATTGGTTTTTACGGGCGCACGTTGCGCTTTGTGTTGCGATATCAGACCACGACTCTGCTGATTACTGCGGCAACGCTGGCTTTAACCTTGATCTTATATGTGGTGGTCCCCAAAGGCTTCTTCCCGGTGCAGGATACCGGGGTGATTCTCGGAATTTCTGAAGCTCCCGAAGACTCATCCTTCCAGGCATTATCAGAGCGTCAGCAGGCTTTAACGCGTCTAGTCCTGCAGAATCCAAATGTTGAAAGCCTTTCCTCCTTTATCGGTACAGATGGCATCAACACAACGCCCAACAGCGGCCGCATTCAAATCAATCTCAAGCCGCTAGATCAGCGAAGTGAAACGGCCTCGCAGATAATTCGCGACTTGCAACCGGAACTGGCGAAGGTCCCAGGAATCACCCTATACATGCAGCCGGTACAAGACCTGACGGTTGAGAACCGCACCAGCCGCACGCAATTTCAATATGCGATGGAAGATGCCGACGCCCGGGAGTTGGCGACATGGTCTGCCCGACTCCTGGACAAACTGCGGCGTTATCCAGAGTTGCGTGACGTGGCCACGGATCAGATGAATAACGCCCTCAAGGCTAATCTGGTTATTGATCGCGACACCGCGTCTCGGCTCGGCATTCTCCCCCAGGGAATCGATGACACTCTGTACGACGCCTTCGGCCAGCGCCAGGTCTCTACCATGTTTACTCAATCCAACCAGTACCATGTCGTACTGGAGGTGGGATCGCAATTTCGCCAGAATACCGATTCCTTAAATAATATTTATGTGAAATCCAACACTGGCGCGCAAGTGCCGCTGTCGGCGTTCACCCATTTCGAACCTTCCAGTGCGACGCTCGCAATCAACCATGAAGGCCAGTTCCCCGCTGTCACTCTGTCCTTCAATCTGGCCCCGGGTGTCTCGTTAGGCGGCGCCACAAAGGTAATTGATCAGGCGGAAAAGGAGATCGGGTTACCAGCCAGTATCCACACGAGTTTCCAAGGCACTGCTGCGGCTTTTCGCAATTCGCTTTCCAGCGAACCGTGGCTGATTCTCGCAGCCATCGTCACGGTCTACATCGTGCTTGGCGTTTTGTACGAAAGCTACATACATCCCATCACGATCCTCTCGACGCTGCCTTCGGCCGGAGTTGGCGCGATCCTCGCGCTGCTGATAACCGGCAACGACCTCGGCGTCGTTAGTCTGATCGGAATCATTCTCTTGATCGGCATCGTCAAGAAGAACGCCATCATGATGATTGACTTCGCGCTGGAGGCCGAACGGGAAGAGAAAAAAGCTCCTGAAGAAGCCATCTATCAAGCATGTTTACTGCGATTCCGTCCGATCATGATGACCACCATGGCTGCGCTGCTCGGCGGCTTGCCGCTTGCATTGGGCAGAGGCACTGGTTCGGAGTTGCGGCATCCTCTTGGAATCACCATTGTGGGCGGACTGCTTCTCAGCCAACTTCTCACCCTCTACACAACCCCGGTTGTTTATCTGTGGTTTGACCGCATGGCGCAAAGATTCTCGCGTTACAGGGTCGGTAACCGGATGGAAGAAGCGGTTGAGGTCGAGTAGTTCATGAACATCTCAGCGCCATTTATACGCCGGCCCGTGGGCACGTCACTACTGGCGTTGGCGCTCCTGTTAGCGGGAGCACTGGCGTTTAAGTTGCTTCCCGTGGCGCCACTACCCCAGGTAGAGTTCCCGGTCATTTCGGTAGGCGCAGGTCTGCCCGGCGCCAGCCCGGAGACCATGGCCTCTGCCGTGGCTACCCCTCTGGAACGGCAGTTTGGACGAATAGCGGGAATCAACCAGATGACATCCACCAGTCAGCTGGGCTCGACCAATATTGTTCTGCAGTTCGATCTCAACCGAAATATAGATGCTGCTGCGCGCGATGTTCAGGCCGCCATCAATGCGGCACGTAGTCAGCTTCCTGCCAACTTGCCGGGGAATCCCTCGTACCGGAAAGTGAATCCTGCAGACGCGCCAATCCTGATTCTGGCGCTTACCTCTGATACCCAGACGCTTCCCCAGATGTACGATGCCGGCGATTCCATTCTGTCCCAGAAGCTGGCTCAGGTGGAAGGCGTTGGCCAGGTATTCGTTGGCGGCGGTGCGCGCCCTGCTGTCCGCGCAGAACTCAATCCCACCGTACTTAACAAATTGGGAGTTGGTCTCGACAATGTGCGGACTGCCCTTGGACTCGCCAATGCTAACCGTCCCAAGGGACAAGTTGCCGATGCCGTGAACGCATGGTCACTAGGCACTACCGATCAGATTTTTAGCGCAAGCGATTACCGGAACCTGATC
>Ga0310810_10007763_pt1 | contig 12283 bp, 6 predicted proteins | sample NCmetagenome_FD_207641 | JGI IMG/M metagenome (GOLD analysis project Ga0310810, IMG submission 207641) | Soil microbial communities from experimental microcosm in Duke University, North Carolina, United States - NC | ecosystem: Engineered > Artificial ecosystem > Soil microcosm > Unclassified ... | reverse complement strand
CGTACGATCCAAAGCGTCTCCTAACAAGATCCAAGACCCAAGTCCAAAGACCAATGAACCTCGAAACTCTTCTACTCGACAAGCAGGGTCGTGTTGCTGTCATCACTATCAATCGACCCGACAAGCGTAATGCGCTGAACATCAAGACTCGTGAGGAAGGCGCAGCGCTTCTTGAGGAACTCCGCAAAGACGATTCAGTCGGTGTCGTCATTTTTACCGGCGCGGGTGACAAAGCGTTCATCGCGGGAGCCGACATCGCTGAGTTTGCCGGGCGTACCTCGATTACTCAGCGGGATGTGATGATGCAGCGTTCGCTCTTCAATGCGATCGACAGTTTTCCCAAACCCGTGATTGCGATGATCAATGGTTACTGTCTAGGCGGCGGCTGTGAACTCGCATTGGCGTGCGACATCCGGGTGGCAAGCGAGACCGCCTCGCTTGGCCAACCTGAAATCAACCTGGGCATTATTCCAGGCGGTGGTGGCACACAGCGTCTGACGCGCCTGGTTGGTGAAGGCAAAGCGATGGAAATGATTCTGACCGGCGAAATCATCGATGCAAAGACTGCGTTCAATATCGGGTTGGTCAATCATGTGTTTCCGGCGGAGCAATTGCGAGAGAAAACGCTGGAGATCGCAAACCGAATCGCCGACAAGAGCGCGATCGCTTTGCAACTCGCAAAGGAAGCGGTAAAGCTGGCGTCGCGCTCAAATCTTGATGAAGGACTGCGTCGCGAAGTTGATCTCTTCGCGCTGTGCTTCTCAACTGAAGATAAGGACGAAGGCGTGAGTGCGTTTCTTGAGAAACGCAAACCTGTGTTCAAGGGAAAATGAATTCAATGCCGATTTCCGATTGCCAATTGCCAATTTGAAGCAGGGCGATTGAAGAAGAGAAATCGGAAATTGGCAATCGGAAATCAGCAATTACATATGTGGTTTTGTTCAAACTGCCGAAACGAGATGGAAGACAAGTTCGGTCACTGTTGGCAGTGTGGAGCAAAGCGAGTAGTTGGAACGAAGCCGCCAGTTCAAACACAGGCCACGGCTGTTCCGACGTTTGCGTCGTTTGAAGAATTGGCGCCGGTAAAGCCGCAGCCACTGATCGTACGTCTTATTACTCGCCGCAATCCCCTTCAACGCCCCCTGATTTTGCTGGTGATAGTGATACTGTTCAAGGTTTTCGCATCGCCGTTCCTGGGCAAGTACGGACTTTACATTGTCATCGTTGTAGCAGTGCTGGGACTGATTTTCATTCTTTGGGGACACTTCAAGCGAGATCCAACGGAGGGCGTGGGCGTAAAACTCAATTAGTCCTCGGACGCTCCAGGCGAATTACCTTCGTTGCGTTTCGTGTGGGTTCGTGGATGGTCTTCTGCCTTCGGAAAAGCACGATCCACCAAATGACACGAATCAACACCAAGTGACAGCCTTCCGCTTCACTCGGTGTGGAGAAATCAATTGAAAGTTTTTCTTTTAATAGTCGGCATCCTCGTCGCCACTGCCGGTGGAGTTACCACGTACCGCGCACTGTACCTCGAGCCACGCACATCTTACGTAGTCAGTGAAACTGGCGTCAGGGAGTTACCAAATTACAAACGAGTGGTAGGCGGAGCATTGATGTTGGTGTGCGGAGCTGCTGTGGCGTTGGCTGCAGCCAAGAAGATGACGAGATCGTAGGTTTTTCCTCTCAGGTTTTGGAAGTATCCGATGTCATTTGAATCGGTACAAAGCGCAAGTAAGGAACGGTGGTTTACCCCCGCCGTCCTGGTTTGTTTAAGCATGCGGCGGTAAACCGCCCTTCCTTACTTGCACTTACTCAGTTTCGCTTTAAAGACCGTAGTGCCATGAAGGCAGCTGCAAAGCAAAGTCATGCGGAGTTGGTGAATCTCTTCCTCGAGAACGCCTGCGCCGATCCGCTGCTTGCTAACGGTCCGGCCGCTCACTCCCGACGTTCGCACACCGCACATCGTATTCTGAAGCATCATCCGGAAATCGCTCGCGAGAATATTCATACCGCCGTTGTTTGTGGCGACATACAAGAAGTCGAGCGGATTCTTTCAACAGAACCAGCGGCCGCAACCGAACCTGGTGGTCCTCAAAGACGGCGTCATCTAAAAGAGCGAGAAAAACTTTGGACACCGCTGCTGCATCTTTGTTACGGCCGCTTGCCATTGCTCGTCAGTGAAAACGCGGTGGCGATCGCGCGCCTATTGTTAGACCATGGCGCAGACGCGAACGATTTTTTTGAGTGCGGTGATCATCCCAATCGCTATACGACGTTGTGCGGCGTAGCTGGAGAAGGTGAGGACGATGCGCCACCTCATCCCCAGCGCGAGAAGTTGGCGCGCTTGCTGCTCGAACGCGGAGCTAATCCGTACGATGGCCAATTGTTCTACAACACCCATTTTCATAACGAGATTCTTTGGATCCTCAAACTTGTTTACGAGTACTCAGTCAAAGCAGGACATCAGGCTGACTGGGATGATCCAAACTGGTCGATGCTGGACATGGGTGGGTACGGTTGCGGCGCCCGTTACTTCCTCGGTAATGCAATCAGTCATAACAACATCGAGCTTGTGGAATGGTTGTTGAAACACGGCGCCAGTCCTGACGCACCACCGTCAACACATCCGAGAGTTTCGAAGGCCCCGCTACACGAGGAAGCACTGCGACTTCATCATACGGAGATAGCTGATTTGTTACTTCGGTATGGTGCCAGGCCCTCGCCGCCGATCGTCCGCACTGGTATAGAAGAGTTTACCGAGATCTGTTTTGCTCTCGATCGCGAAAAAGCGGGAAAGCTTGTTGTCGAGCATCCCGGGTATCTCCTTTCCACCGCTCCCATTTTTGCAGCCGCTAAGCGTGATCGGGCTGATGTCGTCGAATTACTCCTCGACTTGGGTGTGTCGATTGAGATTGAAGATGAAAAAAGACAGCGACCCTTGCATATCGCTGCAACCCACGAGTCGATCGCAGTAGCGAAAATCCTCATCGATCGAGGCGCTGATCTTGAAGCCGTGGAATCAAACTGGGACAACACTCCGTTGGACTTTGCCCTTTACGGAAATCTTCCGCGCATGACTCAATTACTCAGCGATGTTAGCAACGATGTCTTTCGTCTGACCTGGTGCGGAAACCTTGAGCGATTGCGTCACGTCTTAAACGTGAAACCCAATCTCGCGAAGTCGGTTGATGATGGAACTACTCCACTGATGTGGTTACCAGACGACGAAGCACTAGCGGTTGAAGCAGTGGAATTATTGATGAGTCATGGCGCTGATCCATCGATCCAAAGTAAAGAAGGAAAAACCGCAGCAGACTATGCGGAGCTGCGCGCCTTGTATGAAGCAGCGGAACGGTTGAGAGAGGCTAGCGCCATTTGATCTCAGCCGCTTTTTGGCCCAATAACTCCGTTAGGAGTTTAATGTTTATAGATCGAAGACAAGTTGGAAGTTGCACCCCAGCGGGGTGCTATGTTTTCTTTGTCTTGTCACGCCACATCGCGCACCTACGGAGCGCCGCCAGTTCTGAGTCGCGTTCTATAAAGATGGCACTCCTAACGGAGTGCGAAACGCCCGAAGAACCGAGTCATATGTATTACAAACTCACGCAGAAGAATCTAACCGCATTACTTCGGAACTTGGCAGTGGCCTTTGTCATCACGCAGGCGGGCGTCTCTCTCAGCCTGGCTCAACAAATAGATCCAAAACAAGAGGTCTTGAAGATTCCTGTCGAGGAAGTACGCGTACCTGTCTTCGCATCGGACGACCACGGGCGATTTGATACGCGACTCTCAGTCGACGATCTGCTCATTCGAGAAGATGGCGTCGCTCAAAACCTCAGAGGCGTCTATCGAGTGCCCGCTTACGTTCTGCTGCTGGCGGATACAGGAGGTGAGGTCAATCTACTAAAGACTGTGCGGCTAACGTCAGACGTAGCAGTCGAGTTCGTTTCCAAACTAAGAGCTGAAGACTCCGTCGGCGTAATCCAGGTGAATAACAAAGTAGAGTTAATAAGCGCCTGGTCCACCAATCATAGGGAGGCAATTCAATCACTCCGCACAAAACTGCAGCCAGGAAAGCGCAGTGCTTTGTCGAAAGGAGTGAGCGAGGCGCTTAACAATCTGCAACAGATGCCTCCCGGCAATCGACATCTGGTGATCATTTCTGATGGCCTGGACGAGACGTTTAAGTTCGATGAAGTCATCAAAGACGCGACTGCATCCGGCATCGCTGTACACGTCATCAGTTACACATCTCTCACTGGTAAGGTGAACACGGTACCCGTCTCCCGGCCAAGAGAAAAGAGCGCTGTCCCACAGGAACTCATCCTCGCGATGCCGCACACTCACGACCCACGAGACCCAAAGGTCTACGACATGAAGGACATTCTTCAAGCCAAAGGCGGAGTCACTGTAGATGTGGACCGCTTGTTTCGACGCAGCGGAGTGAAGAAGGAGATTGCTCTGCGTGAATTGGAGTTCGGCCAACTCGCCGAGGAAACGGGTGGCGTTGCCTGGTTACCGGAGACGGTGAGTGAAATGATGTCGGAAGCCGCAGAGGCAGCACACGACATTGATTCTCAATACGTCGTGACATACAAACCGCAAAGACCTCTTGCCGAAGCAAAGCCAGGGGAGTACCGGAAGCTCGATGTGATTTCGCGTCGTGTGGGATTGCGTGTTCGATCGAGACGGGGTTACGTGGTGGTTAGATAGGAATTACGTCATCGCTTATGAGGAGACCTACATAAGATTCTGATAGTTTGTTTTTTCCCCAGCCATCCTTTACTCGCTAACAACTCGTTCTTATAGCTAATGGTCCATATCAAACAACCGGATCCTTTTCGGTGCGATTGGTCTAAGAGTTTGAGTCGCAGGTGCGTTACCAAAACTTTTCGTTGACATGATTCGCAGGGAGCGTATTATGCCGCTGCCCAGTTAACAACCTCCCACGTTAACGTGCGACTTCCCCCTTCATAAGCCTCGCGTCAACGATCACAATCTTTTCAAGACATATTGACGAGCTATATGCGCAGCTTTGCAAAGTTTTGTTGCCATAACACACGGAGGTTCTCCGGAATGAGAAGCGTTGCACGCTCTAAACACTAGTCTGCCTCTCACTCTGGAAGCACCTTACGAAGCCAAAATTACATTCGGCCATCAAGCGTCCTTTCAACAGGACCACAGTCGTCCGCTACTAAAGTGCTGAACGTCATCTTGGGGCGGCTGCCGAAGGAAATGGCTGAAAGCACCCGATCAAGTCCAGCTATCTCATAAACCTAAGAATACTGCGATTGAGATTATCCAAACCCGCAGGTTTGGAATATCCCAAAAGCACAAAACGAGGACACAATGAAAACACCACAAACCAAACGAGGAATCTTCTGGATCGCGCTGACCTTCTGCGCAATCACATTAATGATCGTAGCTGGAGAAGGCGCGACGGCGCAGACTAATACTTTTCCGAGCAGCGGCAATGCCGGCATCGGCACCCCCACACCGAGCGTGAAGCTCGAAGTTATCAGCTCAGTGACTACCGGAACCGCCACGCCCGATTCAAAAATACGGGTGCAAATACGCAAGTGGTGCTCGACGCTGATGCTTCTCAGAACACAAACCTGCGATTCGATGCCAATGCAGCTCCCGCCTGGTACTTTGGCAACGACGCAAGCAACAGTCGCTTTCGCCTTCTGAATAGTAATGCCAACGGGAATGTCGAAGTGTTTTCGATCTTGCAAGGAGGCAATGTAGGCATTGGAACGTCGAACCCGGCCAAAAAACTTCATGTCCTCGGCACGAACTCACAAGTTCTGATCGATCGTACAGCGAACACCGCTGGGAACTACGCACTCGTCAATTTCGCCACCGCAGGAGTGCAGAAGTTCTTTTTCGGTCTCAACGCTGATGCTGGTGCTGGGGTTGATAAGCTCTCAGTTTTTGATTCCGTATTTAGCGCCTCAACTCCCGTGATGACTTTTACCGGCGGCAACGTCGGCCTGGGAACGACCTCACCGCTTCAAAAGCTACAAATCGGAACTAACACAACGACTGCAACCGCGACGCCTGATTCGATTTCGCTCGGCGCGACATACAGCAACACGGCAGCGGTCAATGCGAAACTCAGGCTATTCGACGACAACATTGGAAATGTCTATGGACTGGGCGTATCCCTCGGGCAGTTTGATTTCATTGTTCCAAGTTCGGGTAGGTATGTATGGAGTGTCGGTGGTAGTGAAAAAATGCGATTGGACAACAACGGTATTGTCGGCATCGGTACCTCAACGCCAAACTCACTCTACAAACTCGATGTGTCAGGTAAGGTCAATACCTCGACCGGTCTCTGCATCGCCGGTGATTGTAAGACTGCTTGGTCACAAGTGGGCAGCTCGCAGTGGACCACCAGCGGCACAACGATTAACTACTCAACTGGAAATGTGGGAATTAACACTGCGACGCCCACGGAGAAGTTACATGTAACGGGGAACATTAAAGTCACCGGCAATGTCGACGTCAGTGGAACCATCAATGCCAAATATCAAGACATGGCCGAGTGGGTAGACTCGCCTCAACATCTAAATGTCGGCACCGTCGTAGTGCTGGACTCAACCAGAAACAATCAAGTCGTGGCATCAACTCAGAGTTATGACACCGGCATCGCCGGTGTCATCTCCGAGACGCCCGGATTGCGACTTGGCATCGAGGCGGAGGGCCGGGTACTCGTTGCAACCACCGGTCGGGTTAAGGTCAAAGTGGATGCCACGAATGGACCGATTCAAATTGGAGATCTACTCGTCACAAGTAACCGGGAGGGTTACGCGATGAAGTCCATTCCAGTAACCGTTGGCAGTGTGAAGATCCATCGTCCCGGAACATTGATCGGCAAGGCGCTCGAACCGCTCGAAAAAGGAACTGGGGAGATACTGGTCCTACTTAGTCTTCAGTAGTCCATACACCACCAAGACATTCTTTCGAACCTCGGAGGAAAAGTCATGAACCGTCTTGCCAGTCGTTTATTGATCACGCCAAAAATTCGCCTTACCTCAACGCGCAGTGTGGTTCGACGCTTGGTTGCATTCGTGCGATCTCCTCGCAATACCAAACGACTGATTTCGCTCGCGACAGCGCTCATTTTGCTCTTTGCCAGCGTGCCGTCTTTGCCTCAGCAAATGGCTGGTAAGCATCTGCGAGTTCAGTTTGCAATTCACAGGGACAATGGTTGGTTTTCCAATGCCAGCATTGGACGCCCGTTTTTGTCGATGGTTAATTGGCTATCGGAACGGTTGAGGTCCAAGGCAGCTGGAAGCTTGAGGTCAGCGCCTCCGGTGACTGCATACATTAGCCCCTTGCCACCGGTTCTCAACGCACCGAGTAACCTCAACGTTACAACCGCTTCCAATTCATCTCTCTCCCTGAGTTGGACGGCACCTACAGGGGCTGTCGATCACTACCAGATTGAACGAAGCACCCACGTAAATGGACCTTTTCTCTTGCAGGGGAGTGCCGGCACAACCACGTACACAGATAGCGCTGTCAGTGCAGGAACCTCCTATCTCTACCGCGTACGCGCGATCGGTAGCGACGGCAGCTTTTCAAGCCCCAGCAACATGGCCCTCGGTACCGCCTTCTCCTTCGAGTTTAGTTCGCTACAGGGTCAGCTCATTAAAGCGCAGCACATCTACGACCTGCGCACAACCATTAATGCGGCACGCGCGGCCGGCAATCTGTCCGGGGCATCCTGGGTCATTACGGATCTGAGTGGAGCTCTGGTGCAGGCAAGCGTGGTTCAGGAATTACGTAACAAGCTGGACGAGGCTCTCCAGGCTCTGAGCATCAGCGCAGGGGCGTATACCGAGCCAACGCTCGCAACTGGTTCCAATGGCACGCTTGTCAAAGCTATTCATCTCGAGGAACTCCAGACCAGATCTACCCGTGGCAGCAGCAGTAGCTCGGGGCCAGTCACTGACATCAACACTGCTCGTTTGGACCCACTCAATCAAACAGGTGGCGGCGCTGAAAATCCGCTCTCCAGAAATTACAATTGGAACCTGCCATTGTTGAGCCTACCCGGCCGTGCTGGGTTGGATTTGGGACTTACGCTTTCATACAACTCTTTAGTTTGGACCAAGAGTGGAAACTCTATCTCATTTGACAACGACAGCGGATTCCCGTCGGGCTTGGCTTTCCGACAATTCAAAACTCCTACATCAACTCTGAGACAGCAAAGTGGTCATACCTGCTGATAGGTTCGGATGGCAGCCACACTGAGTTGCGACAGGTCGCTTCAAATTCTGTCCTCTTTGAATCGGCAGACTCGTCAGATGTGCTTCTTGATACCACAGGCCTAACGTCTGGTGATCCGAAAATGGCCCTTCGAACCACGGATGGAACGCAGCTAACCTACAAACCCAAAGGCACTGCTTACGAGTGTACCGAGATCAAAGACCGTAACGGCAACTACATTACGATTAACTATAACTCTTCAGGTCGAATGGCGAACATTCACGATACATTGGATCGAGTCATCTCATTCAACTACGACACTAGCAACAATCTAACCTCCATCACTCAAGGATGGACGGTGAATGGACAAGCACAAACTCATAACTGGGCCGTATTCGCTTATCGGAACCCCGACCTGACAATACAAACAAACTTTCCCGGCCTGACTGTTCTAGGTCCCTCAACTATCAAACCACTGGAAAAGGTCACGTTGAGTGATGGTTCGGTTTTCAACTTCGACTACACCTCATGGGGACAAGTACGGAAAATCAGCAACGTGGCCTCCGATGGGCTGACTTTGCTTAACTACCGCTCATACAATCTGCCGATAGACGCGAGTAGTTCGGCATCGGATTGCCCACGCTTCACTGAACGCCACGACTGGGCTGCTTACTGGAATGGCGATACTGATGCGACTGCCTCGACCAGCGAAGAAGCAGTCACGACCTACGATATTTTGTGGAATCAAACCTGGACGATGCCGGACAATACTTCGGCTTCAGGAACTGTTGCACAGGTTGGCTTAAAACTGAATCCGACAACTTACGTCAGCTACGACAAGATCTATTTCATCGGCACCGCCGGCAACACTACTAACGGCTGGCAACGCGGCTTGCCTTCTTTAGTCAGAACTTATGATGAAGCTAATGGCCTGCAGCGGCAGGTGCAGACTACGTGGGTGCAGGACAGCGGTGCGTCTTACATCATCAATCCACGAGTAGCAGAGACAAACATCTACGATTCGGCAAACAACCGCAAACGCACAAGCATCAGCTATCAGACGGCAACTTTTAACGACGGCACAAGCTACCGTTTGCCACAAGACGTTTATGAGTATCAAGCAGACGCCAGTACTGTCCTCCGACGCAGTCATACTGACTACAACCTCGCGACGTCGTACAGGACGCAATGGATCATTGGATTGCCGAGTGAACAGATGCTTTACGAAGTAAATCCGACCACATTTGCCGAAACACTGATGTCAAAGGTCGGTCTTCAGTACGATGAAGCTGGAACCATTCAGCAGGACTCAGCCGCGCCAGTTCAGCATGACAACATAAACTATAGCTCAACCTCCGTCGTCGTCCGCGGCAACCTGTCGAGCGTGAAGCGTTATGACGTCGATAACACAAGCCAATTCACTACAACGACAACAAAATACAATGCGGCGGGCTCAGTAGTTTCGATTGCTGATCCACTAACGCTACAGCCGCATTTAGTTATACGGATTCGTTTTCTGACGGCATTTCGCGAAACACGCTGGCGTATGCCACGACGCTCACTGATCCGGGTAACTTTTCCTCAAGTACAAAATACAACTTCGATTTCGGTGCGGTAACCTGGAAGCAAACCCCGCTGACGAATCAAACCAATAATACCCCTGGCCCCGAGTTTACATCGGAGTACGACACGATTGGTCGTTTGCAGCGCACGACCAGTAACTTTAATAACGCCTACACCCGATATATCTATGGACCAAATTACGTAGAGTCGTGGGGTACGACAAATAGCGTCGCCGATGAAGCTCATACGCTACAAGTGTTTGATGGAGCGGGAAGGGTTATCGGGAGCGCGAAGAATCATCCGGGCAGTGTTGGCGGATTCAGCGGCCAAAGAATCGTTTATGACATCGGCGGTCGTGTTTCACAGGAATCCAATCCAACTGAGACAAGTGTGCCGATCACCGGCGCGCCGATTAATCCATCCTCATGGTCAGCCGCTGGTGACGACGCAGTGTCCAACGGTGGCTTTGGTTGGCTTTTCACGCTGCATACGTACGACTGGAAAGGCCGACCTTTGCGCACCACAAATCAGGACGGCACCTACTCGGAGGCGAGTTATAACGTTTGTGGTTGCGCTGGGGCAGAAGTTGTCACACTTACTGACGAAGGAACGATTAGCGGTAGTGATCCGAAGCGTCGCCAGCAGAAAATATATTTAGATGTCCTTGGGCGCACCATAAAAACCCAAATCCTTAACTGGGATGGCACTGGTCCATTTGGAACTGCCCCGAACAATAGTGTCTATTCGACCACCGTCAATACCTACAACGCACGCGATCAGTTAACACTATCCCGGCAGTTTAAGGGAGATGCGCCAACCAATTTGAATGATTTGAGCTGTCCAAGTGGCACTTGCCAGAAGGAAGAGAGAGGATACGACGGCTTTGGCAGGCTTAAGACGAGGCACATCCCAAAACAACAACTTGATCTTAACAACAGTGCGTCCAGTGATCACTCGACCTGGGATTACAATGCCGACGATACTGTCCTAAAGGTGACCGACGCGCGAGGTGCAGTTACGAGCTTCACCTACAACAACCGCGATCTCACAACCGCAATCTCTTACACGCTATCACAGGGAGTTCCTTCAAGTGGGCCATCGGCTGTGTCTCAAACAGCGCCAGTAACCTTCGGCTATGATGCTGCCGGAAATCGTATATCGATGACTGACGGATCCGGAAGTACTAGTTATCAGTACGATGCACTTTCACGCAGAACGTCGGAAACGAAACAAATTATCGGAGTATCCGGCTCGTACACGATTGCCTATGCCTACAATTTAGCGGATGAGCTGGCAACGATTACAAGCCCGGATAATCTCAGCATTTACTATGGCCATGATCAAAGTGGGCGGCTGGACACTATTACAGGTTCGAGTTGGGAAGGTATCACACAATACGCTTCAAGCGTGAAGTATCGAGCGTGGGACGGATTGAAGCAAGTAACACATGGTAGCGGCCTCGTTTCAACTGCCGAATACGACGCGAACATGAGAATTGCGAGTTTGCGAATCAGTGGAGCGAATCCTCAATACGGACCTGCAATTCCCAAGAATGCCACATATCACTACTATGATGATGGCACTCTTCGGTACATCAGCGATTTAGTGAAACAGGATCCTCTGATTGGGGGCGCGTTTTTTGATCGCGCATTGGGGTATGACAACGTTGGAAGAGTCAAAGAGACATACAGCGGCTCTGAAGCTGCGTCATTTGTCAATAACCAATTGCCGCCATCTGCTGCTACTGGCACCTTTCGGCAAAGCTTTGATTACGATGAGTTTGATAATGAGAAATATTTACGCAACCGATATTGGAGTCAACAATATACTGGTGAGAGCATAACATTCCTAAACGATCGAAATCAGGATGGACGATCATACGATGCTGAAGGAAACGAAACTGGAAATGGGGCCTATCGTTACGACGCAGCAGGAAGAGCCGTGACGTGGACGCCTCACTCGATAGTCTACGATGGCGAGGGGTTCGAGGTTAGAAGAAACGGTTATTTCACTTATATTCGTTCTTCTGTAATCAACGGCAAAATTATCAAGGAGATCGACGGCGATCCGAGTAATCCACAGAACTATGCTCCTAAAACCAATAACGTGTATGCCGGCACGGAGCTAATTGCCCAAGCGAGTGAAGCCTATGAGACTCAACTTCATATCTGGTACCGAGGGGTCGGCTTTATTCATCGGGATCCGGTCACGCGGAGCTCTTCAAGCTCAGATTTTTCCGGCGCGTACGGTGTGAGTAATAACCTCGATCCACTCGGCGTGGATGTGGGATTTGAAGATCCCTTTTTAGGGGGCGAAAATTCTACGCCTCAGACCACCGCTACTATTTCGACAGTTGGCAATGGAACATTTGATTCTCCCGAGTGCTGGCTAGATGCGATGCTCATTAACTGCGACGAGGCCTACAGTTTCATTCAGGCTGGGGCCGCTGTTCCGTGCCCAGACAACCATTGTGGACCTCAGCATGGGATCTATGAAAATG
>Ga0310810_10007762_pt1 | contig 12283 bp, 9 predicted proteins | sample NCmetagenome_FD_207641 | JGI IMG/M metagenome (GOLD analysis project Ga0310810, IMG submission 207641) | Soil microbial communities from experimental microcosm in Duke University, North Carolina, United States - NC | ecosystem: Engineered > Artificial ecosystem > Soil microcosm > Unclassified ... | reverse complement strand
CGTGGTCCTGCGGCGGTCGCGGCACCTCCGGGAGCTGGGTCGGAGCATGCCACCAGTCGATCGAGGTCACGGCATGGGGATCGGGCCCGGTCGGCAGCGCGAAACCGGCGAGGAGGGGCAGATGGCTGCCGCCCAGCGACTTGGCGAGGTGCCGGCGGTAGAAGCCGGAGAGGTTGATCTCCATCTTGTAGGCGGCGCCGCTCAGGACGGTGATCCAGGCGAATGACTCGCCGGCGGCATCGGCCAGCTCGTCGATGAGGTTGGGAAGCTCTTCCACCGGGAGTGTCTCGACCCGAGCCGCGGCCGCGGCGACCGTGGCGCGATACCTGGGCTGGACATCCTCGCGCCACTCGCGTTCCATGATCGGGATCGCGTGTCGCACGGTCGGCGGCAGCACGCCGGCGACGCGCTTTGGGTGGCGCACCACGTGGGCGATGATGCTCGGCAGGCTCCGCAGCATGGAAGCCGCGGAGATCCACATCAGCGAATAGAAGTACCAGCCGTTGACGATCACGTGGAGCGGCCGCGGAGCGCGCTGCCCCAGCTCCTTCAGGTAGAAGGCGTGGATGCGATCCTCCATCGTCGAGAGGAGCCAGGACTCGAAGAGCTGCGTGACCGGCTCGGAGATCCACTCCCCGAAGCGGAGCTGGCGGGTGTACGCACCTCGCGCTGGCGATGCCCATGAGACCTCGGGCGGCAGTGCGGTCATCGGTCGGGACTGAACGATCCACAGCGCTCCACCGGCGTCGATCGCCCACTCGACGTCCTGCGGCGTGCCGCGGATCGCGGCGATGCGTCGCGCCTCGTTGGCCACCGCCGCGGCCTGATGGCGATCGATGGCGTGCCCGGCTTGCCGCCGCGGGGTGGCATGACCCTTCACGACGGCCCACTCATCCCCGAATGCTTCGCCGGAGACGAGCCGATCGGCGGTGCCGCGCACGGCGGTCACCACGCACGTTTCCCGGTTGCCGTTCACCGGATCGGCGGTGAGGACCACGCCGGCCGCGACCGCGGGAACCATCCGCTGGACGATCACCGCCATCCCCGTCTCGCCATCCGCCTCGTAGCCGGCCAGGCGCTCAGTCCTGGCGCTGGCGAGGCACCGGTCCACGGCGGCTGCCAGGGCGTCGCGAGAGACGTTCAGGACGGATTCGAACATCCCCGCGAACGATCGCTCGGTGCCATCCTCGGAGACGCCGCTCGAGCGGACCGCGAATGGGCCGTTCCCGAGTTCTACGGTGGCATCGCGGAGCAGGGTCGCCCGCTCCTCGGGCCCGAGGTCGGCGACGCCCGCGGGCAGCACCACGCCATCTGGCACATGGACTCCGTCGGCCATCAACTCACCGAGGCTCGCCGCCTTGCCACCGACCTCGGCGGCATCGGTCAGGCGGACGTCGGCCAGGTGTCGCACGGCTGGGGCGCTGATCATCGGTTCTTCCTCTTCGCGGCGGGGGCGGTGATGGTGCGGAGCAGCCAATGGATGTCCTCGGCCGCCACGTCGACAGAGAGGCCGAGATGGTCTCGCCACGTCCGCATCGCCCCGGAGCTGGCCAGGACGATCAGGACGCGCGCCAGCCGGTCCCGCTCGGCCTCATCCAGGTCCGGCCTGATGGCCGAAGCGAACCGGCGGCTCATGGCATAGCGCTGAGGCATCTGGCCGCGTCGCGCCTCGTCAGCGGCTGGGCCGGACATCGCCACCCGGGCTTCCTCACCGAGGGACTCGAGCCGGCTGAAGACCATGCGGACCATCTCGCGAAACTCGTCGACGGACGCGGGTTCGACCACCTCTCCGATTCCAGCGCGGCGCCCGAGGTGGGGGTGGACGGCGGCCAGGAGCGCCGACTTCGTCCCGAAGTGCCGGTAGATGGTGGGCACCGACACGCCGGCCTCGTGCGCCACGTCGGGGATGGAGAGGGTGCCGACGCCGCCCGCCATGACCCGGATCGTGGCGTCGAGGATTCGCGATCGCGTCTCCTCCGCCTGCTGCGCCCGCAGCTCGTTGTTGTAGGGGCGTCCGGCATCGGCGATACGATTCATATTGTCAATATATGACTCGTATCACGCCGTGTCAAGGCTTTCAGGAAGAGGTCGGTTGGAGCGGGAGACGAGGTTCGAACTCGCGACATTCAGCTTGGAAGGCTGACGCTCTGCCAACTGAGCTACTCCCGCCCGATCCAGCTGAGCCCATCATACCGGCGGCACCCATTGCTCCCGTAGGCCGCGGAATTGACACGAGGGCATCGGGCACGGCATCGTGCCCCCTCCAGCCCAGTCGTCGAGGTCGGGATACAGAATGGCGGACGAGGAATTCGTGAGCAGAAGCCTGCGTCGCTGCGCGCTCTTCGCGCATGTCGAGCCGGAGGGACTCAGCGTTCTTGCCCGGGCGATGGTGACGCGCCGGTACCGACGCAACGAGGTGATCTTCCACCAGGGCGACCCTGGCGACTCCCTCCATGTGCTGGCCAGCGGCGCCGTGAAGATCGTCCTCCCCTCGTCGGAGGGCGACGAGGCGATCATCGCCACCCTCACCCCGGGAGACTTCTTCGGGGAGCTCGCCCTGCTCGACGGCGCCCCGCATTCCGCCACCGTCACGGCAGTCGAGCCGGTTGAGACGTTAAGCCTGGCTCGAGCGCCATTCCAGCAGCTCCTCGACCAGGATCGCGGGCTCCGCATGGCGCTCCTCTCCGGCCTCGCGTCGGAGCTGCGTCGCCTCACCGGACACGTTGAGGAGCTCCACTTCCTTGACCTCGCCGGGCGGCTCGCGATGCGGTTGGTGCGGCTCGCCCGCGAGCGTGATCCGCAGGCGACGGGAGAGGTCCGTCTCGATTGGCCGTTCACCCAATCGGACCTCGCGGCCATGATCGGGGGGACCCGCCAGAGCGTGAACAAGCTCCTGAGCCAGCTCGTCGAGGACGGTCTGCTCGTCATCGAACACGACACGCTGGTGATCAATGACCTGGGCGCCCTCACCGACCGAGCGGACCGCTGACGACGGGTGTCGGCAAATCGACACCGCATCGGTCGCGCAAGGCATTATTCTTTCGCGACACCAACCGTACCGTACGGATCAACGAATGCTCACTCACCCCAATGGGGCGTGACCACTCGGCAGATTGAAGAGGTTCACCACAATGTCCGACCAGCGCGATCCATTCGACACCGAGGGGCATGCCCATAAGCCGACGTCGGCCCACAAGCCAACTGCCGCTCACAAGCCGACGTCCGCACACAAGCCCACCTCGGCCCACAAGCCGACTTCAGCGAGCGGCACCGACACCGAGGGCCACGCCCACAAGCCGACCTCGGCCCACAAGCCCACCTTCGCACACAAGCCGACCTCGGCCCACAAGCCAACGTCTGCACACAAGCCCACCTCGGCACGTGATGACAACGACGTCGAGGGCCACGCCCACAAGCCGACCTCGGCCCACAAGCCCACCTCGGCGCACAAGCCAACAGCAGCGCACAAGCCAACGGCAGCCCACAAGCCGACCTCGGCCCACAAGCCGACCGCCTGAGCGACCAACGTGGTCGCCGATGACGACCTGACCGCCGCTCTCACAGCCTTACGGGCTGTGGGGCGGCGGTCTTCTGTTGCCCGGACCCTGCAGGGAGACGTCGAAGCGCGGCTCCTGCAGTCGATCGTCGATGCCACGGTCAGCCTCTTCGACGCCGAGGCGTGCTCGATCGCCTTGCATGAGACCGACCCTGACCGCCTGGAGTTCCGCGTCGCCGCCGGTGCCCAGGGCGCGGGGGCCGTGGGGCTCGTGGTCAAGACCAACGAGGGGATCGCCGGTTACGTCTTCTCGACCGGCCAGGGCCTGTCGATGACCGATGTGGCCTCCGATCCACGCTTCGACCTGGAAGCGGCCGAGCGCACCGGCTACGTTCCGCGGTCGATCGCAACCGTTCCGCTGCTCGACGACGAGGGCTCGATCGGCGTCCTGCAGCTCCTCGACAAGCGCGGCTCGCCGAGCTTCTCGCTGCGGGACATGGAGCTGCTCGCCATCTTCGCCCGGCAGGCCACCACGGCCATCACGGCCGCGCGGGTCCAGCGCGACACCGTGCGCCTCCTGCGGGAAGTCCTCCGCCAGATTGCCGACGAATCGATGACCGACGAGCAGGTCGAGGATGTTGTCTCGAAGGCGACCGAGGGACTCGACGACGACCCGGATGCTGGTCCCTTCTGGCGCCTGGTCGACCACGTCGCGCTGATGCGCGGCCTGGGCGAGCGCGACATCAACCTGATCGGCGAGATCCTCGAGGTGGTCGCTCGCCACGCACAGCGGGCGCGTCGAAGAGCGTGAGTGGCCTCGACCTTCCGGCATGGTCGGAGCCCTTTTCCAACATCGCCGGCCTCGCGCGCCGGATGCGGCTGCGAGGCATCTCGCGGGATTGGGCGTGGGGCGGCTCCACCGGCAAGGGGATCCGGGTGGGCATCATCGACAGCGGCCTCGAGGTCAACCATCCGCGTCTTGCCGGCCGCGTCGTCGAGAGCGTCGCGGTGGAGCTCGACGATGAGGATGCCCACGTCGTGCCAGACGACGGGAAGGACCTGTACGGGCATGCCACGGCCTGTGGCGGGATCATCGTGGGGATGGCTCCGGACGTCGAACTGGTCTCGGTCCGGGTCCTCGGGGCTGATCTGCGAGGCAAGGGCGCCGCGTTCGCGGCCGGCCTCGAGTGGGCGATCGACCAGGGCATCGACGTCCTGAACCTCAGCCTCTCGTCGAAGAGCGAAACGCTCTTCCCGGTCTTGCACGACCTGGTCGATCGGGCCTACTTCAAGCGCATCGTGCTCGTCAGCGCCGCGAACAACGTGCCCGCGGCGAGCTATCCGTCGCTCTTCTCATCGGTCCTCTCGGTGGCGGCCCACGGCGAGCCGGATCCGCTCCGGCTGTACTACAACACGGCGCCCCCGGTCGAGTTCGGCGCCTGGGGGGTGGACGTGCCGATGGCCTGGAAGGACGGCGGCTCGACCGTGGCGACCGGGAACAGCTTCGCGGCGCCGCACGTCGCGGCGATGGTCGCCCTGATCCTGTCGAAGCACCCGGGTTTGACCCCCTTCGAGGTCAAGGCCGTGCTGGCGGCAGTGGCCGACAACCCGCGCTAGGCCCGGACGCGGGCCTGTTCGATCAGTCCGGCTTGTCCGGCTTGTGCTCTCGCCGATGCAGGCGCTTGATGAGCGCATTCATGATCGGGACGGCCATCTGCGGGTGCTCCTTGAGGAGCGCCGTGAATTCCCAGGCGACGAACAGGATGCACTCGGTCTCTTCGACCGCCAGGACGCTCGCGGTTCGCGGGTGATCCTCGATCAGCGCCAGCTCACCGAAGAAGTCTCCGGGGTACAGCTCGCTGGGCGTGCGGTCCTGCTCGCCATCCTTCTCGGCACGCGCTCGGCCGCGCAGGATGATGTAGAGGGCTGACGCCGGGGCGTCCTGCCGAACGATCCAGTCCCCGGCCGGATAGACGCGACGAACGCCCTGTTCCGCCAGTCGCTTGATGATTCCGGCATCAAGATCGGCCAGCAGGGGGGCTTCTGCGAGGGTCTTCTCGAGATCCATTGCGTCTCCTCAATCGGCGCAGGTCGATCGGTTGATTTCGGACCGGTATCGTAGTCCGTGGCGGCCGGTTCGCATATCCCCTCGGGGCGAGCCGGATCCGGTCCCCTGCTGGTAATGCACTACGAAGGGCGGCCGCGCGGGCCGCCCTTCGCCGCTTGCCTACTCGTTCCCCGCGAGCGGGCCACCAACGGTCCCGGCGGGATGCCGGGGCACGGCTGCGTCGGCCCCCACCGCGGCATCGGCTGCGGCACCCGCGCCGGCGCCGCTCAGGCCCTCATCGGATCCATCCTGGAATCCGCTCCGCCAGGGCATGTTCGTGGCAGGGTTGATCCCTGCAGGGATGGCGTATTCCTGCTGGGCAGGTGCCATGTACTGGGCCTGCGTCGTGACTGGTGCGCTGGCGTCCAGCGACAGGTTGCTGGTGAGAGCGATGGCCCCTGCCGAGGCGAGGACGACCGAACCGGCCAGGACTCCCGCGGCGAGCATGTTGCGGCGGAACCTGTCCGCGTCGGCCGCGCTCGGGAAGGTGACTCGGATGGCGTGGCCCTCCGTGTCGTCTCCTTCGAGGAGGAGCTTGAGCCAGATGGAGTCCTTCGCCAGGTCGAGCGAGTGCCCCTGGACATCGGACGGCTCGGTGGGAGCGATCCGCACCGACATCGCCTGGCCCGTCCGCAACCGTGCGCGAAGACGTTGTTCCGCCTTCTCATCCGGAAAGGCAAGCGGCACCGGTCGCTCGCCGTCGATGGTGAGGGCGTTGCCCTCCTGTGACGCGTTCATGGGTATTCGACCTTCCTGTTGGTTGACCTGCCTTGTGCAGGCCTTGGCCAGAGGATGGGAGCGTCGGCCAGGTGGCGACAGCAACGCGGTGACATCGGCCCTGTCATTCCAGCGACAAGCCACCGGCATGGCATCTAGGCAGGTCATCGGGACCGACTTATGATCAGCGCCCCGAAGGGCGAAGGAGGAGGACCGGTGTTCGACGACGCATGGGCGGTGCTGCAGGAGAAGTATGGGGAGCGGGGAGTTCCCACGGAATGGACTGACATCACCCCGGAGGTGATGAGTCCCGCGTTCAGGCTGCATTTCAGGGCGCTGAAGAGCCCGAGCGGCGACCCCGACGGAGCCGATGGAGAGGCAGAGGAGCTGATCCACAACCCCGTGAAGGCGCTGCGCCGCTACGGCCTGATCAGCGAGGACGAGACGCCGCGGGTCTCGACCATGATCGTGAATCACGAGAAGACGCTGGAGCGCTTCATCGTTTACGCGATGGTGCTGGTCTCGACCAACCCGAGCACGGTCGGCATCACGCTCGCCAAGGAAGAGGAGCCCAAGGAAGCGGGGGAGTAGCCGCGACGCCCGTGCCGCGGCTCGGCCAATCGCGGCCAACCTGATGGACTGCCCGAGCTGCGGCCTGAGCTACCCCGCGGAGTTCCGCTTCTGCCCGACCTGCGGGATCGCCCTCACCTCCTCCCCGGAGGCGCCAGCCGCTCGCGAGGATGCGGCGTTCCATAACGCGCACGCAGTCGCGGAGCCGCGGCCGACGCTCGCGGAGCGGCGACTGGTCTCCGTCCTCTTCCTCGACCTGGTCGGCTTCACCACCCTCTCGGAGTCGCTGGACCCCGAGGACGTGCGCGAGATCCAGTCGCTGTACTTCGAGACGGCTCGTGCCGCCGTCGCGCATTACGGGGGCTCCCTCGAGAAGTTCATCGGCGATGCGGTGATGGCGGTCTGGGGGACGCCGGTCGCCCACGAGGACGACGCGGAGCGTGCGGTCCGTACCGCGCTCGAGGTGGTTGCGGCGGTGGAGGGGATCGCGGCCCTCGGCAGCGACCACCTCGTCGCGCGCGCAGCCATCACCACCGGAGAGGCGGCGGTGACGGTCGACGCCACGGGACAGGGGATGGTCACCGGCGACCTGGTGAACACCGCGTCCCGCCTGCAGAGCGCCGCGCAGCCCGGCACAGTCCTCGTCGACGACGTGACGCGCCGCGTCATCGGTCAGGCGATCGAATTCGAGCCTGCCGGCGAGCAGCAGCTGAAGGGGAAGGCCTCGGCCGTGGCGTCGTGGCGGGCGGTAGGCGTGGCGCAGCACCCGGGGACGGAGTCGCGTACGGGCCACCCTGGGCCGTTCGTCGGCCGCGATGCCGAGCTGCGCGCCCTCCTTGAGCTGCTCGCAGCTGTCGGGCAGGAGCATCGGATGCGCGTCGTCTCGGTGATCGGGATCGCCGGGATCGGGAAGAGCAGGCTCGCCTGGGAGCTGGAGCAGCGCGCCGGAGACGCCGCGGCCCGCGCGAGATGGCAGGTTGGCCGGGCCCCGGCCTACGGCGAGGGGACGGCATTCGCGCCGCTCGCCGACATGGTGCGCCGCAGCGCGGGGATCGCGGAGAGCGACCCCGCCGAGCTCGTGCGCCGGGCACTGGCCGAGACGCTCGGCAGGCTGGTCCCCGACGAGGCCGAGCGCGAATGGATGGTGCCGCGTCTCCTCGCCCTGCTCGAGCCGAGCGGGACCCAGGAGGCGCAGCGCGAGGAGCTCTTCGCGGCCTGGCGACGTTTCTTCGAGGCACAGGCCGACGAGGGACCAATCGCGCTCGTCTTCGAGGACCTGCAATGGGCCGATCCCGGCCTCCTCGATTTCATCGACTACGTCGCCGATTGGTCGCGGCACCGACCGATCCTGGTGCTCACGCTCGGCCGGCCGGAGCTGCTCGACGCTCGACCCACCTGGGGAGCGGGCCTGCCGCACTTCACGGCGATGCACCTCGACCGCCTGCCGGACGCGGCGATCGACGAGCTGCTGGGCGCCCTTGCCCCCGGCCTGTCGTCGGAGATCGTAACGACGGTTCGTCGCCGGGCCGATGGCGTCCCGCTCTACGCGGTCGAGATGGCGCGGATGCTGATGGAACGCTCCGAGTCGGGCGCGATCGAGTCGATCGCCGACATTCCCGAGTCCCTGCACGCCCTCATCGCGGCGCGCATCGACGCCCTTCCCGCCGCCGACCGCGCCCTCCTCCTCACCGGCGCCGTGCTGGGCCGTCGCTTCGCGCCCGAGTCGCTGTCGGCGCTGTCGGCGGAGGACCCCCGGTCATTCGGGGAGCGGGTGCGTGCCCTCCTGCGGCGCGAGTTCCTGTCGATGGATGACGAGCCCCGGTCTCCGGGACGGGGGCAGCTCAGCTTCGTCCAGGAGCTTGTCCGCGAGGTCGCGTACTACACCCTGTCGCGCCGGCAGCGTCGCGCCAGGCATCTCGAGGTGGTTGCCTACCTCGAGTCGCTCGACAACCCGGACCTGGCTGAGCCGATCGCCGAGCACCTGCTCGCGGCACTCACCTCGGGCGCCGCGCCACAGCCCGAGGATGCCGCGATCGCGGGCCGTGCGCGCGAGGCCCTCCAGCTCGCCGCGGATCGGGCCCAGGCGCTCCATGCCCCCGTGCGGGCGCTGACGCACCTCGAGGACGCGCTCAAGCTCACCGATCTCCCTGCCGCGCGAGCGGATCTGGCCGAGGCGGCGGGCCTGGCCGCGCGCTCCGCGGCCCGCTTCGACCGGGCAGAGGAGCACCTTCGGGACGCGATCGGGCTGCGGGAGGGTCTGCACGACGCCACCGGCGCGTCGCGGCATCGGGCGCAGCTGGCCAGCCTCCTCCTTCAGGCCCAGCGCAGCGACACCGCCCTGGCGGAGCTGGAGGCAGCGTGGAGCGCGGCAACCGCGGGTGCGGATGCCCATGCCGTTCCGCCGGAGCTGCCCGCGGAGCTCGCCCGTGCGCATCTCCTGCGCGGCGACCGGTCCCGGGCCGTGGAGTGGGCCGAGCGCGCCATCGCGGCGGCCGAGGCAAGCGAGGTCATCGGCTCGGCAAATGCGACCGCCATCGATGCGCGCATCACGCTCGGCACCGCTCGCGCCGAGGAGGGGGCCACCGAGGGGCTCGACCTCCTCCGTCGGTCGATCGACGAGGCCGAGGCGGCGGGCCTTGGCCGAATTCAGCTTCGGGCACTCAACAACCTGGCATGGGTGACCGTGAGCGACGACCCGCAGGAGACCTTCCGGACGGCGCGGAGGGGCCTGGAGCTGGCCAACCGGCTCGGCAACCGGGAGATGGCCCTGCAGCTCGTGGACGTGGCGACGGTGGTGGCGGTCGACATCGGCGACTGGGGCTGGGCGCTGACGGCGCTCGCGGATGTTTCGAGCGACCCGCTGCCAACCGTCTACCGGGTCGATTTCGCAGTGACCCAGACTGTCATCGGCGCGCTGCAGGGGGAGGCGGACGCATCCGGACCGATCGAGGGGATTGGCGACCTGGAGGCCGACCTCGACCTCGAGGCCGTTGGTTCGGTCAACCACGCTCGAGCGATGCTCGAGATGTGCGCCGGCAAGTTCTCAGAGGCGCTGGAACTGGCCCGCGCTGCGACGCAGGGAACGGAGGGCTTCGAGGAGTTTGAGGCGCTGACCCTGACCGGTCGCCTGGCTGCGTGGATCGGCGATGCGGACGGTGCGGAGGAGGCGCTGAGCGCGCTCGACGCTCACCGGCTGTGGGGCCGCGCGGCGGAGGCTGCAAGGCACACCCTCCGCGCAGCGGTGGCGTCGTTGCGGGGGACGGACGCTGCCTCCACCGCGGCTGAAGGCGAGTGGACTGCCGCCCTGGGAGCCTGGCGCGACCTCGACCTGCCCCTTCGGCTCGCCCTCTGCCACCTCGATCGCTGGTTCCTCGCCGGAGGGGTGGGCGACCAGGCTGCGGCGCGCGAGATCTTCGAGCGGCTCGGCGCCGCACCGCTGGCCGCGCTGTCATCCACCAACGCCCGGTATCCTCTCGAGGCCCAGGAGCCTCAGAGGTCGTGACGCGTTGATCTGTCCAAGCTGCGGAAGCGAGAACCGCCCCGGCGCGAAGTTCTGCAACGACTGCGCCGCCGCCCTGGCTGCACCCTGCCCTCAATGTGGCTTCGTCAACCCGCCTGGGGCGAAGTTCTGCTCTGAGTGCGCCACGGCGCTGACGGGGGGCTCGAGTCCCTTGGCCTCTACCCAGGCACCACCAATCGGTGGCGGTGCGCAGCCGGTAGCCGAGCGTCGCATCGTATCGGTCCTCTTCACCGATCTCGTCGGATTCACTCCCTTCGCCGAGGAGCGGGACGCTGAGGACGTCCGCGAGACGCTCAGCCGCTACTTCGAGCTGGCAACCGAGGTCATCGATCGCTACGGCGGCACGGTCGAGAAGTTCATCGGCGATGCCGTGATGGCCATCTGGGGCGCTCCGGTGGCGCGCGAGGATGACGCTGAACGTGCGGTGCGCGCCGGGCTCGACCTGGTCGATGCGGTACGGTCGCTCGGCCCCGGCATTCAGGCAAGGTGCGGCGTGTTGACTGGCGAGGCCGCCGTGACCATCGGGGCCACGAACCAGGGCATGGTCGCCGGCGACATCGTCAACACCGCCAGCCGGCTCCAATCGGTGGCCGAGCCCGGCATGGTTCTCGTTGGCGAGGCGACCCAGCGCGCGGCGGCACAGTCGATCGTCTTCGAGGACGGCGGATCGCAGGCGCTGAAGGGCAAGTCGGAGCCGTTCCCGACCTGGCGAGCGGTGCGCGTCGTCTCGGAGCGCGGCGGCCGGAATCGCAGCGAGACGCTTGAGGCGCCGTTCGTGGGTCGAGACGAGGAGCTGCGGCAGATCAAGGACCTCTTCCATGCCACGCAGCGCGAGCGAAAGCCACGCCTGGTGAGCGTCATCGGACCGGGCGGTATCGGGAAGTCACGCCTGGCGTGGGAGTTCCTGAAGTACGTGGACGGGTTGGCTGGGCAGGTGTGGTGGCACGCGGGTCGAAGCCCTGCGTATGGCGACGGGATCACTCATTGGGCGCTGGGCGAGATGGTTCGGGGGCGGGCTGGACTCCTTGAGACGGACGACGAGGCCACCAGTCGAGAGAAGATCGGTGCCGCCGTCGAGCTGCACGTGTCCGATCCCGAAGAGCGACGCTGGATCCAGTCGGCGCTGCTCACCCTGCTCGGCTTCGACGCGGACATCAGCTCGGACCAGCTCTTCGCCGCATGGCGCACCTTCTTCGAGCGCATGGCCAGCGTGCAACCCGTGGTCATGGTCTTCGAGGACCTGCATCATGCGGACTCGGGCACACTCGACTTCATCGACAACCTCATGGAGTGGAGCCGGACTGTCCCGATCACGGTGATCACGCTCGCCCGCCCCGAGCTGCTCGAGAAGCGCTCCGACTGGGGCGCCGGCAAGCGGACCTTCGCGTCGATACACCTGGAGCCCCTCCCGCCCGAAGCGATGGAGCGGCTGCTCGCGGGGCTGGTCCCCGGTTTGCCGGCCCGTGCGGCCGCGGTCATCGTCCAGCGCGCCGAGGGGATCCCGCTATACGCGGTCGAGACTATCCGCATGTTGCTGGCACAGGGTCAGCTGGTCCTCGAGGACGGCGCCTACCGCCCCACCGCCGACCTGGAAGAGATCGCCGTTCCGCAGACCCTGACGTCCCTGATAGCAGCTCGCCTCGACGGCCTCCAGGTCGGCGACCGCGCGCTCATTGCGGATGCCGCGGTGCTCGGTCAGAGCTTCAGCCTGGCTGGGCTGGCGGCCATCTCCGGGATCGGCTTGACTGAGCTGGAGCCCAGGCTCCTCACCTTCGTCCGGCGCGAGCTCCTCGTGCTGGATGCCGATCCGCGCTCTCCCGAGCGCGGGCAGTACTCGTTCGTGCAGTCCCTCATCCGGGAGGTGGCATACAAC
>Ga0310810_10007761_pt1 | contig 12284 bp, 8 predicted proteins | sample NCmetagenome_FD_207641 | JGI IMG/M metagenome (GOLD analysis project Ga0310810, IMG submission 207641) | Soil microbial communities from experimental microcosm in Duke University, North Carolina, United States - NC | ecosystem: Engineered > Artificial ecosystem > Soil microcosm > Unclassified ... | reverse complement strand
CCGCATGCGAGTTCTTTCTTTCGTGATGCTGTTGCTGCTCCTGGCGACGCCGCGCGCCGCCCATGCGTGGGGTTTCTCGGCGCACAAATTCGTGATGGACCGCGCCATCGCGCTCCTGCCGCCCGAGCTGCGGCCGTTCTACGAAAAGCACCGGGCCGAAGTGGTCGAACGCGCGATCGATCCTGACACCTGGATTATCGCGGGATGGGAAGAGGAGCGGCCGCATCACTTCGTTGACATGGATACGCCGGGTTTCGGACAGTACCCATTCAACGAGCTGCCGCGCGATTACACGGCGGCGCTCGCGAAGTTCGGCGCCGCGAAGATGCGTGACGCCGGCACCGTCCCGTGGACCGCCGAGGAAACGTACGGTTCGCTGCGCAGGGCGTTTGAAGCCTACCCGCGGCGCGGCGGCTTCGGTCCCAATGCGCACCTGGATGTGATTCTCTTCTCCGCCTGGCTGGCGCATTACACGTCCGACGCCCACGTGCCGCTGCACGGTGTGGCGAATTACGACGGACAGCTGACGCAACAATGGGGCATCCATTCCCGATGGGAAGCCGTCCTCTTCGAACGCTACGTCGATCGGATGACGATTGCGCCACAGGCGATCCCGCCTGTCAGGGATCCGCGCACCTTCCTGTTCAACGCGCTGCTGCAGGACACCCGGCTCGTTCCGGCGCTGCTGAAGTCGGACCGCGACGCCATTGGTGATCGCGACGCCTATGACGATGCGTACTACGAGTCGCTTTTCACCGCGAACCGATCGGTGATGGAGCGGCGGCTCAACGATTCGATTGCGGCAATTGCGGCAATGATTACCGGGGCGTGGGAAGCAGCAGGTAAACCGGCAATGACCGTCAATCTGGGGTCAGTTCCTCCGCAGCGTCGTCGTCGCCAGTAATCGACGCCCACGGGTTCTCTGCTATCGTCGCTGAATGGACGTGTTCGTGGTTCCGATCGGGCCCGACCGGTACGAACTGTACTGTGAAGCGCCCGTCGAAGCTCCCCAGCCCGAGGCTGGCGCGAGCGGGATCATCGGGCGTCTTCGATACCGGTTCGCCGTGATGCTGCATGAGGCAGAGGAGCGTCGACGCGCCGGCAAGTCCTACCCACGCGCGCGCACACGGCTCGGTCGCCTGCAGGAGTGGATCATGGCATGGGTCGCTGAACGAATCGCCGAGCAGCGGCTGTTATGGAATCTCAGACGCGAGCGCGCCGTCGTGGCGTTCCATCCGCAGGATCTCACCTTCGAACAGACGCTGACGTTGATTCATCGCATGCTGCAGCGCGACTACGAACGGCATCGTGTCTGGCTGGTCGTGGACACGCTGCTGCTGATCGGATCGATTGCGCTCATTCTGCTGCCGGGTCCCAACATCATCGGCTACTACTTTGCGTTTCGAGTGATGGGCCACTGGCTCTCGATTCGCGGCGCACTGCAGGGGCTGCGCGGCGTTACGTGGACGGGGGAACCCTGTGAGCCGCTCACGAAGCTACGCGACGCCGCGTTGCTCAACGGCGACGCCAGGAGCCGGCGCGTCCGCGAGATCGAGCAGCAGCTGCGACTGCAGCATCTCTCGACGTTTTTCGAACGCGTTGCCGTCCGAAGCGCGTGATATTCTCGCACGCACCCACCACTAACTAATGAAACTGCGGGAGCTGGCCGAACGGCTCTCCTGCCGCCTCGAAGGCGACGGTGAGATCGACATCGTGCGCGTGGCGGGCATTGACGATGCCAGCCCGGGCGACCTGACGTTTGTCGCCAACTCGAAATACCTTCCCGCGCTTGCGACAACTCGCGCCTCCGCCGTCCTGCTTCGTGAGGATGCGGCAGCGCCGCGGCTTGCGGTGCTTCGTACGACCGATCCGTATCTCGCGTTCGCGAGGGCCGTTGGCTTGTTCGCGCCGCAGTGGAAGCCGTCGCCCGGCATTCACGCGATGGCGGCGATTGCCACGGACGCGGCGCTGGGATGCGATGTCTCGATCGGTGCGTTTGTCGCGATCGGTGAGGGAGCCGCCGTCGGCGACCGCACCGTGATCTTCCCGAACGTGACCATCGGCGCGGGCGCGCGAATTGGCGCCGACTGCGTCGTCCACGCCAGTGTATCAATCCGCGAACGCGTCACCATCGGCGATCGCGTCGTGCTTCAGAACGGCGTTGTCGTCGGGGGGGACGGATACGGCTTCGTGCGGCGCGGCGACGGCACACACGAAAAGATTCCGCAGGTGGCCACGGTGGTCATCGAAGACGACGTGGAGCTTGGTGCCAACACGACGGTCGATCGACCGGCCGTGGGCGAGACCCGCATCAAGGCGGGAACCAAGATCGACAACCTCGTCCAGGTCGCGCACGGCGTCGTGATCGGCCGCAACGTGCTGATGGCAGCCCAGGTCGGCATCGCGGGCAGCACCCAAATCGATGACGACGTCATGTTTGGCGGACAGGTTGGTGTCGGCGGTCATCTCACGATCGGAAGGGGCGTTGTCGCCGTCGGGCAATCCGGCATTACCAATTCCGTCGACGCGGGAAAAATGGTTGCCGGCTATCCGGCAATCGACGCACGCGAGTGGAGGCGTGCTGCCGCTGTGTTTCGCCGGCTGCCCGAGTTGAAAAGGCGCATCGAAGAGCTCGAAGCACAACTCGCCCAGCTGACGCGGTCATCATCGGACGACGAGCCACAATGAGCCGCCGATGTCTCGTCGTCGTGGCGATCGTGCTGTGGGCCATGGCCGCACCGGCCCGCGCCCAGGACCCTGCGCCCGCCGCGCCGCGGGTCATCCGCTTCATGCCGCGATACGACTTCCACCTGTCGGCCGACCATCTCTCCACAGATGACGCCCGGTTCGTGTGGGACACGAACTTCGGCGGCGAAGTCGATTTCGTTGATTACGGAGTGGGACGCGCGACCTTTACCGGCAATTTCGAATCGGTGCTCGGCAACCAGTTCCGCGACTTCGATCCCAATCAGGGCAACTATCTGCTCGATGGATCCGTGTCGTTGCGCGAACGGGGGACGGAGGTCGCCGCGCTGTTTCATCACACGTCACGGCACCTCAGCGATCGATTCAAACGCGCCCCCGTCGGTTGGAACATGCTCGGCGCCCGCGTGCGGCACGATATCGTCGGCCGCAAGGCCGCGATACAGCTGAAGGGTGACCTGCTGGCGGGGCTCGTCAAGAACAACGTGGACTACAACTGGGAGGCCGACGGCGATGTTCACATCGCGGTGCCGCTACGGCCCGCCGTGAGCGTCATCACCTCCGCGCGCCTCCAACTGATCGGGGTTGACGGCAGCCAGCAGCGCGGGACGCAGGCCGGCAGCCGTGCGGAAGTGGGAATCCGCTTGGCCGGCGAGAAGGGAGCCATTGAACTGATCGTGGCCGCGGAGCGCCGCGTGGATCCATATCCGCTCGAATTTTCCACGTTGAACTGGGTCAGCGCCGGATTCCGGTTCGTCAGCCGGTAAGAACCCCTATCATAGAAACGTGAGGCGTTTCGCAGTTGTCGTGCTGGTGGCAGCCATGGGCGTGCTGGTTGTTCCGCTGCACGCCTTCGTCCATCCTCCGAAACTCGATTATGAAATCACCACGCTGCCGAACGGCCTGCGGGTGATCCTCTCGGAGGATCACTCGACGCCGATTGTGCACCTGTCGGTGTGGTACCACGTCGGTTCGCGCGACGAGCGACCAGGACGCACCGGCTTCGCACACCTGTTCGAGCACATGATGTTCAAGGGCTCGAAGAACGTGCAGCCCGATTCGCACACGTCGATGATTGCGGCCATCGGTGGACGCAGCAACGCCTACACGCAGGAAGATGAGACCGTCTTCTGGGAGACGCTGCCGTCGCACTACCTGCCGCTGGCACTGTGGCTCGAAGCGGATCGCATGGCCACGCTTCGCGTCGATCGCGACGCGTTCGAGAAGGAGCGTGAGGTGGTCAAGGAAGAGCGGCGATTGCGCGTCGACAATCAGCCGTACGGCCGGTTGAACGAGATTTTGTTCGATCGGGCATTCACGACGCATCCCTACAAGCACGCCACCATCGGCAGCATGAAGGATCTCGAGGCCGCCTCCATCCAGGACGTTCGTGATTTTCACGACACTTACTACGTTCCTGAAAACGCGGTGGTGACCATCGTCGGCGATTTCGATTCGGCTCAGGCGATGCAGCTGGTGCGCCAATACTTCGGCCGCGTGCCAAAGGCGGCGCGGCCCGTGCCGCGCGACATCCCGAAGGAGCCCGAGCAGACACAGGAACGCCGCGCCGTCGTTCAGGAAGAATGGCCGTTGCCCGCCGTCGTTGTCGCGTACCACGTGACCTACGACGGCCATCCGGACTCCTACCCGCTCCATCTCATGTCGAAGATCCTCTTCGACGGGGAAAGCGCGCGAATGACGCGCGACCTGGTGTACGACAAGAGAATTGCGGTCGCGGCGTTTGGCAGCGCCAATCTGCTCGAAGATCCGAACCTGTTTTACGCCGTGTCAATCGTGCAGGCAGGCCAGTCGCTCGCCGATGTCGAACGCCAGATGCTGGCGCAGTTCGAGAGCATCAAGAACGACGGCGTCGACGCGCACGAGCTCGAGCGCGCGAAGAACCAGTTCATGCGCGACTACATCGTCGGTCGCGAGACCAACGAGCAGAAAGCGCTGCACCTCGCGCATGCCGCCGTCATCCACAACGACATCCAGACCGCTGATGCGGAGATCGATATCTTCCTCAAGCTGACGACGGCGGATATCCAGCGAGTGGCCAAGACATATTTCACGGAGAAGAACCGCACCGTGCTCTACATCACGCCGAGGAACGGCGGTGGGGGAGCGAGATGAAGAGATCCCAAATCCCAAATCCCAAGCGCCAAACCCCAATCGTTGTTTTTGTTTTGGGATTTGGGTTTTGGGTTTTGGGTTTTGCTGCGCAAGCAGCGGGGCAGGCGCGCGACTGGCCGTCTGAAACGCCGCCCGGTCCGCTGGCGGCGCACGAAGTCAAGTTCCCGCCCTATGAAATCCGCACGCTGGGCAACGGCATGCGTGTCGTGGCAGTGCTGCACCACGAACAGCCGGCGGTGAGCATCCGGCTGCTGGTTGGCGCCGGTTCTGCGCAGGATCCTAAAGGCAAAGGCGGCGTCGCCAACCTGATGTCGTCACTGCTGGATCAGGGGACGACCACGCGCAGCGCGCAGCAGATTGCGGATCAGATCGACTTCATCGGGGGCGATGTCGGGACCGGTGCTGCGACGGATCTCTCGTTCGTCAACGCGATCGTGATGAAGGACTCGTTCCAGACGGGCATGGACCTCCTTGCGGACATCGCGCGGAATCCCGCCTTCGCACCGGAGGAAATTGCGCGACAGAAGGACCAGATTCTGTCGTCGATTCGCGTCAATGCCGACGACCCGGGCTATATCGCGGATGTCATCTTCGATCGACTTGTCTACGGCTTCCATCCGTACGGTCTGCCTGGCACGGGGACCGAGGACTCGCTCAGCTCGCTGACGCGTGACGACCTGCAGGCGTTCCATCGCCAGTACTTCATTCCGAATAACATGATCCTCGGCATCGTCGGCGACGTCACGAGCGATGAGGCGTTCGCGGCGGCCGAGCGGGTGTTCGGCAGCTGGCCGCGTGGAACACTGCCACCGGGCACACGGGTCGATCCGCCCGACCCCACGCGGAAGATCGTGATTGTCGACAAGCCGGACGCCGTGCAGACGAGCATTCGTGTCGGGCAGCTTGCGATTCCGCGAAAACATCCTGACTACATGACGTGGGACCTCGCGGTGAAGATCCTCGGCGGCGAGGGAGCGAATCGTCTGCATCAGGTCCTGCGGTCGCAGTACGGTCTCACCTACGGCGCGGAAGCCAATGCGGAGTCGCGAAAGGACTCGGGAGACTTCGTTGCGGAAACCGACACGCGGACCGACATGACCGGCCAGGCGCTGCGGCTAATGGTGGAGGAATTCTCGCGGCTCGTCCGGGAACGGGTGGGCCAGCGCGAACTCGCCGACGCCCAAGCCTACCTCGCAGGCAGTTTCCCGTTGACGATCGAGACGCCGGACCAAATCGCGACGCAGGTGCTGAACGTGCTGTTCTACGACCTGCCTGTCTCCGAAATCGGCACGTTCCGCGAACGCGTGCTCGCGGTCACGCCCGAAGACATCCAGCGTGTGGCCCGGCAGTACGTGCGGCCGGATCGCTTGTCGATTGTCCTTGTCGGCAATGCGCGGGCATTTGCATCGCAATTGATCGAGCTCGGGTTCGGAGCCTACGACGTGATTCCGGTCGATCAACTGGATTTGATGGCGCCCAATTTCAAACGGGAGCGCCGCGCGGCACCGACCCTGCGACGTGGAGGCATAACGCCGAGTACTGGCGTGCCGTCTGCCGCCTACGCACCGTCTTCCGCCTTCCAGAACGCTCCGAACCGCCAGAACGTTCCGAACGCACCGAACGGTCCGAACGATCCGAACGACCTGATTCAACGGATCGTCGCCGCCAAAGGTGGTCTGCAGGCGTTGAAGTCGGTTCGGACCGTTGTCGTCGATGCCGACATGACGGTGAGCACGCTGCGCGGTCCGACCATCATCCCGACGAAGACCTACGTCGTGTATCCGGACAAGTTCCGCGTCGATGCGACGTTTGCCGGTCAGCAGACCATTCAGGCGTACAACAGCGGAACCGCGTGGGTGAAGGATCCGGGTGGCGTCGCGGCCGCGCCGCCCGCGATGCGCAACGATTTCGCGGCCACGGTGCGTCGCGACACCTTTCCTTTGTTGATCGCCGCGGCGGAAGGCAGGCTCACCGTGCGGCAGCAGGCCGAAGAGGGCAGCGGGGGCGCCGTCCTGAAAGTGCTCGAGGTGAGCGGTGCGGGACTCGAACCGCTGCGCCTCTACATCGATCGCGACTATCGCATCGTCCGTCAGACGTATACGACGCCAGGGCCCGATGGCAGGCCTACCAACGCAGAGGAACAGTTCTCGGATTACCGGAAGGTGAACGGCATCGACGTGCCATTCAAGGCGTCGGTGCTTCGTGACGGCCAGAAGATTCTCGATCGCACGATCAAGAGCGTCACCTTCAACACGGCGGTCGACCCGATGCTGTTCCAACAGCCGCTCTAGACCGCGGACCTGAAGGTCCGCGCCGGATGAGGCATCGACAATTCCATTCATGCCAGCTCTTCGCGTGATGATCTCGTGTGGCGAGCCGTCCGGGGATCTGTACGCCGGCGCGCTCGCGGCAGAGATCCGCCGACGAGAACCGGAGGCGGACATCTTCGGTTTCGGGGGACCGCGGCTGGCGGCGGCGGGCGGACGGCTGATCGGTGACTTTCAGGGATTGTCGGTCACGGGTCTGACCGAGGCGCTGCGCGTGTTACCGCGATCGTTGGCGATGCTGCGTGTTCTCGCTGCGGCGGCGCGCGACCAGCGACCGGACGTCTTCGTCGCGATTGATTTCCCTGACTTCAATTTCAGGCTGATGGCGGCCCTTCATCGCCTTGGCATCCCGGTCGTCTACTACATCAGCCCGCAGCTCTGGGCGTGGCGTCCGGGCCGCATGCAGACGATGAAGCGGTATGTCGATCGAGTGCTGGTGATTTTTCCGTTCGAGGAGGAGTTGTATCGCCGCGAAGACGTTCCGGTCGAATTTGTCGGCCATCCGCTCGTCGATCTCGTTCGCGTCCGCGCGCCGCGTGCGGAACTGCTACGGGAGCACGGTCTGGATCCAGCGGCGCCCACCGTGGCATTGCTGCCCGGCAGCCGTCCGAACGAGCTGCACCGGATCGTCCCCGGCATTGCGGCTTCACTCCCGCTGATTGCGTCGAAAGTGCCGGGAGTGCAGTTCGTCGTAGCCGCGGCTCCCAATCTGCCGGATGCCCTCTTTGCGCCGTTGATATCGGTGCGGTCCGGCTTTAGCCGGACCATCCCTATCGTGCGCGAGCGCACCGATGACGTGCTCGCGGCATCGGACGTCGTCATCACTGCGTCGGGAACGGCAACCGTGCAGGCGGCGCTTCATGAGCGCCCGATGGTGGTCGTCTACAGGCTGTCACCGCTCACCTACCGGCTCGGAAAGCCGTTCGTGCATGTCGATACCTACGCCATGGCCAACCTTGTCGCGGGGAGGCGGATCGTTCCGGAATTGATCCAGAACGAGTTCACGTCGGCGCGAGTCGCGGACGAATGCGTTCGATTGCTGACCGATGAGCCGCTGCGCACAAGAACTCAGGAGGAATTACGTCGGGTGCGGGAGCGGCTCGGTGGTGCGGGTGCAAGTGGCCGTGCCGCAGAGGCTGTGCTCACGGTTGCGCGGTCCAGGCGGCGCAACCGCCAGCTGTGAGTCAGAGTTTCGTATCCGCGTCAACGCTCCGACTGAAAATCGTCGTCGCTCGAGCCGCGGCTCGGTAGATCGAGCTGTTCCTCGTCGCTACTCATGCCGCGATTGGAGATGCCACTGCGGTTCTTTTCGCTCTGGCTTCCGGTGCCGCGCTCCTGACTGCCCATGTTCGTTCGCGACGTGTCGCGTGACCCTTCGGCCTGGTCCCGTGTCGGGCGCGATTCCGTCTTCCTGTCCTCGTCAGTGCGCGAGCCCTGCTGGTTCTGGTCCTGCTGACCCTGGCGCTGCTGACCCTGGGTATTCTTGTTCTGGTCCATGACGGAGACCTCCAATGCAAATGTCGCAAAGGAGATGCCTGATACCTTCGAACTGATCAGCGAAGTATGATTCTGGATTGGTATGAGCACACGAAACAGTTTCAACACGTCGCAGCAGATCCGCGCAGGCGGAGAAACGGTCCAGATATACAGCCTTCCCGCGCTCGAGAAGGCGGGTTTCAGCGGCGTCTCGCGGCTTCCCTATTCGATGAAGATTCTCCTCGAGAATCTCCTGCGCCGTGAGGACAACGCATTCGTCAAGGCTGACGACATCGAAGCGGTTGCACGCTGGGACGCGACAGGCAACATCGAGAAGGAAATCTCGTTCATGCCTACACGCGTGCTGCTGCAGGATTTCACGGGTGTGCCATGCGTGGTGGATCTCGCCGCGATGCGCGACGCGATGATCGATCTTCGCGGCAACCCCGATCGAATCAATCCGCTACAGCCTGTCGAGCTCGTCATCGACCACTCGGTCCAGGTCGACTATTTCGCACGGTCGGACGCATTCTCTCTCAACGCGGAGCTCGAATTCTCCCGCAACCGCGAACGCTATGCGTTTCTGCGCTGGGGCCAGCGGGCATTCCGCAACTTTGACGTCGTTCCGCCGGACACCGGGATCGTTCACCAGGTCAACATCGAGCATCTGGCGCGTGTCATCTTTTCGGAGAAGGTGAACGGGACCACAGTCGCGTATCCCGACACGGTGTTCGGGACCGATTCACACACGACCATGGTCAACGGCCTTGGCGTCGTCGGATGGGGCGTTGGCGGCATCGAGGCGGAGGCGGCGATGCTCGGCCAGCCGAGCTCGATGTTGATTCCCAAGGTTCTGGGAGTTCGCCTCACCGGTGCGCTGCCGAAGGGCGCGACGGCGACCGACCTTGTGCTCACCATCACCGAGCTGCTGCGCAAGCAGGGCGTCGTCGGCAAGTTCGTGGAGTTCTTCGGTGAAGGGCTGAAGCACCTCACCATCGCGGACCGCGCGACGCTCGGCAACATGTGTCCGGAGTACGGCGCGACAGTCGCCATCTTCCCGATCGACGACATGACGCTCGATTACCTGCGCCTCACCGGCCGCGACGAACAGCACGTGCAGCTGGTGGATGCCTATGCCCGCGCACAGGGCCTGTTCCGCATCGAGGGCGCGCCGGATGCCATCTACTCCGACACCGTCGAATTGCAGCTCGGGACGGTTGAACCGAGCCTGGCGGGACCGAAACGGCCGCAGGATCGCGTGTCGTTGATGAACGCGAAGGGTGCATTTCAGATCGCGCTGCCGACGATGCAGGTTGCACCGAAGTCGGCCAAGTCCGCGGATGCGGGAGGCGCACGACAGGGCGTTGCGAGGGCAACCGGAGCGGTCGCGCAATCCGGCGTCGCGGTGGCCGACCCGGCGCTCGATGAAATCGACAATGGCGCTGTCGTCATTGCCGCAATCACCAGCTGCACCAATACGTCGAACCCGAGCGTCATGATCGGCGCCGGCCTCGTGGCGAAAAAGGCGGTGGAGCGTGGGCTCACGCGCAAGCCGTGGGTCAAGAGCAGCCTTGCTCCAGGCTCGAAGGTCGTCACCGAATACCTGCAGTCTGCCGGCTTGGCGACGTATCTCAATCAGCTCGGCTTCGATCTGGTCGGCTATGGATGCACGACCTGCATCGGCAATAGTGGTCCGCTGCCGGACGAAGTCGCGGCGGTGATCCGTGAAAAGAACCTGGTCGTCTGCTCCGTATTGAGCGGCAATCGCAACTTTGAAGGCCGCATCCAGCAGGACGTTCGCGCGAACTACCTCGCGTCGCCGCCGCTTGTGGTCGCCTACGCGATCGCCGGCTGGATCACCAAAGACCTCACGACCGAGGCGCTGGGGGAGGATCAGTTCGGAAAACCTGTGTTCCTCAAGGACATCTGGCCGACCGAGCTGGAAATTCAGGAGACGATGCAGCGCACGGTCAGCGCGGAGATGTTCAAGCGCAGCTACAGCGATGTGTTCACGGGTGATGAACGCTGGCGGAAGCTGCCCGTTCCGGAAGGCAATCGCTACGCGTGGGACGAATCGTCGACATATATCCGGAAACCGACGTTTCTCGAGGGCATGACGATGATGCCGGCGCCCCCCGCGGAACTGTCGGGTGTGCGCGTGCTGGCGCTGCTTGGCGACAGCATCACCACCGACCACATCTCGCCGGCAGGATCGATCAAGCCTGACAGTCCGGCGGGGAAGTATCTGATCGAGCGCGGTGTAAAACCGGCGGACTTCAACTCGTACGGGGCGCGTCGCGGCAACCATGAAGTGATGATGCGCGGCACCTTCGCGAACACACGTCTGCGGAACCAGCTCGCACCGGGTACCGAGGGCGGGTGGACGGCGTATCAACCAGGCGGCGACATCCTCTCGATCTACGACGCGTCCGTGCGGTATCGGGCCGACGGCGTGCCGCTGATGGTGATCGCAGGGAAGGAATACGGGTCCGGCTCCTCGCGCGACTGGGCGGCGAAGGGGACGTACCTGCTTGGCGTGAAGGTCGTCATCGCCGAATCATTCGAACGGATTCACCGCAGCAATCTCGTCAACATGGGCGTGCTGCCGCTGCAGTTCAAGGCCGGCGAGAATGCCGCGTCGCTGAAGCTGACGGGCACGGAAGAGTACTCGCTCGTAGGGGCGGGTAGTGCGCTCAAGCCTCGCGGCGAAGTCGGCGTACGAGCGAAAGCCTCCGATGGGGCGGTGCGCGAGTTCAGGGTGACGGCACGTGTCGACACCCCCGAAGAGCTCGTGGCCTTTCGTCACGGTGGGATCCTGCCGTACGTGGTCAGGCAACTGGTGTCGCGTTCCTGATGCTCACCGCTGAACGGATCAAAGCCAAAGCAGGAGAGCTAGGCTTTGATCAGTGCGGCATCGCTCCAGCTGACAACTTTCCCGAGCTCGCATATCTCGAGGAATGGCTCGCGCGTGGCTATGCGGGCGACATGGCGTACATGTCGCGTTCCGCGGAGCGCCGCGCCGATGTCCGGAATGTCGTCCCGGGTGCGCGCAGCGTCATCGTGACAGCGACGATTTACAACACCAGTCAGGTCCGCCTGAAGGCGGACCCCACCGATGACTCTCGACGGAAGCAGGAGGGTTCTGAGCAGCTGCCTGAAACCGGCCATCATCAACAGTGGGGTCCGGGTTCGCGGGCTGAAACCGTCCAGGATCATCGGTGGGGTCCGGCTTCAGCTGGACCTTCAGTTGCCAACATTGCCCGCTATGCGCTCGGCGACGACTATCACGACGTTCTGAAGAGGCGTCTCGACGCGCTCCTCGCGTGGATGCGAGCGACATCGCCCGCAGCCTTCGACGCCCGCGCATACGTGGACACCGGCCCCGTTCAGGAGCGCGTCTACGCTCAGTACGCCGGGCTCGGATGGATCGGAAAGAACACCTGTCTCATCAACGCCGAGCATGGTTCGTGGCTCTTTCTTGCGGAAATCATCACGACCCTCGATCTCGAGCCGGACACACAGGCGCTGGAGCAATGCGGATCGTGCCGTCAATGCCTCGATGCATGCCCCACCGGCGCGCTTGTCGACGCTGGTGTGCTGGATTCGACCCGCTGCATCTCGTACCTGACGATCGAGCTTCGCACC
>Ga0310810_10007759_pt1 | contig 12285 bp, 8 predicted proteins | sample NCmetagenome_FD_207641 | JGI IMG/M metagenome (GOLD analysis project Ga0310810, IMG submission 207641) | Soil microbial communities from experimental microcosm in Duke University, North Carolina, United States - NC | ecosystem: Engineered > Artificial ecosystem > Soil microcosm > Unclassified ... | reverse complement strand
CATCGCGGGGCTGGGGCTTCCGGTCCTCGTCTTTCTCGCGTACCTCGCGTTCACGTGGAACTGGAAGCGCCTCAACCGCGCGCAGATCGGTTGGGCGATCGTGCTGGCGTTCATCACCTGTGCGGTGGTCGCGATCCCATGGCACCACGCGATGCTGGTGCGGCACGGGCGGCCGTTCTGGGACGAGCTTTACGGCGACAACCACTGGCGCCGGCTGGTTGTCGGGCGGCACGGCGACCGCGGCACGTTCGAGTACTTCGTGCGCGAGCTCGGCTACGCGGCGCTGCCGTGGATCGCGATCGCGCCGGCCGCGCTGGCCGCGGCCGCGTTGCGCCGCGCGAAGCGCGTCGTCGGCGCCGCCTCGCCGAGCACGGCCGCAGGCGGCGACGGCGGTGACGGCAACGGCGTGGCCGCGGCGGCCGCGGCGGAGGCGACGGCTGCGGAGGCGCGGCGCCAGGGGATCTTCTGGTTCGGCGCGATCTGGTTCGTCGCCGGCTACGCGCTGGTGTCGATGTCCGTCACCAAGTTCCACCACTACATCCTTCCCGCCCTCCCCGGCCTGGCGATCGCGATCGGCTGCTTCCTGGACGACATCATCAGCCGGCGCGACGGCCGCACGGCGGCGGCGGCGGCGGCGGTGGGCATCCCGCTGCTGGCGCTGGTCCTGTTCGACCTGGTGGGCGCGCCGAAGAACGCGCAGCGCTTCATCTGGCTGTTCTCGTACGACTACATCAACACGCCCGGCGGCCGGCCCTGGCCCCCGGCGCTCGACTTCCGGACGCCGCTGATCGTGTTCGGCGTCGTGTTCGCGTTGACGATGGTGGCGCTCGGCTGGCGCCGCATCCAGCGCTGGGCGGCGGTGGCGCTGTGCCTGGCGGCGGTCGCCTTCACGTTCTTCCTGCTCGACAGCTTCATGCGGCGCGCGACGCCGTACTGGACGCAGAAGGGGCTGATCGCGAGCTACTACAAGATGCGCCGGTCGCCCGAAGAGAAGCTGCTGGTCTGGCAGATGTACTGGCGCGGCGAGAACTTCTACACGCAGAACGAGATCTACGAGGGACCCAAGGAAGAACGAACGATCTTCCTCGGCGATCGCAACTTCGAAAACCTGAAGGCGTGGATGGAAAAACACCGGGGACGGCGGGTTTTCTTCCTCGTCGAGCAGAACCGCTTCAGCACGCTGGAGACCGCGGTGCCGGCTGACGCGCGCAAGACGTTGAAGATCGTCGACGGCAGCAACATGAAGTTCTGCCTCGCGTCTGCCGACATCTGAGCGGTACCATGTCAGGGCCCTTCGTGAGCGCGCCGCGTCTCGGTCTTTCTCTGTCCTTCGTCTGTCTGCTGGGAGGCGTACTCGCAGTGGGCAGCAACTGCGGCAGCGACGCCCCGCCGGGTGGCAAAGGGGGCAAGGGCGGCGGCGGCCAGGCGGGATCGAACGGGACGGGCGGACGCGGCGGTACGACGAGCGGAAACGCGGGCCAAGGCGGAACCGGCGGGTCGACGGCGGGGACCGACGGCGCGACGGCGGGCACCGGCGGCGCGATGGCCGGCACCGGCGGATCGACAGCGGGCACCAGCGGCGGGGCCGGCACCGGCGGAACGGGCGCCGCGGGCAGCGGCGGTCGCGGCGGCGCGGCGGGCACGGGCGGAACCGGCGGCGCGGCGGGTACCGGCGGCGCCGGAGGCACCGGCGGCGCGGTGGGCGGAACCGGCGGCGCCTCGGCGGGAACCGGCGGCGCCTTGGGGGGAACCGGGGGCGGCGCGGGACAAGACGCCGGCGACGGCGCAACCGGCGACGCCGATTCAGGATCGAACGACGGCGCCGCAGACGCGGTCGACGCCGCAGAGGCCGGCCAGGATGCACCATCGTGTTCGAACGCGTGCACCCTTGGCGCGTACATGTGCGGTCCCGGCGGCTCGTACATGTGCAAGCTCGACACGACGACCGGTTGCACGGTGTGGGCACAGCCGGTCGCGTGCACCGGCGCCCAGGCGTGCTCGAACGCCACCGGCCAGTGCGCCTGCCCGGCCGCCCCGTCAGGCTGCGCAGCGACGGGCAACTCCACGTTCTGCTCGTCGACCAGCAACCTCGTGACCTGCACCGCGAACGCGCAGGGCTGCATCTCGTCGGCGACGTCGGCTTGCCCGGCGCACCAGAGCTGCAAAGGCGCGTTGCCCGCGGCCGCCTGCACCTGCGATCACGCCTGCGCGGCGGTCGGCGACTTCTGCACCGACGCCGACACTGTCGCGACCTGCACCGCCGACGCCAACAACTGCCGTTACATCAGCGACACCAACGCGTGCGGCGGCGTCGCGAGCTGCGTGAACGGCGCGTGCGACTGCCCGGCGACGGGCACGACCGAGGGCACCGGCTGCGCCAACCTCGACGAGACCCTCTGCGCGGGCGACGACATCCTGACGTGCGCCGCCGATCAATCGCCGGGCGCGATCGGCTGTCAGATCTGGCAGGTCACCACCCGGTGCAGCGAGGACGCCGCCGGGCCGCTCACCTGCGGGACGAAGGCGGGCGCGGCGTCCTGCCAGTGCGCGGAAAACACCGGCACGTCCGTGTTCGTCGATCCCGCGGCGGGCAGCGACGCGGCCGACGGCAGCCACCCGTTCCCGACGGGGATCCAGACGCCCGTCGCCTGCCGCTTCGCCACGCTGACGCACGGGCTCGACCGCGTCGGCTCGCCCGGCACGGTGATCGCGATCAGCGACTACCCGCCCGTCGCGTTCACGACGGAGCTGCTGCCGCTCGCGGTGAAGAGCGGCGTCACGCTGACGACCGCGGACCCGACCAACCCAGCCAGCTACATCATCCAGTTCGGCGACCTGGCCGCCGACGCGGCGCTGACGATGGCGCCCGGAACGGCCGCCTCCGGCTTCACGATCGTCCAGGCCGGATCCGCCAACCCGGCAGCGAACGCGGTGATGTGCAGCGCTGGCGCCGTGTCATTGGCATCGCTGGTTCTGGACGGTAACGACGCGATGACCAACGGCATCGTCAGCCGCGGCAGCTGCGCCGCGACGCTGACCGGCGTCGTCGCCCAGCAGTTCACCGCCAACGCGCTCGAAGCGTCCAGCACCGGCGCGACGATCGTCACCGGCGGCGCGCTGCACTCGTCGCTTGTCGGCCTGCGGCAGGCGAGCAGTACCGTGACGGCGCACGCGATCAACGTCCACGACAACGCGCAGGAAGGCATCCTGCTCGTCGGCGGTTCGCCCAATCTCGTCATCGACAGCGGCAGCATCGTCACGCTGAACGGCCGCACGGGCGCCGGCTTCGCCGGCATCAGCGTCACCAAGGGCTCGCTCGCCGCCGCCAACACCACCATCACCGGCAACGGCGCCGCCGGCGTCGTGCTCGGGAGCGGCGCCGTGGTTCACGGTCTGACGACCGTCGACGTCAGCCTGAACGGCGCCACCGTCGGATCGCCGGGCGTGTCGATCGTCAACGGCACGCTGAACGCGAGCGGGCTGTCGGCGACGAAGAACACCGCGGGCGGCGTGGCGGTGCTGGGATCGAGCGCGACGGTGAGCCTGACGAATGCCGCGCTCAACGCCAACACCGGGCGCGGCCTGATCGCCGCCGCAGGCACCGTCACGGTGTCAGGCGGCACGTTCAACGCCAACCAGCAGGACGGGATCCTCGCGGGGGGCGGCAACGTCACGATCGCCGGCGGCGCGACGATGGCGAACAACGGCACGCACGGCCTGGACATGCTCGGCGCGACGACGAACGTGACGGGCGCCGACATCCACCACAACGTGCAGAACGGCGTCTTCATCAACTCGAACGGCGCCGTCATCAAGATCGGTTCGCCCGGAATGCCGGGCCCGGTCGTGAACATCCACGACAACACCCTCCACGGCGTCATGGTGGGCGCTTCGCCGCCGACCAGCAGCGGCGCGAACACGCTCACCATCGACACGGCCAGCTTCGTCCAGAACAGGCAGAGCGGCATCTTCATCGCGGGGGATGCGGGTTCGGTCGGCGTGACCGTCCGCAGCTGCACGATCGGCGGCAACGGCGCTGTCGGCCTCCGCGTCGAGCAAGGCGCGGGCAACACGACGACGGCTGTAATCCAGTTCAACGACATCACCGGAAATAACGGAAACGGCGCGGCCGACTCGATCGGCGGCGCGCTGTTCGGCACCGCGAGCACGCTGACAAGCTTCGTCGGCAACACGATTCACGCGAACAACGGCGACGAGCTCGGCTTCGCGGGCCCGGCCAACGGCGGCGCGACTTGGACGCTGGGCACCAACAGCTGCGACGCGAACGCGAACTTGATCTACTGCTACGGCACCGGCAACGTCGGCCTGCGGGCCGCGCTGGCGGCGACCGTCGACGCGCGCGGCAACCACTGGGTGAACGCCAGCCCAGCCGGAAACGTCGACTACTCGGTCTCCGGCGGCGCCTCGGTGAACGCGGGCGGCGCGTGCAACGCGATCGCGATCTGCCCGTGATCTGAACTGATCTGATTTATCGATACGACGCGCGCGACCGAGGTTGCGCTCGAGCTGTGGCGTCACACGGGTTCGCGTGGGGTGGGCGCGGGCCAACACTGGGGGGACAGTCCCCCCCGCCACTCGATTTGTGTGTCATTCGTGGAACCGTTGTTTTTTGTCTGCCTGCTCCGGTTTCGCGCAGCGACTAAAGGGCGCAGCAAAAACGCAACCCGAGGAGCCCCCCAATGCGCCGACGACTTCCATTCGCTGCGATGCTCGCGCTACCGCTCGCGGCGGCCACCTGCACGAACGTCGAAGACGACGTCAGCTCGAGCGCGAGCCTCGCCCTCGGCGACGCGCTGCCGGGAACGAACGCGACCGACTTCGCCGAGGCGAAGGCGGCGTTCAGCACGTCCGAGAACGCGGCCGACGGCCTCGGACCGATCTTCAACGAGCGCGGCTGCGGCACCTGCCACCAGAACGGCGCGGTCGGCGGCGCAGGCCAGCAGATCGAACAGCGCTACGGGACGCTGACCAACGGCGTCTTCGATCCACTCGCGAACACCGGCGGCTCGCTCCGCCAACTGTTCGGCATCGGCGGCTTCAACGTCGGCGGCGTGAACTGCAACTCGGGCACCGACGCCAACCCGGCGGCGGGCGCGACGATCTTCGCGGGCCGGCTGACGACGCCGGTCTTCGGGCTCGGCCTGGTCGATTCGCTGCCTGACTCGCGCTTCGACACGCTCGCATCGCGCGAGCCGACCGCCGTCCGCGGCATCGTCAACCGCGTCACCATCGCGATGGCGAACCCCGCCGATCCCGGCCAGTCGAACGGCGCCACGCGCGTCGGTCGCTTCGGCTGGAAGGCGGGCGTGCCGAACCTCGGCCAGTTCTCGGGCGACGCCTACCTCAACGAGATGGGCATCACCACGACCTCGTGCAACCGCGGCGTCGTGAACCGGACGTTCGCGACCGAGAACCGCGCGAACCGCGCGCCGACCAACGCCGTCATCAACGGCTGCCCGGACGACGCCGTGCCGGGCGTCGACGACGACCTCGCCGCGGAGACCAACAACTGCGCGGGCGGCCTGAACGAGCTGCAGGACGACGTCGCCGAGTTCACCTTCTTCATGACGCACCTGGCGCCGCCGCCCCAGGTCGCGATCACCGCAGGCAGCGCCGCCGATCGCGGGCGCACGCTGTTCAACTCGACGGGCCTGCAGTGCGCGTCCTGCCACCGCGACGACGCGGACATCTTCGTGTCGACGACGGCGGGCGGCGTGCCGGCCAACATCCGCTTCCATCCGTTCTCCGACTTCCTCGTGCACGACATGGGGACACTGGGCGACGGCATCGGCAACGCCGGTGACTCCGTGGCGGTCACCCGCCGCATGAGGACCGCGCCGCTGTGGGGCCTTCGCTTCCGCAACAAGAAGCTGCACGACGGCCGCACGACGGACATCGCGACCGCGATCTCGGCGCACAACGCCGGCGCGAACGGCCAGGGCACACCGGCCGGCCAGGCGTTCAACGCGCTGACGACCGCGCAGAAGAGCGACCTGATCGCCTATCTGAACACACTCTAAGCAGGACCGCAGAGAACCCACCCACACCCGTACCCGACGGGGCGGTGTCCACGCGACACCGCCCCGTTTTTTTTTGGTGACGATGTCGTTTTGTTTCTCATTCGTAAACAGCGTTCTCGCTTACGCAAACAACGTTTCCGTGTGTTTTGCGGTTGATTATCAAATGTATTTTTTCCGTGGGGGGGGAATTCCTCACCCTGTTGGCTGTATCCCCGTCGAGACTACACGCCCGCCGATTGTGTGCCTGATTGATGGCGTGTTTGTCGACCTCTAATCAAACCGTTGGAGCCATCGGCTTGCGCGTTGACATTGATGCCGGTGCTCCGACGTTATCGAAACAACGGAGGAGACCATGAAAAGGGCGATACTCGCGCTTGCAGCGATTCCTTTGCTGCCGTTGGCGGTGACCGGCTGCAGCGATCTGACCGATGACTCGGTGAGTGGACAGGACAACTTCGCGCTCGGTGATGCTATTCCAGGCACCAACGCGACCAACTTCGCGGCAGCGAAGGCGAACTTCGGGTTGACCGAGACGCAGCAGGACGGTCTCGGCCCGATCTTCAACGAACGCAGCTGCTCGGCGTGCCACTCCAACGGCGCGATCGGCGGCGCCGGCCAGAACATCGAGCGGCGCTACGGGACGCTGACCAACGGCGTGTTCAACGGCCTCCCCGCCACGGGCGGCTCGCTGCGCCAGCTGTTCGGCATCGGCGGCTTCAACCCGAGCCCGGGCGTCAACTGCAACTCGGGCACCGACGCGAATCCTGCGCCGGGCGCGACCATCTTCGCAGGCCGCATGACCACGCCGACCTTCGGTCTCGGTCTGGTCGAGCTGATCCCCGACGGTACCATCCAGGGGATCGCGGCAGCGCAGCCGGCGGCCATCCGCGGCATCGCCAACACGCACCAGATCAATCTCACCAGCGGCATCTTCACGCGCGGTCAGACCCGCGTGGCGCGCTTCGGCTGGAAGGCCGTCCACGCCAGCCTGGCTGACTTCGCGGCTGACGCCTACCTCAACGAGATGGGCATCACCACGACCAGCTGCGCAGCGGGTCAGCGCGTCGGCGACTTCGCCACCGAGAACCGCGCGAACCGCGCGCCGACGAACGCCGTCATCAACGGCTGCCCCGACGACCTCGTCCCGGGCACCGACGACGACGCGGCGGAAGAGTTGAACAACTGCGCCGGCGGCGTCACCGAGGTCCAGGATGACGTGGCGAACTTCGCGTTCTTCATGCGCAACCTGGCCCCGGCCCCGCGCGGCATCGACAACAGCAACGGCCGCGGCCTGACCGAGTTCAACCGCGAAGGCTGCAACGGCTGCCACGTGACCACGACGTTCACGGTCACGGCGAACGGCCGCAGCCAATCGTTCACGCCGTTCTCCGACTTCCTCGTGCACGACATGGGGACGCTGGGCGACGGTATCGGCAACGACGGCGACTCGGTGGCGGTCACCCGCCGCATGAGGACGGCACCGCTGTGGGGCATCCGCTTCCGCAACGGGCTCTTGCACGACGCCCGCACGTCGGACAAGGCGACGGCGATTCGCGCGCATGACGGCCAGGGCGCTGCGGCCCGGAACGCCTTCAACGGCGCGACCGCGGCCCAGCAGAACGACCTGATGTTGTTCCTGAGCTCGCTCTAAACCCGCGCGCAAGCACGGGGGGAAGGGCGGCGTCCCGCGGGGGGCGCCGCCCTTTTTCTTTTTGGTGCGGGCGGGGTGCGGCGCGGGCGATCAGCCGATCGGCGTGCGGGTGGCGGCATCGACCGGCTGGCTCCCGTCGACGGTGATGCTCCCGTCGCCGGCGATCGTGACCGCGTAGTGCTGCAGCGCCGCGGATGCCGGTCCGCGGGTGACCTTGCCGTTGCCGTCGAACGTCGAGTCGTGGCACGGGCAACCCAGGCCCGCGGCGATCGATTGGCTCGCGTCGTCGAGCAGGCACCCGGCGTGCGTGCACACCGCGGACATCCCATAGACACCGTCCGCGTCGCGCGCGACGGCGACGTTGGACATCACGATCAGCGATCCGACCGCCAGCGCCGAGACGTTGCCGGCGCTGACCGGACCCGTCGGCGGCGAGCCGGTCGCCTGACTGCTGCCGCATCCGGGCGCAGCCGCTCCGCCGGCCCCGATCAGGGCCATTCCGGTCGAGCAACCGGCGAAACACAGGACCTTTCTGCGGTTCAGCGACATCCCGTCTCCCGTGGGAGGGAGTACCCGGACGTGGTAACCATCAGGCAGCAGTTGGCCAGGGTACTCCGTCGTTGACGGCCCGGCTGCCGGGTGGCAGGATTCGCGCCTCCCGGGGCCCGGCCCCCGGCTGTTGCATGCTCAAAGCACTAACAATATTCAGCGGTAACGCGAACCGAGAGCTCGCGCAGGCGATCTGCAAATACGTCGAGACGCCGCTCGGCCGCGCCGAGGTCACGCGATTTGCGGACGGCGAGGTCTACGTCGAGATCAACGAGAACGTGCGCGGCGTGAACTGCTTCGTCGTTCAGCCGACGTGCGCGCCCGCGAACGACAACCTGATGGAGCTGCTGGTGATGATCGATGCGCTCAGGCGCGCGTCGGCCGGTTCGATCATCGCGTGCATCCCTTACTTCGGTTACGCGCGCCAGGACCGCAAGAGCAAGCCGCGCACGCCGATCTCGGCGCGCCTGGTCGCCGATCTGATCACCGCGGCGGGCGTCGATCGCGTCGTGTCGATCGATCTGCACGCCGGTCAGATCCAGGGCTTCTTCAACATCCCCGTCGACCATCTGTACGCGATGCCCGTGCTGATGGACGATCTGAAGCTGCGCTTCAACCACGAGGCGGTGATCGTTTCGCCCGACGCGGGCGGCGTCGAGCGCGCGCGCGCGTTCTCGAAGCGCCTCGGCACCAGCCTGGCCATCATCGACAAACGAAGGCCCGCGCCCAACGTCAGCGAGGTCGTCAACATCATCGGCGACGTGAAGGGACGCGACGCGATCATCGTCGACGACATGGTCGACACCGCCGGGACGCTGTGCGCCGCCGCTCAGGCTGTCATGGCGCAGGGCGCGCGTTCGGTCCAGGCATGCGCCAGCCACGGCGTGCTCTCCCCGCCCGCCATCGAGCGCATCATGGCGTCGCCGCTGACGGAGCTGCTGACGACCGACACCATCGCGGTCCGGCCGGACGTGCGGGCCTGCCCAAAGATCAAGGTACTCAGCGTCGCTCGTCTGCTGGGCGAAGCGGTCAAACGGATTCACCACGGCGATTCAATCAGCTCGCTGTTCATCTGAACATTGTGAAACACTGAAAAAAGGAACCACGGTCATGGAGTTCTCAAAGGTCAACGTCGACGTCAGGTCCGCCGCCAAGAAGGGCGCCGCGCGCAAGGTCCGCTCCGGAGGCGCCGTCCCCGGCGTGCTCTACGGTCGCAAGCGCGAACCGCTCGCCGTGACGTTCAACGAGAAGGAGCTGCTGAAGTCGCTCGACAAGGAAAAGCGCCGCAACACCGTCCTGAAGCTGACGGTGCGGACCCAAGGTGGAAAGGATGGCAAGGGTACCACCGAAGAGGTGACGGCGATGGTGCGCGACGCGCAGATCAACCCGCTCAGCCGGCGCCTGGTGCACGTCGACTTCCTGGCCGTCGACCTGGACGCGGAGGTGCACGTGACGGTGCCGCTGGTGCTGACCGGCAAGGCCGTGGGCGTCACCAACGGCGGCAACCTGCACCAGAGCATGCACATGATTCCGGTGGCGGCGAAGCCGGCGCTGATCCCGACCAAGCTGGAGGTCGACGTGTCAGCCCTGGACATCGGCGACGCGCTGCACGCCAGCGATCTCAAGCTGGGCGAGGGGGTGCGCGTCGTACTCGACGCGAAGGAAGCGATCGCGTCGGTCGTCGCCCCCAAGGCCGAGAAGGTGGAGGAGGTCGCGGCAGCGCCCGTCGAGGGCGCGGTCCCGGCCGAAGGCGCGGCCCCGGCGGCGGGCGCGGCGGGCGCGGCCCCGGCAGCGGCTGGCGCGGCCCCGGCAGCGGGCGGCAAGAAGGAAGAGAAGAAGAAGTAGCCAGGAGCGAGGCCTCGGACCCCGATCCGATCCCCTCGCCCCGCGAAGCGGGGTTAGGGTGAGGGGTCCGTCATCACCGCGGCCCCCTCACCCGACGAGCGTTCGGCTCGTCGGGCTCTCCCCCTTCGGGGGCGAGGCGAAGAAAGACTCGCTCCGCGTCGCGACCTACTGATCCCCGTCCATCAGCAGCATCAGGGCGTTGCCTGTCTTGGCCCAGGCGACGCCTTCTTTCTTTTCCGGTGCGCGGGCGGTTTCGAGCCACGCGCGGAGCCGATCGAGACCCGCGGCGAGCTCGGCGCGACAGTCGGCCACGTCTGCGTCGTTGTCGGCCAGCAGCTTGGCGGGCACGCGAGCGAGCCGCTCCGTCGTGACGCCGTGCAATTCGCCGGTCAGCTTCGCGAGCTCGGCGCCTTCCCATAGCGTCCACACGGGCCACGGCGCTCTCGCTTTTCGCCGCTTGGGCCACGGGAACTGCACGTTGGCGGCGGCCCACGACTTCGCGAGCAGCGGGAGCTTGCCCGCGCCGAGCAGCGGGTTCCACCGACCGGGGCTGTCGTTGGGCACGTGATACGTCAGCTGCAGCAGGATCTGGTCCTGCGGCTCGCTCCAGCCCGTCGCGTACCTGATCGCCAGCGGGCGCGCCACGTGGTTGAGCAGCAGCTCGGTCACGCGCGCGTATTCGTAGTCGCGCTCGGGATCGAGGCCGCCGCTGAAGATCTCGCCGAGCGCGGACTCCGCCGCCCGTCGCCCCGCCTTCTCGTCGCCGTCGCCCAGCGTCATCAGGACCTCGCGCTTGCACCGCGCGTTCGCCTTGCTCGCGAGGACCTCGCGCGCCGTCAACCGTTTCGACCCCACGAGGGCTTCGAGCTTTCGCGGCGCCACCTTCCATCCGCGAACGAACCGTTCCGACATGGGCGCATCATCCGTGGCGACGGAGCGGGTTTCAATCGTGTGGTAAGTGTCGGGTGCGATGCACCTCGTGGTCGGGCTGGGAAATCCGGGGCCGCAGTACGCGGACAACCGGCACAACGTCGGCTTCATGGTCGTCGACGAGCTGGCGCGCCGCGGACGCGCCGGCGCGCCGCGCGAGAAGTTCGGCGCCGAGCTGCTGGAAGCGACGATCCGTGGCAACCGCCTCCTGCTCTGCAAGCCGCAGGAGTACATGAATGTCAGCGGCCAGGCGGTGGCGCGCGTCGCCGCCTTCTGGAAGATCGGGCTCGCCGAGACAGTGGTGGTGCACGACGAGCTGGACGTCCCTTTCGACCGGATGAAGCTGGGCGCCGGCGGCGGTCCGGGCGGTCACAACGGCGTCAAGTCGATCATCTCGGCGCTGGGTGACCCGGGGTTCGCCCGGGTCCGCGTCGGCATCGGACGCCCGGCCCCGGGCCGCGACCCCTCCGACTATGTGCTGTCGGACTTCTCGCGCGCCGAGGCGGCCGTGCTGGCCGACCTGGTCGGCCGGGCCGCCGACGCCGTCGAGGCGGTCGTCGGCGACGGCCTGAACGCCGCGATGAACCGGTTCAACGGCAAGGCCCAAAAGTAAGCCAAAAAGTAGGGGAGACAGCGGGGCCGAGTCGTGGTAAAGACCCGCCCTTCACGAAGTACCTCCTTGTCCGTGGCGACACGGGCCTGAACGTCCAAAGGGAGACAACATGAGCACGACAGGAACCGAACCCCCGCGCGGGGCCTCGGCGCCGCAAGCGCCGACGCCGATCACCGCCGGCTCAAAGCAGCAACGCCTCGGCTCGGCCCGCGACATGGCCGGCCGCAAGCGCGAGTACGAGACCATCTACATCCTGCGCCCGGACAGCACCAGCGACGTGATCGCGCAGGTGAACCAGAAGGTGCGCGGCGTGATCGAATCGGGCGGCGGCACGCTGCTCAAGATCGACAACTGGGGCAAGCGCAAGCTCGCCTACGAGGTGAAGAAGCAGCTCAAGGGCATCTACCTCTTCTTCTCGTACCTCGGCACGGCCGGGCTGCTCGAGGAAGTCGAGCGCAACCTGCGCCTGACCGACTCGGTCATCCGGTACTACTCGGTCAAGATCGCCGAGAACGTCGACCCGGCCGCGCGCACCTCGGAGTTCACCGAGGAGGCGTTCACCAAGGCGGCGACGCCCGGTCCGGACGAGGAAGAGATCGCGACGGGTCAGGCCAGCGCCCGCTCGCCGTTCGACGAGGAAGAGGGCGCGTTCGACT
>Ga0310810_10007758_pt1 | contig 12286 bp, 10 predicted proteins | sample NCmetagenome_FD_207641 | JGI IMG/M metagenome (GOLD analysis project Ga0310810, IMG submission 207641) | Soil microbial communities from experimental microcosm in Duke University, North Carolina, United States - NC | ecosystem: Engineered > Artificial ecosystem > Soil microcosm > Unclassified ... | reverse complement strand
CTGCCGCCGTAGCCACCACCGCCGTAGCCACCACCGGTGCCGGTGCCACCGCTGGTCGGGCTGGTGGGGTTGTTGCCCGAGCAGGCCGCGCAAGCGATCATCAGGCCCGCCGCAAGAAGTGCTTGAATCCGCATGGGTGTGCTCCTCGTGTCAGTCGTGGGAACACGGTGCCGACTCTTCGGTCACCGCGATCGTGGGTCGTGATGGAGTTGGAGCACCCCCCGCGCGGGTGGCAGACGGCGGCCACACCGGCGGAGAGTGCTCCGTGGTTCTCGCCCCTGTCAGCGGCTTTAGCTCGCCGCCGGGCGGGAGCGCGACCGCTCCCAGTTGACGAACAGGAACCCGCCTGGCGCGTCGAACTTCGGCTGGCCCGGACCAGGGGTGATCTGCAGTTGCAGCTCGTCGATCTTGTTCTTGGAGCAGTCCCAGCACGCCAGGGCGTAGTCCTTGTCCCGTCGAGTGTGGGACAGCAGCATCACGTGGACGTACGCGCTGTCCGACACGAGTGCGCCGTTCCGGTACAGGTGCGCGATGGACCACAACGCCACGGCGCTGTTGATCGTAGGAACCAGCGGCGTGTGGACCCCGGTGGCGCCGTGGTAGTAGAGCCCGCGGATCACGCCGCCGAACTTCGGGTGGTGCGGTACGTCCTTGGTCTGCACCCGGTCGAGCACGACCTTCCAGCGGGCGCCATCGTGGGTGGTGAACTCCGCGGCGCCGTCCACCGAGTCCCGCACCGCACCCTTGTCCCATGCACTGAAGCTGAACCTGCCGGAGATCGGCACCACGTTGTTCGAGTAGGGACCGTTCTGGATCTGCGACTCGAGCGCCTCGTGCTCTGGACCGAACGCCTTCAGGATCGGCCCGGCGCTGTCCGGGAACGGGAACGGCCCGGGGAGGATCTGGATGACGGGTCCCCCGCCGGTCACCCGGATCGGCTCGACCGGCGCGGTCGTGCCGTTCGGCTCGGCCGTGGCTTCGTGCCCGCTCATCGCCGGCTTCTCGGACCCTGCTCCTGGTCCGGAGGCCGAGGCGGCCGGCGAGCCCGGGCCGTCGACCACCTTCAAATGGGCGTCCATGCCGAGCTTCTTGTGCGAGTCCTCGCCGACCGGGCAATAGACCTCGTAGGTTCCCGGCTTGAGGGTGAGCGTCAGCGTGGCGCTCGCGCCGGGCTGGATCAGGGGGGTCTCCCGTTCGGTCCCATTCCCTTCCACTTCGAAGGCATGGGGGATGCTCCCGCCGTTGGTGACGGTGAAGCTGACCGTTCCGGTCGGGACGGTCGCTGCCGACAGCTCGATGGCCCACTCGGACAACTTGGCACTCACGGGGACGGGGTCGCCGCGGCGAGCCGGCAGGGCGGCGCCGAGGGCGCCAACCACCAGCAGCCCGGCAACACGGCGGGTCGCAACGATCAGGTTCTGGCTCATACACGCTCTTCCTCATGGTAGGGTGGCAGCAGTAACGTTCGAGCAGGAGACTCCTGCCGCCCCGCGCTTATTCCGTCGGGAATAAACTGGTCGCCTGCGAAGTCCTCTCATCGGTGGCGGGCCCGCGACCCACTCGAGGACCGGTTTTGGAGCCAAGCGAGCTCGAACGATTCGAAGCCGTGGTGTTGCCGCACCTGAGCGCCGCCTACCGGCTGGCGCGTTACCTGACTCGGAACGACGCCGACGCCGACGATGTCGTGCAGGAGACTTTTCTGCGCGCCCTCAAGTATTTCGGCGGCTTCCGGGGGGAAGCGGACCAGAGCTGCGCCTGGCTGCTCGCGATCGTCCGGAACACGACCCATAGCTGGCAGCGCCGGCATCGCGCGGATGCATCGACGGCGGAGTTCGACGAGGCGCTGCACAGCGAGGCGATCGCCGACGAGCACCCGGGATCGGCGCTCTCCCGAAGTGACTCGCGCGAAACCCTGGCTCACGCGCTCGACCGGCTGCCGCCCGAATTTCGAGAGGTGATCGTGTTGCGGGAGATGGAGGGGTTGTCCTACAAGGAGATCAGCGAAGTGGTGGACGTGCCCGTTGGCACGGTCATGTCGCGACTCTCGCGCGCCCGCAAGCGCCTCCAGCAGGCCCTGGTCGTCTCCGGCAAGGACCGTTGATATGACCCACCCGGACGTGGAAGCGCAGGTCGACGCGTACCTCGACGGCGAGCTCGCCGCGATGGAAACGGTCGAGCTCGAGGCGCACCTGGCCGGCTGCGCCAGCTGCGGACGATTCCGCGATGACCGCCTCGCCCTCCGCATGGCGATCGCCGCGCAGCTCCCCAGACTCGAGGCCCCGGAGGCCTTGCGGGGGCGCGTGCGCGCAGCAGTGCGCCAAGCCGCTGCCCCCAGCCGCGCCCGCCGCCCGGCGCCGCCCATGGTATGGCGCGGGCTGGCACTCGCCGCGTCGCTCGCCCTCGTCGCGGTCGGCAGCTGGCGCCTCGCGACGGAGCACACCGCATCGGAGATCCTGACCGACGAAGTGCTCGCGAGCCACGTGCGCTCGCTCATGCCCGGCCACCTCAGCGATGTGGTCTCGACCGACCAGCACACCGTGAAACCTTGGTTCAACGGCAAGCTGGACTTCTCGCCGCCGGTCCACGATTTCTCCGGCCGCGGCTACCCGCTGCTCGGAGGTCGGCTCGACTATCTGAATGGGCGGCCGGTGGCGGCCCTGGTCTACGGCCGGCGACAGCACCTGATCAACGTATTCCTGTGGCCCGCGGCCGGGCCGGCGGGAGGCGGGGCGCCGCTGGTACGGCAGGGCTACCACCTGCTCCATTGGACGACCCCGGAGTACGCCTACTGGGTCGCCTCGGACCTCGGGATCTCGGAGTTGACCACCTTCGTGGGACTGCTCCAGCTCGGGGACTCGGCGGCCGCCACGTCGGTGCGGTGAGGTGGGCGCTACGGTGCCCTTCGCGCTCCAGTGAAGGGGGTGGTGATGCCGGCGGACGAGCTCCCGTATCGGTCGCTCGTGCTTTTACCGAGCCGGTCGGAGGCTCGGTGCTCGGGCACCGTCGACCCGGTACCACCGGCTCGCGCCGAACTGGGTATCGGCTGACGGCGCCGGGAAGGAGCGACGCGAGTATCGGCGTAGCCTGAATCATCGTCTCATGAACTGATGAATACTTGGCGCCGCCCTCCGGGGGAGCTATTTCCGCCCGACCACGGAACAGCGATACACCGCGTCGGTGGCGCCGTTTCTCGGCGACACCCGATTCCCTCGCAGACTGATAGGCTTCTTCTTAGACTTACCTGATACGCCGTCCACTCTGACCGAACCTCAAATGCCCCTCGACAAGCGCTATCTGTTCTTCTCATATGCACAGGAAGATCTTGACCGCGTTCGTCCTCTTGCCGACGCAGTCAGGAAGGAGCTTGTGCGCCGTGCCGTTCCGGTCGAACTGTGGATGGACCTGTCCAACCTCAGGCCCGGCGAGTCGTGGGACGCAGTAATTGCTGAAGCACTTCAGGCATCGATCGGATTTGTCTTTTTCGTCTCGCCACGCTCGCTGCAGTCCCAGTGGGTCCGTCGCGAGTTGGAGATCGCAGAAGGCGACTCGCACCGTCTGATCATCCCTGTCCTACTGCACCAATCGCGCGATCTCCCGGACCTCCCAACATCCCTTCGTTTGCGACAGGGGTTGACCTTCGAGGGCCTACAAACCAGAGAAGACATCGAGGAGGCAGCTGCGCAGATCGTCCGGGCCACTGAGAGTTATCTCAGGGCGACACCAGAGCCGCGCGCGGCAGTGACGAAGGCAGAAGCGCCACTCATTGCCGCTGATATCGCGCAGGAGGTGCGCTCGTCGGCCGAGCCAGCCGGAGTTGAAGGTCACCCGAGCTCCGTTTTTGTTGTGCATGGTCACGAGACGGCGGCCTTGAATCGATTGGAGAAGTACCTGGGATCAGTCGGCGTGGTGCCGATCATTTTGTCTCGCCTGGAGGAGTCCCCGCAATCGCTGTTTCAGAAGTTCATGACGATCGGTGCACAGGCACACTTTGCGATAGTTCTGCTCTGTGCCGATGACTACGGAGCCTCCCGCCGCCAGTATGAAGCGCCGAGCGTCGGCGACCGTGCCCTTCAGTTCCGTGCGCGTCAGAACGTCATTTTGGAACTCGGCTTTTTCTATGGGCGCCTTGGCTGGGAAAGTGTATTCGTCGTTTATGAGGAACCAGCTCAGGTGTTCCCAAACTTCGAGCGCCCATCTGACCTGGATGGAGTCGTGTTTGACTCCATTTCAGATGCAGGTTGGCAACAGAAGCTAGGAGCGAAGCTGACGGCGGCTGGCTTTCAGTTGGTGCAGTCCGCCTGACCCGCGCAAGCAAGCAGGACATCGATGGACCCAACCGGACGCCTTCGATGGTGACCAGCTCCGGGCAGGCTGGGCGGCCGCAGTCCCTCGCACAACGCGAGGTTTATGAGGTGGCCTGCGTCCACCCTATCTCCCGGGCTGTATGACCGGAGGCCCTGACGAACCTGCCTGTCGGCGTTCGTCGGCCTTCTCTCGGCGCAAATTCACGCTCGACGACCCCGGCTCGAGCTTCGACAAGGCTCGAGCCGCGGCGGAATGATTGTCCACGAGACGATCACAACAACCGGCCGGCCTGGATGGGTGCTTAGCTCAGCCTTCGCCTCTGGCCCCGCCTTCGGTCGCGTCCCAGTACCTGTCGGCCAGGGAACGCACGATGGCGACGAACTCCTCCGGACGGAAGGGCTTCGTCAGGACGCGGCTGGCTAGCTCGCCGGCCTCCGCATCAGGGTAGGCTGTGATGAGGAGCAGCTCAACCCGCGGCCACTCGGCGGCGAGGCGGCGGCCGAGCTCGAAGCCACCCATCCGCGGCATGCGCACGTCGCTGACGACCGCCGCCACAGCGTGGCGGGCGCACTGCTCCAGGGCGTCCAACCCGTCCGCCGCCTCCACGACGGTGTAGTTCTCGGCCTGCAGCATGCGGGCGAGCATCGAGCGCACCCTCGGGTCATCATCGACGACCAGGATCGTGGCCGGCGGCCGAGCGCGCTCAGCGTTCCGCTCCTCATCAGTCCGCCGGTCTTCCTCACCGACGCGACGGTCCAACTGGCGAGGGTCCCGAAGTCGGTGCCAGTCGCGCCAGGTCGGCCGGCGCAGCCGGCGGGAGACACTTACCCCATAGCAGCCGGTCATCAGCCCTCCCCCATGCGGTTTCATAACTCCCCAAGCCCCCAAGACCTCGCCGTCCCTGCCTCTGAAGACGCTGACCAGAGTCTCCTCGCTCCCACCCGTCTGGGCCCTCTCGCGCCCCTCACGGCGCCGCGATGGCGTTGAAGTTGCCCGAAACCTGCACCGTCCCCACGCTGTCTGCCCTCCGCACCAGCACCCCGCTGAACTCGAACGTGCCCACCATCCGCCCGTCGGCGGACTGCTGCTGCAGCCGCACCGTGCCTTCGGTGGATTCCGCCTCCTCCAGCACCACGATCGTGGAGTCCAGATCCAGTCGGGTATATCGCCCGATGCACCCCTCCACCGCCGGGTCGAGCGAGTGCGAGCCCGGGGGCGGCGCGGCCATCCCGGGACACCCGACGGTGATGGCCCGCGTGATGGTGGTCCCCTCGACCTGATACATCCGGATGTTGAACAGGCCGTTGGGGAACTCCTCGGCGTAGACCACCCCCGCGCTCGAGGATCCCGCCAGCGATCCGGTGGCCGCGCCGGCGAGACGCGCCTGGAAGGAGCCGGCATCGATGCCCGTGGGCTCCGAGCATCCGGGCTGGAGCAGGACCAGCGCGGCCAGGTACGGCAGGCGGTTGGGCATTGCGGTCACGAATAGTGGGTGGACGGCGAGCCGGCTGAATGCGGGGCCGGCCGGGACCCGCGCGTTGGGGAGATGCAGCCAATCTACGCCCCCGTGCCGGCGCCGGAAGCCGGCCACGGGTGGCGATCCCCGCCGCTCGCGGCGATGCTTCATCGCGCCCCCGATCGGTACCGGCCTGCTCGTCCCCACCGGCCGTCCTCGGCAATCCGGAGCCAGGACCGATGCCGCTGCACCAGTCGTACAGTCCGCTCCTCGTCCTCCTCTCGGTGCTCATCGCCGGCGCCGCGTCCTATGCCGCGCTGACCCTCGCCGGCCGCGTGACCGCCGCCGCCCGCGGCCGCGAGCGCCTGGCCTGGCTCGCCGGCGGCTCCCTCGCCCTGGGCCTCGGCATCTGGAGCATGCACTTCGTCGGCATGCTTGCCTTCGATCTCCCGGTGCCCATCGCCTACCGCCTCGGCCGGGTCCTGCTTTCGATCCTCCCGGCCGTCGCCGCCTCCACCCTGGCCCTCCTCCTGGTGAGCCGCCCTCACGTCGGGCTCGGCGCCCTCGCCCTCGGCGCCCTCTCCATGGGCCCGGCCATCGCGGGCATGCACTACATCGGCATGGCCGCCCTCAACGTGCCCGCCTCGCTCGGGTGGGACTACCGCCTGGTGGCGGCCTCGGTGCTCATCGCCGTTGTGGCCTCGTTCGCCGGGCTCTGGCTCGCCTACCGGCTCCGCGCCGATGACGGCGCCGGCGGCCTGGCCCGGCGCGCCGCCGGCGCCATGGTCATGGGGCTGGCCATCGCCGGCATGCATTACACCGGTATGGCCGCCGCCCGCTTTTCCGTCCCCGGCCAGACCGGCGCCCCCGCCGGCGGCCTCCTCGCCACCGGCGATCTCGCCGTCGGCGTAGCCCTCGGCGCCCTGCTCATCCTCGCCCTGAGCCTGGTAGGCTCCATGGCCGACCTCTGGGTCCGCCGCCGGGTCGAGGCGGCCGAGCGGCGGCAGCAGTCGCAGCGGCTCGAGGCCATCGGCCAGCTCGCCGGCGGCGTGGCCCACGACTTCAACAACCTCCTCACCGCCATCCTCGGGAACGTGTCCTTCGTGCTCGAGGCGACCCAGCCGGCCGATCCCCGCTACGAGGACGTACGCGAGATCGAGCGCGCTGCCACCCGCGCCGCCGAGCTGACCCGCCAGCTCCTGGCCTTCAGCCGGAAGCAGATCCTCCGGCCCACGACGCTCGATCTCAACTCGGTGCTCGAGCACATCATGCGGATGCTGAACCGCCTGGTCGGCGAACACATCGAGGTCGCTCTCCGCCCTGGCCAGGACCTGGGGCTCGTGCGGGCCGACGTCGCCCAGCTGGAGCAGGTGATCGTCAACCTGGTGGTGAACGCGCGCGACGCGATGCCCGATGGCGGGCGGCTCACCATCGAGACCCGGAACGTAGCGCTCGGCGCCGACTTCGCCGGACAGCATATGGGCATGACGCCGGGCCGGTACGTGCTGATGGCGTTCACCGACACCGGCGTCGGGATGGACCCGGTCACCCGGGGCCGCATCTTCGAGCCGTTCTTCACCACCAAGGGGCTGGGGCAGGGCACCGGCCTGGGACTGGCGACGGTGTACGGCATCGTCAAGCAGAGCGGCGGCACCGTCTCGGTGTACAGCGAGCCCGGGCGCGGGAGCAGCTTCAAGGTCTACCTGCCCCAGGTGGCCGCCGAGGCCGGGGACACCGAGGTCGCCGCCGCCTCGCTCGCCGCCGAGGGCAGTGGGACCGTCCTGCTGGTGGAGGACGAGGCGGTGGTCCGCCAGCTCGCCGCGCGCGTGCTGCGCGCCTCCGGCTACCGGCTCCTGGTGGCCACGGACGCCGCCGACGCCCTGCGCGCGAGCGGCGAGCACGAGGGGCCGATCCACCTCCTGCTCACCGACGTGATCATGCCGGGCACGACCGGCGCGAGGCTGGCCGCGGAGCTGGTCTCGGCGCGTCCCGAGCTGCGCGTGCTCTACATGTCGGGGTTTACCGAGAACGCGATCGCGCATCACGGCGTGCTGGACGCCGAGACCCGGTTTCTCCAGAAGCCGTTCACGCCGGCGGCGCTGGCGCTCAAGGTACGGGAGGTGCTGGGGGACGGGTCCGGCCGCGCCAGCGCCAATACCGCGGTCTGAGGCCGTGGCAACAGTTACGAATCCATCGATCTAAGACGTCACTGTGTGTGAATGGAGCTGGGTCCGAGTTCCTTGCGGAGGTCGGCCGTGATCACGCGGCCTCCCGCGGGACGCCGACGAGATCGCAGCCGGGAGGTCCGGCGCTCACTGGTGCAGCGGCGGGTGATGCCTCACCGCCGCCGTCGCTTCGTCCAGGCGACCGAGATATTCGGCCACGCTCTCGCCCGGGCGCCGCCGTGGCAGCACGAAATGCACGTCATCGGGCTCGCGGGTGACGCCGTGCGGCCCTTCGTCTACCATGAGATCGCCGCCGCGAGACTCGACCGCGAGCTCGAAGCGCTCGACCGACTCGAGCAGCGTTACCAGCTCGTCGCTCGTCTCCCGCCCGGTGAGCGCGACACCGCGCTGCCGCAGGCGGGCGCTGGTCTCCGCCACGGCGCGGCGAAGCTCTTCCTGTTGCTCGGGATCCATGAGTGTTCCTTGGGCTCCTCTCGGTGTCCTTGAGGCCATCGTTTTCAACTCTCACCCTGCGCCGGCTTGCCGCAAGCCCCTCGCGAGACGTCTCCGCCGGCCAGCGTTCCGTAGCCTCCGCGCTGGCGCGCCTGACCGTCTGACCGTCCGACCGTCCGACACTGTGGCGATGGCCGGTCCCCAGCATGACTTGAGACCGGCTTGACTGCCGGGAGCTACAGTCGAGCCAGCAACGTTGCGCGGCTCTGGCCAAGGTCCGGGATTCACGAGTCCCGGGCTTACCGATTCGGGCCTGCTGCGGTTCTCTCGACGTTAGGAGTGACACCATGCGGCATATCGGTGGCCCTTCGCCCCGCCTCACCCGGGCCCTCGCCGGCGCCCTCCTGCTCGGATCCGTGGGCTGCCCTGGCGAGGCTGGGTCGCCGACCGCCCCCACCTCTGCTACCGCGCTCGCCACAGCGGGGACCACCGCCCTGGCCGTCCAGGGGCGCTGGGAGCCCGCGTTCCCGACGCCGGTCGTGGCCGTAGACGTGCACCTGCTCAAGACCGGCAAGGTGCTGTTGTGGGGCGATCAGGGAAGCGCGTACCTCTGGTCATCGGCCACGGGCTTTACCCCGGTCACCAAGCCCTTCAGGATCTTCTGTGCCGGCCACACCTTCCTCCCCGATGGCCGGCTGCTGGTGGTCGGAGGAACCAGCCCCCAGACTCGGGGCCTCCGGTACGCCACGGTGTTCGACCCGACAACCGGCCAGTGGAGCTCTACCCCCTCGATGGCCCAGGGCCGCTACTATCCCACCGCCACCGCGCTGCCCGGCGGCGGGACGCTGGTGATCTCCGGCCACGACACCGCCAAGGTCGACGTCACCATCCCTGAAGTCCGGGGCCCCGCCGGCTGGCGCCGGTTGACCACCGCCCCGCTCGACATCCCCGACCCGTTCTATCCCGCGATGTTCGTGGCGCCGAACGGCAAGGTGTTCCTCGCCGGCTTCCAGCAGGCCACCCGCTATCTCGACGTCACGGGCACCGGCCACTGGAGCACGGTAGGGGACCGGAACGTGGCCGACCGGCGGCTCGGCTCCGCGGTGATGTACGCCCCCGGGAAGATCCTGTACGCGGGCGGCGGTGACCCGCCCACGTCGTCGGCCGAGGTGATCGATCTCAGCCCAAACCAGGGAGCGCCGGCCTGGCGCACGGTGCCGAGCATGGCCTTCGCGCGCCGCCAGATGAACGCCACCATCCTCGCGGATGGCAGCGTGCTCGTCACCGGTGGCACCAGCGGACCCGGATTTAACGACCAGGCCGGCGCTGTCAAAGTCGCCGAGCTGTGGAATCCCAAGACCGAGATGTGGACCAGCATGGCCGCCGAGGCCAAGATCCGCACCTATCACTCGACGGCGATATTGTTGCCCAGCGGGAAGGTGCTCTCGAGCGGCAGCGGCGACGGTGGCGGGATCACGTTCGCGCAGAGCCAGCTCTCGGCCCAGATCTTCGATCCGCCCTACCTGTTCAAGCCCGACGGCAGCCTGGCGACCCGGCCGAGCATTACGTCGGCGCCATCGAAGCTGTTCTATGGCCAGTCATTCACGGTGCAGACTCCAAATGCCGGATCCGTCACTCGCGGCACCCTGATCCGCCTGTCCTCCGTCACGCACGCGTTCAACGAGAGCCAGTTGATCTTTCCGCTGACCTTCGCCAAGACCAGCTCGACCAGCATCAAGGCCGGGGGCCCGGCGAATGCCAGCCTGGCGCCGCCCGGACCCTATTTGCTCTTCCTGATCAACGGGTCGGGCGTCCCTTCGGTCGCGAAGACCGTCATGATCGGCCCATAGGCCGGGCCGCTGTTGCCCGCAGCCAGTGTGGCCGGAGCGCAGCCGCCTCCTGGCCGCACGGCAGCGTCGCGTCATCGACGGACGCTGCGCAAAGGCTCGCTGGAAGTCCCTGAGAGCCCACGTTCGGTAGTCCCGCCCGTCCCCCAACGCCGCCCGCAAGCCGATGGTCCACCGCACGTTGTCCCCTCGTGATTCCCGGGTGATTCCCGCGTGATCCGCTGGCGTATACTCGGCCCAGTCATCGACGCCGTTCGCCCACTCACGCGTACCGGGATCCCAGGTCCCGAGGAGACAGGATGTTTCCCCCCAGCTCGCGGCACCCGTTGCTCAGATCGTATCGTCCCAGGCTCGGCCGGCTGCTCGCCCTCGTCGCCCCGCTCGCCTTCGCCGCCTGCGCCGGTGACGACAGCCCGCTGGCCCCCGCCGATGCGCCGCCCGCGCCGGCGACCGCGGAGTCGGCCGCCGTCGAGACCGCCGCGCCGGACCAGGCACTGCTCGCGTCCGCCCAGCGGATCCTGTTCGTCTCGACCCGCGCCGGCGGCTACGACGTTTTCAAGATGGACCCCACCGGGGCCAACGTCGCTCGCGTCACCTTCTTCGGGTACTACGGCACCGAGCCCGCCTGGGCCTGGGACAACAACCGGATCGCGCTGATCCGTCCGCGGAAGGATGCCCAGAGCGTCGAGCACGCGGACCTCTTCCTGATGAACGCGGATGGCAGCAACAAGCACTGGGCCCGGTCCCAGGCCTCATCGTTCGACATGCGCTATCCCTCCTGGTCCCCCGACGGCGTGCATATCGTCCTGGCCGTCATGTTCGGCGGCACGCCGTACCTTGCCACCCTGAACGTGACCAACGGCAACATGGCCTTCATCCTCCACGGCGGCAAAGTGATCCCGGGCAACTTTCCGACGTACGACAAGACGGGCAAGAGAGTCCTGTACGTCGACGGCACCGGGAAGGTCATCATCCAGCTCGATCTCTCCACCGACACCGGCTATTACATGGTCACGTCGGCATACACCATGGGCTGCCCCCAGCTCTCGCCCGATGGAACCAGGATCGCCTTCCAGAAGGTGGTGGGCCCGAATGTGGACGTGTACGTCAAGTACCTCTACGGCGGCGCCGAGCGGCGCCTCACCACCGACCCGGGGTACGACGGCGTGCCGACCTGGTCGCCGGACGGCACCCGGATCGCCTTCCAGAGCCAGCGGACCGGGAAGTCGCAGATCTGGGTCGTGAACTCGGCGACGGGTGGGAGCCTGACCCAGATTACGAAGTCGGCGTTCGAGGAGAAGTCAGCAACGTGGTCCCACTAGAACGGCAGGATTGACGTCTCGAGCACGAACCGCCGCCGACAGTCCGACTGTCGGCGGCGGTTCACTTGCCGCCCCTCCTGGTCACCCACTCCCGGGTCACGCTGCCGTCCTGACATCTCCGCTGGCACTCCGATAACCGGTACCTCGCCGGGGTGGCACCAGACGGTGCCGGGGCGACGAGGCGGGTAGCCCTGACCGTACGGCAGCGTACGGGAGTCCCATCGTAAGCGCTTTAACGGAGGCTCCAAGGCAGCCCCTGTTGCTCACGTCACATCGTCTCGGCCTTCCAATGGTTATCCTGGGAGCTCCCGCAGGGCGGGCGCGCTGACCGGCCCTGCCTCCCGAGGCCCACAGCAACGATGCTCCGGCAAGGAGCCCACCGACGCCGCCCGGCTCCGTGCAGGCTCTCTCGCGACGCAGGCTTGGTGTGCATCTCGGTCCGTTGTTGCTGCCTGCCCCGGACCAGCAGGAGTGAGCGTCCCAACAATCGGAGGTGCCTCATGAGGACGTGGCTCGGAGTATTCGGTGTGCTGGCGCTGCTGGCGGGTTGCGATCGGCGGCATGATCAGGAAGTGTCCCGCTCCGGCGTTGACACCGTCATCCGGAGCTCTACCGTGAAGGACACCACCATCGTCCACGCCGACACCTCGGTGGACGTGGATACGCTCAGCAAGACGAGCCACATCGCCCCCGGCGCCGAGGACAGCGCCCGCGCCCGTACCGCCACCCTCGACTGGG
>Ga0310810_10007755_pt1 | contig 12287 bp, 9 predicted proteins | sample NCmetagenome_FD_207641 | JGI IMG/M metagenome (GOLD analysis project Ga0310810, IMG submission 207641) | Soil microbial communities from experimental microcosm in Duke University, North Carolina, United States - NC | ecosystem: Engineered > Artificial ecosystem > Soil microcosm > Unclassified ... | reverse complement strand
AACCCCCGCGCCGGCGCCGGAGGCGCCGAAAGCCCGCCGCGAGCCGGCGCGCGAAAGCGCTCGTGCCGCTTCGGCCGAAGCCCCTGCCGGCGATCGGGCCGCCGCGCAGAAGGTGTTCGAGGCGAAGTTCAAGGAGCCCAATCCGCGCATGCCCTTCTACATCACGATGGGCATCCTCGGCGTGTTCGCGGTTGGCACCGCCATCTACTTCTATATTCAGCTGCGGCCCGCGCCGGCGCTCGTCAACACCAATCCGGTGCGGCCCACGGATGAAAAGCCGGTCGACGTCGCAGCGCTGAAGCCGCCACCGGCGCAGAACGGCGCCCCGTCAGCGCCGGCCGCGACCGACATTCCTGGCCTGCCTTCCACTCCGGGGGCCAGCGCCCCGACGCCGCAAGGGGCCCCGACGCCTTCCGCACCGGCGGCAGCGCCTGCGTCCGCGGGCGGCGCTACGGCGGCGCCTGCATCCAGCGCACCGGTCGCGAGCGGCGCGGCCACGCCCCCGGCCAGCGCCGCAACTTCGGCGGTTGCACCGTCCGCTACGCCGCCCGCGGCGACGGTGACGCGCCCGCGGCCGGCCGCCTCGAGCGGCGCGCGCCGCCCCGCCGCCGCACCGGCCGCCAGGGAAAGCGAGCTCAGCGTCAGCCGCGGCGGGCCGCAGATCCACCCGAAAGTGCTGACTGGCTACGCGGCGTATCAGGCGGGCGATCTCACGACGGCGCGCAACGAATATCAGCAGGCGCTGCGCGACGAGCCCTCGAACCACGACGCGCTGCTCGGGCTTGCGGCCGTGGAGACGCGCGCCGGGCGCCTCGATCTCGCCGACGGGTACTACCGGAAGGTGCTGCAGGCCGATCCGCGCGACCCGCACGCGCAGGCCGGGATGATCGCGCTGCGCAACCAGCAGATCGATCCGATTCTCGCCGAGAGCCGCGTGAAGTCGCTCCTCGCCGTCGATCAGAACGCGAATGTGCTGTATTTCACGCTCGGCAACCAGTACGCGCAGCAGGGCCGCTGGCCCGAGGCGCAGCAGGCGTACTTCAAGGCCTACGCGTCGGATCCGGAGAACGCCGATTTCGCCTTCAATCTCGCAGTGAGCTTCGACCACATTCGCCAGCCGCAGCTTGCGCTCGAGTATTACCGCCGCGCGGTCGCGCTCGCCGAGAAGCGCAGCGCGAGCTTTTCCCTCGCCACTGCGCGCACCCGCATCCAGCAGCTCGCGCGCTGACGAAGTCTTGCTGTGACGAAGTTTTGCAGTGCGGCACCGAGCGGAAGGCGAGCCTGCCCTCCGGGCGGCCGGGTATCATAGAGATTGGATGAATTCGCCCACAAATCCGCAGGCTAAGCGCCACATCGGGCAGATCCTGATCGACCAGGGGATCCTCACCGAGGACCAGTTGCGCATCGCGCTGCTCGAGCAGATGAAGTCGCACCTGCCGGTCGGGCGGCTGCTCGTGCAGCTCGGCTTCGTGTCCGAGGCGACGCTGCGCGACGCGCTCTCGGAGAAGCTCGGGCTGCAGTCGGTCGATCTCGCGCACATCATCGTCGACCCGGCGGCGCTCAAGCTGCTGCCGCGCGAGCTCGCGCGCCGCTATCGCATGTTCCCCGTGGCGCTGGACCGCCAGGCGAAGAAATTCCTCATCGCGCTCTCCGACACGAACAACATCGTCGCGGTCGACCAGTTGCGCGCGCACCTGAAGGGCGACTTCGAGATCGAGCTGCGCCTCGCCGGCGACTCGGAGATCGAGCGCGCGATCGAGCACTACTACGGCCACGAGTTCTCCATCGACGGCATCCTGCGCGAGATCGAGACGGGCGAGGTCGACTACACCTCGATCGCCGAGGGCGACGAGTACTCCCAGCCGGTGGTGCGGCTCATCTCGGCGCTTCTTGCCGACGCGGTCGATCGCAGCGCTTCCGACATCCACTTCGAGCCCGAGCAGAACTTCCTGCGCATCCGCTACCGCATCGACGGCGTGCTGCGGCAGATCCGCTCGCTGCACAAGACCTACTGGCCGGCGATGGCGGTGCGCCTGAAGGTGATGGCGAAGATGAACATCGCCGAGACGCGCGCGCCGCAGGACGGCCGCATCTCGGCGACCATGTCGGGCCGCGTCGTCGACTTTCGCGTCGCCAGCCTGCCGACCACGCACGGCGAGAACGTGGTGCTGCGCATCCTTGACCGCCAGAAGGGCATCGTGCCGCTCGAGCGCCTCGGCCTGGAGGAGGCGCAGCTCGAGCTGCTCAAGAAGATGATCGCGCGGCCCGAGGGCATCATCATGGTCACCGGACCGACGGGCAGCGGCAAGACGACCACGCTCTACTCGATCCTCAACCACATCAATTCCGACGGCGTCAACATCATGACGCTGGAAGACCCGGTCGAGTACCCGATGACGCTCATCCGACAGACCTCGGTGGCGGAGGCCGCCAAGCTCGACTTCGCCAACGGCGTGCGCGCGCTCATGCGCCAGGATCCGGACGCGATCCTCGTCGGCGAGGTGCGCGACGAGGAAACCGCGGAGATGGCATTTCGCGCCGCCATGACCGGCCACCAGGTCTACACCACGCTGCACACCAACTCCGCCGTCGGCGCGATCCCGAGACTGCTCGACATCGGCATCGTCCCGGACATCATGTCGGGCAACATCATCGGCATCATCGCGCAGCGGCTCGTGCGCAAGCTCTGCCGCACCTGCCGGCAGTCCTACGACCCGGACGTGAAGGAGCGGCGCCTGCTCGGCATCACGCCGGCGGAGGGCGCGGCGCTCTTTCGCTCGGTGGGCTGCGAGCAGTGCGATTACCAGGGCTATCGCGGCCGCGGCGGCATCATGGAGATCCTCAAGATCGACGGCGCGATCGACGAGCTGATCGCGCGGCGCGCCACTGCGCGCGAGATCCTGACGGCGGCCAAGGCGCACGGCTTCAAGACGCTCGCCGAAGACGGCATTCGCCTCGTGAAGAGCGGCATGACCAGCCTCGACGAGCTCATGCGCGTCGTCGATCTCACCGACCGAATGGCATAGCGCGGGGGCGCGCATGCCGCTTTACACCTACAAGGCAATAGACGCGGAAGGCAAGTCGGTCCTTGGCCGGGTCGACGCGGTCAACCTGTTCGATCTCGAGCAGCGCCTCTCGCGCATGGGCCTGGACCTCGTCACCGGGGCGCCCTCCGCGCAAAAGAGCCGCCTCATCGGCGGCGCCAAGGTCAAGCGCCAGGACCTGATCAACTTCTGCTTTCACATGGAGCAGCTGGCGAGCGCCGGCGTGCCGATCGTCGAGGGCCTGGTCGACCTGCGCGAGAGCGTCGACAACCTGCGCTTTCGCGAGGTGGTGTCGGGCCTGATCGAGACGATCGAGGGCGGCAAGAGCTTTTCGGCCGCGCTCGCCGAATACCAGGAGGTGTTCAGCAAGGTGTTCGTGAGCCTGGTGCGCTCGGGCGAGCAGACCGGCAAGCTGCCCGACGTGCTCAAGGCGCTCGCCGAGACGCTCAAGTGGGAGGACGAGCTCGCCGCGCAGACGAAGAAGATCCTCATGTATCCCGCCTTCGTCGGCGGCATCGTGATTCTCGTCACCTTCTTCCTCATGATCTACCTCGTCCCGCAGATGACCGGCTTCATCAAGAACATGGGCCAGGAAATCCCGCTGCAGACGCGCATCCTCATCCACGTGTCGAACTTCTTCGTGGGTTACTGGTGGGCAATCATCGCCACGCCGATCGCCCTCTGGTTCGGCCTCAAGGCGGCCGCCAAAACCAACCCCGGGATCGCCTATGCGATCGACGACCTCAAGCTGCGCATTCCCGCGGTCGGCCCGATCCTGCGCAAGATCATCCTGTCGCGCTTCGCCTCCAGCTTCGCGCTCATGTACGGCTCGGGCATCACGGTGCTGGACGCGATCCGCTCCTCCGAGGAAATCGTCGGCAACCGGCCGCTCGAGAACGCGCTGCGCTCGGCGGGCCAGCAGATCGCCGAGGGCAAGAACCTGACGCTCGCCTTCACCGACGTGGGCCTCTTTCCGCCGCTCGTCATCCGCATGCTGAGGATCGGCGAGAGCACCGGCGCGCTCGATCGCGCGCTGCTCAACGTCAGCTACTTCTACAACCGGGAGGTGAAGGAGAGCATCGGCAAGGTGCAGGCGATGATCGAGCCGGCGATGACGCTCGTGCTCGGCGCGATCCTCGGCTGGGTGATGCTCTCGGTGCTCGGGCCCGTGTACGACACCATCTCGAAGATGAAATTCTAGGCGCCGATGTCGGCCAAGCTCGTCCTCTACTTCACCGCCAGCGAGCACGTCCTCTACCGCTGGGGCGGCAAGGGCCTGGAGCTCGAGACGCGCTTTCCCGCGGACGAAGCGGGGCTGGAGGAATTCCGCTCGCACCTGCGCGGCCGCCGCGGCGCGCTCGTCTATGTCGTCGCCGATCTCGCGGGCGAGGACTTCCACGAGGACCAGATTCCCTACCTGCGGGGCGGGGACCGCCAGGCGGTAGTACAGCGCCGCCTCGCGCAGCGCTACCGCGATACGCGGCTCGCCGCGGCGATCCCGCTCGGGCTTGCCTCGGGCGAGCGCCGCAACGAGAGGCTGCTGCTCGCCTCGTTCACCAATACGCAGCAGTTCACCGCCTGGCTCGACGTGCTCGCCGAGGCGGGCGCGCGCCTCTCGGGCGTGTACTCGGTGCCCCTGCTCGCGCCGGCGCTCGCGGCGCGCCTGGGCGCGAAGAGCGGCCGCTGCTTCGTGGTCGCGGCCGACAGCGCCGGCCTGCGCCAGTGCTATGTCGAAGACGGAAGGCTGCGCTTTGCGCGGCTGGAGCGGATCGTGGACATGGCGCCCGAGGCGCTCGCCACCTTCGTGCGCGCCGAGACGCTGCGCCTGCTGCAATACCTCTCGACGCTGCGCGCGCTGCCGCGCGAAGGCCCCCCGGTGCAGGTGCTGGTGCTCGTGCCCTCGGCGGCGCGCGCTGCGTACGAGCAGGCGCTCGTCTCCGATACGCGCTTGGCATTCCACACGGTCGCACTGGAAGAGGCCGCCAGGAAATCCGGCGTCAAGCAGCTGCTCCCCCGGGCCGGCGCCGAGCAGATCTTTCTTCACCTCGCGGTGCGCACGGCGCCCAAAGAGCAGTTCGCAAGGCTGGAAGACCGGCGCAGCTTCTTCCTCTGGCGGCTGCAGCGCGCGATCGTCGCCGCGGGCGCGATCGGCTTCGGCGCCTGCGCGCTCTTTGCCGGCGCCCGCTGGCTCGACCTGAGCGAAATGCGCGGCCAGGTGGCGACGCAGAAGCAGGCCGCCCGCGTGGCGAGCGAAAGCTACCAGCGCATCACCGCGTCGTTCCCCGTGACCCAGACGACCACCGACAACCTGAAGGCGACGGTGGTCGAGTTCAACAAGGTGGCCGCGCAATCGGCGACGCCCGAGCCGGCGCTCGTCTATCTCTCCAGGGTGGTGGACAAATTTCCCCAGATGGAGATCGAGTCGGTCGGCTGGCGCATCGGCAAGCCGGGCGAGCGCGGCGACGGCGCCGCGGGCGCGGAAAGCGCGCCCAAGCCGCCCGCGGGCCCGGGCGCGGGCACGGCGGCGCCGAGCGATCTCCTGCAGATGCTGGAAGTGTCCGGCCACGTGAACGCGATCAAGCGCTCGGACTACCGGGCGATCACCGAGGAGGTCCAGCGCTTCGAGCGCGCGCTCGCGGCCGAGCCGGGCTGGCGCGTGCTCGGCCGGCAGCTGCCCTTCGACGTCACTTCCGAGGGCACGCTCTCGGGGGCGATCGGCACGAGCGAGTCGGCCGATGCACCCAAGTTCACCCTCCTCATGGGACGGCCGCTCAAATGAGCTTTTCCGCCGACGAGCTGAAGAAGCTGGCCGGGCCGCTTCTCCTGCTCGTGCTCATGCTCGCGGCGGGCGCCGGGCTCATCCTCTGGGTGCAATCCGAGCAGCGCAGCGCCGTGCTGCAGCTTGCCGCGGCGCGCACCGAGCGCGGCCAGGCCGACGAGCGGCTCGCCCGAATCGCCGACGAAGAGAAAGAGGTCAAGGACAAGCTCGCGATCTATCAGCGGCTGAAGGCGCTCCACATCCTGGGCGAGGAGCAGCGCCTGGAATGGGCCGACGCGATGCGGCGCATTACCGCGAAGCGCGAGCTGCTCGAGCCGCCGGTCTACACCGTCGGCCCGCGCAAGACGATCGCGGCCCAGGCGGTGAAGCCGGTGAACGTGGAGGTCTTCTCGAGCAGCAAGAAGCTCGGCCTCGCGCTCCTGCACGAGGGCGATCTGCTCGGCTTCCTCCACGACCTGCGCGAGTCGGGCAACGCCTACTACTCGGTGCGCCGCTGCATGATCACGCGCACCGGCGCCGTGCCGACGGGCGCGAGCATCGTGCCGCGCCTGCGAGCCGACTGCGACATCGATCTCATCACCATCGTCGACCGGGCGGCGAAGTCATGAAGCGCGCGGCGCTCCTCCTCGCTCTCGCACTTCTCGCCGCGACGCCGCCGGCGCGCGCGCAGGAGCTCGGCCGGCTATTCTTCACGCCCGAGCAGCGCGCTGCGCTCGACGCGCGCCGCCGTGCGAGGGTGCCCGACAAGCCGGCCGCCGTGCCGCAGGCGGAGCAGCCCACCACGCGCGTCGACGGCGCCGTGCGCCGCTCGGGCGGCCGCTCGACCGTGTGGGTGAACGGCGAGGCGATTCCCGAGAACCCGCGCGCCGAGGGCGCGCGCCTCGAGACGGAAGGCGCCAAGTCCGGCCGCGTCTCGGTACCGGCCGGCGAAAGCGCCCGGCGCTACGACCTGCGCGTCGGCGAAACCCTCGATCGCAATACCGGCGAGGTGCACGACGTGATCCCCGGCGAAGTCCGCGTCCGGCCCCGCGGCGCAGCGGCGCGCTCCGGCGCCAAATGACCGACGTGCGCGCCGGCGGGGGCGCCGCGCTGCTCGGCCTGGTTGCCATCCTCGCGCTCGCAATCGCGGCTCTCTTTATCGCGCGCATCGAGCGCGGGCATTCCAGCGCCGCAGAGCGGCGCCATAACGGCGAAGTGCTGCGCTATGCGCGCGAGGCGCTGCTGGGCCATGTCACCCTGCAGGCGGCGCTCGCCTCCGAGGCCAATCCCGGGCGCCTGCCCTGCCCCGAGGCGGCCGGCTTCTTCGGCACGGCGAGCGAGGGCGTGGCGGCGGCGAGCTGCCGCCTGCCCGCCATCGGGCGGCTGCCGTGGCGCACGCTCGGGCTCGAGAAGCTGCGCGATGCCGCCGGCGAAGCGCTCTGGTACGCCGTCTCGCCGGGCTGGGCGCTGCCCAACACGACGAGCTCGCTCAAGCTCAACTCCAACTCGACCGGCCAGCTCGCGGTGGACGGATCGGCCGGAGCCGCGGTCGCGATCATCTTCGCGCCCGGCCGTCCCTTGCAGGTCGCCGCTTCGCCGGGTTGCCCCGCGCGCGATCAGGGACGCCGCGTCAAGGACATCGCCGGCAACGCGGTCACGCCGGACGTGCGCGACTATCTCGAGTGCGAGAACGCCGCCGTGCCCTCGACCGGCAGCTTCGCGACGCGCGGCGCGAGCGGCCGCGCCTTCAACGACCAGGCGATCGTGGTGACCGCCGCCGAAATCCTGCCGCTGCTCGAGGCGGCGGTCGCGATCCGCACCGAGCGCGAGATCGCGCCCGCGCTGCGCGCTTATGCGGGCAGCGAATGGGGCCTCGAGAGCGGCAGTCCGCTCTACCCGTATGCGGCCCGCTTCGCCGCCGCCAGCTTCAATCCCGACAACCATCGGGGACAGGCGGGCGAATTGCAGGGGCTGCTACCCCTCACGCGAGCGCAGGGCTGCAACCCGGCGAGCGATCCGCGCTGCGATGCGGCCTTCGTCGCGTGGCTCGCCGCACCCGCGCCCGCCTTTGCGGCACTGCCCGGCTCGAGCATGCAGATCTACACCGACCATGTCCCGATGTCGCAGTGCGTCGCGGGCGCGGCCGAAGTTCAGTGCACCCTGTATACGTCGCCGAACGGAGCCCTCAACCTCGCGGTGAGCGCGACGGCGTCGAACGTGGCGATGGCGCTGCGCCGGCTCGACAAGGCGGTCGCCGCCCAGGGATTCGCCCCCGACGGCCCGGCGTCGCCTCGCGCGGCGGCGGGGAGCTTCAACACAGACGGCTCGGCGCGCATCACGTTCTCCGGCCTCGTCGATGCGGCGGGCACGCCCGCCACCTGCACGCGCGCAAGTCCCCCGGCCGCCGTTCCCTGCCAGCGCCGCGTGGTGTCGCTGCCGATCGAGGTGCTCGCCGACCACGCGCTCCTCGACCCGCAGGCGCCCGCGACCGGCTGGTTCGTCAGGAACGACTGGCACCAGCTCGCGTACTACGCCGTCTCGCCGGGGCATGCCGCCTCGAGCTCGGCCCCGCGCACCTGCGGCCTCGCGCCCGCCGATTGCCTGAGCGTCGCGGGCGGCAAGCGCGCACGCGCGCTCCTCGTGCTCCCCGGGCGCAGCCTTTCGGGCAAGAGCCGGCCCAGCGCCGATCTCGCCGATTACCTGGACAGCGACGAGAACCGCAATGGCGATGCGGTGTTCGAGCAGCGGCGCGTCAACCGCTCGTTCAACGACCGCGTGCTTCTCGTCGAGGCCGCGCCGTGAAGCTGCGCGGACGCCCACGCGGCTTCAGCCTCACCGAGCTCGCCATCGTGCTCGCGATCGTCGGCGTGCTCCTCGGCAGCCTCCTCTACACGCTTCTCGCGCAGCACGAGCAGCAGGCCTGGAGCGAGACGCAGCAGCGGCTGGAAGCCGCGCGCGAGGCCGTGCTCGGGTTTGCGGTCGCGAACGGCCGCTTGCCCTGCCCGGCGCGCGCCGGCGCGCTCGCCGACGAAGTGCGCGACGCGCAAGGCGAGTGCCGCGACGGCGCGGGCGAAATCTACTACTCGGGACTGCTGCCTGCCCGGGCAATCGGCCATCAGCCGGTCGATGCCGAAGGCTTCGCGCTCGATGCCTGGGGCAATCGCATGCGCTATGCAGTGTCAAAGGGCGTGACCGGCTGCGCGGCCGCGCCCACCCTGCCGCACTTCACCCACTCGGCCAACCTCAAGTCGAACGGCATCACCTGCCAGCCGAGCGACCTCGTCGTCTGCAAATCGGCCACCGGCGCCACCGGCTCGAGCTGCGGGCCCTCGGGCAACGTGCTCACCAACCAGAACGTGGTCGCCGCCATCGTCTGGTCGGCTGGCAAGGCGCCCGGCGCGGGCAGCGCCGATGAAAACGCAAACCTGAACGGCGACGCCGTTTTCGTCAGCCGCCCGCCTTCGGCCTCGGACGCCTCCAGCGGCGCCTTCGACGATATGCTGGTCTGGATTCCCTCGGGCGTCTTCTACGGGCGGCTGATCAGCGCCGGCGTGCTGCCGTGAAAGCTCGCCGGACAGAATCAGGACGTTCGAAGCAACAGGGTTTCGCCCTCATCCTGATGGTTATGGTCTTTATCATCGGGGTGACCTGGTATGGATTGGGCGCCCTCGGTAAGGCGGCGATGCAAGGGTATGAGCGCGACCGAGTCACCGCAGCCGCCCTGAAACAAGCGAAGGAAGCGCTGCTTGCGTACCTCGTGACCACCGCAGCGATGACGACTGACACGGTCGATTCGCGTCAGGCCAATCCCGGGAGGCTGCCCTGTCCGGAATCGCTCAGCCATCCGGGAACGGTCAACGAAGGCAAGGCTGCGGACCTTCTTCCCGGCTATACGTGCGGCGCTGTCGGGCGATTGCCTTGGAAAAGTCTCGGCGTGGATCAGATTCGTGACGGTTACGGTGAGCCGCTCTGGTATGCCGTTCCGCTCGGAACGTGGGCGAAAACCACCACCGCTACTGCATTGACGATCAATCCGGGGCTGGCCAATCAAATGACCTACGACGGGACGGCGAGCGCTGTAGTAGCGGTGATCATCGCTCCCGGCGCGGGCCTGAACACGACCGGCGAGCCGGGGACCCCGTCCGGGACCTGCAGTGGATTTGCCAAGGTCAACCAGTTGATCTCGACCCGCAACGCGGTTCCGCTTATCGCCGCCAACTTCCTCGAATGCGGTGATGCGACGGGCGCCAACTACACGACGATCGGCACTTCTCCTTGGAGCAATGACCGGACCATTTCGATTACCGCGGCCGAAGTCATGGATGCCATCGCCGGAGCCGTCGCCGACCGTATGCAACGCCAGGTCGCGCCGGCGCTGGAGGAGTGGCGCAGTACCCAGTCGCTCGCGAATTGGGGCGCGTCGTTCCTGCCATACGCTTCGACCTTCACCCAGCCGGCGAGCAATGACCTGTGCGGGAACTCCGGTGTGGTCGAAGGAACGATCCCCGTCGTGAGCGCGGTCGGCTCGACATGCACGGCCTGGGGCGGCGGCAACGTCTCGGGGCTTCTGGGGTCCCTGCTCTTTCTGGGCTGCGCCCAGTCGGGCAGCAACTATCAGTGCTTTTTCTTCAACACCGGCTTCGGTGCCTTGACCACCCGAGTGACTGCGACGGTCTCGAACGTGTCGGGCGCATTTCGTGCACCGATCACCTCCGCCAGCGTCACGAACGACAGCGGCGGAACGAACTCGAATTTCTCGCTGACATTTTCGCCCGTGACGGGAAGCGCCACGCTGAGCGTGGACCTTTCTTTCGGGTTGCTCGGATTTCTCTCCCTCGTGACGGTCACGATTCCCGACCTGGGAAATGCGGCGATGCTTTCCGATTCGCGCATGACCTGGTTCACCGGCAACGACTGGTCGAGGTATGCGTATTACACGATTGCGCCCGGGGCAAAAGCCGGCGCGGCATCAGCGTGCTCGGGCAGCGGCGATCCGGATTGCCTGACGGTGAGCGGATTACCCGTCGCCAACGGCAATACGGACGACAAGCGTTTCGTCCTCACCCTGATGGGCCGGGCCGTAGGATCGCAGGCGCAACCGAGCGCGTCGGTTACGGACTATCTCGAATCCCATGCGCAGGGCACAACGAGCTTCACGAGCTCGGTTGTCACGAGCGCCTACAACGATCGCCAGGCGACCTGCCCGTTCAAGGTCACTTTCACGGACAGCACCACCTCCGTCCTGTGCAACTGAAGCGCCCCCTGCTCGGATTTACGCTCACCGAGATGGCGGTGGTCCTCGCGATCATCACCCTTCTCATCGGCGGAGCGATGGCGACCCTCGCCAGCATCGCCGAGCAACGCGACAACGAGGAGACGACCCGGCGGCTGAACGCGGCGGTCGACGCGCTCATCGGTTATGCAGTCGTCAACAAGCGGCTGCCCTGCCCTGCGGTGAGCGGCGCGACCGGGGTGGAGGCGCCTGCCGGCGGCGCCACCGCCTGCACCAATCCTTATGGGGGATTCCTGCCGGCCCAGACGATCGGCTTTACGCCCGTCGACAGTTCCGGATACGGCGTCGATTCCTGGGGCAACCGGCTCCGCTATGCCGTCGCTGCGACGGTCACAGGCTGCTCGGGAAGCTCGACCGTGCCTCACTTCACGAACCAGGCGAACCTCAAGGCGAACGGCGTCAGCTGCAAGCCGAACGACATCGATGTCTTTTGCAGCACGGCTGCCTCGGGTACCAGCAGCACTTGCAATAGCGGCATCCGGGTCGCGGATCAAAACACCATCGCTTTTATCGTTTTCAGCACCGGCAAGAATGGCGCTGTAAGCGGCAGCGGACAGGGCGCCGATGACCTCGCGAACACCGACGGCAATGCCAACTTCGTCAACCGCTTTCGCAGTACCACCGACTCGGCTCTCGGGATTTACGACGACGTGATGGTGATCGTGCCAGTCGGCGTTTTCTATCAGAAGCTGATCGCGGCCGGCGTCCTGCCCTGAATTTTCGCTAGCCCGCGCGAGCGAGCGCGAAGCACACCGCGCCGTCCCTGTTCTCCGAGAGCTTGAGCGCGTAGCCGCTCGCTTCGGCATGGCGCGCCGCCTGATAAAGGCCGATGCCGAGGCCGCCGCCTGAGCGCACGGGCGCACGGAGAAGCTCCTGCGCCATGTCGGCGGGCACCGCGCGGCCGCTATCCGACACACGCAGCTCGGGCGCATCCTTTCCTGTGAGGATGGTCACACGTATGTCGACCTCGTGCCCGCCCGCGCGCTTGGCGAGCGCGTTTTGCAGCAGATTGTCGGCGACGCTGTCGAAGAGCGCCTTGGGCACGCGCATCTCCGGATCCAGGCCGGCCGCGGCGAACTGCACGTTCTGATTCTGGTATTGCCGCCCGAGCGCCTCCCACCACTCGCGCACCGGTACCTGCTGGGCCTCCTCGTCGCCGGGCCGCTGCAGCTTCTCCAGCGTCGCCTGCAGG